>Ga0136621_1000330_pt1 | contig 18160 bp, 18 predicted proteins | sample AntDryUQ445A2306_FD_104673 | JGI IMG/M metagenome (GOLD analysis project Ga0136621, IMG submission 104673) | Polar desert sand microbial communities from Dry Valleys, Antarctica - metaG UQ445A (23.06) | ecosystem: Environmental > Terrestrial > Soil > Desert | place: Antarctica: Dry Valley...
CTCCGGTACCGAGCCGCAACCTCCCGTCGCTGACGCGCAACTCGAGCCACCGGTATCGTCGGCGCGACGAGGCGAGGGGAGGGGTCCGTGAATTCCTACAAGGCCGAGTACATCTGGATCGACGGCACGAAGCCCACCGCGAAGCTGCGCTCCAAGACGAAGGTCGTCCCCGCGGGCGAGGAGCCGCCGATCTGGGGCTTCGACGGCTCGAGCACGTTGCAGGCGCCCGGGTCGAACTCCGACTGCGTGCTCCGCCCGGTGTTCGTCTGTCCCGACCCGGTGCGCGGCGAGGACCACAAGCTCGTCATGGCGGAGGTCCTCCTGACCGACATGCGCCCGCATCCGACGAACACGCGCGCCGCCTGCGCAGCCGCCGCCGAAAAATACGCGAGCGCGGAGGCCTGGTTTGGGATCGAGCAGGAGTACACGCTCTTCGACGGCGCGAAGCCGCTCGGGTGGCCCGACAACGGGTTCCCGGCCCCGCAGGGTGGCTATTACTGCGGAGTCGGCGCGGACGAGGTATTCGGTCGCCACGTCATCGAGGCGCACCTCGAGGCCTGCATGGAGGCGGGCCTCGGCATCGTCGGCATCAACGCCGAGGTCATGCCCGCGCAGTGGGAGTTCCAGATCGGCGCGCTGCCTGCGCCCGCGATCGCGGACCAGCTCTGGCTGGCGCGCTGGCTCCTCTACCGGGTCGCCGAGGACTTCGGTGTGTCGGCCACGCTGTACCCGAAGCCGGTGAAGGGCGATTGGAATGGCGCGGGCGCGCACACGAACTTCTCGACGAAGGAGATGCGGCGCTCCTTCGAGGCGTGCGAAGCTGCCGCGAAGGCGCTCGGCACCCGCCACGATCTGCACATCCAGAACTACGGCCACGCGATCGAGGAGCGGCTCACCGGCCTCCACGAGACCTGCTCCTACAAGGAGTTCCGCTACGGCGTCTCCGACCGCGGCGCGGCCGTCCGCATTCCCTGGCAGGTCGCGCGCGACAGGAAGGGATACATCGAGGACCGGCGCCCGAACGCGAACATGGACCCCTACGTCGTGACGCGCCTCATCATCGAGACCGTGTGCGGCGCCCGCGACGCGAAGCGGGCCGGCAGCGAGGGGTCGAACGGCGCCGCTGCGCGAGCGAACGGACGCAAGGCGGTGGCCGCGAACGGACGCAAGGTGGTGGCCGCGAAGCGCTGACAGCCTCGGTCATCCGGAGTCGGGCACGACAAGCGGTCTCGTCGCCTATCTCGACGGCAAGCCCGTCGGCTGGTGCGCGGTCGAGCCGCGCACCGCCTATCCGCGCCTGCTGCTCAAGACGCGCGTCCCCGGGGGGCCGAGCGGTAGACAAGACGGACGACACCGTCTGGGCCGTGACCTGCTTCGTCACCCGCACTGGCTTCCGCCGCCGCGGGATCAGCCGTGCGCTCGCGCGCGCCGCCCGTCGACTTCGCGCGGCAACGGGGCGCCCGCGCCGTCGAGGGCTACCCGATGATCACGCAGCCTGAGCAGGAGATCATGATGGGAGAGCTCCACGTCGGCAGCCGCAGCATCTTCGCCGCCGCCGGCTTCGCCGAGGTCAGTCGGCCGACCCTCCCGCGTGTCGTGATGCGCATCGACTTCTAGGCGGTCAGAAGAGCGGCGCGACGAAACGGAAGGTCGCCGCGGCGACGTGACAGCGTCACCATCCCGGGTGTGCTCCTTACATGAGTTTCGCTCCCGACTACCGACCACGATGCGTCTGGTATTGACGCACGCCTTGATCCGCTCAGCTCAAGGTGACCTCCACCGAAGCGAGGTGCACGAGGTTCCCGTCGCGCGGGCTCGTGTCGAACACTTCGATCCGCCCGGGCTGCGTGCCGTCGCTCAGCGCGTACGCGACGGTCCCGCTGAACGGCCCGCGGGCGCCGAGCGGGCCGCTGACCGACGCCGAGCCGGTGCCGATCTCGGTCCCCGCCTGGTCGCGCACGCGCAGCGCGAGCTGGTTGTGCTGGGTCGCCCACGCGTGACCGCTCACCGTCACCGGGTCGCTCACCGTCGTCGCGCTCGTCGGCGCTCGGATGTCGATCCGCTCCGTAACGCAGGCCTTGCAGCGCAGCCACCACCACAGCGCCCCGCCGATGGAGCCGATACCGATGAGACGCACGAGCATCATCCGACCTCCTCGCTCTGGTCACGCGACCCGTGGTCGACGGGCACGAGCGCCATCCTAGAGGCGGCGATCAGGGCGGCGACCGCCTCGCAGACCGGCCGATGCTGTTGCCGGAGCCGCCACAGGCCGGCGATCTGCCTCGGTCGATCCCCAATCCGTTCGCGCTGCACGGACCACTTGGCGATCTGATGCTGCTCGCGGCATCCGCGATAAAAATCTTCTGGACGCTGGTGCTCACCGCGCGGGTCGCGCTCGTGGTCAGGTTCCGTCGGAGCCACGGTGTCGAACGGGAGCAGCTCAAGTGGCTCACGTTCACCGCAGCCATCGGCTTCGGGCTGGTGGTCATCGCGTCCGTGAGTCCCCGAGGGACCATCGCGGGCCTCGCCCAGGCCACGGGCGTGGTCGGAATCGGCCTCCTCCCGGTCGCGATCGGCATCGCCATCACGCGCTATCGCCTGTACGACATCGACGTCCTGATCCGCCGGACCGTGGTGTACGGCGCGGTCTCAGCGGCGCTGGTCGCCACGTACCTCGGGGCCGTCGTCCTCTTCCAGGCCGTGCTCCGGCCGTTCATCTCGGGGTAGCGAGCTCGCCGTCGCCGGCTCGACGCTGCTGGTGGTCGCGCTGTTCCAGCCATTCCGCTCCCGCATCCAGGGAGCGGTCGACCGTAGCTTCTACCGCTCCCGCTACGACGCCGCGCACGCTCGACGCCTTCGGCCTGCGGCTGCGCAATGAGGTCGACCTCGACTCGGTGCGCGCGGACCTGCTCGGCGTCGTGCACGACCATTCGCGCGCCGGGCACTTTGCCACTCGGTGAGGTCGCCTTGCTTATCGCATTCGCCTGGATCCCTGCACTCGGGTGCCTGTTCCTCGCAATCATGTTGTTCCCGACCGGCCGGCTGCCATCCAGACGCTGGCGCCTGCCCGCCGCACTCGTCGTGATGGAGATCGCGCTCTTGATGGTGTCCTCCGCGCTCGGCCAGCGAGAGTTCCAGGTTCCGCAATCCGCTGCTGGGGGGCCGGGCGCCTCGCCGCTCACGGTGGCAAATCCGCTCTGGATCGATGGAGCGCTCGCGACTTTGCTCGGGTATGCGTACTCGTCTCCTCTCACCTACGTCGTGTACCTCATTCCCCTGGCAGCGGTCTTGGTGCGGTTTCGCACCGCCGCCGGGACCGAGCGGCAGCAGCTCAAGTGGTTCGCATACGCCTCTTCGATCGTGATGCTGTTCCTTTTCGATGCGTTCGCCGCGCGGCTGCGCGACGAGGTCGACCTGGACGACGTGTCGCGTGACCTCGTGACGGTGGTCCGCGAGACCATGCGTCCCGCGCACGTGAGCGTGTGGCTGCGGGGACGCGCGCGATGAGCGTGTCTCGGGGCAGGCGCTCCCGAGCGGGCTCCGGAATCCCTTCGGCATCGAGACGCTGCGCCTGATCGAGGCGACCGTCCCGTCGCCGCGACTAACTCGCCGCGTCGAGCTGCGTCGCGTACTTCTCGAGTCCGGCGATGACCCCCTTGAGCGCCAGGCCCTCGCCTTCCAGACGCCGCGCGAGAGCCGCGGCCTGCCGGAGCCGCTCGGCGATGACCGTCCACGCCGCCCTGCGGTGGGGGAGCAGATAGCCGCCGATGTAGAAGAGCTCGAACGTCGGACCCGCCGTGCGGCCGGGAGCGCTCGGGCCGAACGGCAGCGTCGTGAGCAGCTGCCCGAGCGGCTTGATCGCGGCGAACATCGATCCGACGGCGACGTTCTCGAGCTTTGCGAGCTGCTCGGGCGTCTCGTCCGTGTGAGCGAAGAACCGGGTGAGCGCGAGCAGCACGATCTCGTTCACGACGTTGAACAGGTCCGCCACGCGCCGCGTGCGAGGATCCTCGATGAGCGGCACCGCATCGCCGTAGCGGTGCGGACGCACGTGGCCCGGCAGCACCGGACGCGCAGGCTCGAAGGAGGGATCGGCCACCCGGAGCGCGAGGAACTCGTCGTAGATCTCGAGGAACTTCCCGAAGTGCGCCTCGCGCCAGTCACCGGTCGCTCCCTCGCCCTGCTCGACGACGACGTCGATCGCCTGGTGGGCCGAATCGAGGTCGGTCACGGCGACGAGGCCCTCCCAGCGCATGACCTCGGGGCTCGTCTGCGCCGGTGCGGGCCCGATGAACAAACGGTCCGCACCATGCGTCGCGGTGAGCCAGGCGAAGCCGACGTCGATCGCGCGATACAGGTGCCCGACCGTCGCGAACCCCTGGGGTGCGGGCACGATATCGTCGTCCGCCATGAGCGGCCGGGCTCGACCCACCGCGATCGCGGCATCGGGATCGTCGAGGGCGACACCTTCGGGCCGCTCGAGGAACAGGAAGTGCCGAAGCGCCTGCTCCCCGAAGGGCACGAGCGCGATCTGCACGCCCGCGGGGAAGTGGGTCGCCGCGGTCGGCAGGTTCGGGCGGCTGAGGTGGGGCGCCGCACCGATCGCGATGAGCAGGTTCTGGACGAGCGTCAGGTGCAGCATCTCCTGCTTCGCGACGGTGAGGATCGTCGTGCGCCAGCGGTCGACGGCCTGGAGCTGCGCGGCGGTCAGGCCCTCGTCGGTGCGCTGCTTCATCGTGAACGCCGCGAAGAGGTACTCGCACATGATCGTGTGCTCGAGCTCGGCCGCCTCGCGGAGCAGGTAGATGAGCTGCTCGCGATGCTCGACGACGATCGGCGGCTCGGCGTCGGGCAGGACGTCGCGGACCCTGCTGCTCACGGCACGGTTCTAGTGGAGGACCGTCCCAAAGGCGTTACGGTCGATCGAACACGGTCCGCCCGGCGCACGGGCCGGTCCCGCGCCGCGCTGCGAGACTGACTGGTGTGTGCCCCGCGGTACCAGCGCGAAACGTTCCGGCGGGCGCGGCGTGCGTTTCGCCAGCGGCCGTGATCGAGATCTCGCCCGACGCGACGTAGATCGCCTCCTCGGCATCGACAGACCCCGGTCGGGGCCGCCAGTCTTTGCCTCCGCGTGCCGTCGCTCGCACGAGCGCGGCGACCTTCACCTTGCGGTCCGCCGGGAGACGACGATCTCGCCTTCAGCGCGTCCGTCTGATCACGCTCACGCCTTCGGCTCCGTCGTCCGCCGTAACGCTTTCGGGACGCACGGCGGGCAAACTGCCCTCGTCACGTGAGAGAACCGACGGAGACATCGGTATCGATGCCTGTAGGCGCGGAGGCCGACCGGCTGCGAAGGGGGATCGCCTGGCTCGTTTGGGCGTCGTCCATTGCACTCGCGCTCGCCAGCCTCGGACTGCTCGCGGTGAGCCGGGGCGTTCACCCACCGGACGTCTTCGGACCGGACACCTTCGGATTCCGGGGCTGGCAGGCGCTGTACGCGCTGACGTTCAGCACCGTGGGCCTGCTCATCCTCTCCCGGCGCAACCAGCTCATCGGCTGGCTCCTGCTCGCGACCGGCGCCCTCGCGGCGGTCGATGCCCTCGCGGCGGAGTACTCCGTCGTCGGCCTGGCCGCCCGTCCCGCGTTCCCTGGAGCGGCCGCACTGGCGTGGCTGGATTCGTGGTTCTACCTGCCGATCGTGGGCATCATCATGTTCTTCATCCCGCTGCTGTTCCCCGATGGACGGCTGCCCTCGCGGCGGTGGCGGCCTGTCGCGATCGGGGGCGCGATCGCGTTCGGCTGGTTCGCGATCGCCACGGCCATCCAGCCCGGCCCGATGCAAACCGCCACCGCTCTCGAGAACCCTTTCGCGGTCGACGCGCCCTGGGGAGCGGAGGCTCCGTTCGTGGGCATCCCTGCGACGACCGTGTTCATCATCTCCGCGGCGCTCTCGCTGGTCTATCGCTTCCGGAGCGCGGCCGCCGTCGAGCGGACCCAGATCAAGTGGTTCGCCTACGGGATCGGCGTCGTCGTGCCACTCGTCATCGCAGGCACGCTCCTGCAGGGGAACAAGGTCTTCGAGGTTGCTGCTGTCGCAGCCCCGAACGTCGTGGCGATCGCCGTCGGCATTGCCGTCCAGCGCTACCGGCTCTACGACATCGACGCCCTCGTCAACCGCACCCTGGTATATGGCGCACTCTCGGCGGTGCTGCTCGGAACCTACGTCCTCGCGGTACTGGTCCTCTCGGCAGTGCTTCGGCCGTTCGTCGGATCGTCGGATCTCGCGGTCGCCGGTTCAACGCTCGCGGTCGTCGCCGCTTTCGTCCCCTTGCGTGCCGTGATCCAGCGCGCCGTGGACCGCCGCTTCTACCGCGCTCGCTATGACGCGGGGCGCACCGCCGACGCGTTCGGCATGCGCTTGCGTCACGACGTCGACCTCGACGCGCTCTCGGGCGAGCTCATCGACGTCGTCCACGAGACGCTGCAGCCGGCACAAGTGTCGCTTTGGCTGCGGCAGAAGCGCGGGCGGGTCGTCTTGTTGAGCACCGGCGGGAAGGAGTAACGGCGGACGGTTCGAGTCTGTCTTGGGTACCGGGCGGTACAGCGAGGAGGATTGATCCGATGAGTATGCAGACCATCCGCCACCGTCAGGAGATCTCCTGGCTCTTCCAGACCGCCTTGTTGCTGTTCGTCGTGACGGTCGTCATCGGGATCGCGAACGGCACCAAGATCTTCGGCACGCTCGATCGCAACGTGCTGCTCACGCACCTGCACAGCGGCACCATCGGCTGGATCACCATCGCTGCCGTCGCGATGGCGCTCTGGCTGTTCGGCACGGCGCCGAGCGCCGCGGTGCGGCCCCTCACGCTCTTGATGATCGTGTCGACGCCGCTCTACATCGCGGCGTTCTTCAGCGGCAACCTGCCCGCGCGCGCCGTCACCGGTGTCCTCCTCCTCATCGGCATTCTTGGGTTCTGGGGCTGGATCCTGGTACAGGCCCGCGAGGTCGGCTGGCGGGCGCTCTCGGCCCCGCAGCTGGCGGTGGTGCTTTCTTTCAGCACGCTGGTCATCGGATCGACTCTTGGCGTTCTCGTCCAGGTGGCCCTCGCGACCGGAGTCAACATCTTCGGCACCGCCAGCGGGGTCGGCGGCCATGCCGCGGCGCAGATCGCCGGCTACCTCGTGCTGCTCGCGATCGGCGCCTGCGAGTGGCTCCTGCGACGGACGACCGGACGCCACTGGGTCTTCACGCTCCAGGCGCTGCTGCTTTTCGTTGCCGGGCTCGCGCTCTCCCTCGGTGCGCTCCTCAACCTGATCCCGTTGCTCGGCCTGGCGCAGCTGCTCCAGATCGTGGCGACGGTCATCTTCATCGGTCGCATGACCCCGGCGGTCCTCCGCGCTCCCTGGTCCACCGCCTCGGCCGAACGGCACTTCGCGGCCGCCGCTCCGTTCCTCGTCGCGAATCTCGCGCTCCTGATCTACGTCATTAGCATTGTCGTCGCTGCGGGCGGCTTCGCCGAAGGGGTCGGCCCGCCGCGCGGTCCGCTGCTCGCGGCCGATCACGCGATCTTCGTGGGCGTGATGTCGAACGTCATCTTCGGTCTCATCCGGGTGTTCACCGGTTCTGACCGGTCGTCGTGGGCGGACCACGTGTTGTTCTGGGGGATGAACATCGGAGTGGCCGCGTTCGTGGTCGTACTGCTCGTCGGCGGCACAGGGCTCGAGCGGGTCACCGCGCCGGTGATGGGTGTGAGCATCCTGCTCGGGATCGTCATCTCATTCGTCCGCCTGCGCGCCGTGACCAGAGCGTCCGCGCCGGAATCACCGTCAGAATGAAGGGACTCAGAACCGCCGGGGTCCTGTGGCTCGTCGCGGCCGCATTCGCGGTTGCGATAACGCTCAGCTTCAGAACGGACCCGGTCGAGTGGGTCGTCACCATGGCGGTCGGGGTGGTGGTCGCCATCCTGGGTCTGTGGCTGGTTGCGCGCTCGAGTGCCCCTGGCCGTGTCCGCATCGAACGTCGTCAGCGTGGTGTGGACCGTCCTCTATGCCGTCCTCACCTTGCAGCAGTTCGGTGATCTTGCGGCATGGACGACGGACGTCGTCCTGATCGCGATCGGTGCGGCCGCCGGGGTCGTGGCATACCGGGCGACAGCGAGAGCGAAGCTTCGAGGAACGATCTCCTGACCGTTGCCGGCGAGATGCATGGCTCGCGACGCTGCGTCAAGGAGCAACGCCGATGACCGGGGCCAGCGACTCGACACACCTCCGCCTCCCGCGCACGGTCCGAGTCGCGGCGCTCCTGTTCGTATGCCTCGGCGTTGCGTTCGGCGCTTCGGTGCCCTTCGTACTCGCACATCTCGACCGCTATGGCGAGTTGCCGATGATGTTCGGGTTCCGTTCGATGGGCGGGCCCTTCGAACAGTTCGGACCGCGGGCGTTCTCTGCCCTTGGCTGGACCTTCGTCTGGACGACGGCGGTCCACCGCTTGGGCGTGAGCGTGTTCGACATCCAGCAACTCGGAGGCTGGAGCGACCTCAACATGGTCCGCCGCTACACGGGCCAGAGGTCGATCGGCGAGCTTCGGCGGCTACCGAGCGTTACGAGCAATTACGGGAACGCGGTCTAGGTCTGATTACCAGTGCACCAGTGGACCAGTATTCCAAATGTCGAACCAGTAACCCTCTCGATGCTGTTCTCGTGCTCAGACTGGTACGACGGTGGGCGATACTGGATTCGAACCAGTGACCTCACGGATGTGAACCGTGCGCACTAACCAGCTGTGCTAATCGCCCCGCTGAAGGAAATTCTAGCCCGCGGGTCAGACCCGGTCGGGTGCCAGGCTAGGGAAAGAGCGCGTTGACGATGAAGCCGCTCACCACCAGCAGCGCGAGCATCACCGCGACCGTGATGCCGAGACGCCGCGAGTCCTTCACGACGTGGCCGCGCTCGAGGGCCGCGGCGCGCTCGAGGGCGGGCGAGGGCTCGCCGGTCGCCCGCGCCTGGCCGACGCGGGCGAGACGGGAGCGAGTGCGTGTGCGCGCGGGCTCGCGCGGTGGCTGTCGGGTCGTTTCGGTGGTGACCGCCCGCCGCGCGGGCGCGGCCTCATGGCGGACAGGGCGTGTGGCTCTGCGGTTCCGGCGTGCCACGGAAGGTCAATCATAGCGAGAATGGCCGTAGTGTCCGACCCTCACTCCGCGGCCGGCGGGACATTGAGCGGCGCGCGGTGGCTCGCGATCGTGAACCCGGCCGCGGGAAACGGCGCGGGGGCGAACCTCACCCGCACGCTCGCGCGGATGTTCGCCGACGTCGGCGTCCGACTCGATGTCACGCGGAGCCCCGGGCCGGGTGAGGCTGCGCGCGTCGCTTCGGCGGCCGTCGACGACGGCTACGACGTCATCCTCGCTGTCGGCGGGGACGGGACCGCGAACGAGGTCGCGAACGGCATCCTGGGCTCGCGCGCGGTGCTGGCGCTCTATCCGACGGGGACCGGGAATGACTTCGCCCGCAATCTCGGCTACCCACGCCAGCGTCGCGCCGTGCCCGCGTTCCTCGCAAGCGCGGTACCGCGCGAGATCGACGCCGGGCTCGCGAACGATCGTGTGTTCGTGAACCATGTGGGCATCGGCATCGATGGGGTCGTTGCGGAGCGCGCGCGCTCTCTCGGCCACTATCTCGGGCCGCTGCTCGGATACGCCGCCAGCTCCCTCGCGGCAATCGTGTCGTACCGCCCGGCCGAGATGCGGGTCTCCGTCGACGGCGAGCAGCGCGATGGCCGGTACCTCATCGTGATCGCGTCGAATGGCGTCTACTTCGGCGGCGGCATGAAGTGCGCCCCGAACGCGGCGTTCGATGACGGTTGGCTGGATCTCACGCTCGCGGGTGATCTGGGCCGGGTCGCGGCCGTCGGATCGCTCGCCCGGCTGTACCGCGGGACGCACGTGGACGGAGAGCGCATCCACGGACTGCGCGCGCGATCGATGGAGATCCATCTCGAACGAGCGCTGCCGATGGAGCTGGACGGCGAAGTCTCGCGCGTGAGATCGCTCTCCGTCGGTGTGCAACCGCTCGCGCTCCGCGTGCTCGCATGACCGACCCTCGCCGCGCCCTGCCGTCGGTCGACGCCGTGCTTCGCTCCGCAGATGTGCGTGTCGCCGAGCGCGAGCGCCTCTCGTTCGCCGTCCGCCATGTGCTGGCGGAGGCCCGCGCCCGCGACGACGCCGCTCCCGAGGCGGCCGAGGTCCTCGCGGCCGCGCGCAAGCGGCTCGCGCGCCGAGACCAGCCCACGCTCCGGCGCGTTCTGAACGCGACTGGCGTGATCCTGCACACGAATCTCGGGCGCGCGCCGCTATCGGATAACGCGATCGCGGCGATGCGCGACATGGCCGGGACGGTGAGCGTCGAATACGACCTGGCCGCTGGGAGGCGCGGCGAGCGGCACGGGCACGCCTCGGCGCTCCTGGCAGAGCTGAGTGGCGCCGAGGACGCGGTCGTCACGAACAACGGCGCGGCGGCCGTCCTGCTCGCGCTCGCAGCGCTCGCCGGACGGCGCCAGGTGGTGGTCGCGCGCGGCGAGCTTGTGGAGATCGGTGGCGGGTTCCGCATCCCGGATGTCCTGGTGCGCTCCGGCGCGAAGCTCGTCGAGGTGGGCACGACGAACCGGACCTACCTCCGCGACTACGCCGCCGCGGTCACCGATCGCACCGCGGCGATCCTGCGCGTGCACACGAGCAACTTCCGGGTGATCGGCTTTACGGCGAGCGCGCCGTCCGCCGAGCTTGCGGCGCTCGCGCGGGAGCGGGGCATCGCGTTCGTGCACGACCTCGGCAGCGGAACGCTGCTCGACACGGAGCGCTACGGGCTCGGACGAGAGGAGCGCGTGCAGGACGCGGTCTCCGCCGGCGCGGATGTGGTGACCTTCAGCGGGGACAAGCTGCTCGGCGGCCCGCAAGCCGGCCTCGCCGCCGGGCGCTCCGATGTGATCGCGAAGCTGCGCTCACACGCGCTGATGCGGGCGCTCCGTCCCGACAAGACCACGATCGCGGGGCTGCTGGCCACGCTCGCCGCCTACCGCGATGGGACCGCCGAGACGGAGCTGCCAGTCTGGCGGATGATCGCCGCCGATCCTGCTGTGCTGGAGCGACGCGCGACCGCGATGGCGCTGCATCTCGGGGGCGAGGCGATCGCGACGCGCTCGACCGTCGGCGGCGGCTCGCTCCCGGAGGAGACCCAGCCGTCGTTCGCCGTGGCGCTGCGCGGGCGTCCGCAGCGTCTCGCCGCCACGCTCCGACGGGCCGAGCCTCCGGTGATCGGACGCGTCGCCGATGAGCGGCTCGCGCTCGATCTGCGATCGGTGCTGCCGGAGGATGATGAACGCCTCACCGCGGCGGTGACCGCGGCACTCGCGCAAGGAGAGGACCAGTGACCATGCAGCGCGTCGAAGCCCCGGGCGCACCGAAGGCAGTCGGCCCATACAGCCACGCGATCGTCGTCGGCGACCTCGTCTATTGCTCCGGGCAGGGGCCGCTCGATCCGGTGACGGGCGAGAACGTGCGGGGCGACATCGGCGTCGAGACGGCGACGGTGCTCGGAAACCTCGCCGCGGTGCTCGACGCCGCGGAATCCGGTCTCGATCAGGTGATCAAGACGACCGTGTATCTCGTGGACATGGCGGACTTCGCGGCCATGAACCAGGCGTACGGCGCGCGGTTCGGGAACCACCGGCCAGCGCGGACGACCGTCGGGGTCGCCTCCCTGCCGCGCGGATTCCGCGTCGAGATCGAGTGCATCGCGACACGCCGGTGAGTCGGTCCGGCGGGCGGCCCGGGCAGGACGACGCCGACAAAGGTCCGCCGCTCCCGCTCCGCGCGACCGCGATCGTGCTCTCGGTCTGGGTCATCGCGATGGTGCTGCTGGCCCTCGTCGTGGTGCCGATCCTCTTCGCGACATGCTTCCCGCCACCCGCGAGCTGAGCCACGCGACCCGGGTCATCGGGACCGCGGGTCACGTGGATCACGGCAAGTCGACCCTGATCCGAGCGCTCACGGGCATCGATCCCGATCGCCTTCGCGAGGAGCGTGAGCGCGGCATGACCATCGATCTCGGCTTCGCCTGGCTCACCCTGCCGGACGGCACGGACGTGGGGATCGTCGACGTTCCGGGGCACCAGGACTTCATTCGGAACATGCTCGCGGGCATCGGCGCCATCGACGCTGTCGTCCTCGTGATCGCCGCGGATGAGAGTGTGATGCCGCAGACGCGCGAGCACCTCGCGATCCTGTCACTGCTCGGCATCGAGCGCGGCGTCATTGCGCTCACGAAAAGGGACCTCGTCGACGAGGAGTGGGCGGCGCTGGTGGTGGATGAGGTGCGGTCGGCGCTCGGGCCTTCCGCGCTCGCCGACGCGCCGCTGATCGAGGTGTCCGCGACGACCGGCGCCGGTCTCGACGCCCTCACGCGCGCGATCGCGGAAGTGCTCGGGGTCGCCCCGCTTCGCCGCGACCTCGGCCGCCCGAGGCTTCCCGTGGACCGCGCATTCACGCTTGCGGGATTCGGCACGATCGTCACCGGGACCCTGCTGGATGGAGTGCTCGGAACGGGCGAGGAGGTCGAGCTCATCCCGTCCGGGAGGCGGGCTCGCGTCCGCGGTCTCCAAACGCACCGGCGCGCCATCGACACCGCCCGGCCCGGCAGCCGGGTCGCGGTGAACCTCACGGGCGTGGACAAGGCCGAGCTGGCCCGCGGGATGGTCGTCGTCCGTCCGGGGTCTCTCGTGGCGACGTCCATCATGAGCGCGCGTCTCCAAGTGCTCGCGACCGCCAGCGCACCGCTCGTCCACGGCGACCTCGTTCGCGTGCATGCCGGCACGGCGGAGGCGATGGCCCGCGTCTCGGTGCTCGAGGGGGCCGAGATCGCCGGTGGGGCGAGCGGCTGGGCCCAGCTGCGCCTGCAGTCGCCTCTCGCGGTCGCCGTCGGCGACCGGCTCGTGCTGCGACGGCCGTCGCCGTCGGAGACGCTCGGCGGGGGTGTCGTCGTGGATGTGACGGGCGGACGCGCGCGCCGCCGTGCGGACGCGGCCGCGGACCTCGAGCGCCGGAGCGCGCCGAGCCCTGCGAAGCGCGCGCTCGCGACCCTCGACGAGCCGCGCACCGCCCAGGAGATCGCCGAGCGCGCCGGACTCGGTGCGGACGAACGCGACGCCGCCCTCGCGGAGCTCGAGGCTGAGGGCGACCTCGTGACCATCGGCGACGCGTACCTCTCGCGGGCCGCATTCGAGTCCCTGGCGCGCCGTGCGGAGCGCAGCCTCGCAATGGCGCACCGCAAAGCGCCGCTCCGCTCCGGACTGCCCCGTGAGGAGGTTCGCGCCGCCGTCGGACTCTCAGCCAAGCGCTGGGGCGCGTTCTTGGAGGAGCTTCTCAAGGCGCGACGCGTCCTGGTCCGCGGCGCCGCGCTCGCGCTGCCGTCGCACGAAGTCCGACTCGAACCTGCGCAGGAGGCGCGCTGGGCACGGGCGCGCGGGGCGCTCCTCGCAGCCCCGCTGCAACCGCCCACGCCCGCCCAGCTCGAACACGAGTACGGCATCGACCGCGAGCTCCTTGCCGCGCTCGACGAGCGCGGTGAGATCATCCGCCTCGGCAACGAGGCCGCGTTCCTACCGGACGCGGTCCGCTCCTTCGCCGATGCCGTTATCCGCGAGCTGGCCGAAGCCGGAACGATCACCGTCGCCCGCGCGCGGGACATCACCGGCTCCAGCCGGAAGCACGTCCTGCCGCTGCTCGGGTTCCTCGACGACCACGGCATCACTCGTCGCTCCGGCGACGACCGTATCCTCGTTCTTGACCCAGCCGCGGCCACGGCAAAGGTCGCGCGCACCATGCACCGGGAGGATCGATGAGATTCCGTGCGACGCGACCAAGCGAGTTCGCCGATGTCGATGTGGTCGTCATTCCGCTCTTCGAAGACAAGCGGCTGCCCGCGAAGGGACTGAGGCGCGCGACGCGGGCGATCGTCCAGCGCATCGTCGCGGAGCCGGGGAGCGCGAAGCTCTACGCGGTGTCGACGCACTTCGGCGAGAAGACCGGCAGGGTCGTCATCGTTGGCGCGGGCAAGCGTGCTGAGTACGTCCCGGAGCGCGCGCGCGGGGTGGCCAGTGCCGCGGTGAAATCGCTCTGGCGCTCGAACGCCAAGCGCGTCGCGGTCTTCGTCGCGGCCGAAGGGATCGGTGCCGAGCCGGCAGCGCAGGCGACAGTCGAGGGCGTCATCTACGCGATGTGGCGGCCGGAGTCACACCGCACGCGTCCCGAGGAGCGGCGGCTTCCCAAGCTCACCGACGTGATCCTGCTCGCCGAAGGCGACCTGAAAGCCGCGGTCCGCCGCGGACAGATCGTCGGGGACGCCGTGAACCTGGCGCGACGCCTCGCGAACGAGCCCGCGAACCTCATGACGCCGTCGCACCTCGCGGATGAGGCGCGCGCCGTGGCGAAGGAGACCGGCCTCGCGGTCGAGATCCTCGACCGCGAGCGGTGTCGCGCGCTCGGCATGCACAGCTACCTATCCGTCGCGCAGGGCAGCCGCCAGCCGCCGCAATTCATCGTGCTGCGGCACGTCGGTCGTGGCGGCGCTGGCGTCGACATCGCCTTCGTCGGCAAGGGGATCACCTTCGATTCAGGAGGGATCTCCATCAAGCCAGCCGAGGGCATGTACCACATGAAAGCCGATATGACCGGTGCCGCCACGGTGATCGCCGCGATGGGCGCCATCGCGAAGCTCGACCCACAGGTGAACGTTCTCGGCGTCGCGCCATGCACCGAGAACCTGCCCGGTGGTGGCGCCACGAAGCCGGGCGACGTCTTCACGAGCATGAGCGGCCGCACGGTCGAGGTGATCAACACCGACGCTGAAGGGCGCCTCGTGCTCATCGACGGCCTCACCTACGTGCAGCGCCAGGGTGCGCGCCGCGTCGTCGATGTCGCGACCCTGACCGGGGCGATCGGGATCGCTCTCGGTCATCACTTCGCCGGGCTGTTCGGCCGTCCCGTCGCCTTCGTCGAGGAGGTCGGCCGCATCGGCACCGAGGCGGGGGATCGTCTGTGGGCCATGCCACTGACAGACGAGTTCCGCGAGGAGATCAAGAGCGACGTCGCCGATATCGCGAACAGTGCCGGCCGCGAGGGCGGGGCCTCCAAGGGCGCGGCGTTCCTCGATGCCGTCATCGAGGACGGCGTCGAGTGGGCGCACCTTGACATCGCGAGCACCTATTGGAGCGACCGGGATCGTCCGCAGTCGCCGAAAGGGCCCCAGGGGCCAGCCGTCCGGACGCTCGTCGCGCTCGCGGAACGCTACTCGAAGGAGCGGGCGTCGAGGGCGAGCTGAGCTTTTCGCGCGACACTAGGAGGGTGAGCGACCGCATCGTTGTCATCGGGGCGGGACTGGCGGGCTCCGAGGCGGCCTGGCAGCTCGCTCGACGCGGGATCGAGGTGACTCTCGTCGAGATGCGGCCCCTCACGATGACGCCCGCGCACCACACCCCGCGAGCGGCCGAGCTCGTTTGCACGAACTCCTTCAAGTCGGACGTGCCCCAGGTCGCCGCCGGATTGCTGAAGGAGGAGATGCGTGCGCTCGGCAGCCTCGTCCTGCGGGCAGCCGACGCGTCGAAGATCCCGAGTGGGCAGGACCTGTCGGTCGACCGGAAGGCCTTCTCGGATTCGGTCGAGGCCGGACTGGCCGAAGCGGGCGTCGAGCGCGTGGCGCGGGAGGCAACCGAGATCGATCCGGCCGTCCCGACGATCGTGGCCAGCGGGCCGCTCACATCGTCGCCGCTGGCCTCGGCGCTCGAGCGCCTGACCGGGACGGAGCACCTGCACTTCTTCGACGCGGCGGCGCCGATCGTATTCCGGGATTCCGTCGATCATGACCAGCTCTTCCAGAGGTCGAGGTATGACAAGGGGGAGGGGAACTACTGGAATGCGCCGCTCGACAAGCCGCAGTACGACGAGTTCGTCGCCGAGCTCGTCCGCGGTGAGCAGGTCGACCTCGCGGACTTCGAGCGGACGATGTGGTTCGAGGCCTGCCTGCCGGTCGAGGAGATGGCGCGGCGCGGGCCGGAGACCCTCCGTTTCGGGCCGCTGAAGCCGCTCGGGCTCGAGGATCCACGAACGGGACGCCGTCCATGGGCAGTGGTGCAGCTGCGGCAGGAGGATGCGGCCGCAGACCTCTACAATCTGGTCGGATTCCAGACCAACCTGCGCTGGCCCGAGCAGCGCCGGCTCTTCCGGATGCTCCCGGGGCTTGCGAAGGCGGAGTTCGCGAGGCTCGGCGTGATGCACCGCAATACCTACGTCGACTCGCCACGTCTGCTGCTGCCCTCACACCGGCTCCGCGCCGCGGGCTTGACGTGGCTCGCGGGCCAGCTCATCGGCGTCGAGGGCTATCTCGAGTCCGCGATGTCAGGATTGGTAGCGGCGTTGAACGTGGCGGCGTGGGCCGAGGGTCGCGGCGACGTCGTGTTCCCCGACGACACGGCGATCGGAGCGCTCGTGCGCTACGTGACGACGCCCCAGCGGGGTTTCGCTCCCATGAACGCGACGTGGGGGATCTTCCCCCCCTTGCCCGATGCCGCCGTCGTTCGACGCGGCAAGCGCGAGCGCGCCGGAGCGCATCTCGAGCGCGCGCGCTCGTCCTTCGAAGGGTTCCTTGCGACGCGGCCCGATGTCGTCGCCGTGGTACCTGCCGCGGTGTCGGCGTGAGCGAGCAGCTCTCTATCGGACTCGGCGAGCCACACACCGACATCCTCCGGACCCTGGCACCGGAGCAACGCCGGGCGGTGGAGCACGGCGACGGACCCATCCTGGTGGTTGCGGGTGCCGGGACCGGCAAGACGCATACCCTGACCGCGCGCATCATCCACCTCATCGCCGCGAAGCGTGCGCGCCCCCACGAGATCCTCGCCGTCACGTTCACGGAGAAGGCCGCCGCGCGAATGCAGGAGCAGGTCGACCTCGCGACGCCGCTCGGCGAGAACGACGTCGCGATCCGGACCTTCCACGGATTCGGGGACGAGGCCTTCCGCTCATTCGCGCTGGAGCTGGGGCGGTCCGGCGAGCAGCGCGTCCTCTCCCCTGCGGAACAGGTGATCTTCGTGCGTGGGCACCTGTACGACCTGCCGCTGCGGCGCTACCGGCCAGTGGGCGATCCGATCGCCTACGTGCGCGCGCTGCTCGACCTCTTCAGCCGCGCGCGGGACGCCGACGTGTCGCCGGCCGAATACGCGGCATTCGCCGCACGACTCCGAGCGGAGGTCGGAGAGGGCGTGGACGCCGACGTTCGTGCCGATGCGGCCGCGGCGCAGGAGGAGCTCGCGGCGGCGTACGCCGCGTACACGCGCCTCAAGGAGGAGGATGGCGTCATTGATTTCGGCGACCAGATCGCGCTGACGCTCCAAGTCCTCCGCGAGCGACCCGCCGCCGCACGACGCCTGCAGGAGCGTTTCCGGCACGTGCTCGTCGACGAGTTCCAGGACACCAACCACGCGCAGTTCGAGCTCATCCGGCTCCTGGTCGATCCGCATCGCCAGGTCATGGCCGTGGGGGATGACGACCAGTCGATCTTCGCCTGGCGGGGCGCGACGCTGGGGAACTTCGACGCCTTCCTCGCGGCGTATCCGGACGCCGCGATCGTGCCGCTGCTCGAGAACCGGCGCTCGAGCCAGGGGATCCTCGACGCTGCTCACCGGCTTATCGGGCACAACAGCGAGCGGCTCGAGGAGAAGCTCGAGATCGACAAGCGACTCCGCGGACGTCCGGCCGGGGCTGACTTGGAGGTCGGCTACCTCCAGTTCGCCAGCGGCGCCGAAGAAGCCGAAGGCGTCGCGGATCGGGTCGCGCGGGAAGCGCTGCGGGGGCGCCGGTACGGCGACTTCGCGATCCTGGTGCGCAATAACGCCGACGCGACGATCCTTCTGAGCGCGCTCGCGCTCCGCCAGGTCCCGACCCATTTCTCGGGTGGGGGGCAGCTGTACGAGCGCGAGGAGATCCGGCTGCTCATCTCGTTCCTGTCGGCTGTCGGCGCGCGAGCGCGCTCAGAAAGATCGTCGCGTCGGCGTTATTGCGCACCAAGATTGCGAAGTCGCCGTAGCGGCGCCCCCGCAGCGCCTCCCGCGCGA
>Ga0136621_1000331_pt1 | contig 18151 bp, 22 predicted proteins | sample AntDryUQ445A2306_FD_104673 | JGI IMG/M metagenome (GOLD analysis project Ga0136621, IMG submission 104673) | Polar desert sand microbial communities from Dry Valleys, Antarctica - metaG UQ445A (23.06) | ecosystem: Environmental > Terrestrial > Soil > Desert | place: Antarctica: Dry Valley...
CGATGGCGGTGGCGGCAATGTCGGGGTTGAGCGCGTGCAGAAAGCGCGTGATGCTGCCGTTGTGCTCGGTATCCATCAGCACCTTCAGCGGGACGTGCTGATGCGACACGCCCAGGGTGCGCACATTTCGAAACTGCCCAGGTGCGAGCCGAGCAAAATGGCGCCTTTGCCGCTGTCTACCTGCCGGTGAAAGTTTCTTTGTGATGCACGCGTACGTCGACGCACGCGAAATTGCCCTGCAGCAGATAGACGCGATCCAGAATGGTGGCCGCGAAACAGTAAATGTGGCGGAACACGTGCCACCAGCGGGCCGGGCGCCCGCGCACGCGGCACAGATAATCGTAGGACGCGCGTCTAGCCTCGTGCGCCCTGAACAGAAAGTACAACGCGATCGGATACAGCAGCACGCGCGCTGCCCAGCGCCCGATGTGCATCGCGATCCAGTGGATTACCCGCAGCATCGCGGGCGTGCCGCGCTCCGGCAAATCCAGCCAGCGACGTGCGTGCAGATTTTGCTGCATCATTTGCTTGAGGCGCGTGCCGGCCGTGCGTTCCGGACGGGACGCTGCCGGCTGCTGTTAATTACGATGCGCTTCAATATGACGGGTCAGCGCGCGCAGCGAGGCAAAGGTGAGCGCATTGTCCGGGTCGTCGGAGCGCATCTGAATGCCGTAGCGCCTGGAAACCATCAGCGATAACTCCAGCGCGTCGATTGAATCCAGCCCCAGCCCGTCGCCGAACAGCGGCGCGTCCGGCTCGATCTCGGCCGCAGTCACGTCTTCCAGATTCAGCGTCTCGATAATCAGGCCGGCCACCTCCAACTCGGCGGGCGAGAGTCTCACTTCCATTTACGGCTCCTCCTATCTATCTGAATGTAACTCATACGGACCTTATGTGTTAACCGCCATGTACGCGCTGAAAATTCTGAGTTCGACGTGACGCTGCGCGCGCTCGAAGTCCGCGCGCTGCAAGGCGTCAAGAATTATGGCCGGCGGCACACATTCCTCGATGGTCGCCCAATAATACGACATTAGCGCGCCGGCCTCACGGCCGGGAAGTCCCAGCCGCGCCGTCGTAGGAATCACATATTTGAGATGCGGGCGAGGCGGGCGGCGTAATCTCCAGCAGCAGCGCGACACCGCCGGGTTTGAGCACGCGGCGAAATTTCTGGAAGGCGCGTTCAGCGGATTCTGGCATGGCGATAATCAGGTAGACGCATGGTGAAATCTAAACGCTGCCACACACGGCGCCGGTGAAAAAATGCGGATAAATCTCGCGGATGCGCTCCACGTCCGGCCTGACCTCGACACGATCAAACCCGGCGCACGCGAATACCGTTCGCCATTGCGACGGCGTAAGAAAGCCGCCGTTGGGGCGCAACTGAAGATCGGTTTTCACATCGCTAAAGCCGTCGAGCAACAAAAACATCAGCTCCGCGTAAATCGGCTGGCGCGCAAAGGGCCGCAGACATTCGCCAATGACGAGCCAGCCGTCCGCCGCCAGCGACGCGCGCGCCTGCCGCAGACTGAACACCAGATCGTGGGCGACGTGTAGCACGTTTATCCCGTAAATGAGATGAAAGCCGCCGGGTGCCACATCTTGCGCGTCCCAGGGCTTATCGATGTCCAGCGCACGGAACTCCAGCGGCAGATCCGCGTACTGCCTGCTCAGATCGCGCTGACTTCGCCGCCGGAAAAACGCGTTGGGTTCGGTAATCACATAACGCTCGATGCGCGGTGTCAGGTCGCGCTCGCTCAAGGTCCGCAGCAACGTCTGGCTGGCGCTGCCCGTCCCGGCGCCGATTTCCAGTATCCGGATTCCGGCGCGTGTCGCCACGCAATCCGCAGCGGCAAGCGCGCCAAGCCAGTTATTGATGGCGTAAGTGGTGTTATCGTCGTGAAAATACTCAAGCCACAACGGGATGCCGTCCATGCCGAACAGCGCCTGCTCGCCGGTCGTCTCGCCGCGCGCGACAGCGGGATAGATCGACGCCGCATGATCCAGCAGGTTCAGAGTCGCGCGATTGGCGGGATCGATGGCCATACCGGCGGCGCGCAACTCGGCGAGCGCCGGTTCCCACAGCGCCTGCTCAAGTCGGTATTGCCGCATGCCGGCGTGCTCGCGCGACGTAATGCCTCCTGTCTCCAGCAGCCGCTCCAAGAGCCAGGTCAGCGCCGTTTCAAAGCGCGGCGCGAATGCCATTGAACGACATAAAGCCGCCGCACTCTGCCACTGCGCGAGGTGCTCCATGACGCCCAGGCGATGCAGCAGTTCGATGGACCAATCAATGCTGTAACACTCCATCAACTCAATGCTGTGATGCAGACGCTCGCCGAACATCGCCGGCGGATACCGCGCCAGCAACGCGGTCAGGCGCGGATCCATCGCGGGGGGATCGAAGGCCGGCGCGGGTGCGGCGGGATTCATGGCGAGCGATCTAACAAATGATTTCGAGCCGGCCTGCAGCGACTGTGCGACCCTCGGCCTGGCACGAAAAATCAACACGATGTTCGTCGTCACGTCCTGTCGCAAGACTGATCGTGAACGGCTGTTGCGGTCGCAAGGGCGCCGTGAATTTCACCACCGGCATGCCGACGATACGCGCGCCCGCGCGCCATTGCGTCAACGCCGCGGCGACTTCATCGAGAATCACCACACCCGGCACGATGGGTGCGCCGGGAAAATGGCCGGGCAGACTGGGATGCTCGGCATTGATGACGCTGTGTGTCTCGAAAGATGGCGGTTGCGTCGCCACACGCTTACCGCTCGCGGCTACGGAGCTGCTGGATAAGCGCCAGCAACTCGGCGCGCGGCAGTTTGCCCAGCGTATCGCGGGGCAGACGCTCGACCTTGTACACCGGCCGCGGCATGAAAGCCGGATCGATGCGCGCGCGCAAACTTTCGAGAATCGCGCGCGCCGGGATTTCCGGCGCCACCACCAGCGCGATCAGCCGCGCGCTGCGGTCACCTTCGCATTCCGGCGCGACCAATACCGCGTCCTGCACGCCTTCTACCTCGTTAAGTTTGAGATTCAGGTCGGCCAGCGACGCGCCCTTGCCCGCGATGCGCACCAGGTCGGCGTGACGGCCGCCCAGCTCGAAGCGTGTTGCATCCAACCGCGTCAATACATCGGTAAGCTCGACCTCCGGGTTATGAGGGTACGGCGTCCTCAAGCGTACGCCCCGCGGCGTCTCGACTATCGACATACCGTCATAAGTCTGCCACGTATCGCCATCCAGCCGCCGCCGGCTGGCGATGGAACCGGCCTCGGTACAGCCGTAAATCTCCTTCACCGGCGCGCCCAGCACGCGCTCGGCCTCGCGCGCCAGCGGCTCGCTCAAGGGCGCGGTGGCGGAAATAATGAATTCCAGCGGCGGCCATTTGAGTCCGCTTTGCGCGCACACGCGCAGGTGAATGGGCGTGGTGATCAACACGCGCGGCGCCGGCACCGAAATTAGCGCCGCGCGGATGTCTTCGGCGTAAAACGGCTTTGAGGCAACTACGCCCACGCCGCAGGTCAACGGCACCATTACGGACGTCTCTAGCCCATACATGTGCTGCGCGGGCACCGTCGCCACCACCGCCACACCTCTGCTTCGAAATCCGAAACGCTGATCCGCAAGGCGCGCGCCCATCACCAGCTCGCTCCAGCGCTTTTCATGCGCGCGGGCCCTGCCGGTGCTGCCGGACGTGAACGCGATCGCCGCTACGTGATCGTGCGCGATCTTAAGGGTGGCGAAACTTTCCGTTACACGCGCTTGTGCGCTGAGCGCGGCCTCGATATCGGCATCGCGCAAAGTCTGATGATTCGGGTAGGCCGCGGCGATGTCGTGCAAATCCTGGCGCACACGGCTGGGCGGCAACAGGTTGGTCTTGCCGCGGATGAGCGCCGCCGCGAATGTGACGAGGAACAGATAGCGATCCTCACATAAATTGACCACGAAGTACGGTGGCTGCAACGCACGCGCCACGCGTTTCACGTCCGCGACAAACGCCTGACGGATTACAAGTGCACCGCGCCACCACGCCAGCGGCGCGTCGGCATCGGCATATTCAAGTAGCGGCAGATGGCCGGTCATGGTGCGCGCTAAGCCGTCAATCTGGATCTGGCGCATGGGTCGAGGCGCAATTGCGAAACCGTGCGAGAAGGTCAATGCGTGCGTTCTAGTGACGCAATCGGGTGCTTTGCCGTCAATGACGCTTGCCCGCCCTTATACTGCGCGGGCCGAAGCCAAGTCAACCGCGTGCTCGTGGGTCCGCACACGATCGTTCCGGCGGAGTTGCAGGCATGACTCGACTTGGCGTCCGATTGTGAGAAAATCCCCGACCACAACGACTGGAGGAGGCGCGAACATGAATCCAATTCCGCAGGCTGAAAAATTGCAAGCGCGCGATCCGGCGCAAAACGAGTGCGATGCGCTGGTCATCGGCGGTGGCCCCGCCGGCTCGACCGCGGCGACGCTACTGGCAGAAAAAGGCTGGCGTGTGACCCTGCTGGAAAAGGCGCATCACCCGCGCTTTCACATCGGCGAATCGCTGCTGCCCATGAATCTGCCTATCCTGAAACGACTGGGCGTGCTCGAGCAGGTGGAAAAAATCGGCATGCCCAAATACGGCGCGCATTTCGTCTCCGAGCAATACACCGATAGCGATCAGACCTTTTACTTTAGCGAGGCGCTGGACAAACAGCATCCGCACTCTTACGAGGTGCGTCGCTCGGAATTCGATCATTTATTGCTGCAAAACAGCGCGGGAAAGGGCGTCGACGTACGCGAAGGCGTGCGCGTGACCAGCGTGGAATTCGGCGATGGCGCGCAGGTGCGCGCGCTGGATGAAGAAGGCAACCCACAGGAATTTCGGGCGCGGCAAGTCGTGGATGCCACCGGTCGCGACACGTTTCTGGCCGGCCGGTTAGGGTTCAAGAAAAAAAACCCCAAACACGGCAGCGCGGCGATCTTCGGGCATTTCAGCAATGTCGAGCGGCTGTCCGGCCGCGACGCCGGCAACATCAGCATCTTCTGGTTTGCGCACGGCTGGTTCTGGATGATCCCGCTCAAAGACGGCATGACGAGCGTGGGCGCGGTGTGCGCGCCCACGTATCTGAAAACGCGCGGCGCGACCGAGCCGGCGGATTTCCTGTGGCGGACAATTGAACTCTGCCCCGGCGTGAAGTCGCGCATGCGAGATGCGGAACTGGTTAATGGCGAAGCGCGTGCCACCGGCAATTACTCCTATCGCGCCACGCGTCTGCACGGTGACGGCTGGCTGCTGGTGGGTGACGCGTTCGCCTTCGTCGACCCGGTTTTTTCCAGCGGCGTGTTTCTCGCCATGAACAGCGCTGCCTTTGGCAGCGATGTGATCGATGCGCGTCTGCGCGGGCTCGCCAGCGCACCGCGTCTCGCCAAACTTTACGAGCGTCGCATCACGCGCGGCCTGCGTACGATCTCCTGGTTCATCTACCGCTTCACCTCGCCGCCCATGCACCGGCTTTTCATGGGTCCGCAAAATACCTTTCGCATGCAGGAAGCGGTGATCTCCGTACTGGCCGGCGACCTGTTCCGCAACACACCGCTCACTGTGCCGCTCACCTTGTTCAAGGGGCTTTACTACACCGTGTTCGTTGCCGATTTAGCGCGCAGTTGGCGCGGATTTTTGCGTCGCCGGCAAAATGCGCGTTCGATGTTCAGCGGCGGCACAACGCCGCAGGATCAGGCTTAAGCGTCGCGGTGTGCCTGAACCCAGCCGTCAGCATGTGACACACGCATCCGTATCGCCGTTCGAGGTCGCATACCTGCCCGTGGAGCGGGCGGGTGAGTTGCGGGCAGACGATGAACATCTGCTGGCCGCGATTCACTACGGCGACGACCGCACCGCGAACAGCACGCTGTCCGCTCACATCGCCGTGCCGTTACAACCGCTAGGGCATGCGTTTATCGAAGTCTGGCGAAGTCATGAACGAGTCACGCGCGGCGAGCGCGATGACGTCACGTTCAGCCATAACGAGCACCTTCTGATGGGTCAGATTATCGTGTCGGAAGACGACTACGGCGACCTTGACGCGGCGACCTTTGCCGCGTATCGACGTCTGTATTCCTTCGCGCGCAAACAGGGATTTGCGCACCCGTTGCGCGTATGGAATTTTCTGCCCGACATCAATGGTCGCGAGACGGGGCTGGAGCGTTACCAAGGATTTTGTCAGGGACGCCACGGCGCCCTGCAGACGCGCGCGACCACCTCCCAGCAGTTGCCGGCGGCCAGCGCCATCGGCACGCAGGGCGGACACTTCGTCATTTATTTTATCGCCGCGCGCGAACCCGGCGCGCAGGTGGAAAACCCGCGGCAGGTCAGCGCGTTCAACTATCCGCGGCACTATAGTCCCAAGAGTCCGTCGTTTTCGCGCGCCGTGGTCAAACGCTGGGGCGCATCCGCGCATCTGTATATTTCGGGTACCGCCAGCATCGTCGGCCACGAATCGCTGCACACCGCCGACACGCTCGCGCAAGTTGACGAGACCCTAAGCAATCTGGACGCGCTGGTGCGCCACGCCGGCAGCCAGCACGCGCTAGGCATACATTCGGTGCGGGATTTAAGCCTGCTGAAAGTTTACGTGCGTAACGCGGTCGACAGCGACGCCATTGCCGCGCGCTTTACAAACAGTACAGTTGCGGAAATCCCCGTGATGATCCTGCACGGCGACATCTGCCGCGGCGATCTGCGCCTGGAGATCGAGGGACTTTATATGGGACAGGGCGCGGCGGATTAATGCAGGTCTCGTCCACCCTTAATCCGGCCTGCCCAGCCCTCGCGCTTGCATGCGCTCCGGCGTTCGGCGGCGCGAGGCGATGCCTCACGAAGTCCCGCCTCACCCCCCGTCCAAGGGCAAGAGGATTTCACGTTGCCCAGGCGGTGGCCCTCGCTTTTTATTCCGCCGTTAATCTGGCTTTCGGATCATTAGCGCACGCGGAAAAACTTCCGTTGTGGGAAGCCGGCTTCGGCATTGCGCCGGTGACCTTTCCCGATTATCGCGGCGCCAACCAGCAAAGCGCGTACGTGCTGCCATTTCCCTATTTCATCTACCGTGGCGACCGGTTCAAGGTCGATCGCAGTGGCCCGCGCAGCGTGTTGTTCGAGAACGAGCGGCTGCAACTTGACCTGAGCATCAACGCCTAGGTGCCGGTCGACAGCGAGGACAACGAGGCGCGTCGCGGCCTGCCCGACATCGATCCGACCGCCGAATTCGGGCCGCAGCTCAAATACTTCCTGACCGATGAAGACGCGCCCGTCGTGGCTCGCCTGGAACTGCCAGTACGCGCGGTGCTCGCCACCGATTTTACCTCGATCGATTACGCCGGCTGGGTGGTGCTGCCGTCAATGTGGGTGGACTTCAAAGACATTGGCGGCGGCTGGAATTTCAGCGTGGGCGCGGGGCCCATCTTCGCGGATTCGCGCAATCACGATTACTTCTACGGCGTCGCGCCGGAATTCGCCACACCGCAGCGCCCGGCGTATGAAGGCGACGGCGGCTACAGCGGTGCGAGCACGATATTCGGCACCAGCCGCAGATTCAACAAAATCTGGTTCGGCGCGTTCCTGCGCTACGACAATCTCTCCAGCGTCGCTTTCGATGACAGCCCGCTGTTCAAGAGTGAACACGCACTATCGGCCGGCTTCGCGGTGGCATGGATTTTTGGCCAGTCGGAGACGCTGGTGGAGGCGGAGGAGTAAACAAGCCAAAGTAATTCGTTTTCCGTGCGAGCTAAGCGTCCTTCTATTTACTATGCGTGGGGAATACAAACTTGAAAGAATTATCGTACGGCGACAGACGAGATCGAGTGAAATGGGGTGCTTTAATTTACCTCGCAAACGAATTCGATATTCCTTGTATCATTCAGGTCGCCTACTTACGCCAAGGTACTGACGATCCGAAGCTAAAAGTGGGAAACCGCGAAGTAGCCCTACCGGAGGAAGTCTGGAACCACTTTTCAGACCTCAAGCACATTCAAAGGCTGGCAACGAAAACCGGCAAACTGATTACCGTACTCGACGAGCCTTTCCACCCAATGCGTCGAGACTACTATATCGCCAGCATTGTCTCAAAAAATCATGAAGATACGAGGTCCTAAAATCGTGTTTCTTGACCCTGACACGGGGATTGCGCCAAACCAAGCAAAGCCCGAGCATGTGAGTGAACTGGATCTGCAGACTATCTGGAGTGTTCTTCTAAAAGGCGATCTCCTAGCCGCATATCAGCATGCAGATCGCACCAGCAGTTGGAAAGAGGCGCGACAAGAGGAGATGGCGTTGGCCTGTGGTCTACACGTGAAAAATGTGAGCACGATTTTGGGCACTCGCGTAGCATCTGACGTAGCGATGCTTTGGAGTCGCAAAGAACTCGGCTAATCTCCGATGACAGTCTAGAAGCAGGATTTGATTCGGCGCACACGTGTTGCGCTATGCCCGAACTCCCCGAAGTCGAAACCACCCGCGCGGGCATCGCGGCGCATCTGATTGACCGGCGCGTAATCCATGTCACCATCCGCCAGCCCATGCTGCGCTGGCCGGTGCCTACCGACCTGGCGCGAAACCTTGAAGGTCAGCGCATCATCGACGTCACGCGCCGGGCGAAATACCTGCTGCTGCACACGTCCAACGGCGCGGCACTGATGCACCTCGGCATGTCCGGCAGCCTGCGCGTGATCGACGCCAACATACCGCCGCAACCACATGACCACATCGATCTGCTGCTGGATTCAGGCAGGGTTTTGCGACTGCGCGATCCACGGCGATTCGGCGCGCTGTTGTGGATTGACGGCAACCCGTTTGCGCACCCACTTCTGCATGGTCTTGGCCCGGAACCGCTGGACGATGACTTCAACGGCGACTATCTTTTCGATCGAGCGCGCGGCCGCAAGGTCAGCGTAAAGGATTTCATCATGAACAGCCGCGTGGTCGTCGGCATGGGCAACATCTACGCCAGCGAATCCCTGTTCGCCGCCGGCATCCACCCCGCCCGCGCCGCTGGCCGCATCAGCCTCGTTCGCTATCGCCTGCTAGTGTTAAGCATCAAACAGGTGCTGCAGAACGCGATCGGGCATGGCGGCACTACCTTGCGAAACTTCGTGCGCGAGGACGGCAGGCCCGGTTATTTCCGGCACGAGCTTAATGTTTACGGCCGCGCGGGCGCGGACTGCCCCCGTTGTGGCGAAAAAATCCGGCTACGAGTGATCGGTCAGCGTTCGAGTTTTTACTGCGTAACGTGCCAGCGCTAGGTCTTTTTAAACTAACTCGCTTGTACTCCCGGCATCGATCGAGCTGTATGCGCTGATCCTGACCTTCGGCGCGGCGACAAGCCCAACCGCATCTGCGGTGAATGCTAATTACACATCGACCTGCGGCTGCTGCCCCGGCATGGACGTCGATGAAGTGAGGCACTCACTGGACCGGCGCATCGAAGACGTCGCCGAAGTTTTGAGCCTGGAACGTGAATTCGACTATTCGCGTGAGCGTTAACTTGGGCGGACGCGGATCGACCCGCTGGAAGGGATTTCCTGGCAGCCAACCTGTTCCGCCCCATCGTCAATTCAGGACGCTAGATGCTGTTGTCTGTCCTGATTGGAGAGTCCATACTTTCGCCATGAGCAATGTCGATATTAGCCGCATCAAGCAGTTGCCTGTACCGGAGCGCCTCTCGGTTATAGAAGATATCTGGGATTCTATCGCGGGTGATGCAGACCACATCGAGGTGCCGCAGTGGCATCGCGAGGTGCTTCGTCAGCGCCTCGAAGCATATCGAGCCAGTCCCGGCGAGGGCTCACCCTGGTCCGAGGTGCGTCGTCGTATTGAAAGAGGTCGAGAATTAAAACCGTAACCGTTCTTGCCGAGGCGGAGCTTGATCTTGCCGAGGTCAGTGCATGGTACGAAGAACAGCGCGTCGTAATAACGCGCCTACGAACGACGGCACGGGACGGAACTCCTTTGTTGCCTAGCATTGGGCTTTAGACGTAATGAATGACCTTTAGTATGCTTATAAACATGAACACTGATTGGGGTCGTGCACATGTCCGATGTGGAAGCAATTGAAGAAGCTGTTCAACAGTTATCCTCGACCGAGCTTGCGAAATTTCGGCATTGGTTCGCAGAGTTCGACGCGGCAGCGTGGGACGCCCAAATCGAAACCGATGCCGCTGCCGGCAAGCTCGACGCATTATCTGAAAAGGCGCTGTCGGAATACCGTAGCGACAAAGCGCGTGAGCTTTGAGGCAGCCGCCATGACATGTATATCAATCCTCCCTCAGGCCGAAACCAACCGATTCCTCGGCACAGGGAGATCGATGATACTCTAGCGCTGCGTATCAGGAAGAACCTGTGTCTCAAGACATGACCAAGTACTGCCTGACATTGCGCGACAAGCGCGCGATGTTTTTTGAATCGCATTGAAGCCAACCAAATCCGAATCAGCGAATCAACGCCTCCCCAATCCCTCGCGGATCGGAGGCAGCTTCTGTCTTACCGGTTTTTTCGTCACGGATGACCACATGCATGTTGCCGTAGGTGTCGCCCTGATTGCTTAAGATGTGGCCCATCGCCTTGAGGTACCGCACGACTTGCGGCGCCAGTGCCTCCGGTTCGAACTGGATTTCGTCCGGCAGGTATTGGTGATGAAAGCGCGGTAGGGACACCATGTCGTGCGCGTCGCCGCCATCCAGAAATTCAAGCGTCGCCAGCAGCACCATGCTGATAATGCGGCTGCCGCCGGGGGTACCGAGCACCGCGGTTCTCGTGTCGTCGTCGAGGAACGTGGGTGTCATGCTGGAGAGCATGCGCTTGCCGGGTTCGATGGCGTTGGCTTCCGCGCCGATGAGGCCGTAAACATTCGGTGTGCCGGGTTTTACGGAGAAATCGTCCATCTCGTCGTTGAGCAGCACGCCAGTGCCGGGCGGCATGTAGCCGGAGCCGAACGGGTAATTGATCGTTACCGTGGCCGCGACCTGGTTGCCGGCCGTGTCCATGATCGAAAAGTGCGTTGTGTCGCGCGCCTCGGGTTTACCGGCCTGCACGCCGGGCAGTAATTCGCTGGGCGTGGCTTTGTCTGGATTGATGCCGGCACGCAGGCCCGCGGCGTACGTCGGGTTCATTAACATGCGCAGCGGCATATCCACGAAATCCGGATCGCCGAGATACTGCGCGCGGTCGCGATAGGCGCGGCGCATGGCTTCCACGAGCAGGTGCGTGCGCGTTGCTTCGTCATTCGCGTTCAGATCATACCCGGAGAGAATATTCAGCGCCTCGATCAGCACCACCCCGCCCGATGAAGGCGGCGGCGCGGTGACGATGTCCATGCCGCGATAATGTCCGCGCATCGGCGCGCGCTCCTCGATCTCGTACCTCGACAGATCATCGAGCTGCCAGATACCGCCGGCGTCACGCACGCCTTCGACCATCTGCCGCGCAAGTGCGCCACGATAAAAGCCGTCGCGCCCGAGCTTCGCGATCAGCCGCAGGGTGTTCGCAAGCGCCGGCTGTGTGATACGCGCACCCGCGGCTGGCACTTGCCCGTCGTGCAGGAACGCAACAGCCGCGGCGTCGTGTGCGCGCAGCAGGTCGAGACGGAACGCGGCCATCTCGCGATAGATCGAATCGGCCGGAAAGCCCGCTTCGGCCAGTTCAATCGCCGGCGCGAGCGACTGCTCCAGTGGCAGGCGTCCATACCTTTGCGCCAGATGCGCCAGCGCGGCCGGTGTGCCAGGAATACCCGGCGCCAGCGGCCCGTTGACGGAAAGGTTTTCGAGGACGTTACCCTTATCGTCCAGATACATGTCGCGGCTCGCCGCCAGCGGCGCGCGTTCGCGGCCGTCGATCATGACATCGAAGCCATCGCGCGCGCGATGCAGCAGCCAGAAGCCGCCGCCACCCAGCCCGGAGCTGTACGGCTCGACCACGCTCAGCGCGGCGGTCACGGCGACCGCGGCATCGAAGGCGTTGCCGCCTTCGCGCAGAATTTCATGTCCCGCTTCGGTCGCCAGCGGATGCGCGCTGGCGATCGCGGCGGCGGACGGATGACTCTCCGCCGCCTGGTTCGCGCTCGGCAACAGCAGAGCGACAAACACAATGAGAGCTAACCACGCGGTCGTTACAGCATGGCAACGCAACATGTCGTTTCCAGCGGAGCGAGAAATCCTTGTCTGTACCTCGCGGGAAAAAATTTGAAAGCGACTAATCATCGATACAAGCATTAGCAAGATTTCTCCCAGAGCCTGCCCCGAGCGTAGCGCGGGGGTCGAAATGACGATCCCGGTTGAATGACAAGCCTGAGGTTGATGACAAGCCTGGGGTAGAAATAACAAGCCTGGTAGAACCGACAAGAGCGAGCGGATCGAAGCACCTGCAGGCGCGCGCCGCGCCTTACGCCTTCTGCCGCATCAGCCCCTGGTATTTGAGCATCAATTGCTCGCGCGTTTCCTGCTGCGTCGGGTCGACGTATATGCAATCCACCGGGCACACCTGCTGGCACTGCGGCTCGTCGAAATGACCCACGCACTCGGTGCAGAGTTGCGGGGTTATCTTGTAAATTTCCTCGCCGGCTGCGATCGCGCCGTTCGGGCACTCCGGCTCGCACACGTCGCAGTTGATGCATTCGTCGGTGATGATTAAAGCCATGTTAATTCGAGGGTCAACACAAGTGATTCGTTCCGGTCAATGTTGACGCAAGCGATCGCGCAGCGCCGCCGCCACGGCCGGGTCCACGAACGCCGACACGTCACCGCCAAGTGACGCGACCTCGCGGACCATATTGGACGACAACACCGCGTATTCCTCGGCTGGCGTCAGGAACAGCGATTCCAGATTCGGGTCCAGCTTGCGGTTCATGCCCGCCAACTGAAATTCGAACTCGAAGTCCGATACCGCCCGCAGCCCGCGCACCACCGCCACCGCGCCGTGTTCCCGGGCAAAATTCACCAGCAGATTGTCGAAACCGCAGACTTCGACGTTCTTCACGTTGCGGAGCGCGTTTCTGGCCATCGCCACACGCTCTTCAAGCGAAAAAAATGGCGTTTTGCCGGGGTTGGCCGCCACGCCCAGCACCACACGGTCAAACAGCTTCGCCGCGCGCCGGATCAGATCGGTGTGACCGTTGGTGATGGGGTCGAAAGTGCCGGGATAGACGGCGATGGATGGCATGACGTGATTTCTCTCGCGTGCAAGCGGTTGACCAAATAGTCAATACCCAAGGACTCGCACGAGAAACGTCCGCATCTCGAGCCAGGACTGTTGTTCGGCCTGCGCGTCGTAACCCACGTCAAGATCGTATTTTTGCGCCACCGCGTCCGCCGCGGGATTGGTGAAGCTGTGCTTCGCGCCGGGATAGGTGATGATGTCGAAGTCCGCGCCGGCGTGCTGCATCTGGCGTTTGAAGTCGGCGATCTGCGTCGCCGTCACGTAGCTGTCGGCGCCACCATGCAGCAGCAGCACCTCGGCTTGGATCTGCTCCGGCGCGGGCGGGCCATCCACCGGCAACGTACCGTGAAAACTCACCACGCCATCCAATTCCGCGCCGACGCGCGCCATGTTCAGCACCATCGTACCGCCGAAGCAATAACCGATTCCCGCGACCCGTTCCGGATCGACGCCTTGCTGCCCCTGAAGCGCCTGCAACGCGGCCATAAACCGTGCGCGACCCAGCCCCGGGTTCTTGCTGATCTGCGAGGCCCAGACGCCAGCCTGCTCGGGATCGGCCGTCGCCTTGCCGTCGCCGTACATATCCACGGCCAGTGCGACGTAGCCAAGCTCCGCCAGTTCGCGCGCGCGACGGCGCGCATAATCGTTGAGTCCCCACCATTCGGGCACCACCAGCACGGCGGGCCGCGGTTGTTCCTGTTCGCCATCGTAAGCCAGGTAGCCTCGCAACTCGGTGTCGCCGGCTTTGTAATTCACCGTTCGCGTATCCACATTCGTCGCGGCTTGCGCGGGCAAGCCGATCAACAGCGCCAGCAGGATCATTACGCCTCGATAGTTCAAGATTCCTCCGTCGTAGTTCGCAGATTGTCGGCGGCCGGAAGAGCAAGCGCGGCACCCGCGTTTTCCAGCCGTCGAGTTTGGGCATGATACGCAAGCAAGGCCGCAGGCGCACTGCGTTTCGGCCGCGGGGATTCGTGCCATGGATGGTGTGCGTAATCCACCCCGGTCGATGGATACGCCCGGCAAGCTTGCCTTGAGCTTGTCGACCGGAAGACGCGGACTTTATCCACCCTGCATGCCTTTAGCGCGAGTCAGCGCACTGCGGCGTGTTATCCTTGCGCCCGTTTTTTGCCTGGAATCGCCATGGATCTCGTTACGTTACTCAAAGCGCTGGCGCTCGGCGTGCTGGAGGGGCTCACGGAGTTTCTCCCGATCTCCAGCACTGGACATCTGATTATCGCCGGCGACCTGCTGGGCTTCAACGGCGAGCAAGCCGATACGTTCAAAATATTCATCCAGCTCGGCGCGATCCTGGCCGTGTGCTGGCTTTATCGCCACAAGCTTATCCACGTCACGACCGGCCTGCCTTCCGATCCGCTGGCGCGCCGTTTCGCGATCAATATCGCGATTGCGTTTTTGCCGGCCGCGATGCTGGGCTTTCTGTTTCACGACAGCATCAAACGGTTCCTGTTTTCGCCGGTGACGGTCGCGATCGCGCTGATTGTGGGCGGCGTGGCCATTCTGATTATCGAGCGGTTGGCGCATAGCGCGAGGGTCGATACGGTGGATGAAGTAAGCTGGCGCGAAGCCCTGAAGATCGGGCTCGCGCAGTCGCTGGCGCTGATGCCGGGGGTCTCGCGCTCGGGTGCCACCATTATGGGCGGGCTGGTCGCGGGGCTCTCGCGCAAGACCGCGGCTGAATTTTCGTTCTTTCTCGCCATTCCTGTCATGTTTGCGGCAGCCGGCTACGATTTGCTGAAAAATCTCGACATCCTGCGCGTCGAAGACCTGCCGATATTCGCCGCGGGATTTCTGGCAGCCTTCGCCAGCGCGCTCGCATCGATAAGATTTCTTATCTCTTATCTTGGCAATCACAGCTTTACAATATTTGCCTGGTACCGGATCGTGTTCGGTCTGGTAGTGCTGAGCTATTACTCACTTTAGGGGAATACATGCAAGATTACGGCGCACTGGTCACAGCGCTGGAGGACTGCGCGGCGCGCGCGCGGCGTGAACCGCTCTCGCTCGGCGACGTGTTCGACGCAATCGGCAAGTCTTCCTACAGCTTCATCTGCGTCGTCCTGACCTTACCTTTCCTGCAGCCGATCTCGCTCGGTCCTCTGGCAACCGTGGGCGGACTCACGTTCGCCACAATGGGCTGGCAGCGGCTGCGGGGCTACCCGGCGCCGCTTCTGCCGGCGCGAGTGCGCACCACGCGGATGAGCGCGAAAACCTGGGACGTGCTGCTGGGCGTGTGCCTGAAAATAATGCGCTTATGCAAACGCTTTACGCGTCCCCGTTTCGAGGCATGGGTAATGGGCGATTTCGGACGTCAGGTGTTTGGCTGGATAAGCATCCCAGCTGGGCTGTTGATGTCGATTCCGTTCTTCGGCCTCCCGTTTAACAACCTGTTGCCGGCGCTGGCCATTTTGTTCGTGTGCATCGGCGAACTGGAACAGGACGGCATGATGGTATTCATCGCCATCGGCTGGCTGATTCTCACCGTAATTTATTTTGTGTTTATTTTCATCGCGATATGGTTTCTCGGCGAGCAAGCGTTGACGTATTTCCGTTAGGGAAGCAGAAAGCCCGAACTCGCGCGTTATTGGAATCGTTGCAGGCCATTAACTAACACGGCGAGCCATACTCGCTGCAGCAATTGTCCGAGCTATCGGTGAGTAATCCTAAGCTGCGGCGTGCGGAGTTGATGACGCGCATCGCGGGTTTCGAGGCCATTGCAAAGCAGCGGGGGGACGTAGGCGAACTCTACCGCGACGTGTCCTTCCCACATGCGTTCAGTGCTAGCAAGAAACTCCGGGCAATCCTAATTATGACGAGACCACGCCAGGACAGGCTCAGCAATATCTTTGCCGCCAGTGGGCCAAGATTCGCGCCAAGTTGAAGCGCCGCGCCATTCAGGTCTATGGCTTCCGAGTGTGTGAGCCGCAGCATGACGGCACACCGCATTGGCATCTGCTGCTGTTCATGCATCCCGCGCACACGGAAGAAGTCCGGGCGATCATGCGGCACTATGCGTTACAGATCGATGGCGATGAACCGGGGGCGGAGAAGCATCGTTTCAAGTCGGTCGCCATCGACTGGAGTCGTGGCAGTGCGGCCGGTTATATCGCCAAATACATCGCCAAGAACACCGATGGCTTCGGGCTGAATGAAGACCTGCGAGGCCAAGACCCTAAAAAGGTGGCCGAGCGCGTGGATGCCTGGGCGTCCCATGCTGCGCGTGGGGTGGCGCTCCGTTATCGGGATCGCCGTGATCCTGATTATCAATACCAGCTTGGCGGGACTGGTGCTGAAATTGCCGTCGGCTGCCAGCAGATGCCTATCAAGGTACAGGTGAACGACAGAGGCATGTTACGAATTTATCGACCGAATCAGCCTCATTTCCCATACGCCGCTTATCGCTGATTTTAGACCTTTCAACCATAACGCGGTTGAACTCCGTCATCGCCTTTTTGTACGGTTGCACGCTCTGTCAGAGAGCTTTTTATTAGTCAACGTTGGCTTGCCGCAGGCGTTGCCTATTCTGCATAGCGTGCATTATGCACAGCCGCAGCATCTTGCAGTCCCACAGCGTGTCGGCACTTTTGTTGGTTTTGCCTCAAGTAATCCACACTGTTATCCACAGATTTTGTGGATAACAAAAAATGCGAGCCGTTACAGCCTCTTATCCAAAGACAGAGCCGGTCTGGGATTTTTAGGCAGGTCGATAAGTGATAAAAGTCATCGGTGTTTTGAGCGCTTTGGCGCTGCTGGAGATGACGATGAGACGACCCAGACGCAACCATTCCGCGCAGTTCAAGGCCAAGGTGGCGCTCGCTGCCCTGCGTGGGGTTATATCGCCAAGAACATCGATGGGTTCGGGCTATGAAGACCTGCAAGGCCAAGACCCTAAAATGGCGGCCGAGCGCGTGGATGCCTGGGCCTCCACGTGGGGGATATGGCAGTTTCAACAGATTGGCGGGCCGCCGGTTACAGTTTGGCGTGAGCTTGGCACACTCAGAGAATTCATCGAATCATCGCTTGTATTGGAGCAGGCACGGCTAGCTGCGGACGCAGGCGATTGGGCGACGTATGTAGATGCCCAGGGCGGAATTGAGGTCGGTCGTAGTGGGGTGGTAACTCTGCATAAACGGGAGACCGACGAGGTCGGCCGCTATGGTGAGCCGAAAGGCGCCGTTACCGTAGGCGTGATGTGTTTAGAAGTCACGGCAATTACACGCATCCATACGTGGGAGATCACGTTCCAGCCAACCGCTGAGCCGACGCCGGATGACTCAGGCTGCGAAAGCACGCGGCCCGTTAGCGCAGGTTATTTCGACGAGCTTCCGGCGCCGGCGTCGGTGCCTTTGTAGTTCTAATAACTGTACGACCCTACGCAACTGTTGTGGGAGGCTTCGCTAGATTGCTGTTCCCGTTCTAGATTAGACCGGATTCCTGCTTTGCCGCAAATACTGCCCATGCCCCAGTAGTCTTAGCAATCTCCGGAAAGATCTGGAGTTTCGCGCCATCGCGTCCGGGTTTAACTTGTTCGCAATCGCTACAGCGTCGGCGCGCTTATGGTAGTCCTTTCCGCGAGCAATACTGTTAAGCAGTCGAGTGGCATCAGTTACGTTATCGGCTTTGTTAGGAGCAACAGCACTTTCAAACGCTTTCGTTACTTTAAATCTTGCGCCCATTAGCGCTCGCGGATCAGAAATCAACCAATTTTCGAAACAGCAGTGCTTAACTACCACCCTTACAGGTACATTGGTATGGTGAGCAAAGGCCCGTGCAATCGATGTCGCAAACGACCCCGGACAATCTATCCGATCTTCCAAATCAATTAACACCATGACGTTCCCCTGATTCGACGGACACCTTTCTAGCATAATAGAGGCAGAGAGGTGAGAGATGAAAAGTAGCCGCAGGAAGTTCAGTCCGGAGTTCAAGCAGGAGGCAGTTGATTTGGTGCAAC
>Ga0136621_1000332_pt1 | contig 18144 bp, 20 predicted proteins | sample AntDryUQ445A2306_FD_104673 | JGI IMG/M metagenome (GOLD analysis project Ga0136621, IMG submission 104673) | Polar desert sand microbial communities from Dry Valleys, Antarctica - metaG UQ445A (23.06) | ecosystem: Environmental > Terrestrial > Soil > Desert | place: Antarctica: Dry Valley...
GCGCGACGGTCGCCGACGCGATCGCCGAGCTGCGCACCGGCGCGCTTGCCGGGCTGCCCGAGAACGCGCCGTTCGTGACGGCCGTCGCGCGCGAGTACGTCAAGCCCGACCATCTGCTAAGCGCGGGCGACGAGCTTGCGCTCGTGCCGCCGGTCAGCGGGGGTGCGAGCGAACGCGTGCGACTGGCGGACGTCGTCGACGAGACGATCGACGTCGAGGCCGTGCGGCGCATCGTCGCCGACCCGATGACCGGCGCGACCGTCGTCTTCATGGGCACGACGCGCGAGGTCCCGAGCCTCGAGTACGAGGCCTACGTCGACATGGCGCGCGAGCAGATCGCGCAGATCGCGGCGCGCGTCGCCGAGCAGCACGGCTGCGTCGCCGTCGCCTGCGTGCATCGCGTCGGAACGGTCCCGCTGGGCGATCCGAGCGTCGTCGTCGCGGCATCCGCGGCGCACCGCGGCGAGGCGTTCGAAGGTGCCCGGGCGCTGCTGGACGAGGTCAAGGCGCAGGCTCCGATCTGGAAGAAGGAGCACTACGAGGACGGCCCGCCGGCGTGGGTCGAGGGGACGCTGCCGCATTCGTAGCTCGCGGCGCCGCCGGTGAGGGGGTGCGTGGGGTTTGGGCGCTCTCAGCCGCAGGAACCCCACGCACCCCTCGCGCTGCACGCAGCGCCTTCCGATGCGGTGCATATGCAATGCTTAGGCGATGGACCTCTCACGCACGTCGCGGGCCTGCATCGCGCTCGGGCTCGCCCTCGCCTTCGCGCTCCCCGGCTGCGGCTCCTCGGATTCGTCGGGCGACGGCCAGGATGACCTGCTCGTCTCCGCGGCGACGTCGCTGAAGAGCGCGTTCACCGGCTACGGCGAAACGTTCGAGCAGGCCAACGTGCAGCTCTCCTTCGCGGGCTCCGACGAGCTCGCGGCGCAGATCCGCGCCGGCGGCAAGCCCGACGTGTTCGCGGCGGCGAACACGAAGCTGCCCGAGGAGCTGTTCGCCGAGAAGCTCGTCGAGAAGCCGCAGGTCTTCGCGGGCAACAAGCTCGTCCTCGCGGTCCCGGCCAAGGGTGCGAAGGTCGGCTTGATCGACGATCTCGCCAAGGCCGGCGTGACGATCGCCGTCGGGGCGCCGAGCGTCCCGGTCGGCTCGTACACGCGCAAGGTGCTCGACCGCCTGGACGCGGCGCAGCGCAAGCGGATCCTCGCCAACGTGCGCTCCAACGAGCCCGATGTCGGGGGCATCACGGCGAAGCTCACGCAGGGTGCCGTCGCCGCCGGCCTGCTCTACGTCACCGACGTCACCGCGACCAACGGCCGGCTGAAGGCGATCGAGCTGCCCGCGAAGCTGCAGCCGGACGTCGCCTATGGTGTCGCGATCGTCAAGGGTTCGAAGAACAGCAAGGCCGCCCGCGCGTTCGTCGACGGGCTGCTGCAGGGCGCCGGCGCCGACGCGCTTCGCTCGGCTGGCTTCGAGCCGCCCCCGGCGTGAGCGGTGGCCGCGGCTTCGCCGCGGCCCTCTTCGTGGCGCTGGCGCTCGCGCTGGCGTTCCTGACGCTGCCGATCGTCGCAATCTTCGTCAGCGTCAGCCCACGCGAACTGGTCTCGAGCCTCGACGACCCGGGCGTGCTCGACGCGCTGTGGCTCAGCCTGCGCACGACGCTCGCCGCGCTGGCGATCATCGTCGTCGTCGGCACGCCGGCCGCCTACCTGCTGGCGACGCGCAGCTTCCGCGCGAAGGCGCTCGTGACGACCCTCGTCGAGCTGCCGCTCGTGCTGCCTCCCGCGGTGGCGGGCGTCGGGCTGCTGGCGGCGCTCGGCCCGGCGGGCATCGCCGGCGGCCCGATCGAGGACAGCGGGATCCGGCTCGCGCTGGAGACCGCGGGCGTCGTCGTCGCGTTGACGTTCGTCGCGGCGCCGTTCTTCATCCGCGGCGCGCAGGTCGCGTTCGCGTCCGTCGATCGCACCTGGCTGCAGGCGTCGCGCACGCTCGGTGCGAGCGAGGCGCGCACGTTCCTGCGCGTCGCGATCCCGGCCGCGGCGCCCGGGATGCTCGCCGGCCTCGCCCTCGCGTGGGGGCGCGCAGTCGGGGAGTTCGGCGCGACGCTGATCTTCGCCGGCTCCTTCCGCGGGCGCACGCAGACCGCGCCGCTGGCGATCTACGAGCGCCTGGGCACCGACTTCACGGGCGCGCTCGCGCTTGCGGCGGTGCTCGTCGTCTTCTCCGCGGCGCTGCTGCTCACGGCGAAGCTGCTCTCCGGACAGCAGGCCGTCGATGTTGTGCGTTGAGGCCCGCACGACGCTCGGGCGCTTCGAGCTCGATGCCTCGCTGCGGGCTCCGGCCGGCGGCTGCCTGGCGCTGGCGGGCCCGTCGGGCTCGGGCAAGAGCACGCTGCTGCGGATCGCAGCGGGGCTGCTGCGGCCCACCCACGGGCGGGTCACGTGGGGCGAGGAGGTGTGGCTCGACACCGCCCGCGGTCGCAACGTCGCGCCGGAGCTGCGCGGCTGCGGCTACGTCTTCCAGGACTACGCGCTGTTCGGCCACATGCAGGTCTGGCAGAACGTCGCCTACGGGCTGCAGGGCCTGTCGCGCGCCGAGCGCCGCCGCCGCGCCGACGAGCTGCTCGAGCGCTTCGGCATCGGCCGGCTTGCGACCGCGCGTCCGCGCACGCTGTCGGGCGGCGAGCGCCAGCGGGTCGCGCTCGCCCGCGCGCTCGCGCCGTCGCCGCGCGCGCTGCTGCTCGACGAGCCGCTGTCGGCGCTCGACGCCCGCACCCGCGCGAGCGCCTCGCGCGAGCTCGCCGCGGTGCTGCGCGACGCAGCCGTTCCGGCGCTGCTCGTGACGCACGACTTCACCGAGGCGGCCGTGCTCGGCGATCGCGTGGCCGTCATCGACGGGGGCCGGATCGTGCAGGAGGGCACGGCAGGCGAGCTCGCCGCGGCGCCGGCGTCAGCGTTCGTGGCGGACTTCACCGGCGCGGTCGTGTTGACCGGCGTCGCGCGCGAAGGGCCGGACGGCACGACGATCGTCGAGCTCGACGGCGGCGGCATCGCGACGAGCACCGACCGGCGCACCGGCCCCGTCGCGCTGAGCGTGCATCCATGGGAGATCGCGCTCGAGCCCGACGGCACGCATCACGAGGGCTCGGCGCGCAACCGCCTGGCGGCGGAGGTCGTGACCGTGACGGCGATCGGCAACCGCGTGCGCGTCGGGCTGGCGGCGGCGCAGCCGCTGGTCGCGGAGATCACCGGCGCGGCGGTCGGGGGGCTGCACCTGGAGCCGGGCGTGCGCGTGACGGCGACCTGGAAGGCGACGGCGACGCGACTGGTCAGCCTGTGAGCAGCTCGAAGGTCGCCGCGAAGCTCGTCCACGGCGCAAGCGCTGCGACGGCTGCCGCGTCCTCGTAGGTGTCGACGTCGCGCAGGACGTCGAGCTCGGCTGTCGTGAGCCCGAGCTGCTGCAACCGCGCGCGCTGTGCTGCGCCGGTGCCCGCGGTGCTCATCGGCACGCCGTTGAAGACCGCGGGATCGGGCTCGCGCAGGCCGATCGTCCAGTAGCCGCCGTCGGGGGTCGGCCCGAGCACGGCGTCGATGCCGGGGGCGGCGAGCTGCGCCAGCGCGTCGCACAGCAGCGCCCGCGTGAGCTGCGGCGTATCCATTCCGACGAGCACCAGCGCCTCGCCGACGTCGCGCGCCGCGTTCGCCAGCCGCTCGCCGAGGCCTTCGCCGCGCTGCGCGATGACCTCGAAGCCGCTCGGCAACCACGATCCGGGCGTGCCGTCGAGCACGAGCACGCGCCGCGCCGCGGGCGTCCACGCCACCGCGTCGAGCGTGTCGGCGAGCGCGGACTCGGCGAGCGCGGCGGCCTGCGCATGCTGCAGCGGCGGGCATAGGCGGGTCTTCACGCGACCCGGCCGCGGCTCCTTGGCCATGACGACGAGCGCGGCGGACACAGCCCAGACGGTAACGCGCCACGCTCTTGTGAGCTGCGACGCCGCAGGCGCACGCCGTGGCATCCTGGGTCGTCGTGACCCGCTTCGTGCTCGCATGCAGCCTGATCGCCGTGGCGCTCGCGCTCGGCGCGTGCGCCGGCGACGGTGCCGGCAACGCCGAGGACTCCGGCACGGCGTCCGCGGCGACGACGTCCACGAGCAGCGCGAAGGCGGCAGCATCGCGGGGCGTGAAGCTCGCCTCGGTCGGCACGTTCGACTCGCCGGTCTTCGTCACCGCGCCGCGCGGCGAGCGGCGGCGGATCTTCGTCGTCGAGCAGGGCGGGACGATCCGCGTCGTGCGGGCCGGCAAGCCCCGGCCAAAGCCGTTTCTCGACCTGCGCTCGCGGGTCACGGCGGGCGGCGAGCAGGGACTGCTGTCGATGGCGTTCGCGCCCGACTACGCCAGGACGAGGCGCTTCTACGTCAACTACACCGGCCGCGACGGCGTCCAGCGCGTCGTCGAGTACCGCCGCTCGCGGTCCGGCGCCGAGCGCGCCGACGCGGGCAGCGCGCGCCTCGTGCTGCGCTATGACCCCTTCGAGGCCAACCACAACGGCGGCCTGATCGCCTTCGGCCCGGACAAGCTGCTGTACATCGGCACGGGCGACGGCGGCGGCGCCGACGACATGCACGGCACGCGCGGCAACGCCCAGGACCTCGGCAGGCTCGAGGGCAAGCTCCTGCGGATCGACCCGCGCAGCTCCGGCGGACGCCCCTACGGCGTGCCGTCGAGCAACCCGTTCGCCGGTCGCAACGGTGCGCGGCCGGAGATCTACAGCTATGGCCTGCGCAACCCGTGGCGCTTCTCCTTCGACCGCACGACCGGCGACCTCACGATCGGCGACGTCGGACAGGGCGCGATCGAGGAGATCGACTTCGCGAGGAAGGGCGAGGCCAGCGGCGCCAACTACGGCTGGCGCCCGTTCGAGGGACGGCGCAGGAACTTCGACGAACCGGCGCCGGGAGCGGTGCCGCCGGTGCTCGAGCTGACCCACGATGCCGGCAACTGCTCGGTGACCGGCGGCTACGTCGTGCGCGATCCGTCGCTGCCGGGGCTCGCGGGCCGCTACGTCTACGGCGACTTCTGTCGCGGCGAGCTGCGTGCGGCGCGGCTGTCCGCGGGCTCGGCGAGCGGCGATCGCTCGCTCGGCCTGCGCAGGATCGACTCGCTGGCGTCCTTCGGCGAGGACGGGCTCGGCCGCGTGTACGTCATGTCGCTCAGCGGGCCCGTGTACCGCTTCGCCGCAGGCTGACCGGTCAGCGGCCGTAGCGGTCGAGGCAGGCTTGCAGCAGCTCCGCGAGCTCGTCGGGGTCGCGCCCGTAGGTGTCCGGCAGGCCGCCGTCCACGCCCGCGAGGCCGCGTGACAGGGTGCGCCCGAACGGCCTCCCTGCGGGCGCGCCATCGCGCAGCTGAAAGCCGACCATGCGCTGCGTCGAGTACTGGCTCGTCACCTCGTAGACCTCGAAGCGCTCGAACTCGTCCCATCCATGGCGATGGGTTCGCCTTAGTGCTGCCCGCCGCAAGTTCCGCGGCTTCTCTGGGGCGCCCGATCCGCGCCTGACGGCTGCCGGCGCCCGCCCCCGTGCCACCAGCACGAAGGCGGGACACCGTCGACCGTCAGATCACGGCCGGGCATCCCGGAGAACCCCACGGAACTTCCGGCGGGCAGCACTTAGGCTCTTGACGACGAGTCCGTCCGGCCCGATCCTCAGGTAGGCGGCGCCCGGCACGAGCTGCCATGCGCTGATCAGAGCACCGAGCCCGAAGAACGCGGCGCCGAACGCCAGGCCCACGGCATCCAGCCGGTCCGGCTCGGAGGGCAGCAGGGCGACCGCGATCGCCGTGAAGCCGAGGCACGCCAGCCCGACCAGGATCCACTTGCGCCGCGCCGGACGCAGCGTGATCACGCCGCCGTCCCGAGGGATCTGCGCCATGAGCGCACGCTACCGCGCCGCCAGGGCCCGTCGTACGCTGCACCAGTGGCCGATGCCCTCGAACGACGCGACATCGCGCTCGTCGCCGCCCACAACCCGGGGCCGTTCACGCTCGACGGGACGAACACCTGGGTGATCGGGCGAGACCCGTGCTGGATCGTCGACCCGGGCCCGGCGCTCGGCGACCACGTCGCGGCGGTGATCGCGGAGGCGCGCGGGCGCGGCGGCATCGGGGGGATCGCGCTGACGCACGATCATGGCGACCACGCAGGCGCCACGCAGGCCGTGCGCGACGCCGCCGGCGGGCTGCCGGTGGGCGCGGCGCGATGGGACGGTGCGGACGTGCGGCTCGCAGACGGCGACGGCTTCGGCCCGCTGCGGGTGGTCGCGACGCCCGGCCACGCGACCGACCACCTCGCCTTCGTAGCTGGCGACGCCTGCTTCACGGGCGACGCGGTGCTTGCGCAGAGCAGCGTCTTCGTCGCCCCCGACCGGGGCGCGCTGCGCGGCTACCTCGCCGCGCTGGAGCGCCTGCTCGAGCTCGACCTCGCGTTGCTGTGCACCGGCCACGGCCCACCGGTCACCGATCCGGCGGCGCTGCTGCATCGCTACATCACCCATCGCCGCGATCGCGAGCGGCGGCTCGTGGCCGCGCTGGACGCCGGGCTGCGCGGAACCGACGAGCTGCTCGATCGCGTGTGGGGCGACGCGCCCGCGAGCCTGCGCCTCGCGGCGATGGCGACGCTCGCCGCCCACCTCGACAAGCTCGAGGCGGACGGCGGGCTGCCGGCCGGCGTGCAGCGCCCGCCGTGGCCGCCGCCCGGCGGGCTCAGGCCGGTCGTGTGACTGCCGCGAGCGCATGCAGCTCGCGGAGCGCTTTGCGCATGCATGTCGTGCACACGACGCCCGAGGGGTCGCTGGGGAAGCGATCACGCGGCCGGATCGCGTGCTGCGGCGGCCTCCGCCAGCCGTTCGCGCGCCAGCGCCATCGCGGCCGCCAGCGGGGTCGCGCCCGTCGCTGCAGCGTCGTCGACGATGCGCCGCAGCGTGTCGCCGATGCCGCGAACGCGCGTGCGGGCGCGGCGCGGGTCGTAGCCCGTGGGCTCGAGCTCGACCGCGATGTTGATGATGCCGCCCGCGTTGACGACGAAGTCGGGCGCCCATAGGACGCCATGCCGGGCCAGCAGCGCCGCGACGTCGTCGTCGGCGAGCTGGTTGTTCGCGGCGCCCGCGACGATCGGCGCGCCGAGCCGGCCGGCGGTCTCGTGGTCCAGCACGCCGCCCAGCGCGCAGGGCGAGTAGACGTCCGCCGCGGCCTCGAGCGCCGCTCCGGGCTCGAGCCAGCATGCGTCGAGGTCGCGGGCGAGCCGGCGCCTGGAGGGGTCGATGTCGGTCAGCAGGAGGCTTGCCCCGCCCTTCGCGCAGAGCCTCGCGACGCGCGTGCCGACGTGTCCGAGGCCGGAGATCGCAATCGTGCGCCCGTGCAGCGAGGGCGATCCGAACACGCGCTCGCAGCAGACGCGGATCGCCGTCTCGACGCCGAGTGCGGTCCACGGGCTGGGGTCACCCGATCCGCCGCGCCGCCGTGACAGCCCGGTCACATGGCTCGTCGCCGATGCGATGACCTCCATGTCGCGCGCCGACGTGCCGACGTCCTCGGCCGTGACGTAGCTGCCGCCGCACGCCTGCACGGCATCGCCGAAGTCGCGCAGCGCATCGGCGCGCAGCCCGCGGCGGGCGGATGTCGCGGGGTCGGGCGCGAGGATGATGCCCTTGCCGCCGCCGAGCGGCAGCCCGGCCACAGCGGACTTGAACGTCATCGCGCGCGACAGACGCAGCACGTCGCGCATCGCGGCGCGCGCGTCGTCGTAGTGCCACATGCGACAGCCGCCGAGCGCAGGCCCGCGCACGGTCGAGTGCACGGCGATCATCGTGAACAGGCCCGAGCGTGCGCCGCGGCGCACGAGCAGGGTCTCGTGATCGAGCGGCGCGGCGTAGCGGTCGAGCGGGACGGCGCTCAGCCCGGCGGCGGGCTGCCGGCCGCGGCTCCGGCGGCACCGGCCGTCGCGGCGCTGCCGGATGCGGCGCCGCTGTCGACCGCGGCATCCGGCGCGGTGAAGCCGCCGCCGCCTTCCGGCGCGGTGGTCGACGGCGCGGCACCGGGGGCGGTGCCCGCGCCGGGATCGGCGCGCGGTTTCAGCCCGTCGACCCCATAGCCGAAGCCTTCCTCCTCGTGCGGCGCGGCCGCGCCGCCGGTGGTGGCGTCGACGTCGCGCGGGCTCGCATCGGCGAGCTCGGCGACGGGTCCGGCGGCACCGCCTTCGGCGGGGGCGATAGGGATGTGGCGCCCGGCCGTCGTCGCCGCCCCGCCGTCTGCGATCGCCTTCGCCGCGACACGGCCGGCCTTCAGGGCGTCCGTCGCGGCCGCGGCCACCGCGGGCGCCGCGCGCAGCGCTTGGGCGGCCGGCCGCTGTGCGACCGGAGCGGCGACGCGCAGCTCGGCGGCCGGCTTGGAGCCCGAGTCCTTGACGATCCGCTGAACCTCGACGGCGCTTCCGGCGGTCAGCGCGGCGCAGGAGACGACGGCCGCGAGCTTCGCGGCCGTGCCGGTGCCGGCTGCGGCGAGCACGCTGCCGCCGGTGACGGCCCCGCCGCCGGCGCTCGCGGCGCCGGCCGAGCCCGCTCCGCCGAGGCCGATGAGCTTCAGCGCGGCGGCGAACGGTCCCGGGCCGCCGGGAACGAGGATGCCGAGACCCTGGCGGACGCCGCGCAGCTGGGCGCGGTATTCGACGCAGCCCTCGCAGTCGCGCATGTGGCGGCGAGCCAGGCCGCTTGCGCGGACGCCGCGGTCGAAGGCGTCCGTGAGGTCGAGGCGGATCGCCGAGCACGCCGTGTCGCGCGCCTCGATCGCCTCGACGAGCCCGATCCGCGCGCGAACGAGCAGCGACTTGACGGCCTGCAGCGAGAGGCCGAGCGCGTCGCCGAGCTCTGCGTAGGTGAGGCCGTCGATCTCGCGCATGAGCAGCGCCGAGCGCTGCTGCTCGGGCAGCCGCCGCACGTCGGCGACCAGCCGGCGCAGGTCCTCGCGGCGCTCGGCCTCGTCGATCGGGTCGTGCAGCGGCTTGCGCGAGGTGTCGTAGAGGTCGGCGGCGGGTGGCGTCGGCTTGCGCAGCTGATCGATGCAGCGGTTGTGCGCGACGCGATACAGCCACGCGCGCAGCGACAGCGGGCGGTCGTTGGAGCGCAGCGACGAGTACGTGCGCAGGAAGACGTCCTGTAGCGCGTCCTCGGCGTCCTGGCGCGAGCCGCCGAGCATCTGGCGCGCGTAGGCGAACAGCCGCTGGCGATAGCGATCGTGGATGACGCTGAAGGCGGCGTCGTTGCCGGCGCGAAAGAGGGCGACGAGCTGCTCGTCCGATCGCAGCCGCAGGAGAGGCGCCGTGACCGAGATCCGGTTGAGTGCGGCGGGTGCTCGAAGTGCTCCGGCCTCCATGCTGTCTCGGTCACTCTAACCGCCGACGCGCCTGGAAGTTGTGCGATCACGCGCCTGTCATAGCGTCTGTGTCCTGTGTCACACCCGGCTCGTGGCTGCGCAGCAGCGATGCCACGACGACGAGTGCGATCCCGGCCGCCTCGACGAGCCCCGGCACCTGGCCGAGCAGCACCGCGCCGACGCCCGTGGCGGTCGCCGGCAACAGCGCGAGCAGCAGCGCGAAGCGCGGCCGTGACAGCCGCCGCATGGCCACCTGCTCCAGCGCGTAGGGCACGACGCTGGAGGCGACGCCGACTGCCAGGCAGGCGGCGAGCAGGGCCGGGTCGACGAGCGCCGGCACGGCGCTCGGAAGCAGCGCGGGCGCGAAGCCGACGGCGCCGATCGCCATCCCGAGCGCGAGCCCGTCCTGCGGGCGGATGGCCTCGTCGGCGGCCATCCTGTGGCCGAGCACGATGTACCCGGCCCAGGCGACGCCGGCCGCGGCGGCGAGCGCGAGCCCGCCGGGGCTGCCGGCGAGGTGCACGTCGGCCAGCGCCAGCACGCCCGCGGTCGCGAGCACGAGCGCCGCGGCGTCGCGGCGCGTGCGCGAGCCGAGCGCCGCGACGAAGATCGGCCCGCAGAACTCGATCGCGACCGCGGTGCCGAGCGGCAGACGGTCGATCGCGAGGTAGAACGTGAGGTTCATGAGCGCAAGCGTGAGCCCGAAGGCGGTGACGAGCCGGAAGTGCGCCGGGGTCCAGCGCGTGCGCCAGGGCCTGCGCCACGCGACGAGCACCGCGGCCGAAGCGACGATGCGCAGCCACGCGACCCCCGCCGCGGGAACCGACGCGAACAGCAGGACGGCGAGCGCGGCGCCGACGTACTGGGACGTCGCGCCGACGACGAACAGCGCCTGCGGCGGCAGCCTGTCGGAGAGCGCGGCACGCTCGCTGCGCGGCATGCGTGGAGGCTAGTCGCCGGCCGGGCCTCGCGCCCGCCTCCACACAACCTCCACAAACTCCCCAACCCGTGCCCACCCGCGCGGCCTAGCATCCGCCTCGTGGACGCTGGTGCGCCAAGGACGACGATCGTCATCGTGGAGGACGAGGCGGCGATCGCCGGCGCGCTCGCGGCGCGGCTGCGGGCCGAGGGGTTCGCGGTCGAGGTCGCGCACGACGGGCCGCAGGGCGTCGAGCTGTGCGCGCGCGTCGATCCCGACCTCGTCGTGCTCGACGTGATGCTGCCGGGGATCGACGGGCACGAGGTCTGCCGGCGCATCCAGCGCGACCGGGCCGTGCCCGTGCTGATGCTGACGGCGCTGGATGCGGAGACCGACCTGATCGTCGGGCTCGGGGTCGGCGCCGACGACTACATGACCAAGCCCTTCAGCCAGCGCGAGCTCGTCGCGCGCGTCAGAGCGCTGCTGCGGCGCGCGCAGCGGACCGCGGAGCCGGCCGGCACGCCGATCGTCGCCGGGCCGATCGCGATCGACGTCGAGCGCCGCGAGATCCGCCGCGACGGCAGCCTCGTACATCTCACGCCGACCGAGTTCGACCTCGTGCACCGGCTCGCGCAGCGCCCCGGGGTGGTGCTCAGCCGCGAGCAGCTGCTCGAGGAGGTCTGGGGCTACGTCGACGGCAGCACCGGCGGGCGCACCGTCGACTCGCACGTCGCCGCCGTCAGGCGCAAGCTCGGCGCCGACGTCCTGCGCACGGTGCAGGGCATCGGCTACGCCTTCGGCACGCCCGCGTCATGAACCCGCTGCGGTCGCTGCCGTCGCTGAAGCTCAAGCTCGGCATCGTGATCGTCATCGCCGTCTTGATCACGGCCACGGCGACGCTCGTCGGCCTTCGGCAGTTCGGGCTGCCGTCGATCGCCGGCGCGGGGGTGGGGATCGTGCTGGCGCTCGCCTGCGTGCAACTGCTCGCGCGCGGCACGACCAGGCCGCTGCGCGAGATGGCCGCCGTGGCGACCGCGATGGCGCGCGGCGAGCACGGGCGTCAGGTCGCGGTGACGACCAGCGACGAGGTCGGCGAGCTCGCGCGCGCCTTCAACCGGATGACGGCCGAGCTCGCGGAGACCGACCGCCTGCGGCGCGACCTCGTCGCGAACGTCTCGCACGAGCTGCGCACGCCGATCGGCGCGCTGCAGGCGGTGCTCGAGAACGTCGTCGACGGCGTCTCGGAGCCCGACCCCGAGACACTGCGCACGATGCTCGACCAGACCCGCCGTCTCGGCCGGCTCGTCTCCCAGCTGCTGGATCTCTCGCGCCTGGAGGCCGGCGACCAGCCGTTCGACATCCGCCCGTTCGCGGTCCGCGACGTGCTCGAGGGCGCCGCGCGCGAGGCGCGCCTGCACGCGCCCGACGACGTCGTGTTCTCGATCGACGCGCCCGCGAGCCTGCGCGCGGCGGGCGATCACGAGCGCATCCACCAGGTCGTCATGAACCTCGTCGAGAACGCGGTGCGCTACTCGCCGCGCCCGGGCGAGATCGCCCTGCGGGCCTCGCGCACCGACCGTACGATCACGCTCGAGGTCGACGACGACGGCCCCGGCATCCCGATCGACGACGTCGAGCACGTCTTCGAGCGCTTCCACCGCGGCGACGGGCGGCGCGGGAACGGTGGCGGCGGCGCCGGCCTCGGCCTCGCGATCGCGCGCTGGATCATCGAGCTGCACGGCGGCACGATCCGCGCCGAGCGCCGCGACCCGCACGGCGGCCACATGGTCGTGACGCTGCCCGAGGCCCCCCGCGCGTGAGCGCGCCCGTCCGCTTCGCCTGCGCCGCCGTCCTCGCCGGAGCGCTCGGCGCGATCATGCTGCCGCGCGCGCCCGCCGGACTCGGGTTCGTCGTCGTGGCGGTGGCGCTGGCGGCGTCCGGCGCCCTGGCGGGCCGGCCCGTGCACCCCGTGCGCTCCGCGCTGCTCGGCGCGACCGCCGTCGCGCTCGCCGCGTCGGCCGCCGTTCGCGACGCGGGCTGGGTCGTGGCGGGCGAGCTCGTCGCAGCCGTCGTGCTCGGATCGATCGCGATGAGCGCACCGCGCAGCTGGCGGGCGACCGCCGTCGGCTCGATCGCGGCGCCGCTGCGCCTGGTGTCCGGGGCGCGGCGCGTCGCCGGCATCGCCGTGCGCGCGCTGCCGTCGGCCCGAACCCAGCGCGCGTTCGCCGTCGGCCGCGGCCTGCTGCTGGCGGGCGCGCTGCTTGCGATCTTCGGCGCCCTCTTCGCGACCGGCGACCGCGCGTTCGCGCAGCTCGCCGGCGAGGTCCTGCCCGACGACATCCCGCTCGGTGACCTGCCGCTGCGGCTCGCCGTCTTCGGCCTCGTGGCGTCGCTCGCCGGCGGCCTCGCACAGGCCGCGCTCGTCGCCGACACGCCCACGCGACGGCCGCTGCTGATGCTCGGGCGGGTCGAGTGGCGCCTCGCGCTCGGGGCGTTGAACGTCCTCTTTGCGCTGTTCGTCGGCGTCCAGCTCGCGGTGCTGTTCGGCGGCGACGACTACGTCCGCGACACGGCCGGACTGACGTATGCCGAGTATGCGCGCTCCGGGTTCGCGCAGCTCGTCGTCGTCGCGGCCCTCACGCTCGCGGTCGTGGCGGCCTCGCTGCGCTGGGCGCGAACGCAGGACGCTCGCCAGGCGCGCACGCTGCGGGCGCTGCTCGCGGTGCTGTGTGCCATGACGCTCGTGGTGCTCGCGTCGGCGCTGCACCGGCTCGGCCTCTACGAGGAGGCGTTCGGCTTCACCCGCCTGCGGCTCGCCGTGCACGCACTGCTGTGGTTCGCCGGAGCGCTGTTCGTGCTCGTCATCGCCGCCCTCGCGAGCGGCCGCCGCGACCTGCTGGCGCGCGCGACGGTCCTGCTGTGCGGGCTCGCCGCCCTCGCCTTCTGGGTCAGCGACCCGGACCGGCGGATCGCGACGCACAACGTCGAGCGCTACGAGCGGACGGGCAGGATCGACACGGGCTACCTCGCGGGGTTGAGCGCCGATGCGGTGCCCGCGCTCGTGCGGCTGCCGTGGCCGCAGCGCGAGCGCGCGCTCGCGCGCCAGATCCGGGAGCTGGCGCACACGAGCGACGGCCTGGCCGGGGCAAACCTCGCACGCAGCCGCGCGCGCCGCGCGATCGACGCGCTGCCGTAAACCCCCGATCGGGGCTCTGCGTACGCTGACGCTTGCCATGTCCCCGCGCGCCGCCGCCCTCCTGACCCTCTGCGCCGTGCTCGCCCTCGCGCTCGCCGGCTGCGGCGAGGACCGGCAGGCCGGCGACGGAACGCTGCGCACGGTACCGACGCCGGTCGGCGAGGCGGCCACGACGTCGGGGGACGCCGCCGGGGCGACGCCGATCGACGTCTCGCTCGTCGACTTCCGCCTGCAGCCCTCGAGCCCGCGTCTCGCGCGCCCCGGCGCGATCTCGTTCGTCGCGACCAACGACGGGCAGACCCGCCACGCCCTGCGCGTCGACGGTCCGACCGGCGCCGTCGGCTCCCCGGCGCTGCTGCCGGGACAGCGAGCGTCGGTCGCGCTGCGCCTGCCGCCCGGCACGTACAAGTGGTACTGCCCGGTCGCCGACCACGAGCAGCGCGGCATGGTCGGCCGCGTGCGCGTGGGCGCGTGACGACTCAATCCTCGAAGCCGTGCTCTCCCGGCAGCACAAGGCGCGCGATCTCGCCGCTGCGCACCACCTGCGGGCGAACCGGTCGCAGCTCGTGTGTGCGCGCGTGTTCGAACAGCTCCTGCGCCGTCGCGAACGCCGCCAGCTGCTCGAGGTGTCGCAGCGTCGGAAACGCGAACGCGAGCTCGCCGCGGCGGGACGCGTGCAGCGCGGCGCGCGGCGTTTCCCAGCGCAGGTCGACGCACTCGTGGCCGTCGGGGACGGCACGCACTCCGGCCGGCGCGCGGGCGAGGAAGAAGTGCGCGTCGAAGCGGATCCGCAGCAGCTCGGGCGTGATCCAGCGGCTGTACTTCACGAGCGCGGCGGGGTCGACGCCTACCACGCCGGCCTCCTCGTACAGCTCGCGCACGGCCGCCGCGCGATGGGCCGCGTCGCCCTCTCCCTCGTGCGCGTCGACGGCGCCGCCGGGAAAGACCCAGTATCCGCCCATAAAGCGCTGCGCGGGGTTGCGCCTGACGAGCAGCAGCTCGAAGCCGCCGCCGGCGTCGCGCAGCAGGATGACCGCTGCGGACTGGCGGGGGATCGCCGGTGGGCCGTCGTTGAGCTCCTCGCTCGTGGCCGGCCGCTCGCTGTCCATCGCGTCGGCGACGCTAGCAACAGCCTCGCTTCGAGATCGACCACTACCCTCCAGGCCATGACGACCCAGACCGAGACCACACGCTGGATCTGCGAATCCTGCGGCTTCATCTACGACCCCGACGACGGGGATCCGGACGGCGGCATCCCGCCGGGCACCGCGTTCGCCGACATTCCCGACACGTGGTTCTGCCCCGTCTGCGGAGCCCGCAAGAAGGACTTCACGCCCTACGAGGACTGAGCCCTCGTGCCCGGCGCCGGACCGCCCGACGAGACCAGGCCGGCGCTGCGCGCGTCGGACTCCGAGCGCGAGCGCACGGTCACGAAGCTGCGCGACGGGGCGGGCGACGGCCGCCTGACCTTCGACGAGCTCGCCCAGCGCACGGAGCTCGCCTACGGCGCGACGACGGCCGGCGAGCTCGAGCGGCTCGTCGCCGACCTGCCCGACACCGCGCCGCAGACCGCGCCGGCGCTCTCGGCGCACAAGCGCCGGCGCTGGAACGTCGCGATCATGGGCGGCTGCGAGCGTCGCGGGCGCTGGCGTCCCGCGCCGCGCAGCGTCGCGCTGGCGGTGATGGGCGGCGTCGGCATCGACCTGCGCGAGGCCACGATCGAGGAGCGCGAGGTCGTCATCACCGCCGTCGCGGTGATGGGCGGCGTCGAGGTCATCGTGCCCGAGGGCGTCGAGGTGCAGCTCAGCGGCTTCGCGATCATGGGCGGCAACGAGCATCGCCCCGGCAGCGCGCCCGCGCGACCCGGGACGCCGGTCGTGCACGTGCGCGCGTTCAGCCTCATGGGCGGCGTCGAGGTGCGCGTCAAGCACACGGGCGGTGAGCTGCAGGCCTGACGGTCAGGCGGGCGCCCGCTCGCGCGCGTTCCAGGCCAGGCAGACGAGGGCGGCGGCCATGAGGGTCGCGGCGAAGAGCAGCCCGGCGGCTGGGGAGACGACGGTCCAGAGGATGCCGGCGACGGCGCTGGCGCCGAGGTTGGCGAAGCTCTGCACGGCCGCCAGCAGCCCGAACGCCGAGCCGCGCAGGCTCTCGGGCGCGAGCCGGGCGACGGCGGCGTGCTCGGCCGTCTCCACGCAGCCGATCGCGACGCCCGCCGCGAGAAAGCACGCGGCCAGGACGCCGATGCTCGCGCCCGTGAAGGCGAAGCCGACGTACGCGACGAGAAAGCACGCGACGCCGCCGGCGAGCACGAGAACGGCGCCATGGCGGTCGACGAGCCGACCGGCGGGGACGCTTGCAACCGTCGCGGCGAGGTTGTAGGCGGCGTAGAGCAGCAGGCCGATCTGCACGGCGCCGTCGTAGCCGTGGGCGGGCGCGAGCAGATCCGTGGCTCGCAGGATCAGCAGCGTCGCGGCGATGTTGCCCAGTTCGAACAGGCCGATGCCGACCATCAGGCTGCCGAGGTCGCCGCGCAGGACCGGGCGAACGCGGATGCGCAGCGCCACGCGGTCGCGCGGTCGCGGCCGTGCGGTGTGGCGGATCGCGTAGAGGATCGCGACGACGGCGAGCAGCCCGGGGACGATCGACAGGAGGATCGCGGTGCGCACGCTGAAGCTGGCGACGAGCGCGAGCGCCAGCAGCGGGCCGCCGACGGCGCCGAGGTTGTCCATCGCGCGCTCGAAGCCGTACGCGCGCCCGTAGGCGGCGGCGGGCACGACGTCGGCGAGCAGCGCGTTGCGAGCGGGAACGCGCAGGCCGCGCGCGGTCCAGGCGCAGGCGCGCAGCGCCCCGACCTGCCAGACGCTTGTGGCGACGCCGACGAGGCTGCCGAGCACGGCGGTGCTCGCATATCCGCCGACGGCGGTCGCGCGGCGGCGCTGCGGGTCGTCGGCGAGCGCACCACCGGCGAAGCGCGCCGCGCCCGCCAGTCCGTCGGAGACCCCCTCGATGATGCCCAGCGCGGCGGCGGGCGCGCCGATGGTGCTCGTCAGCAGGCTCGGAAGCAGCGAGGTCGGGACCTCGTGTCCGATGTCGGCGAGCAGGCTCGCCGCGCCGATCCCGCGCACCCCGGGGGTCAGCCAGCGCTCGCCGGCGACCGCGGGGGGCTCTGGGATGTCGCTCACCGCCGCAGGCTGTCAGATGGCCGCAGCGCTGCCGGTCACCGGCGCGGCGTGAAGCGGATGGCGTAGGGAAAGTCGCCGAAGCTCACGTCAAGCGTGTAGCGGCCGCGGATCTTCAGCTCGCGGCGACCGGTGCGGCTCGCCATGCCGAACAGCTTGATGGCGCCGTCCGAATCGCCGGCGCGGCGCTGGAGGGAAGCGGGGATCCGGCACGACGAAGAAGCGGGCGCTCGCGCTCGGCATCCGGCTCGAGACCCTGCTCGTGCGCGTGTACCTCAACGGCGTCGGATACGCGGCGTTTCTGTCGACCCCGGACCTTCCCGAATGACAAGGAGTCAACGATGACGAGGACAACCCTACGGCGCGCGCCGAGCACTTGCACTGTCGCTCTTGGTCGGGCTGGCGGTGCCGTCCGCCGCGAGCGCGCTCAACGTCGACGCCGCCGCGTCGCTGCGCGAGGTGTTCGAGCAGATCGATTCCGCCCCGACCTACACGTTCCTGGGATCCAACCAACTCCAGCGTCAGATCGAGAACGGCGGGCCGGCCGACGTGTTCGCCTCCGCCGCCCCGCAGGAGGCGCAGGCGGGCGCTCGTGGCCTGGGGGCGAGTTCGACCCGAGGGTCAGCAGATCCTGCTCGCCGTCACGCAGAACGGCGCCTCGCTCGCGCAAGAGGGACCGCGGCTCGTCGTCCCGGGCGACAGCTCGGGTGGCCGCTGTGTGACGGGCGTCTCGAGGGTACAGCAGCTCGGCAAGCCGGGCGTCTGAGGCGGGCCGGCGCGGGCCGTGGCATCCGCTGCACCCGCGATCCTTGCACGATGGCCGACATGACCCTTGGAGAGGCGGCGAAGGCGATCGGCGTCAGCGTCGACACGCTGCGTCGCTGGGATCGCGCGGGAAAGATCGTGACGACGCGCGACGCGGGCAACCGCCGGCGGGTGCCCCCGTCGGAGGTGCAGCGGCTGCAGGGAAGCCCGACGCGCCACGAGACCGGTGACACGCTCTCGGCGCGCAACCGCTTTCCCGGTGTCGTGCGCTCGATCGAGGTCGACGGCGTGATGGGGCTGATCGAGATCCAGGCGGGTCCGTTTCTCGTCACCGCCGCAGTCACGCGCGACGCGGTCGACGAGCTGGGGCTCGTCGAGGGCGCGCCCGCGACGGCGACCGTCAAGGCGACCTCGGTGATGATCGAGCGCGGCGTGCGGTAGTTCGCTACCCCGCATGAACATAGGGACTACATAGGTATCTAGCTCTGGAGGGAGAGAAGGTGTCTCACGACGACGAGGTCCCCGCTGAGGTGCTGGAGAGCCCTATCGATGCCGCATGCGCCGCGCTCGGCCTCGATCCGGCGGGCGCGCGCCTCTCGCCGCTGGCGGCGGGCGCCTATCACGCTCATGCCGTGCTGCATGCGGGCGGAGAGTCCGTCGTGCTGCGCA
>Ga0136621_1000333_pt1 | contig 18113 bp, 18 predicted proteins | sample AntDryUQ445A2306_FD_104673 | JGI IMG/M metagenome (GOLD analysis project Ga0136621, IMG submission 104673) | Polar desert sand microbial communities from Dry Valleys, Antarctica - metaG UQ445A (23.06) | ecosystem: Environmental > Terrestrial > Soil > Desert | place: Antarctica: Dry Valley...
CTGCCCGTGTCCGCCGGCTCCTGGCGCTGGCTCCCTCCGGACTGCGCAGGAGCGCAGCGTTGCGAGCATCGCAGGCGGCTCCCGGCGGGCGACTCGCCCGCCTGCTGGGAAGCAGCGCCGGCGACGAGGGCGCCTATCAGGCGGTGAGGGGGTTGTTCGCCCCGGTCGAAGTCGACGGATCGAACGGAAGCCGTGCCGCTTCGAATGGCGCCGGCAACGACCACCACATAACGGACAGCAAGGATCGCGTGATGCAGCTCGAGATGCGCCACTACCTCTCCCACCAACTGTTGCGCGACACCGATCAGATGTCGATGGCCCACTCCCTAGAGGTGCGCGTGCCGCTCCTGGACGACAGCATGGTGCGCGTCGCGCTTGCTCTTCCCTCCGAGGTGCGAAACGAGCGCGGCAAGGCCCTGCTCGCGCGCGCGGCGCGCCTCGACGCAGTCGTGCCCAAGCGGCCCTTTGCCCTTCCCTTCGAGCCGTGGATGCGCGGCCCCCTGCGCGAGCACATTCGCTCGGGCCTTCTCTCGGAGGAGCTTCCCTTCAGTGACTCGGTACCGGCCGCGCTCAGGAGACGCCTGTGGGAGTCGTTCGAGCAGCGGCGCGTGCACTGGTCGCGTCTATGGGCGATAACGGTGCTGCGAACGTGGCCACAGGCCAATGGGTTCGGCTGGTAGTTGTGCGAGTGGTGCTCACGGTCCCGTCCCTCGCCCGGGAGTTCGGGGGCCCGGTGACAAAGATCAACGAGCTCGCCGCCGGTTTGCGAACACGCGGCCATCACGCGGAAGTCATCGGCTGCGGAGTCGGTCGCGCTGCGACCGGGCTGCCGGTTCTTGCTCGTTACCACAGCAATCAGGTGCCGCGCACGCTGACGCCCCTGCGCGCCGCGATCACACGCGCCGATGTCGTGCATGTGATGGGTCTGCGCGAGCCTGTCAGCGTGGCCGCCGCGCTCACGGCTCGCCGATCGAGAGTTCCCTACGTCATCGAGCCGGTCGGCACCCATCGCCGCAGGGTGCGCAGCCATCGCCTCAAGCGTGCCTTCGACGCAACTACCGGGAAGGCGATCCTGAGGGAGGCCCGCGCCATCATCGCGACCTCACGCATGGAGGCGGCGGAGCTCGTGGAGGACGGCATCCCGCCATCCAGCATCCGCATTCGATCGAACGGCGTTTGCTTCGATGCGGTGCTGCCGCTGCCGCAACGCGGCGAGTTGCGCGCCGCGTTGCGCATACCTCAGGAGGCGCCCCTGGTCCTGTTCCTGGGCCGAATCGCCGCCAAGAAGCAACTGCTTCACCTGGTGCACGCCCTCGATAGCCTGCCTGGAGTGTGGGGCTTGATCGCCGGCCCCGACTATCACGACGGGACGCTGCAGGCGATTGAGTCGCTGCGGGCCCACCTCGATCTCGAAGACAGGCTGCTGCTTCTCCCCGAAGGTCTATGGGAGGAGCAGAAGGCCCAGGCGCTGGCCGATGCAGACTGCTTCTGTCTACCGTCCGAGTCGGAGAACTTCGGCACCGCCGCCCTGGAGGCCGCCGGAGCGGGCCTGCCGGTTGTGCTTTCGGATCGTTGCGGGGGCGCCGAACTGCTCGGCCCCCAGGCGTCGGTCGTGTTCGACTTTGGAGACATAACGGGCTTGGCGCTCGCGCTGCGTAAGGTGCTCGAAGACCGCACTGCGGGCGCCGTCGCACGAACGGCTGCGCCCGGCCTGCGTGAGTCGCTCGACTGGGCCACCCTGGCCGCCGACCAGGAGGGCATCTATGAGTCCGTCCTCCGCGAGTCCAAGGGCGCCGGGATGAAGTTCTAGGTATAGGGGCGGCCCTCTTGATTCTATGGAGAACGATGTTCTGAGTCCGTAGAGCAGGCTGCAAGTGCATACTGTTCCCAGCATGTTTGCCAGAACGACTGAAAATCCTCGAAAGACAGCCTTGGTCTTGCTCGTGGGTTCGGTCTTCACGGCGAGTACGGTTTGGCTTGGGGATCTCGCATTTGATCGCGGTTGGACGGGAGCCAGATGGCTGGCGTGGCCGGGCGGAGCGACTGTGTTCTTTGTCCCAGCCTTCATCTCCTGGCTCCTGCTGCTTGTTCCCTCCGGGCGAGTAGACGGCAGGTGGACCCGCCGGGTCGCCGTCATGATCATCTGGGGAACAGCCACAGGCGGCATAGTTCAGCTCTTGGACGACCATGTCTTCAACCACCCCGGTACCGAGAATCCACTAGGCATCTCGATTCCGTTTCCATTTCAGGACCTGCTAACCCTGGTCGCCCTGGTGCTGCTCGGTGTTGGCTTCTTGGGGACACTGATCACGTTTCCCCAGCGGTTAGCGGCACGAAACCGTCGCTCAACGGCTTGAGCATGCCCGAACCGGCCTTCTGGCCTGCAGAGCGGCGAACTTTCCGCGCTGAGAGTCGTTCAGCGAGCTCAGACGCGGAAGGTTCGAGATTTTGCCGCGAGGGAGCCTTACTCGGCCGCTACCCTCTATATGGATGACATGTTGACCTCCGGAGGATCGAGTTGACTGTTCGAGCAGGAGATTGGTTCGCCCAAGCAGAGCGGGATCTCGCCCACGCCGAGGGTTCGCTAGAGCAAGGCTCACACGAGTGGGCCTGTTTCGCCTGCCACCAATCAGCGGAGAAGGCAGTCAAGGCGCTCCACCTCCACTTGGGGCAGGAGTCTTGGGGGCATGTTGTGGCCAAACTTCTGCGTGAGCTTCCAATCGAGGTCCCCGCCGAGCTCGTCGAGCGAGGCCAGGTCCTCGACAACTTCTACGTGCCCGCGCGCTATCCCAACGGTCACCCTGAGGGAGCTCCGTTCGAGCATTACGGTCCCCGACAGAGCAAGGAGGCGATAGAGGATGCCCGTGCGATTGTTGAGTTCGTCCGTTCTCAAATGGCCTCGCCGTGACGACGTCCTCCGGGCCCTCCATCACTGGGTGGGGCGCGTCATGCGCGCCGACGAGCGGGTGCTTCGAGTCGGCTACACCGGCTCCTTGGCCGCCGGCGAGTGGGGTTTCGGGAGCGACATCGATCTTATCGTGATCCTTAACACTGCACAGGAGGCGTGGTTGGAGAGAGCCCGTTGCTTCGATGCCACCGACTTGCCCGTCCCGGTCGACCTCCTCGTCTACACGGAGGCGGAGTGGGAGGAAATGAGCAGGCAGGGCCGCGGCCCCCGCCCGGTCGTCTGGATTGATGAAACCGGAAGCTGAGAGCCGGCCCTGCCCGGGCTGGCGTAGCCGATCGCGCTCAACGCGCCTGGGAGTACGGAAACGGTATTCAGGAGCGCGGCGCGCGCGTTTGAGTACTTCGTCGGGGGTCGAGGGCCGGGAGCGGAGCATGTAGAAGACGCTGGATTACCTGCGCGCCCGGAGGCGTCGCCTTAGCTCATGACGCACAGCCTCGAAGTGTGGCAGGTCTCGTCCAAGATGCTCGCCCATCTCGTCGGCCCACCGTTCTCTGTACTGCGGGACTCGGACATCGAAACGCTCAAGAAGCCCGCAGGATCGATGTTCTTATGGCGAGCCTTCTCCTCGAACATCTCCCAGAGGAGATGCACCGCCGCATCGGTGCTCAACAGAGCTACCTCGATGACATCGATTAACGACGTCCGGGCGACTCGCGAAGAAGCCATTGCACCTATTGCTCCCCTTACCTACCGGGCCAGAATGAGAGACGTGCTCTTCAGTCATAGGCAAGGCGCGAGGGAATTTCGGCCACGATATGAGTTGAGCACCTGACAGCTATCCGAGAGTCCCCGAGTGCGCACGTCCGCGATCCCGATGGCGGTATCGTCGGTCCCGATGCGCTTAGGCCGGACGCCACCCTTCCGGCGATTGGAGGCCTCGGAGAAGATCACCACTGCCCCGCGACTTCATCTTGCACAAATCTCAGCTCGACGGCTTACGAGCCGGAGGCGCTAACCGAATCGTCCCTAGCCGACGAGGTCAACCCGTCGCCGGCAGGGCGGGAAGCGCAGCATGCGGTTCAGGGAGGAGCGGGCCCAGGACCATCCTTGGCGCGAGGAACTCAGCTTTCCCCTCAACTTCCGATCACGAGCGGAACGATGTCCTGTCGGATCACCCTCCTACAACCGGAACGATCTGTTGTCCGAAGCCTGGGCTAAAGGAACCGGAACGATGTGGTGGTGGTTGTGAGCTATACTCCGTCACCGAACCGGGAGTTGCCCGCATTACTGGGTCTGGTACCAAGGTCACGGGAAGAAGGATTGATACGATGGCTTCCACGTCAAAAAGGTACCTTCGTAGGCCCGCTCTTACACTTGCTGTAACGCTAGTTGTAATGGCAGTGACGGCGGCGTGCACGGCCGACTCCGGGGGCGACGGCGGAGGACCAGTCGAACTCACGTTGCTCGATCATCAAGAGCCGCGCGTCGAACTGCTGAAGAAACTTCTTCCTCAGTTCGAGCAAGACATGAAAGAGCAAGGCAAGGAGATCTCGGTCAAGCTGCTCGAGGGGCCGGCCGAAGATACGCAGTTCACCACCAAACTGACCCTCGACTACAACTCTGGCAACGCGCCCGATGTCGCGTCATTCGGCAATAGCGGCGCGGTGGATTTCGCGACCAGCGGTTTTCTGCTCGACCTTACTCCGATGACCGAGGAGTGGACCGACTGGGACGACCACTTCTACGAGCAGCTGCGGAAAGAGTTGGTGCAGCCAGATGGCAAGATCTACGTAGTCCCACGCGAGGCCCAGATCGTTCAGCTCTTCTACCGCAAGGACGTGCTGCAATCGGACGGCATCTCCACGGCGCAACCGCAGAGCTGGGACGACCTACTCGATCGCATGACGCAGGTGACACGCGAATCTGGTGAGCCATCACTGCTCTTCCCCGCCGGTGAGGCTTGGGGGGGCGGGACGTTCTTCGAGGGCTTCATTCACCTCATGTTGGGGACCGATAGTTCGCTGTACGACGCTGAGGAGTCCAAGTGGATCGTCGCGAGCCCGGGCCTAACAGACGTTCTCACCTATTACGAGGCGCTCACCGAAGCAGGCGTGATGCCGGTCGATCCGCTGCTCAATCCGGAACCGTGGGTACCGACCAAGTACGAGGCCTTCCCCAAGGGAGACTTAGTGGCGACAACCTGTGGTACGTGGTGCTGGATCTTCGACTGGGGACCGGAGGGCGCAGCTCCAATCGACGGCCTGTTCAAGAAGGTCTCAACTTGGGAGTTTCCGACGAAAAGCGGCGAGGACACCTTTGTGTGGGGTTCGAGCGGGTGGGTGTGGGCCATCTCCGCTGACACGGAGAACCCCGAGGAGGCTTGGGAGCTGGTCAAGTGGCTGGCGAGCGGCGACTTCATGGCTCAGAACGCAGTGGCGGTTGGTGCTGCGTCACCGCGTGACGACCTCAGAAACGTGAAACCCTACAGCGACTATGACTTCCTGATTGATGCCGAACGCCAGCTCCCCAAGGCACGCTCGTTCGTTTCGCTACCTGGTACGGACAAGATCGTACAAGCCGTTGGTGAGGCGACCGAGCAGGTCATCACCGGCCGGATGAGCGGCGAAGAAGCAGCGGAGTTCCTCGCAGAGCGGGCCACCGAGCTCCTCGGAGAAGACAACGTCAAGACTCTCTAGGCGCGCGCAACGTCAGTGGCGTTCGGTGGCTACAACACGTCTGAAGAGATGATCGGGAGGAAGGGCTCGTGAGGCGGGTTGACGGCTGGCGGGACACGTTGACCGTCATGGCCTTCCTTGCCCCCGCGCTGATACTCATAGGGCTCTTTCTGGTGTGGCCTGCGCTCTGGGCGCTCTACCAGAGCTTCACAAACAAAGCGCTAACCGGGCTTACCGCCATGAATCCCTCGTTCGTCGGAATCGATAACTACACGCGTTTGTTGGCCGACGGAGATTTCTTCGCCTCACTCTTGCGCACCGTCGCGTTCGTGTTCTTCTCGGCGATCGTCGGCCAAACACTTTTCGCGTTCCTGATCGCCTATCTGATGGCTAATCGCCCTGGATGGAAACTGCGCGCCGTGCCCGTATTCGCGGTCATCTTCGTGCTGCCTCTCGCAGTGCCCGAGACGGTGGCCGCGTTGACCTGGGCGAGCATGGTCAATGGAACCGAATCCGGATTCATCAACCGCATTATTGGAGTCTTCGGAGCCGGTCCAATCCAGTGGCTTCAGGACTACGCCATGGAGACGGTCACCATCGTGAACATCTGGCGCGGATTGTCGTTCGCGATGGTTCTGTTCATAGCGGCGCTCGAGGGAGTGCCGCGCGACGTGCTCGAGGCGGCCATGGTGGACGGGGCCAGCGCGTGGCAGCAGCTCCGCTGGGTAACCATCCCAATTCTTAGACCGCAGATCCTCACCTTCTTGATGCTCACAACAATCACGACCTTCGGGATCTTCGGCCTCGTTTACTTCCTCACGCGCGGCGGGCCCGGCAACGCTACCGAGATCGTCGGCATCTACATCTATAACCAGGCGTTTCAGTTCTTCGAGATTGGCTACGGGAGCGCCGCGGGCGTTCTGCTGCTGGCCATTCTCCTCGGTCTGGGCACCTATTACGTGCGGTTGATGAGGGATCAAGTATGAGCGTCGATGTCACCGCCGAACAGAAGGACGCGTCGGGCGGTCGCCTCCGGGACACGAAGGGCTCTTCGCGCCGCCACAGCCCCGGCAAGATCGGGGCCTATCTTCTGCTAAGCGCTCTCGCCCTCTTTGCCCTGATTCCCTTCTCGTGGCTGTTGCTTGCGGCCTTCGATAGCGATGCGTCGATCTCCGTCAAGGTGCCCAAGGCTTGGACGCTCGGGAACTTTACCAACCTGTTCGCCAACGAAGACGGCGTGCGCCTGATGGTCAATAGCTTGATCTACGCCGGTGGAGCGACCATCATCCTCGTCGTGGTCACCACCTTGGCCGGGTACGCGTTGTCGCGTTATGACTTTCCCGGTCGTCGCGCGCTGATGCTCGGGATTCTTCTGACTCGTGCCATCCCTCCGACTGCGACCATCGCTCCTTTGTACGTGATTGCGACCGATCTCGGCTTCCTCAACACCTACCACGGCGTCGTTCTGATACTTGCCGCGATCGAGGCGCCTCTGGCACTGTGGACAATGAAAGGCTTCTTCGACGCCGTACCGAGAGAGATCGAAGAGGCCGCGTGGGTCGACGGCGCCAACCGACTGCAGGCCGCCTTCCGGGTGGTGCTACCGCTGGCCGGCCCCGGTGTTGGAGCAGGAGCGCTCATCGCATTCATCGGTGCATGGAACGAGTTTCTCATTCCACTCGTCCTGATCTCCGATCAAGACAAAATCCCGATCTCGATTGGGTTGTTTCGCGCCTGGGTCTCCTACACGCAGGTCGACTGGGGCTTCCTCGCCGCGCTCTCCATTGTCTACGTGATCCCCGCCGTGGTGTTCTACATCTTCGCTACGGCGCGCACTACAGGCTTCACTCGCGGGGGGACTTGCCGGGACCTAACTCGCCCCGGTTCCGCAACGACATCCGGTAAAACTCGGCGACCAGCGATGCGCCAAACGCTACTCTTTGAACGGGTGAGTCGGTGGAGCGTCAGCAGCGGCTTCGACAATCTCCTTGAGTGCGGGTCGGCCAGGACCGTTGTCTCCTTGACCCTTGACGTGCCGCATCAGCGCTCCTCCCCCTGAAGCACCTCCCGACGAGATGTTCGATGACCACCAGCATCGTGGGTCTGTCCCTGGTCGAACGGTAGGTGATCTCTCCCACCGCCACACGACTACCGGAGCGAACCGCTGGAGCCGTAAGGCAGTGTTTGATCACATCTCCGGTCACCATTCCCTCGCCGGCCTGCGGTCTGGCTCTGAGGGTGACCGAACCCTCCCCGGTGTTGACCGGCAGGACGGCACGCGGCCTGAGCAGAGACCTGAACCGAGTCAAGGTGCTCCCGCCAGACCAAGAGACATGGTCGTGCAGCGGGTTGGTCGGGAAAGCGTTTGATGGGGAGCGGACACGGTCTGATGCCCTCAACGTTTCCAAATGTCCCCCCGCCGGGAAAAAGCTAACCGATGGCGCAGGGGTTCGAATGAGACTCCCGACTCCCGACACCACTCGCATCACTGTGATTTGCGCGTGATCCACTAGCGCCAGGAATCGCAGCGGCTGCGCCAGGCATGAGGTTGGATGAGGGCGGGCTGAGCTGTTCAGGTGGTCGGCTTCTCGTATGCTCGCCTAGCAGCAGGACAGCGGTGTCCCGGAAAGGGGAAGAGATGGCCTGTGAGGTGGCTGTTTTGGTCATTCACGGAATGGGAAACCAGCCCGCTGACTTCGCGGCGGCTACAGAGGCTCGATTACGTCAAGAGGTGGAGCGTAGCGGAGCTGACTCGGCAAGGCTTTGCTTTCAATCCGTCCATTGGGCGCCCGTGATTGCCAGAGGCGAAGACGAGCTGTGGACGCGGCTCGAGCTTGGCCAGCTTCGTTGGGGGGATCTGCGAAGGTTTGTCGTACATGCGCTCGGAGATGCCATCGCTTACCGCCGAACAGAACAGGGCGCTCCAAGGGAGATATATGCCGAGGTTCACAGGCTAATTCACAAGTCGCTGCAGGAGCTGCGGCACAGCCTACGAGACGCAGATGGACCACTCGTCGTTATCGCTCACTCGCTCGGCTCCCACATGATGTCGAACTTCATCTGGGACGCCCAGCATGACCGTGGCTATCCGGAAGGACCTGCGTTTGAAGACTGGTCTGACTTCGAGCGGATGAGAACGCTCACGTCATTCATTACCTTCGGCTGTAATATTCCGCTGTTTACCCTGGCGTATCTCCAAAAAGGCGACGTGACAGCCATTCAGTTTCCGCCAGATAGTCTCGACCCGTCATTGAAGAGTGTCGCCAGGTGGCTGAACTTCTACGATTCTGATGACGTCTTGGGGTATCCACTCAAGCATCTCAGCGACAGTTATCAAGACGCAGTAACCGAGGACATCAAGATCAACGCCGGCGGGCTTTTTGGGTTCTGGAATCCCTTGAGCCACACTGGATACTGGAGCGATGCCGATTTCATAAGGCCCGTAGCTCATGTCCTCGTCGACGTGCTCAAGGCAGCTTGAGCCGCGAACGGCACACGCTTGTTCATAGTGCGTGGAGTCCTAGCGTGCCGGCGAGCCTGGTCGCGCCAAGGTATCGGTTCGCACAACCAGCTGGAGGTCGAGGTCGGCTACCAGGAACGGCTCACCTCAGTAACCAGGAGCGCCTGGCCCTGGATCACTACGTTGGAGTTCTGCGACATGCCCGGAGCTTCTCCGGGCTCCAGGACCCTGCACCAGTACGGTGGCCGTGCGGGGCACGGCTAGGAGCAGCGCTATCTCGCCGAAGAACTCGCCCGGGCCCTGCCTGTGCACCGGGCGGCCCCCGATTGATACCTCGACCTCACCTTCGTCGACGATGTGGAGGCGGTCCCCGGTGTCTCCCTCCTCGAGTACTGCGGTACCAGCTGCAGCTTTGACCGGAATGAGGTTCGCGGCGATCCGTTCGACGATGGGAACCGCAAGGGCCGAGAACAACGGGACGATCTAACGAGGTTAAGCTCACGCACCGGGACGATAACCGAGTCGTCGATCCGTCGAAGCGGCCGCCACAACCACAGACACACCACGGGAAGCAGGGCGCCCGCGATGGCGAACGTGACGGCATGTCCAAGGCCTTCCACCAGCGCAGAGGCGAGCACGGCACCGACTGCGAGGCCTCCCATTCTCATGCCCTCCATCAGTCCGAAGATGCGGGAGAGAGCGGCGTCGGCGACTACTCGTTGCGTGAGAGTCCGTCCCGCCACATCCATCAGGCTTGTCGCCGTCCCGACTGCGAGCAGCAATGCGGCCGCCACCAGCGGTCCGGGTACTACGCCCACCAGCATCAGAGAACCACCCAACACCAGCGATGCGGTGAGGATCGGCAAGGCCAAGCGCGACCGGCCCACCAGTGCAATGGATGCGAGCGAACCGATCAGTGCACCGCCTCCGAGACACGCATTCAGCCACCCCACTCTCGACTCATCGATATCCAGGACGACGACGGCCAGCACCACAAGCAGCACATCCAGATCGCCTTCCTGAAAAGACGGAGCGGCCAGGATGGCGACGACGGTTACGTACTTGGGGTTTCTAACCACGAGCCGGAAGGCTTCGAGAGTGTCCGAGATCACCTCTCTGGGCCCGCCTTGTGCCCTTCGGCCGACGCGCCGACCCGGTGCCACGTTGACCGCTATCAGGAGGAAGCCGCCGACCAGCAGTCCTGCCATGACCACGAGACGGGTCCAGGTTCACCTATCCCCAAGAGTACGGCCGTGATTGCAGGCCCCTGCAATCATGCACAAGCTCTGAACCGTACCGGCCACCACGTTCGCGGCGGTCAGTTCCTCGGGCGTTGCCGCCAGAGATGGAAGCAGCGCGCCCTGGATCGGCCGCGTGAGAGTGACGCTGGAAGCCGTTGCAGCAGCCAGCGCGTATACGAGTGCAACCGGCCACGCCGACAACAGCGCTAATCCCGTGAGCCCGGCTGCCAACGCTTGGCAGAGGTACGCGAGCTGCAGCAATCTCTCTCGCCGATGGCGATCTCCAAGAGACGATGCCAAAGGAGCAACTATCATCGCGGGGGTAAGCTGAACGAAAACAACCCACTCCGGTTGCCGCCGCGCCCCCGACTCTGTAGGCGTAGACCAAGATCGCGATCCAAGTCGCCCACTCCCCCAGGTTAAACGTCACATAAGCAGCCTGCACCGCCAAAAGCCGGCGGTTACGCCCGACTGCAGCCAGAGCTCGAAGCACAGAGGACGGGGCGGCCATGGCCAAGGATTATAGGCTCGGGCCTGTTCGGCACCACCGGACTGCTGGAGGGCGTACGCCCGACGGCAGGTGAGGCATTGGCCCTCGCCGCTGTGAGTGGAATAGAGAGGGCTGCATGATGCAAGAGCGTTCTTTAGGGCTGGATCCCGAAACCATGCGCCGCATCGGCTATCGCACGGTCGACATGCTCGTGAAACGCATGTCCACCCATGAGGGTCTCAACAGCGGCGTCGACACTTCGCCACAGACGCTGGCGCGCCTCTATGAGTCTTCACCCGAGCAAGGCCAAGACTTCGACACGATCATCTCCGTGCTCGAAGAGGATGTCCTCCCTGCGTTCCTCCCCTGCGACCACCCCAACTTTTTTGCCTTCATCCCGGGTTCCAGCACCTGGCCCGGCGCCTTGGCCGATCTCATAGCAAGCGCCCTGAACGTTCATGCAACCTCGTGGCTGGAAACGCCCGGCCCCAGCCAGATAGAGCTTGTCGTGCTGGACTGGTTCAAGAGTTGGATCGGCTATCCAACGGATGCCTCCGGCGTGCTCGTCAGCGGCGGCTCGGCGGCGAACATGACGGCATTGGCCTGCGCCAGAGAGGCGCTGCTGGGAGTCATGACGGATAAGGCCGTCGTTTACGTATCCGACCAGGCCCACTCATCTATGGCCAGAGCCGCACGAATTCTGGGCTTTCACCCCGATCAGGTACGAGTGCTACCCACTGACGACGACTTTCGCCTGCGCCCGGATGCGCTTAGAGAAGCCATGGACTCAGACGTCCGCGCAGGCCGCCGGCCCTTATTCGTGGCCGCAAGCGGTGGCTCAACCAACACCGGAGCCGTCGATCCACTCCCGCAGATCGCTCAAGTCTGCCGTGAGAGAGGAGTGTGGTTTCACGTCGACGCGGCCTACGGCGGATTCGCCACTCTCACCGCAAAAGGCCGTGAGCTGATGTCTGGCATTGATCTGGCGGACTCGGTGACGCTTGATCCTCACAAATGGCTCTATCAGCCGTTCGAATGCGGGTGCCTCCTGGTCCGAGACGGACTACACCTGCGTCGAGCCTTTGAGATCGTGCCCGACTATCTCCAAGACAGCGAAGCCACACAAGACGAGGTCAACTTCTGCGATCTGGGAGTGCAGTTGACGCGCGGATGGCGCGCCCTGAAGGTGTGGATGTCGCTCAAGTATTTCGGCGTCGGAACCTTCAGACAAGCTGTCGAAACATCAATGCAGCTCGCCCATGCCTGTCAGGAGCGAATCGAGAACAGCGACACGCTCGAGCTCATGGCGCCGGCCTCTCTCGGCGTGGTCTGTTTCCGGCGCCGCTTTCCAGGAGTGGATGAAGACGCCACCGATCTGATGAATGCCTCGCTCACCGAGGGCCTGCTCGCAAGCGGCACCGGGATGATCTCCTCCACGAAGCTAAGGAGTCGCTACGCGCTGCGAATGTGCATCCTCAACTACTCCAGCACTCAGGCGGAGGTGTCTTCAGTGCTCGAGTGGCTGGAGCAAGCTACCCCAATGGATGCGTCGGCAGCTCCGACATCTGCAGCGTCGTTCGACCGGCATCCGAGCATCCTGCGAACGGGCGCGGCGGAATCGGGAGTGGAGACGGCCACCGCTCGCCAGGTTCCCCTCTTTCGTTCGCTCTCGGATTCGGAGCTTGCTGGGGCACTTGTGGGGGCGAGGGAAACAAGAATCGGTCCGGGTGAGGTTGTGCTGAGGCGATGGGATTACGGGCGCGACTTCTACGTCATTGTCGAAGGGACGCTTCAGGTTCTCCTGGACGAGGAGTTGGTAAGAGAGCTCGAGCCGGGCGACTTCTTCGGCGAGCTCGCCGCCTTGGATTGGGGGGCGGGTTACGGCTATCCTCGCCTCGCGACGGTCGTGGCGCAGTCCGCGGCGCGATTGCTGGTGTTCCCCCCCGAAAGGCTGCGGGAGCTCGTGAACAAGCTGCCCGACCTGGAGCGACAGGTGAGAGCCGCTTCTTCGCAGCGGTTGCGAAAGACTTGAGCCCGCCATCTCAGGCTCGCTCAGGTCCTGGGCACCTTCCATTCCGATTTCGAATACGCGAGAGTGAGCTTGCGGCCGGAGCCTTTGCGGAACTCCCGGAGCAATTCAACTTGAGGGTCGGAGAGTCCCAGCGCCAAGAGATCACAGCTGCGAAGTCATCACGGGTAGACGGTGCCCCCTTCGGACAAGTGCCATCCCTTGCCGGTGCGCACGAGGTAGACGCGCTGACGTCCCATCCGACCTTGACGATGTCGCTGGTCTCCTTGGATACAAGCACGGGCCCGACTACTCCGCTTGCCGAGTGGTTGCTGAACCAGATCTTGCCCTGCTCGACCTTGGCGATCCCGGCGCAAGCGTCCTCCCTCTCCTCCAGCACTCTCTCGGCGCTAGAGGAGAGGGTCTGGCAAGCGACAAGAAGACGGATCACGGCTTCCTTGAGCAGGTTCTGCCGGACGAGCACCTCGACGACATTGGTCCCGACCTTGCCATGAGTTCCTCGGTTACTTCATGATTCGCAAGCCTCTTCGACTTGCATAAAGGCTTTGTGGCGCTGTTTCTGCTCCCCGAGAAACGCGTCGAGAGCCTGGTTGATCGTTGGGTTCGCTTGTTCCATTTTCCCCTCCCCGAAAAAATCCTGGTGAACGTGGCGAAGTGCAGCTCTCAGGCTACAAGAGTCCGTCCGCACGGCCGGATCGACGACCCGTGGGACCAGTTAGATAACATATTAATTATCATGCTCGAGTGGAAGCCAGCCAAGCACTACGGCATGCCCGGCAGGCCGCCGGGTTCAGCCAACGCGCCCCGGCCGCAAGGGCAGGGGTAGCGCAGCTCGCCATCGCCCGCATTGCGAGTGGCCGCGTAGTTCCTCGCGTGGACACACTGGATCGTCTGCTGCGGGCGTGTGGGCGCGCCCTGGAGGTTGGACCGCACCGTGGGGAAGGGATCGACCGAACCGCCATCCGCGAGTTGTTGAAGCTCACCCCCAAACAGCGCCTGGAGCTTGCCGCGCAGGAGGCGAACAACCTATCTAACCTCGTAGAGCGAGCCCAAGCCCGTTGAGAGCCTGCGAACCCTGTGGCGCTCGAACGACTCCCGAGGTTCTCGACGCCTTGAGAGAGGAGCTGGAAGCGAACCGCCTCCGGGAATCAAGATGATCTCTTGCCTCGCCGCCAATCCTTCGATTGATCGGCTGTTCGAAGTGGATCGGGTCGTGAGAGGCGAGACTCACAGGCCGACCAAGTTCGTGCAGGTCGCAGGGGGCAAGGGACTGAACGCAGCGAGGGCGGCGGCAACTCTGGGTGCAGATGTGCGAGCCGTCGCGATCCTCGGCGGACATGCCGGAGGGTGGATCGCAAACGAGCTGGATTCGGAAAAGGTTCCTTACAGGGCGCTGTGGATCGATGGCGAGACGCGCTCGTCGCTTTCGGTCGCCGATCGCAGAAGCGGCGAGATGACCGAGTTTTACGAACGCGGCGAGGCCATTCCGGAGTCCCTGTGGCCCAAGCTGATGGCGGTCGTGGCGGACGATCTCGCAGGTGCCGACCTGCTCACGATCTCGGGCTCATTGCCACCCGGCGCGCCGCTGGATGGATACAAGCGGATCGTTGAGCTGGCTCACGATATCGGCACGCGGGTAGTGCTCGACGCGGCCGGCGACTATCTCGAACAGGCGCTCGAGGCGGGACCCGACGTCGTCAAGATCAACGCGGCGGAGGCGCCGCCGCCCTGTTTGGCCTGCAGCAAACTGAAATTCACACGTGCGCTACCGCCTCTGAGCTGCGAGCCCGAGCGGGAGGAGACGGACACGCAGCCATCATCACACTGGGCGATCAAGGCATCGTGGCCGCCGCGCCGAACGGATCCGAGTGGAAAGGCTCGATCGACACACTTGGCAGGTATCCGGTTGGCTCCGGCGACGCCTTCCTGGGCGGGTTTGCCCTGGCGCTGGACCGCGCACTGCCCTGGCCCGAGACGCTCGCGCTGGCTCTTGGTGCCGCGGCCGCCAACGCCGAGCTTCCGGGAGCGGGACGGCTCGATGCCGCTCGCGCCTACGAGCTCCTGCGCGCAGCAGATGTTCGCCGCATGGCCGACAACCCGAAGCCACCCCATGAGCTCCGGTAACGTCATCAGGCCGGGAACGAGAGGAGAATCCGGCAATCGAGATCTCTATCCGCCGATCGAGCCGTACGAACACGGAATGCTGGAGGTGGAGGACGGCGAACTGATCTACTGGGAGATAATCGGCAATCCGCGTGGCAAACCGGCTCTCGTCCTACATGGTGGCCCCGGTTCCGGATGTGTGCCCTGGCACCGACGACTCTTTGATCCGAGCGCCTTCCGAGTCGTGCTGTTTGACCAGCGCGGCTGTGGGCGGAGTAAGCCGCATGCGAGCGACCCCGATACCCGACTGACGAACAACAACACACCCAACCTGATAACAGACATCGAGTTGCTCCGCCAACACCTCGATGTCGAAAAGTGGCTTGTTTGGGGTGGATCGTGGGGAAGCACATTGGCGCTCGCCTACGCCGAGAGCCACCCGACTCGGGTTAGCGAGATAATTTTGTGGGGTGTCACCACCGGACGTCGATCGGAGTTCAACTGGTTGTTTCGTGGCGGAGTGGCCGCCTTCTTCCCCGAGCAATGGGACCTTCTCCGGGCCGCCTTGCCGGCCGCCGACCAAGACGGAGATACCGTTGACGCATACCATCGATTGCTTAATGATCCCGACTCCGCGGTCCGACGGCGAGCCGCTGAAGCCTGGTGCATGTGGGAATCGGCCACATCTGAATGGCCCCCAACGACTGAGCTGGCAGAGAGGTTCACCTACCCAGCATTTGCGATGGCGTATACCCGCATCGTGACCCACTACGTCGGCCACAACGCATGGCTCGAGGACGGAAGTCTGCTGGCCGGCGCAGCCTCCCTGAACGGAATTCCGGGAATCATGGTGAACGGACGCTTTGACTTTCAAGCACCGATCGGCAACTCCTGGGAGCTCCACCGTGTTTGGCCGCAAGCCGAGCTGGTGATCGTCGGCAACGCGGGCCACGCCCCCAGCGCCCCGGCTCTCACGCATGAACTGATCCGCGCCGGCGATCGCTTCTCACGCTACTAAAACTAATACGCCGTAACCCGCGCTCAGCGCGGGTTACGGCATAGAGGTGGATCTACAGCGCGGCCCGCAGCTTGGTTGCGGCTTTAGCCATGGCAGCCATACTGCCATCGGCCGCAGAGTCGGCTGCCGCGGACGCCTTCATTACCTTGCTTTGGATCGTCGTCGCGTTGCGCAACGAAACCCCGTGGGCGAGAGCCGCAGCGGTACCGGCAGTCGATCGGTCGCCCGACCGAACGGCGGCCAACATGCGTCGAGCGTAGAGGTCGATCAACTCGAGCTCCACCGAGCTACGGCCTCGGTAAAGACGAGCGACGTCGAGCATGGTCTGCTCCAGGTCCAGAGCGGACATACGCACCTTCGCTTCCTCAGAGCCTGTGATGCCTCGATCGAGCACACCGAGCTGAGTGCGGCCAAGCTTCATCAGAACGGAAGGAATCGGATCGCCACGTCCGGCAAGCTTCGCAAGGGAGTTACGAACCACATTCATATCTCCTGAACCGCTAAAGCTCATCGCTCGCAGCTCGTTCAGAGCGGCGTTCAGCTCGCCACGACGAGAAGCATCGATGGCGTCGTTGGGAAGAGCGTAGACAATATCGACGATTTCCCGGGCCCCGGGCACCTCGACGTAGACGTTGCCGTAACCGCGCGCGTAGAGCTTGAATTCCTCCATGCCATCGCTGAGGGTCTCATGCAGCTCGACCACCCCATTGAGGCGTTTTCCGCTTGTAAGCTTGTAGGAGGCGTCCATCGTCTTGACGTCAACGGTCTCGAACACGTTGCCGGGAATGTTCTCCGGGTTGAATCGTTGCCCGACGCTGGGCTCGCCCGGCATGATCATTCCGGGAGGCCCGTCGACGCCGGCTGTCCAGCTCCCGTCGGTGTTGGCAACACGGCCCTTCTCGTAGTTCCACACGTCCTCGCCGAAGTACCACACGTTTCCGGCGTCGTCCTGGGCGAACCAGTCGACCGCGATCTCGAGCAGGGAACGACCTGAAGTGGCTGTGAACTGGGAGATGGCCGCAGGCGTTTCGCCCCCCTTCCATTTCAAGGTCTTGTTCTTGCCGGTGGGAGCAACCTCGATACGCAGCGGCTCTCCTTCCTCCTTACCGAGATAGAGACGGTAGTCGACGCCGGTAACGCCGAAGTAGGGATTGTCTACGGTCGTTGGATGCGAGAACTTCGTCGAGGTAGCCGACTCCGCATTGTGCGGCAGGCGATCGGTCAAGCTAACCTCATTCGAGCCGCTGCGAGCGAGCACCGCTCCGATCTGGGGGACGAACAGGCTCTCTGCCGCGGAATTCGCTTGGGTTGCGCCCAAGAGCAGACCATTGTCCACCTGCCCGGCCGGCGTGGTGACGGACTCGGTTCGCGACAGGACCTCGTAGCTACCGGCGTCGACGAGACCAATTACGTCCTCGGTAATGGAAGCGTTCTTGACTTGAGGATTGCCGGGCATGACCAATCCGGGTGTTGCACCATCGACGCCGGCCAACCAACTACCGGAGTGATCGAAGAGCTTCTCTGCCTTGAAGTTGTCTACCTGTTCCCCCATGGCCCAGACGCTGCCGTCATCCTTCTGCGCGTAGTAGTCGTGCGCCTCTTGCTTCAGAATGCCATCCACCCAACCTCTGCGGCGAACCACAACACTCTCTATCGCATCGCCGTTCCAGTCGATTGTTTTCGTCGAGGGTGTGACCGCGATCTCGATTAGCTGCGGCTTGCCCGCCTGTTCGCCTTCATATATCCAGCGCCCACCTTTTTCCCATGGCACATACTGGTTTGAGATCTCGGCAGGGTTGGAAAACGCACTGCTTTGTCCTGAGTTGGACTGCGCCTCAGACGGCGCACGCGCCGACTCTCCTCCGGTACACGCCGCCAGAATCAGCGCCGTGCCGACCATGCCCCCTACGAGTCTGCTCGCTCGCATCGCACTCCACCCTTCATCTCGAGTTTGGCACCGACCCGGCACCTTCTCCCTGAGGGAGACAAGGGTCATGGTGGTGAACGCGCGCTGAACTACCGCTGACCGATCCTTAACCTGAGCTGAACCCGCGGCGCCATACTCTGCTAAGTGCTCCGCACCGGAAATACGGTCAGCACCGAGAGCGTCACTGCGCCCTGGTCGCTAGGCGCGAGGAGTGAGCGTACCCGGAGGGTACGTGAGCGACGAGTAACGACGCGAGCGGGGA
>Ga0136621_1000336_pt1 | contig 18077 bp, 17 predicted proteins | sample AntDryUQ445A2306_FD_104673 | JGI IMG/M metagenome (GOLD analysis project Ga0136621, IMG submission 104673) | Polar desert sand microbial communities from Dry Valleys, Antarctica - metaG UQ445A (23.06) | ecosystem: Environmental > Terrestrial > Soil > Desert | place: Antarctica: Dry Valley...
ACGCGCGCCTCGCCGCTCGCGCGGTCGAATTCCCAGATCGCCGCACGCCCTTTTTCGTACTTCATGCCGTGCTCGGCGACATTGCTGTTCGAGCCGACCGAAACGTATAGCTTGCTGCCGTCGTGGCTTGCGACCAGGCCCTTGGTCCAGTGGTGGTTGAGCGGCCCGCCTGGCAGGTCGGCGAGCTTCGTGCCCGCGGCAGTGATCCTGACTTGACCCAACTTGTACGGAAAGCGCATCAGTGCGTCAGTGTTGGCGACGTACAAGTCGTTGCCGACGAGCGCCATGCCGAACGGTGATTTCAATCCTTCGAGGAACGTCGAGCGCGTTTCCGCAATCCCGTCGCCGTCAGCATCGCGCAGCAAGGTGATGCGGTTGGCGCTGGGCACCGCGGCCCCGGCACGCTCCATCACCTTGCCCACCACCCACCCTCTGACGCCGAGCAGCTCCTCGCGCAGCGGCCGTTCGGGCGCGTTGGTCTCGGCCACGAGCACGACACCGTTGGGCAGTACATACAGCCAGCGCGGATGGTCGAGCTTGTCGGCGAACGCGACGACAGCGGTACCTTGCGCCGGCGTCGGCTTCGCGCCCTCGGGCCAGCCTTCGGCGGGTGCCACGTTGACGGTTGCCAACAGTTGCTCTTGGGGCGGCGGCAGCTTCGGATTCGGTCCGATTCCGATTGACACCGACTGCTCGGCCGTGGTGCCGCAAGCGGTGATGGCGGCGACCGTAAAGCACATAACCAGGTGCAATAACGAAGCGGGCGATAGGCTCAAGCGGATCGAAATTCTCATCATGTCACGTGTTTGTATGCTTGCTGCGATGCTGGGGGCGCGACGTCGAGTGCGAATTGAGCGGTCAATGGCGGCGGCATGAGACGGGCGACCAGCTAGGGAGCCTCTGATAAAGTTCTTCAACACACTGACAGTGCGTACTTATCGACTTTTTTACAAGTTATGGCAGACTCGCTAAGGCCGCCAGCGTGCCTTGCCGGGTCAGCGTGACCTTCCCACGCGCGTCGGGCTGACCGAGAAAGGGCAGGGTGTCGCGCACCTGTTTAGGTGTGGCTGGTGTGGGCGCGATCTGCAGGCGGGCGTCGTATGCCCAACCCGGGCGTAGTTGTGCGTCGCCGTTAAGATTCAGTGCCTCGCCGGTGTTACGCAACTGGGCTGTCGCGACGTCGTCTTCCTGCGCCAGGTTGATGTTCACATCGCCCAGCGACAACGCAGAGGGATTCACCAGTCGCGCGTCGCGCCAGACGATCAAACCGTCCGCCGCCTGTGGGCCGGCATCGTTGAACGCCAGCTTGTCGATGTCTGCCTCGATTGGGCCATCGACCGTGACACCGTAGTTTGACGCGATCGGCGCCAGCAACTGTTCGGCACCTTCGAGGTGTGCATCGAACACGTGGTAGGCGCTGAGACCACGGGCAATATTCCCATGTGCCTGCAGATCGACGCGGTCGATGCTCACGTCCGCCTGGATGCGGCCCAACAGCAACGCGTGCGGTCGCAGTTCCCAGTCCACCTGCCCAAGATAGAAGCCGCGTATTCGCAACTGGCTCGCCTGACCCTGCCAGACCGTGCCTTGCAGGTTGCTTGCCTGAATGTGTGGCGGCAGATATTCGCCAGCCAGGTGCGCGGGCGCGGTTACAATCAGCGATACGATGAAGGCGACGATGCCGAGAATGGCCAGTTTGATCATTATGGGAATATTTTGGGGGCAGTTCAGGACCGTTGCAGACTGAGGCGGGCGTCAACCCGGCCTGGTGTGGTGTCGGGCGTTATTGTGGCGCGCGTAACGTCAACGTTGTACGTGCCCTTGAGTCTGCCCAGCCAGCGAATCACGGCATCGAAGTCCGCATTTTCCAGCGACAGGCGCACGCCGCTTTCGCCTTCGGGCTCCATGCGCGTAATCGGATCCCGCACCTTGCCCTGCGTGGCGGTGCTGTCGACGATGGAGAGCAGCGAGCGCGTCATGTCCGTCGCGGCGGTGTTCGGATTCGCGATCCGCGCCTGCCGGACCTGTTCGCCGGCCTCGCGCATCCACGCCAGCACCTCCCGCTGCGCGCGCACATTGACGATCAGTTGCGCGCGCCGTTCCGCGATCGGCGCCCAGACCAGCATGTACACCAGCGCGATAGCCACGAATGCGCCGCACGCTATCACCATCAGGCGTTCACGCGGCTGCAAAGCATAAAACCAATCTTTCATCCGCGTCTCTCCCGGATCACCAGCCGGCCGTTCACCGTGTTGCCGCGCGTCTCGGCGGATAGGATGCGGGCGGCCAGGCCCTGCCCTTCTATATTCTGTTTTATCGTCTCCAGCGACTGCAGCTCGCGGGCGCTCAGACTGACATTCAGGGTGTCGTCCAGATAGTCGAGGTTATCGATGCTCACATCGGGGGCGTCTACAAGCGCGCTGCCACCGGCCTTAAGCAATGGCATTAAGCCGGCCAGTGTATCGGTGTCGCTCGCCTGACGCAGCGCCTGCAGCTCTTGCTCCATCTGCACGCGCGCGTTAACGATCCGGGTGGCGCCGGGAAACGTTTCCCGATAAACCTGCTCGATATCCGCCTGCAGGCTGACATCCTGTTCCGCCAGACGCCGGTAATCCAGAGTGGCGTTGACTGCGTGCAGCGCGACCCAGATACCGGCAAGTGCCGCGGCCGCGCGCCAGGGCTTCAACTGCCTGACCACATCGCTCTTGATGCGATATGGGCCCTGCAGCAGGTTGATGGCGCGTTGTTCGTCGGCGCCGGCCGCCCAGGCATGCAAACGCGCATCGTCGTGCAGTTCATAGCTGACGGCAAGAATGTCCGGCAGCCGCGTGGCGCCGGTCTCGCCATCGGTTGCGTACACATCGATAACGGCAGGCGGCGCGGCGGCCTCTTCCAGCGCGCAGCCCAGCATGAGCTCGAGATTGGCAGGCTCCAGGGTAAACCCGCTGAATGTTCCGGTGCGCAGCAGTGCGCGATCCTGCTCGATCAGCAGGCTCCAGTGCTGCTCGCCGCTTAGCGGCACGGCCAGTACATCGGGAATTAACGCCTGCGGCATCAGTCCGGCGCGACGCAACTGCGCCAGCCACAGATCCATGTCGATGCGCGCTACCACCGCCACCGGATGACCGCCATCGAGCTGGCGGCGGCCGGGCGCGAAATGCAGTTGTTCAACGTTATCGGCCAGTTCCTCTTCCAAGGCGAACGGCATCGCGCGCACCAGTTGCTCGCGATTGCGCGCCTTGAGGTTGACCGTGGTCAGCAGAATATTCTCGCTGGGCGCCAGCACCAGGCAGCGCCGGTAATGAGCGGCTGACGCCGCGTCGTCCAGCGTTCCGTACGCGGTTTCGCCCACCGGCTGGCGTTGCGCGCCCAACACCTGCCATGCCGCGCCGGGCGATTCGTCGATCTCCGCATCTGCTTCGCCGGTTTCCGCGTGCGGTTCGTTCGTGGCGGGCAAAAGCCGTATCAGTATCGTTTCCATGGTGTCGGTCCCCGATGAATATTGTTGTCTGCTAGAAGAATCCCTGCTTGCGGCGGAGAACCCTGATTTCATCGCTCTCGCGCACCAGCAGGCTGTTCAGCTCCGCGCGCCCGTAGCCGATGCTTGTCTCGACCCGGACTTCGAAAAAATTGGTGGTGACGCCGATCGCCTCAGTGTCGCTGCCGGTCGGCAGGGTAATGCCCGTGACGCGCTGCACCATCTCAGTAAAATTTTCCGACGAGATGAACGGATTCTGCTGTCTGACCTTGACCAGCGTCACCGCGTCTTCCGGTTCCATGCCAAACGCCAGGGCCATCAACACTTCCGGTGGCGCGGTGTTCACGTTGATTGTCGTGGGCGCGGGCAGGGCGGTTATAAACGGCTCGATCCGCTGATAGACTTTCTCGTTGAAACCCTTGACCAGACGCAACTCGGTAATGCTGGCCATGGGCTGGTTCGCGGTGCGATAAGGAGGCTCAAGACCGCTGTAGAAATCGTCCTCGGCGCCGGCGAGGTTTACGGGATTGATGCCCTGATCCATCCAGTCGATGATCGGCCACATCAGGCGCGGAGCCAGCCCTAAGCTCAGCAGCAGGAGGCGAAACTGTAGTTGCGCGCCATTGCCTGCGCCGCCGGGAGTATTGCCCTGCTGCGCCAGGTTGTTGATATTGAAGCGCGCCTGCGCATCCGTGATGCGGCCGACCATGTAGCCACCCGGCAGATCGATGGGTGGCAGCGGTTGCGCCCATGCCTCGCCGAGCGCATCGATATCCGGTCTGCGGTCGCGCCTCAAAATAAGTTTGGCCAATTCTTCGCCGCCCTTGGCGTACTCCCAGGCCTGGGCGCCGTCAACGAGATTGCCGGTGCGCCGAATGTCGAACTGCTGTTGCATGGTGAATGACACCGCGGTCACGGTCGCGAGCGCCACGATCAAAAGTGCGGTGACCAGCGCGACCCCGCGTTGGCCGCAGGGCACGGTCATTGCGGCAGCAGCATGACGCGGCGCATCTCACCCCAGGGCTCAGCGGTCAGGGTCATCTCCAGCGCACGCGGCAGCGCACCCTCGTCAGTCGGGCTTTGGCCCAGCGGCGGCCACGAGGTCTGCCACTGGCGCTGTTCGTCCATGTATCTGAACTCCAGGCCCATTACGGACTCCAGCAGATTCGTGCGCAAGGTGGTGTCCTCGTCGGCGCCGTCCAGCATCGGCCAGGTCAGCCGCAGCAACTGCTCGTTCTCTTCATCGTAGTCATAGGCCACCCGTTGCAACTCGCTGCGCTTCTGGGCGGCGGGATTCGCCCAGCCGGCGCGCGTGAAGCTGAGCTGTGGCTCATCTTCAACGATCTCGGTGCTTTCCAGCGGCGGACGCTGATCGCCGTATTGATCGCGCACGCGCCGGTTGACGATCTGGTCGACGTCGCGCTGCAGATAACGCATCGTCATCTGCAATCGCGCCAGCCGGTTAGACTCGGCCCGCGCATGACTGGAAGTGAGCAGCACGTTGTTGAGGCCGCTGTAAGCGAGTGCGCTCATCACCGCGAATACCGACACCGCGATCAGCAGCTCGATAAGGGTCATGCCGCTGGCGCGCTTACTCACCACTGGCGTTGCCGCCGCTGGTGCTACCGGGCGTGTTGCCGGCCGCGTCGCCGCGTTGGGGCCGCACCACGAAGCCGGTCAATATGCTGATTGGCGAGATTTCTTCGTCGTCGTCCAGTCGGACCTCGACGTCGATGCGGCGCATTTCGGGCTCGGGCGTGTTGATCACGCGGGTGGTCCAGAACCATTCGCGACCCGCCATCTCGACGTCGCCGCCGCCGCCGCCGGGCGCGGGCCAGTAATCGTCCCGGGTGCGCATCTCCGCCAGACGATTCTCGGCAACCCATTGCGCGAAAGTCTTGTCGCGGAGATAACTCGCGTTGGCTGCACCCGTGCCGGTAACCCGGATCAGCGCGGCCAGCGCGTACGCGATGATCGCGAGCGCCACCAGCACTTCCAGCAGCGTAAAGCCGCGTTGCGTGTTCATGTAGCCGGCGAGACGAACGCCAGATTGCCCAGAGCGTCGGCTTTCAGGACGACATATGTATCGCTAGAACCGATTTGCGCTCGGAACGGGGTTACTTCGCCGCTGGACATGATGAACACCTGCGGGCGCTCCCGCTGGCGATCGATGGCTGACAGTTCCGCGTCCAGTCCCTCCAGCTCCAGGGATACCGAGAGTCCTTCCGGCAGGGTTCGCGGGCGCAGCTCCGCGTCATCCTCGACAGGCGTCCACTGCTGGTCGTCCATGCGGTAGAACGTGTATCCGCTCTGCCAGAACGCTACCCCAAGCTCCTGCGCATCGAACAGCGCTTCTTCTTTCGCCAACTCGATGAGCGCGCGCAACCGCTCGGCTTCAAGCTCCACCTGCCGCGCCGCGTTATTGCCTAGCGACAGGGTTGCCATGCTTACGACGATGCCGACGATGACCAGCACCACCATAATTTCGAGCAGCGTGAATCCTGAGGTGCTGCGCGGCGCCTGGCGCATGGCCTATTCGAGGTTCCAGTTGGTGATGTCGGCGTTGACGCCAGCGCCGTCGATCTGGCCATCCGCGCCCATGGAATAAAGGTCGAATTCACCATTCTGGCCGGGGCTTAAGTATTGATACGGATTGCCCCACGGGTCCTTCGGCAGCCGATCCATGTAGCCGCCGGCTTTCCAGTTGCGTGGCTCGGGCGGCGTCTCCGGCCGCGTTACCAGCGCGTCGATACCCTGCTCCGTTGACGGATAAACATAGTTATCCAGCCGGTAGAGGTTCAGCGCGCTCTCCAGCGCGCGGATATCCTGCTTGGCCGCCACGATGCGCGCCTCGTCCGGCGCGTCCATAATGTTGGGAACGACGATGGCGGCCAGAATCGACAGCACCACCACCACCACCATGACCTCGATGAGAGTGAATCCGTTTACCGCCCGGCGGCGGAGATGATTTCTGACCATTGCTTCCTCGTGGTTGAAAAGTAAATCAATAAATGATGGACGCCGATAATTTCCAATCGCGCTTCCGTTAACAATATCGACAGACGCTGACTTCCCCTTCGACGTAAACCAGACCGACCGTGAACGCGAACCCCGTGCACCATTGGTGGTTGCCCTTAAGTCTAGTGACATTATCCGGCCTGTTGCAGTTCGGTATGCCGGCGACCGCACAGTGGCTGCGATATGAACCCGCCATGATCCACAGCTTTGAGATCTGGCGGCTGTTTGGCGCGCATTTCGTGCACCTGAGCTGGCGTCATTATCTGCTGAACGCCGTTGCATTGCTGGCGATTTCGGCGCTGTACGCACCCGCGCCCGGCGTGCTCGCATGGCGGCTTTGCGTCAGCGCCGCCGCGGTGAGTCTCGGTTTGTTGTGGTTCAACCTGTCGCTGGGCTGGTATGTGGGCATGTCAGGCATCCTGCATGGCCTGCTGGTCGCCGGCAGCGTGCGCGACTGTTTTGCGCGCAACGTTAGCGGCGCCCTCATGTTGCTGGCGGTGACTGGAAAATTGATCTGGGAGCAGATCAACGGACCCATGCCGGGCAGCGAGGCCGCGGCGGGCGGCCGGGTCATCGTGGACGCGCATCTTTATGGCGCCCTCGGTGGTGTCGTCGCACTGTGTGTCGAAACCATCTTCGCGCGATGGACGGGACGGCGTTGACACAACAAACCGCTAAGCCCGCCCAGCAGCATGCCGCACAGCATGAAATCCGCGGCGCCACCGCCACCGTCAGCGATGGCGGCGCCATCACCATTGTCAGGGGCGCCGCCACCCTGCGTGGAGAGGCTTGCGTTCAGCGCATAACGCCCAGTGGTGCTGATGCTGAAGCCTTCCACCGCGACGAAATAGGTGCCCGCGACCAGGCTGTTGTCGAGGGCGAAATTCAGATTTACACCTGCATCGTTCTCGCCTATCGACGGGACGATATCGTCTTGCTGGGTCAGCAATCGTCCGTTTGCATCGAACAGGTAGCCATAGGTATCGGTGCTGCCGGTGGTGGCGACGCGCACGTTACCGGCGGCCGGCAGCGATAGCCGGTACACGTCGAACTGGTAAGCCCCTTTGAGCGCACCGCCTTGCGCGCTTCCTAGCACCAGCGGCGCCGCCGTCGCGAATGCGGCGCGCAGGCCGTTATCATCAGCCGCCGTCGCGATGTCACCGGTCGCCACGGCGCGCACCGCCGCCGCGGCGTCGAGAAAGCCGGCCCCGCAAAGTGGGTCATCGCAGCGCTGACCCGTAACTGTCGCGGGAAACGGGCGCGCGGTGGCGCGCAAGATCGCGATCAGTTGTCGCGGTGTCAGGTTGTTGTTGAGAGACAGCATCAGCGAGGCCACACCCGCCACCAGTGGCGCGGAGAAGCTCGTGCCAGAGATCGTTTCGTAACGGTCTCCGCCGGGAAGCGGCGCCTGCACGCCTCGATTCGCCGCACTCAACAGATCCACACCCGGTGCGATCAGCCCGATTTTCGCGCCGAAATTACTGAACGACACCAGCGCGCCTTCGCGCGTCGAGGCGGCGACCGGCAATACGCCCTGACAGCTGGACGGACTGGTGCGCAGCGCGTTGATTGCTTCATTGCCGGCCGCGGCCACCACCACCGCACCGGTCGCGATGATGTCGTCCACGGCGGCCTGTTCGGACGCCAGGCAGGTTCCCGGTCCGCCAACGCTCAGGTTGATGACCCGCGCCGGGTTGGGATTTCGCGGGATGCCTGGTACGGGCAGTCCCGCCGCCCAGCGTGCCGCATCGATGATGTCCGAGGCGTATCCGCCGCATCTGCCCAGCGCGCGCACCGGCAGAATGCGCGCGCTCCAGTCAACGCCGGCGATGCCCTGGCCATTGTTGGTTACGGCGCCGATAAGGCTCGCCACGCGCGTGCCGTGCCAGCCGCTGGGCCGAATCTGCGGCGGGGTATCGGGGCCACAGGCGCCGGCGGTGGCGCCGTCGCCAGGATCGGCCGGATCTGGATCGCGGCCGTCACCGTCGTTGGCGTTTAAGAAACCGCCCGTGGGATCCTCCGAGACAAAGTCGTAACCGGGTGCGAGCCGCCCGTCAATGTCGATATGTTCGGGTCTGATGCCGGAATCGATGACCGCCACGGTCACATCCGTGCCGCCGGTGGTCGTATCCCAGGCCGCGGGCGCATTGATAGCCGCGCGCTCAATAGCCGCTGGTCGCAGATAATACTGGCCATTGAACCGCGGATCGTTCGGGACGAGAGCCAGGTCATACCGAACATCGGGATCGGCGTATTCGATTTCCGGCTGGCGGGACCAGTCTCGCGCCATGGCGGCGATTGCTCCCGGCGCCATCGGACGATCCATCGTAATCAGATGTGCGCCGCCGGACATTTCGCGCTGGATAGTCATGTTCATGCCGGTCTGTGCCGCCATGGCCGTAACGCGCCGCGTCGCGGGGACCGTTTTGCCGGTCGAATTGCGAAATTTGACGATCAGGCGCGCCGCGCCCGGCTCAATTGATTTACCGCGCAACGTCGCCGCGGTGCCTTGTTGCAATTGCAAGGCGAAGCTTAATGCGGCGATTAGCGCTATCGCACCTGAGGTCACTTGTTTGTCCATAAAATGGTTGTCCTGGTAAATCGAAATCAATAGCTAAGTCTGCGATCGGCTTCCGCGTAGTCCACTCCCGGCCGCCGGTTGAGTTTGCGCAAAATGACCGCGCGCTGCCTTTTATTCATCCGTCCGCTGTAAAGGTGCACGCCGCCGGACATCAGCCGTGCATGCCGCAGCTTGACCGGCGCGCCGAGGGGCTGGATTAGCTTTAACTTATCCGGCGCGGACCGCGCGGCATCGATGAACTTGACGATTATACGCATCGCGGGCGGCCGCGGATCGGCGGGCCTGGCGTGCGTACAGGCAAGCCCCAGCACGGCCACGAACAGCAGGCATGAACCGCCGCCCCATGATCTGGCCAGACGGGTCGCGACCGAACCATCCGCGGCGCGGGCATGACGCGCGCCCTGCATCTCATTGCACCAGCTGATTGAGTTCGAAGATCGGCAGCAGGATCGCCAGCACGATAATCAGCACCAGCACGCCCATCACCAGAATCAGCACCGGTTCGAACAATGTCATGATCGCGCTTATCGACGTCTGCAACTCGCGCTCCTGGTGCTCCGCGGCGCGTTCCAGCATGTCTTGCAGCCTGCCGCTGGACTCGCCGCTCGCGATCAGATGCAAGGTCATTGGCGGGAACAGCCCGGAGGTCTCCAGCGAACTGCTGATCGATGCGCCTTCGCGCACGTTGGCGGCGGCGTTGAGCACGGCCTGGCGCATGGGAATGTGCGGGATGACCTGTGCGGCGATGCGCAGGGCGTCGAGCACCGGCACGCCGCTGCCGACGAGAATACTCAAGGTGCGCGCGAAACGGGCGGTGTTGAGGCCGCGGATCAGCCGCGAGATCAGCGGCAGACTGAGCATGAAATGATGCACGCGCTGGCGAAAGTGATCGTTGCGCATGCTGCGCGTAAACATATACACGCCCAGGCCGATAAGGATGATCGCGTACAGGCCATACGCCTTGGTCGCGTCGCTGACCGCGATCAGCGCACGGGTGAGAAACGGCAATTCCTGACCCAGATGTTCGAACACCTGCACGACCTGCGGTACTACGTAAGTCAGCAGGCCGCCCGCCACCAGCACGGCGATGGTGGTGAGGATCAACGGGTAAAACATCGCCATGTTGATGCGCTGCTGCATTTCCTGACGGCTTTCGGCGTAATCGGCTAGACGGTCCAGCACCGCGTCCAGATGCCCGGATTGCTCGCCGGCGGCCACGGTGGCGCGGTACAGCTCGGGGAAGGCGGCCGGGAATTCGCTTAAGCCCGATTCCAGGGTATGGCCCTCGTTGACTCTGGCGCGCACAGCCAGAATGATGCGCTTGATGCGCGGCTTGGACGATTGTTTGGCGGTGGTGGCGAGCGACTCCTCAAGCGGTGTGCCGGAACGCACCAGGGTGGCCAACTGGCGGGTCATGAGCGCCAGTTCGCTCGCGTTCAGGCCGCCGCCTGAGAAACGTTGCCGCAGATTACCCTGTGTCTTGTCGCTCGCGACCTGTTTGATATCCAGCGGATTCAGGCCGCGTTCGCGCAGTTCCTGACGCGCCTGGCGGGCGGTATCGCCTTCGATAACGCCCGCCAGTTCGCGCCCCGCGATATTCAGTGCCTTGTATTCGAACGCTGGCATGTTTTGGTTAATTGCGCAAAGGCGCCAAGATGCAAAGATAATGCTGAACGCAGTGACCGCGGCAGCAATTCATGTTTGATCCAGCCAGGTGAGCCATGAATTATAAGATCCCTTTGCGTCCTTGCGCCTTCGCGCGAACAGACTCAGTCTTCGCGCGTCACGCGCAGCACTTCTTCAAGCGTGGTCAAGCCTTTGAGCACCAGCCGCACGCCGTCGTTACGGATGCTGGGCCCTAAGGTGCGCGCGTGACGCTCCAGCTTTTGCTCCGAACTCAGATCGTGGATCATGCTGCGCAGAGTCTCGTCCAGCACCACGGCCTCGTAGATACCGGTACGGCCCGCGTAACCACTAGCGTTGCAGGCCGCGCAGCCACGCGGCGAATAGATTGTGGGCTTCTCGTCGCCCGCGAGCTTCATGTGTGCGCGTAATTGTTCGTATTCCGTGGCGGTAGCGGGATGCGCGTGTTTGCAGGCGGGGCACAGTACGCGCACAAGGCGCTGGGCGATTACGCCGACCAGACTGGACGAGAGAAGAAACGGCTCCACGCCCATGTCGCGCAGGCGGGTCAGCGCGCCAATCGCGGTGTTGGTGTGCAGCGTCGAGAACACCAGATGCCCCGTAAGACTCGCCTGCACGGCAATCTGAGCGGTTTCCAGATCGCGGATCTCGCCGACCATGACGATATCCGGGTCCTGTCGCAGAATGGCGCGCAGGCCGCGGGCGAACGTCATTTCGACCTTGACGTTGACCTGCGTCTGGCCGATGCCGTCGATGAAGTATTCGATCGGGTCTTCGACGGTCAGGATATTGCGCTGCCGGTCGTTCAGCATGCCAAGTGCCGCGTATAACGTGGTGGTCTTGCCCGAGCCGGTGGGCCCGGTTACGAGGATAATGCCGTGGGGTTTTTGAATTATTTGCCTGACCTTATCGTGAATCTCCGGTGCCATGCCCAGATGCCCGAGGTCCAGCCGGCCGGTCTGTTTGTCCAGCAACCGAAGCACCACTCTCTCGCCGTAGCCGGAGGGCAGGGTGGAGACGCGCACATCGACCGCGCGGCCCGCGACCCGCAACGAGATGCGGCCGTCCTGCGGCACCCGCTTCTCGGCGATATCCAGCTTCGCCATAACCTTGATGCGGGACACGATCAGGGTGGCCATTTTGCGCGGCGGCTGGAGGATTTCGCGCAGCACGCCATCGACTCGAAAGCGCACCCACAACGTGGTCTCGAAAGTCTCGATATGGATATCCGAGGCGTTTTCCTTGATCGCCTCGGTCAGCAGTGCGTTGATCAGCCGGATGATGGGGGCGTCGTCGTTGGCCTCCATCAGGTCTTCGGTCTCGGGCAGCGATTCGGCCAGTTGATTCAAATCGAGGTTGTCGCCGAGATCCTCCATCATGGCCCGCGCGGCGCCCGAGCCGGCGTCGTAGATCTGCGTCAGCAAGGTATCGAATTCCGTCTCGCTGACCGCCGTCAAAGCCAGCGGTTTGCCCGTGAAACGCCGTACTTCCGCGATGACCGCGGCGCGCACGCCGGGCTTACGGTACAGGGTCACCCGCCCATTAATTTCATCGCCGACCAGCACGCCGTGCCGCTTGGAGAAACCGTACGCGGGGCGGCGCACGCCGCCGATCACGGGCGGCGGGGTATTTACAAGATCGGCCAGCGGCTGCAGATCGGTTTCGGTCATTGAAATTCTCCTCCGACGTCGGGCGTCATCTCCATCAGACGGTTGTGCTGACGAACGGGTTTGGGAATCTGCGTGATCAGTTCGTCTAGATCCGGCAGGCGCGCGGCGCTGGCTTTTCCGAAACCGCGGCGCTGATTGACCTCGATCTGGCGCGCGCGCAGATAATCGTATTTGCTGTTGGTGTATGCGGTCGCCAGCTTGGGATCCCTCAATATAACCGGATGAATGAACACCATCAGACTGCGTTCAGCCTCGTTGGTGCTGTCGCTGCGAAACAGGTAACCCAGCAATGGAATGTCGCCCAGTATCGGCACTTTCTGTTGATTGTCGGTAACGCTGTCCTCGATCAGACCGCCCAGCACCAAGGTCTGCCCATCTTCTACCAGCACATTGGTCTTGATCGTGCGTTTGTTGGTAATGAGGTCCGCGGCGTCTTCCAGGTTGGTCTCTGCAATGGACGACGATTCCTGTTCGATGTCCAGCCGGATGGTGTCGCCCTCGTTGACCTGCGGGGTGATGCGCAAGGTGATGCCGACATCCTGGCGCTCGATGGTCTGGAACGGATTGACGCCGCCGGTCACCTGTCCGGTATCGACACCGGTGCTGAAATTGCCGGTGATAAATGGCACGTTCTGCGCTACAACTACTTCGGCCTCTTCGTTGTCCAGGGTCACGAGCGTCGGGGTGGAGAGGATATTCGTGGCCGCGTCGCTCGCCAGCGCCTGGAGAATCAGGCCGAACCGGGTGCCGCCGCTGCGGTCCGCGGCGCCCAGCAACAGGCCATTGCCAAAGGACAGCGGGCTACTGATGATCTGCGCCAGGGTGCGTCCCGCACCGCTTAAGCTGGACGCGATCACGGGTGCGCCGCCGTCGACTTCATCGGGCACCACGGCGAATTGCATGCCCAGCTGGTTTGCGAGCGTTGTCGAAACTTCCGCGATAACCGCCTCGACCAGTACCTGAGCGCGACGTATGTCCAACTGCCTTATCACGCTTTGAATACTGGCGAATTCGTCTGGAGGTGCTGTGATGACCAGGGCGTTGTTGCGCTCGTCCGCCTGGATATCCAGCTCTTCGTTTTCGCCACTGCTGGAACTCGTGCTGGTCGTAGTCGTCGTTGCGATGGCCGACTGAGATTCTCCGGCCGCCGCCTGTTCCTGCTGCTGCTCGGCGACCCCCAGCAGAATCGGTGCTAAGTCTTCGGCCTTGGCGTAGTTCAGAAATACAACCTGCGTGTCGCCGCCGGTTTCCAGCGGCGTATCCAGATGCGCGATCAGACCGCGCAGGCGCAGGCGCGCCTTTTCCTGCCCGCTTAACAGAATACTATTGGTGCGATCATCCGCCACCAGCAGGGGTTGTCCCGGCAGGGTCCCCCCGGACAGCTGGGTATCTCTTTGTTGCATCGCGGTGATTACGCGCACGATCTCGCTGGCCGCGGCGTGTTCCAGTCGGATCACTTCTATAGTATCGCTCACCGGATAATCCATGCGTTCCACGATTTGCTGGATGCGGTCGATGTTGGCGGCGCGATCGGAAATGACCAGCGTGTTGTTCGCGGTATACGCCGCCAGATGTCCCTGCTGTGGAACCAGCGGCCGCAGGATGGGTACGAGCTGCGCGGCCGAAATACTGTCGACCGAGATGACGCGCGTGATCAACTCGTCGCCCTGACCGCTGTCAGTAAGCACCGCGGGACCTTGTTTGGCGGTGATATCCGGTACGATCTTGACGACCTCGCCCACCGGTACGGCGGCGTATCCGTGCACCTGCAGCACCGACAGAAAGACCTGATAGACCTCGTCCTCGTTCATCGGCTTGGCGGAAATCACCGTGATCTTCGCCTTGACTCTGGGGTCTACGACAAAATTTGTGCCTGTCACCTCGGCGACCGTCTCGATCAGCGAGCGCAGGTCAGCATCCTTGAGGTTAAGCATAACGCCTTCCTGCGCGCGGACCGTCAACGCGCTGGCCATCATTATCAGCCCCAGCAGCAATGGGCGCCGCAACCGCCGCATATTTAACAAGCGAGGTGGTCGATTCACTCGGTCTCCCAAAATTGATTCATTCGCCGTGACGTGGATCGGATCGCTGCCAGCACGGTCTGTGCTATCGAAAGGTCGCCAGCAGCGATGCTCAGGCGTCGTACTCTAAGTTCGCGTCCCCATAAAGTCCAAAAATTGAGGTGTATAAATTCAGGCCGCCATGCGAGAACATGCCTTTGCATTATTCTCGGTAAGTAAACTTTTCAGGTTATCGCAGACTGTGTTCAACCGTTATTTCACTGCCGTCACGCAGCAGGGTAACGCTTACCTGTTCTGCCTTGACCAAATCCTGCAGGGCCAGCAAGCCCTTGTCCGGGCGATCGATAGCGATCCCGTTGACGGACGTTACGATATCGCCTTCCTGCAAGCCAATTTGCTCGAATAGCTGCGTGTTGCCCTGCGGGGTCAGCTGGTAACCCAGGAACTGTCCGTTCTCTGTGGCTGGCGCGGCGCGGATCATGTCGCCGAGTCGGCCGGGATCCTGCAAAATCTGCTGGCGCACCGCGCCCAGATCGACGCCAGACCCGCCGTCAGGCAGATAATCGGAGCCGGCTGCCGCACTTGCTGCGTCGGGCATCGGCTGGTCGTAGCCCGCGGCGTAAGCCTGTGCGGCGTCCGTATAGCCTTCGGTGGCGTTTGCCTTTAGGGCCCCCGCCTTTTTGCCATACAGGTTCAATCGGCTGCGGGGCAGACGCAGCGTTTCCATGCGCTGGTTGTGTTCCAGAATGACCCGATCGACATAAACCGCCTTGAGTACGCCGCCACCGACGATGGCGTCGCCCAGCCGGTAGAATTTTTCGTTGCTTCCATCACTGGCGATAATGGCGAGTGCCTGATCGTTGCCCGTCGCATAAATGCCGCGCAATGCCAGGTTTAGACGCGTGTCCGGAGCATCCACCAGGCGCGGCTGGGCCTCACGCGCCTCGCCGAACAAATGCAGGTTCGCGATTGCCAGGGCGTAGTCCGGGCGCTCTGTGGCGGTGTCGGGCAAATCGACATTCTGCGTTGCCGCCGGCGCCCAGACCTCGGGCGCGGGCGCGAACACGCGCCAGCCCAGATTCGCCAGGCTGTAGGCTATGAGCACGGTCAGCGCCGCGGCTGCCACACCGGGCAGTCCGGCGAGCAGCCACGATGCGCCTCGTTTGCCATTTATAAGCGCCATTTAATACAACGTCATCCGATTTTGTTGTGGATTGTCATCAGTCCCTTTCGACCGCCGAGCCCGACATGCCGCCTGTTCTCGCGTCCCGTATTTTCAGACTACGCGCGGACAGGGTTGTTATTATCTCCCGTATCGGTGCGGCGCCCGGACTCCGCAGAAAAAAAGCGGGCGCCGGACCAGACACGCGTGCGCAGTATAACCATGCGTAATCACACCTGCCATTCGCGCCATTGTTGCAGCGGACTTGAATCCGCGCGTCATCGCTGCTTGCCGGTGTTTAAAGCTCGCCAACCGGCGCAGCTTGACACTCTTAAACCCGTCACGTACATTTCTGCGGCATCGGCCTGGGCAGTCGCCGAGCGTAATTAATCATTTATTCTTGCGCTCATGCCTAAGCGCGCCCGAGTCGCCTGGCAGTAACAAGCTACCGTCCCCATCGTCTAGAGGCCTAGGACATCGCCCTTTCACGGCGGCAACAGGGGTTCGAATCCCCTTGGGGACGCCACTTCCCTTAACCCACCCATCCTCCGCCGCTGCACTATCCGCCGATGATCGGTATCAAATGCGCGATTAAGTCCACCCGAAAGCCGCCAACGCAAGTCCGTCCCGACCAAGTGTGGGGCCGCAGCGACGATCGGCGTATGCCGATATATGTTGTCAATAAGTTTATTTAGGTGCGGATACCGACGCCTCGATCCAGCAGCCGCAGGCTGAGCGTGAACAGAACTAGGATGAACCCCAGGATAATCCCAAACGAGACCGTCACGCTGATATCCGAGTGCCCGATAATGCCGAATCTAAACGCATTGATCATATAAAGTATCGGGTTGACCAGCGATACGGCCTGCCAGAACGGCGGGAGCATGTCGATGGAATAAAATATCCCGCCCAGATAAGTCAGCGGCGTCAACACAAAGGTCGGCACGATAGAAATGTCGTCGAAGCTGCGCGCAAAGATACCGTTGATAAATCCCGCCAGCGCGAACAGGATCGCGGTCAGGAAGACCACACTGACCGTGACAAAAATGTTGTGGATATGCAGATCGGTAAAAAACAGCGACACCAGAAACACCGCCACGCCTACCGTCATTCCGCGCACCACGCCGCCACCGACAAACCCGAGCAGAATGATGTAATTCGGCGTCGGTGAAATCAGCATCTCCTCGATATGACGCTGAAACTTAGCGCCGAAGAAAGACGACACCACATTGGCATATGAGTGCGCGATGATGCCCAGCATAATAAGGCCCGGGACTATGTATTCCATGTAGGTGAAGCCGTGGATATCGCCGATCTGCGAGCCGATCAATTTGCCGAAGATGACGAAGTAAAGCACTATCGTGATGGTCGGCGGCAGCACGGTCTGAATCCAGATGCGTATAAAGCGCAGGAATTCCTTGATGAGGATGGTCTTGAAGGCGATGTATTTCTGGCGAAGATTCATTATTTTTCGGTTCGGGATAATGTCCTCAGGACGCGCTTTTGGTATTGACCAGCCGCACGAAAAGTTCCTCCAGTCGGTTCGACTTGTTCTTCATGCTCAGCACTTCGATGCCATGTCCTGACAACGACTGGAATACCTGATTGAGGTTCTGTTCCTTGGATATCGATACCTCGATGGTCGTGCCGTCCACCTGCTGCGCGTCGTACGCGGGTAGCGGCGGTAGTTGCACTACCGGATTGCGCAGGAACAGCACGAAGGTCTCCACGTGCAAAGTATCCAGCAGGCGGCGCATGCTGGTGTTCTCGATCACCCGCCCGCCGTCGATGATGCCGATGGTGCGGCACAGGCTCTCGGCTTCTTCCAGGTAATGCGTGGTGAGTATGATAGTGGTGCCCTCGTCGTTGATCTGCCGCAGGAACGTCCACATCGAGCGCCGTGTTTCGATATCTACGCCGGCGGTCGGCTCGTCCAATATCAGCAGCCGCGGGCTGTGCACCAGCGCGCGCGCGATCATGAGCCGCCGTTTCATGCCGCCGGAAAGCTCGCGTGCGCTGGTGCGCCGCTTCTCCCAGAGCCCTAAGCGCCTGAGGCAGGCTTCGGCCGCGACATACGCGGGACGGCGGTCAATCCCGTAATACCCCGCTTGATTAACCACAATCTCGACGATGGGTTCGAACATGTTGAAATTGAATTCCTGCGGCACCAGGCCGAGACTGGCGCGTGCGTCAGCGAACTGTGTATCGATATCCCTGCCGAAGATAAAAACCTTGCCGCCCGACTTGTTGATCAGGGAGCTGACGATACCGATAGTGGTTGATTTTCCGGCGCCGTTGGGGCCCAGCAGCGCGAAGAAATCGCCCTCCTGAATCTCCAGATCGATACCCTTGAGCGCGGTCACGCCGCTCTTGTAGGTTTTGGATAAATTGCGGATCGAGAGTGCGGCGGTCATGGAGACGATAGAACGGTGCGGATGCACTTTGCAAAGCGCGGTAGTTTAACATAGCAGCCGCGGGACGCTGTGGCGAAAACCTATTACGC
>Ga0136621_1000337_pt1 | contig 18075 bp, 16 predicted proteins | sample AntDryUQ445A2306_FD_104673 | JGI IMG/M metagenome (GOLD analysis project Ga0136621, IMG submission 104673) | Polar desert sand microbial communities from Dry Valleys, Antarctica - metaG UQ445A (23.06) | ecosystem: Environmental > Terrestrial > Soil > Desert | place: Antarctica: Dry Valley...
CGCAGGGTGGTTTCCAGCGAATCCAGCAGCGCCGTGATGCTCGTCGACAGTCCTCCGGGCCGGATGTTCGCGGCCCACTCGCGACCCCGGTCGAGGAGCGGTGGCAGCTCCGCGACGATGTCGTTGAACTGGTTGAAGGCCGCCGGCACGACGACCAGCACGAGCCCCACCACCGAAGCGAAGAAGGTCGCGTACGTCAGGAGGATCGCCGTGCCCCGACCGACCCGGGTGTGGTTGCGGATCCAGCCGATGACGGGCTCGAGCGCCGAGGCCAGCAGGATCGCCACGAAGACCAGGAGCAGGACCCGAGAGGCTGCCAGCGCCAGGCCGCCGAGCAGGGCGACGAGCGCAACGCCGACTGCGAGCCCGGCTCCCCGGATCGCCCACGTGAGGAGGTCGCTGCGCTCGTCAGCCCGGTGATGGACCGGGTTCAAGGCCTCGGCTCGATGGGGATGGGGAGCCGCTCGAAGAGGAACGGATGGCATTGGCCCATCAACGGGCCGCCCCACGAGATCTCGCCCCAGAAGAAGGCGGTTCTCGACTCATGCCGCCCCTCGACGCCCACGCCCTGGGAGGCCCTCGCGACCCAGTCCGCAACGTCCGGGTCCCACGCCTCCGGACCCAGCTCCGCCTTGACCGGATCCACCAGCCACAGGCCGCAACCGATGTTGTAGAGCAGTCCCGGCGGGTCGACGTCGCTGCCGCTGCCCGGCTGGGTTCCCTCGATGAAGTACTCCGGGATGATCTTGGTCGTCCACGGTCCTGGTGACCCGCCGGCCCAGCCGTCGGCATAGGCCGTCACCACGCCGGCCGGCTGCTGGAACTCGGCGACCGGCCAGTCGTTCGACATGTCCCGCATGAACGCGCGCCAGAGCGGTGCGGCGGCCGTCAGCGACGTCGCGGGCTTCTCCGTCTGCGGGTTGGTGTGGTCGCTGTTGCCCATCCAGATCCCGACCGCAAGCCCCGGAATCCCCTTGGCCGTGGGCGGGGGGAGGTAGCCGTATGTTGCGAGGTCGCGGGCATCGTTGGCCGTGCCGGTTTTGACGGCTGCCGGACGGCGAGAGCCGTTGGGGCCGTTGGTCAGCATCGTCTTCTCGGCCCAGATGGGGTTCTGCGCGGGATCCGTGTTGCCGTTGAGGATGTCGGTCACGAGAAACGCCGTCTGCGGCGATATCGCCGCCACCGGCTCGACCCGCGGCGGCTGCCAGACGATGTTGCCCTTGGCATCGCGGATCTCGACGATCATCTGGGGCGGCACGTGCTGACCGCCGTTGGCCAGGGTTCCGTACGCGGCGGTCAGATCGAGCGGCCGGACCTCGACCGTGCCGATCGCGCCGGCGAGCCCGGACCGCAGGAAGGCGAGGCTGCCGCCTTTGAAGCGGATCCCCATCGCCTCTGCCCGCTCGGCCACGGCCTCGTTCCCGGTCCGCTGGAGCGCCCGGATGGCCGGGATGTTGAGCGAGTACTGGAGGGCGCGGCGGACGAGCACGGGGCCGCGGTCGAGCTGGTCAGCGTCGCGCGGCGCCCACTCCTTGCGCTTGTCGAACTCGGTGGTGATGTCGAGCAGCAGCGAGGCCGGCGTCAGGCGGGCATCCTCGAACGCAGTCGCATACACGATCGGCTTGAACGCCGACCCCGGCTGGCGCTCGCCGTCGCCCGCCGCGTCGTACTTGGGCTCGAACTTCTCGGACGCCATCGCCTCGCGGTAATAGCCCGCCGAGCCGGCGTAGGCCATCACCTGACCGGTCTTGTAGTCGAGCGCCACCAGCGCGGCATTGTGCAGGTCCTTGCCCCGCAGCCCACGGATCCAGACGCGATCCTCGTCGGGGATCTCGAGCCGGTCGAGCAGCTCGTTGCCCGCCTCGCGGGGCAGGTTGGGTGCGATGACCGACGCCTCCAGCCAGCGCTCCGCGAGCTGCTGCGACTTCCAGTCGAGGCTCGTGATGACCGTGAAGCCGCCCGTCTCGACCGCCTCGGCGCTGCCCAGGATCTCGACGAGCTTGCGCCGAACCTGCCAGGTGAAATGCGGGGCGCGGAACACGAGCGGCTCCTCCTCGGACAGGATCACCGGCTCGGCCATCGCCCGACTCAGCTGGCTGCGGGTCAGGTGGGTCCAGCGCGCCCCGACGAGGTTGCTCAGGATGTAGTTCCGCCGGATGACGGGCGGCGAGTTGGGCGGCACGACGAGCTGGCCCTCGGCGTTGCGCTTCACGAATCGGTATGGGTTGAGCGTCGTGGGCGACTTGGGCAGCGCGGCGAGCAGGGCGGCCTGCGCCGGGGTCAGATCGGCGAGGTCCTTGATCCCGAAATAGACCCGCGCCGCAGCCGCGATCCCGTAGGCGTCCGCGCCGTAGAAGATCTCGTTGAGATACGCGGTGATGATCTGCTGCTTGCCGGTCTCGCCCGGAAACGCCTCCGTGAGACGGTTGGCCTGGATCAGCTCCTTCATCTTGCGCACGTAGCGATCCGAGCCGGGTCCCACGTACTGCTCGGGCAGCAGGCGGGCGCGCACCAGCTGCTGGGTGATCGTCGAGGCGCCACGATCGCTCTCCCCGCTCACGTTCTCGCCGATCGCCTGGAGGATGGCCGCCGGGTCGTACCCCTCGTTCTCCCAGAAGCTGCGGTCCTCCGCGGTGGTCGTAGCATCGAGCACGAGCTTGGGAATCTCGTCGTAGCCCACCACCCAGCGCAGCTCCTGCTGGAACCGGCCGAGCTCGATCTCGCCCGACTTGTCGTAGACGACGGTGGGCTGGGAGAACGTCAGGTCGCCCAGCCCTGCGGGATCGGGCAGGTCCTCCGACAGGGCGGTCACGGCCGCCACCGCGGCGAATCCGAGCGCGCCGACGGTCCCGCCCACGAACACGATGACCGCCAGGCCGAGGGTGATGAGGATCGGCAGGACACGGCTGCCGCCGCGCTTGCGGGGCCGTGCGCGACGGTGGATCGGGTAGGGATACCGACCGATCCTCGGATGCGCGCGTGCGGACGCGCCCCCTCGGCGACGGATCGGGCGGCGAGGGTTCACGGGGCCATGGTGCCTCATGTCCGCCCCAGACGCGAGGATCGAGCTCGACGAGCGGGGTGACAGGGCCGTTGCAGCCGACCCGTCCCGGGCGGCCAGGAGGTTGCGATCACCGTGCGGGCGCCGACAGGGTGAGCAGCTGCCCGGCCAGGTCGGTGGCATGGATCTCACCCTCGGCGTCCTCGCCGAACGAGCTGATCGACCGGCCGGTCTCGGCCACGACCGTCGGGCTCGCGGTCGGCTCGCCTGCCGCCTCGATCGCCCAGACGGTCCCCGTGCAGTAGTCGGCGAACAGGTACCCGCCGCGCAGCGCCGGCCATCTCGATCCGCGGTAGACGACGCCGCCGATGACGGTGCAGCCGGCGTCGCGACCGTAGAACGTTACGGGCTCGCTCAGGCCCTCGAAGGAGCAGCTCTCCCCGCGGAAGCAGTCCGGGCCCTCGGTCACGCTCCAGCCGAAGTTGAGGCCCGCGGCGCCGGCACGCGCGACGTCCACCTCTTCCCAGCTGCTCTGGCCCACGTCGCCGATCCACAGGTCGCCGGTCTGCCGATCGAAGCTGAAGCGCCACGGGTTGCGCAGGCCGTAGTGCCAGATCTCGGGCTGCGCGCCGTCCCGACCCGCAAACGGGTTGCCGTCGGGAATCGTGTACGGCCGGTCGCCGGACGGGTCGACGCCGATGCGCAGGATCTTGCCGAGCAGGGTGTCGAGCCGCTGGCCTGTGCCCTGCGGATCGCCGCCCCCACCGCCGTCGCCGGTCGCGATGTAGAGGAAGCCGTCCGAGCCGAATGCGAGCGCGCCGCCGTTGTGGTTGCCCGCGAAGTCGTCCATCACCAGCAGTGGTCGCTCGTAGTCAGGGTCGGCCCGCTCGGGATCGCCCGCATCGAGCCGGCGCTCGGCGACGACCTGGTCGCGATCGAGGTTGGTGTAGTAGATGAAGAAGCGCGGGTCGGCGGGAAAGTCGGGGTGGAACGCGAACCCGAGCAGGCCCGATTCGCCGCCGGCGGCCGTCCTGGTCGAGATGTCGAGGAACGGCCGCTCCGCCCTCCGCGCGTCGCTGACGACCCACACAGAGCCGCCTCGCTCGGTCACCATGAGCCGGTCGCTCCCGTCGCCCGGGTCGGCGATCGCCAGCGGCGCGCCCGGGATGTCGACGACGGGGTCGAGCGTCACGGTGACCGCGGCCGGGTCGAACGGCCCGGCCGGTGTGCCAGACGACCCTGGAGATGCGGTCGATCCGGTGACGCTCGGCGTCACGGATGCGCCGCCGGTGGCTGCGCCCGAGGGCGTGACGGTCTGCGCACCGCTCGAGGGGGTCGCCGTCGCACCCGGGGGGCGCGCCGTCGCGGAGCCACCGCAGGCGGCGAGGGCCACGATCAAAGCGAGCAGCGCGGCGGCACGGGTTCGGGAGGAGGGCATCGGTGGTTCCTGCGACAGCGGGCGGATCGTCCCGCCAGATCCTCGGGGGCGGCGCGCAGCCGCCATCCACTGATACGCTCGGCGACCCGCCACGGTTCCATCGCGAGGTGCCCCATGGACGCCCACGAGCTCGCCGAGCTGCTCGCCCGTCGCGCCGCTCTCGGTCGTCCGTATCTCGAGTTCATCCGCGTGCCCCACCTCAGCGTGGGTCTGTACGTCCTGCCGGCCGGCGGCGTCGACCGCCAGGTGCCCCATGCCGAGGACGAGGTCTACCACGTGCTCGCCGGCGAGGGGCGGATCACCGTGGGCGACGAGACCCGGGACGTCGGGCCGGGTGCCACCGTCCACGTCGGGGCTCGGGTGCTCCACCGGTTCCACGACATCGCCTCGGAAATGCAGCTCCTGGTCTTCTTCGCCCCGCCCGAAACGCCGCCTGCCGCTTGACTCAGGCACGGGCGCCGACCACGGCCGCGCGCAGCTCGAGGGCGAGCTCCGCGCTTCGCCCAACCGGGTCGTGCCGGAAGAACACGAAGACGTCGCGGCCCGCCTCGAGGAAGGGCCGAACGCGCTCGACCCAACGGGCGAGCTCGTTGGGCGGGTAATCGTCCCGCCGCAGCCGCAGGTACAGGAACGGTCCGGTCACGAGCAGCGGCGGCGCCTCGCCATCCGGCAGGTCGGTGGCGCACAGCGCCGCTCCGGCTCCGGCGAGCAGGTCATGGACCTCGTCGAGGTGCCACGACGGATCCTGGAGCTCGACCGTCAGCGGCAGATCGTGAGGCCAGGCCGCGAGCAGGACCGACAGGCGGCCGATATCGACGGGCACGCCCTCGGGGACCCGGAAGAGGACCGTCCCCAGCCGGTCCCCGAAGGCGTGCAGCGGGTCCGTGAGCCACGTCAGGCGCGCGACCGGATCACCAGCAATCGCGCCGAGCGAGCCGCTCCGCTGGGCTTTCACCGCGAACCGGAAGTCGGGCGGCGTTGACGCGAGCCAGCGCGCCACGCTCGACGGGCTCGGCTGCCGGTAGAACGTGTTGTTGAGCTCGCAGGCCGGCAGGTGCGTCGCGTAGTGGCGGAGGAGACCGTCACCGCGGACATCCGGCGGATAGAAGCGCGGCGCCCAGCCGGGGTAGGCGAAGCCGCTGGTCCCGACGAGCAGCCGGCCGCCCGGGACGCGGTCGGCCGTGTCGGTCGGCCCGGGGGTCAGCCCGACCTGGCCGCGGAACGTTCGGTCGCCCGCATCGGCTCGCACGATTCCTCGAGCATCTCGCCGGTCAGCCGAGAGACCGAGCTCATCGTTCGCTCGATCGTGTGCAGCTCCGACGGGTCCAGCGCACCGATGAAGTAGCGCTCGACCCCGCGGAGGTGGGTGGACGACGCCTTGCGCAGCCGGCTGAGCCCTTCGTCGGTGAGGACCGCCTCGGCGCCGCGGGCGTCGTGTGTGCACTGGAGGCGCTCGACGGAGCCATCTGCCTCGAGACGGTCGATCAGCCTCGTCACGCCGCTCTTGCTGAGCAGCACCAGGCCCGCTAGCCGGCTCATGCGCAAACGCCGCCCCGGCGACTCGGCCAGGTGGACGAGCGCGTCGTACTCGGGGAGGGACAGATCGTGCTCGGAGCGCAGCTCGTCGTCGAGACGGCGGAAGAGCCGGGCATGGGCGCCCAGGAACGCGCGCCAGGCATCGAGCCGCGGGTCGCGGGGCGTGAGCGAGCGGCTGGCCCACTCGTCGGTCATGGCGCGATGATACACGGGCTGTCGTTGACAGGGCAACGACCGGTGCCTCGCGCGCCGACTCCGTGCAGCCGGAGCGTGCCCTCGAGGCCCTACCATGCGGGCATGACCGCGTTCGACGTCGACGGCCTGCGGGCGCGCTTCCCGGCCCTGTCGCTGACCCACGAGGGCCGGCCGATGGCCTTCTTCGACGGGCCCGGCGGCACACAGGTGCCCGACACTGTCATCGAGGCCGTCGCGGCCTACTACCGGACGTCCAACGCGAACGCCGGTGGCGACTTCGCGACGAGCCGCCGGTCCGACGCGATGGTGGCCGAGGCCCACGCGGCACTCGCCGATCTCTTCGGCGCCGACCCCGACGAGGTCAAGCTCGGGGCCAACATGACGTCGCTGACGCTCCACGCGAGTCGCTCGATCACGGCGACCATGGCGCCCGGCGATGAGATCGTCGTGACCCACCTGGACCATGAGGCGAACGTGGGGCCGTGGCTGTCCGCCGCGGCCGACCGTGGCCTCACGATCCGGACGTGCGACATCCGCGAGGACGATGTCACCCTGGACCTCGACGCGCTCGACCGCCTGCTGGGGCCGCGGACGAGGCTGGTGGCGTTCGGCTGGGCGTCGAACGCGGTCGGCACTATCAACCCCGTCGCGGAGATCACCCGGCGTGCGCATGCCGCCGGCGCGTTGGTCTACGTCGATGCCGTCCACGCCGCACCGCACCTGCCGCTCGACGTGCGGGCCGTCGACGCGGACTTCGTGGCCTGCTCCACGTACAAGTTCTTCGGCCCGCACCTCGGTGCGCTGTACGGGCGGCGCGAGCTGCTCGGCGCCCTGCCGTCGTACAAGATCCGGCCGGCGCATGACCGGTTCGAGACTGGGACCGGCAACTTCGAAGGTCAGGCCGGCGCCCTGGCCGCGGTCGAGTACCTGGCCGATATTGGACGTGCGTCGGATGCCGGGGCATCGAACGATGGCCGCCGTGCGGCGCTCGTCGCCGGCATGACGGCGATCCGCGGGTACGAGCTGGAGCTGTACCGCCGACTCGCCGACGGGCTGGCGGCGATCGAGGGCGCGAGAGTCTGGGGCATCACGGACCCCGCCCGGGACGACGAGCGCACGCCGACGGCGGCCGTGACGTTCGAGTCGGTCGACCCAGCCACTGCGTCAGCAGCGCTGGGCGCGCAGGGTATCGCGACCTGGCACGGTGACTTCTACGCAACCGGGCTGCTCGAGCGGCTCGGGCTCGGTGACTCGGGCGGCGTGCTGCGGATCGGGCTGACCCACTACAACACGGCGGCCGAGGTCGACCGGCTGCTCGACGCGCTCGAGCGGATGGCGGTCAGGGGCGCTCCGGCGGCGGCCGTCCCTCGCTGACCGCTTACGGCGTCAGGTCGGGATCGCGATGATCCGGTAGACCGTGCCGCCGTAGTCCACGACATAGAGGTTCCCGTCGTCGTCCTCGCCGAACGACGAGATCGCGAGCGACGTGTTGAGCAGCTCACGCGGGGTGGCCGGGCTGGCAGCGCTCACCCACACGCCCCATATCCGGCCGGAGCAGATGTCGCCGAAGAGATACGCGCCGTAAAGCGCGGGCGACGCGGCTCCGCGGGAGACGTAGCCACCCGTCACCGAGCAATTGTCATCGCCCGTGACCGAGTGGGCGTACTCGATCAACGGGAGCTTCGTGCCGGCGGAGCTGCAGCCAGTCGGCGGGCTGAAGCAGTGGCGGCCCTCGAGGATCTGCCAGCCGTAGTTCTGGCCGCGGCCCCCGGCATCGGTCTCCTGCGTGATCCGGTTGACCTCCTCGTACCTGTCCTGACCCACATCGGCGATCCACAGCCAGTTCCAGCGTCGATCGAACGAGAAGCGCCATGGGTTGCGGAAACCGCGCGCCCAGATCTGGTCGAGCCCGGCCCTGCCCACATAAGGGTTGGTCGACGGAATGCGATACGGCACACTGCCGTTGGTGCCGTTCACATCGATCCGGAGCATCTTGCCGAGCAGCGTGTTGAGGTCCTGGGCACGGTTGCCGGGAGTCCCGCCGCCGTCGCCCATCCCGATGTAGAGGTAGCCGTCTGCGCCGAAGGCAAGATGGCCGCCGTTGTGGTTGGGGTACGGCTGACCGATCGTCAGCAGCCGCCGCCCGGTCCGCCAGTCGATCCGGTCCGGGTTCGTCGTGACCCGGTACTCGTTGATCGCGGTGTTGCCGAGGTTGTTGGTGAAGAGGCCGACAGGTCGAGAAACGGCGCTGGCAGGACGACGCCGTTCTTGACGATGCGGATGAGCCCGCCCTGCTCCACGACGAACAGCCGGCCGGAGCCGTCCCGGGGGCTCGTCAACAGCACGGGCTGGGTGTACGACCCGGGGATGGGCTGGAGCTGGAGCGCGACCCCGTTCGGATCCCACGCCGCGGTTGGGGCGGCGATCGACGGACCGGAGGCCGGCGGCCGAGCGACGCCGGCCGCCGGAGCGGCGGTCAGCAGCGCGACGAGTGCCGTCGCGGCGGCGATCGGGGCGAAGCGGGAGGTCCTGCGCCTGGAGCGGGCGCCGGGTGTCGCAAGGATCACGGGGTGTGCCTCCGATGGTTCGGTTCGGGGGGCGGTTGTGGGATCGTGACCGGTTGGCGGAACGGCCACAACCCGAACTTGCGGATGGCGCGGCGCCGGGACGATCAGCGCCAGCCCTCCTCGTTGAAGAGGAAGAACGTCGTCTGGGCCCAGACGACCCGCGCGTCGGCCAGCCAGCGCCGGAAACGGCCGGCGTTCGCGATGGTCATGATGACCACCGGCTCCTCAGCGCTCGTTCCGCCCGTCGGCCGGAGGGCGAGCGGGTCGTTCGGCCGACGCACCGCCCGTGACCGTACCGGGCCGGGGCTGAGCCGCGAGCTGGCCGCATAGCCGCTCATCGGGGACAAGCTAACGCGCCAGGGATGTCGCGACCAGCCCTCACCTATGCTATGCGGCCATGGTCACCCAGGTCGGTGCGTTCGGCGCCCAGTCGATGACGGCGCCGTTGCGCGGCGTGCTGGTGAAGCGACCGGGACGCGCGTTCGGCGCCGCGTTCGACGACCCGGCCCACGGATACCTCCGGCCGGTCGATCTTGCCGCGGCGCAGCGCGAGCACGATGCGTTCGTGGACCTGCTGTCGTCGCTCGGCCCCACCGTCCACCTGCTGGACGAGGAGACAGACAGCCCGGATCTCGTGTACGCCTTCGATCCGCTGCTGGTCTCCGACCGCGGCTCTATCCCGCTCCGACCCGGCAAGCCCAACCGGCTCGGCGAGCCCGCCGTGCTCGAGCGATGGACCGCCGCGGCTGGCATCCCGATCGCCGGCCGGATCGAGTCGCCGGGCACGGTCGAGGGTGGCGACACCTTCTGGCTGCGGCCGGACCTCCTGTGCGTCGGCCGGACCCTGCGCACGAACGACGTGGGCGCCCGCCAGCTGGCGGCGATCGTGGGTGGCGACGCGCTGATCGTCGACCTGCCGTACTGGCGCGGGCCATTGGAGCTGATCCACCTCCTGTCGGTCATCTCGCCGGTCGCCGACGACCTGGCGGTGGTCTACCTGCCGCTGCTGCCGGTGGGCCTGTGGGAACGGCTGGGCGACCTGGGCATCCGGCCCCTCGAGGTGCCCGACGACGAGTTCCCCACGCTCGGCTGCAACGTGCTGGCGGTTCGTCCGGGCGTCCTCATCATGGCCGAGGGCAATCCGCGCACCAGGGCCGCGCTCGAGCGGGCAGGCTGCGAGGTCCATGTCTACCAGGCGAGCGAGATCGGGATCAACGGCTCGGGCGGTCCCACCTGCCTGACCCGCCCGATCCTGCGGGGATGAGCGGCCTCCCGGCGCGAGCGTCCACCTCGGCTGGCGTCGACGCCGCGTGGGCGACCGAGGTCCTCGCAGAGCTCATCCGGATCCGGAGCATCACCGGCACGGAGGATGGGGTCCAGGACGCCGTGGCCGCTCGCTTGGCGGAGATCGGCGTCCGCCCCGAGCGGATCGAGACGGATCCGGCCGTTGCCGCCGCGGATCCCGACTGGCCGGGTGCGGAGATGCCTCGCACGACGCTGCCCGCGGTGCTAGGGCGGATCGGCCGTGCGGGCGGACGACGGCTGCTTCTCGTGGGCCATATCGACGTCGTGCCGCCCGGGGATCCGGCCACGTGGACCGTGGATCCGTGGGGCGCGGAGATCCGCGACGGTACGATGTACGGCCGGGGCGCCTGCGACATGAAGGGCGGCGTCGCCTCGATCCTGGCCGCGATGCGGGCGCTCGTCGAGGCCGGTGCCGCGGACCGGCTCGACGGCGAGGTGCTCGCCGCGTTCGTGCCGTCCGAGGAGGACGGCGGGCAGGGGATGCTCGCGGCGATCCGGGCCGGCGTCACCGGCGACGCGGCCGTCATCACCGAGCCGACGTCGCTCGACGTCGTGATCGCGCATGCCGGCGCAATCACGTTCCGTCTCGTCGTCCCTGGGCGCGCCGCGCACGCCTCGATGCGTCGCGAGGGGGTGTCCGCGCTCGACAACCTCTTTACGCTGGTCCGCGCCCTCGAGACCGACGAGCGAGCCCGGAACGAGGCGGAGACCGATCCGCTGATGACCGCGATCGGGTTGCCGTACGCGACGATCGTCGGCAAGGTCGCGGGCGGGGAGTGGGCGTCCACCGTGCTCGACCGCGTGGTGGCCGAGGGCCGCTACGGTGTGCGGCTCGGCCAGTCCTGGCGCGAGGCCGAGGCGGACCTGCGGGCGTGCATCGAGGCGGCCTGTGCGGCCGATCCGTTCCTGCGCGACCACCCGGCGACGCTGGAGATCACGGGCGGCCGGTTCTCGTCGGCGCAGGTGGCGGCGGACCATCCGCTGCCCGTCGCGCTGGCCGCCGCTGCCGAGCACGTGCTGGGCCGGCGGCCGGCATCGATCGGCAAGCCCTACGGCGCCGACATGCGGCTGCTCGTGAACGAGGGCGCGACGCCGACGGTGATCTTCGGCCCGGGCGACGTCGCATTCGCCCATTCGGCCGACGAGCACGTGCCGCTGGCCGAGGTCGTTGACTGTGCCCGGGTCCTCGTCGCGTGGGTGGAGGAGGAGCTCACCCCCCGGCGCTGATGGGTAATGCCGCAGTGGCGCCGACCCCGGCCGTCTCGTTCGCCATCTCCACGAACCGGCAGAGGGCATTGGCGAGCCGCATCTGGCCCGGCGTACGCGCCCGTACCCGGAGCAGGTCCGGCGAGGCCGCCACGACCGCGACGCAGCGCGCCCGCGAGGTGGCCACGTTGAGCCGGTTGCGGCTGTACAGGAAGTCCATGCCGCGGGGTGCGAGCTCCGGCGCGGACGTCGTCATCGAGTAGATGCTGACCGGCGCCTCCTGGCCCTGGAACTTGTCGACCGTTCCGACCCGAGCCTGCGACGGAAGCCGGCGGACGATCGCCCCCACCTGGGCGTTGTACGGCGCGACAATCAGGATGTCGTCCCAGGTGATGGGCCGCTCCACGCCCTCGGCATCGATCCAGGTCGCCGCCTCGTCGACGAGCGAGCGCGCCAACTCGGCGACGACCCGCGCCTCGTCCGGCGACTCGTTGTCGTATCCGCCATCCGTCGGGGCCTCGCGGAACCGGACGCCCACCCCGCCGACCGGCGGGTCGGCACGCAGCCGCTGTCTGGCAAGGTGCGGCTCCGACTCGAGCCGGCCGTCGTAGAACGCCTCCGACGTGTAGCGGCACAGGTCCGGGTGAAGCCGCCAGGTCATCTCGAGGAACAGGCCCTGGGCTGGCGGCATCGTGGCCCGGTCACCGAGGACGTGCGAGAGCGCCGACCTGTCCGCACCCGGCGGATGTGTTCCACGAAGCGGCTGATCGAGCTGTTGCGGGTCTCCCAGCAGGACGATGCTGGCGGTGGCGTCGGCCATCGCGAGGACGTTGGCCAATGAGATCTGGCCGGCCTCGTCGACGAACAGGACGTCGATCGAGTCGGACATCTTGTCCGACGCCCACAGCCACGACGTGCCGGCGGCAAGATTGGCCCGGCCGTCGTCGAGCCGGGCGCGGACATCGTCGGTGGTCTTCGCCCGCGTCACGCGGTCGTGCACGAATGCCTGCTCCTTGGTCGTCGACTTCTGGATGACGCGGACGTCGACGCGGTCCGCGGCGCGTCCGTCGTCGGCGGCGGCCAGCACCGCCTTCACAAGGTTCCCGATCACCTTGTGGCTGTTCGAGGTGATGCCCACGCGCTTGCCCGCGGCAAGGAGCGTGCAGATCATTCTCGCGCCGGTATAGGTCTTGCCGGACCCGGGTGGACCCTGGATCGCGAGCGTCGTGTGGTCCAGCGCGAGCGCCAGCCGGCGCGCCGCGTCGAGATCTGACTCGCCCGACCCGACCAGCCGCCCGCCGGCCCGTTGTCCGAGCCGCGGCGGGCGGCGCAGGAGGAGATCGCGGGCCGCGCGGTATCGGCCCGGGGTGTCGACGCCGTTGGCAAGCACCCACTCGCCCAACTCGAAAAGCACGCGCTGCTGCGCGGATGTCCGGAGATATCCCAGGGGCACGATGGCCTGCGGGTGCGGCTCATCGACCTTGCGATGGAGGTCGACGGTCATCGAGGCACTGTCCGTCGCGACGATCTCGCCGACAGCCCACTTGAACGGGTTTCCGCCGGGCGTCGCCTGCGCCCTTGCCGGGTCGTACACCGTTCGCGAGACGTCGAAGTCCTGGCCCGGGAACCGGTACCTCCACGTCTGGCGCCCGTTGATGACATCGGTGGTGGGACCGATGGGCTCGAGCCGGCCGATGGGACCCGATTCGGCGACGAGGTCGTCCGGCGTCTCGCCCATCCAGTGGAAGAACTCCCACCACATGGCCTTGTCCTCGCGACGGTGCCAGCCGAGCAGATGCCCCAGGAGCCAGCGCGCCTGCTGCGTCTCCGTCCAGTCCGGCGCGCCGGGGACGTCCGTCAACGCATCGGCCAACGCCTGGACCCTGGCCTGCGACTCGGTGAGCTCGTCCGGGAGGCCCTGCCGCTCGGCGGGCCGGGGCACCGGCTGGCCGGCGAGCGCAGCGAGCTCGCCGCGCAACCTCTCTAGCCAGTCGCGGAGCCGTTCGGTGCTGACCACGTCATCGCGGTTGTAGGCCTCGATGCGCTCGAGGTGCGTCGCCGCCGGCCGGTCCCCCTCGCCCAGCTCCAGCCACTCCTCGAATGCGACGATGCTGGAGCCGGCGTCGCGCAGGTCGATCTCGCGCTCGAAGCCGTAGAAGGGCTCGAGCCGCTTGATCGAGTAGCTCTCGACCGACGCCCGGAGCGACTGTCGAACCGCACGCAGCAGGTCGACCATCACGCCGGCCCGGAGGAGCCGGTCTACCTCCGCCTCGCGGGTCGCATACCGGCCCATCAGCCGCTTCAGGGCCGTTGGCTCGTAGGGCGCGTAGTGGAAGACGTGAAGGGTCGGGTCCGAGTCGAGCCGGGCGACGATGAAGTCCATCAGCTGCTCGAACGCACGCAGCTCGCCCGCAGCGGTGAACGCGCCGTCATCGTCGCGCGACCAGAACGCGTGATACGTGCCGTCCGTCTCCAGGACGCCGAACAGGTAGTCCAGCCCATCGTCGAGCGCGTACGGGTCGCCCTCGAGGTCGAGGAACAGGTCGCTCGTGGAGGGTGGCGGCAGAGTCTCGAGGCCGCGCTCCGGGTCGATCGTGTCGCCCGCCCGTGGCAGCAGCACCTCGTACTTGAGGCGCGCCTCCCGCCGGCCCTCGAGCTGGATGCGGGCCTGCTCGCGGACTCGCAGGAGCGCCGCCTCGCCGATGCCTTCGAGCCTCGGTTCGAGCGGCAAGGTGAGGTCGCCAAGCTGGGCCAGGGTTGCAACCGAACGATCTGTGAGCGCGCGACGCTGGCGCGACGAGATGCCCGCGACGAGGCTCAGATGGTCGTCCGTGCGGCGCCGCACGGAACACTCGATTGCCCATCGGCACACATCGCAGTGGTCGACCGGCTCGGGGTACGTGCGTGCCGGCGGGTACGAGGGCGCGTCGCCGGCCATGGTGGCCAGGAATCGATCCCGCGCCCCGCGGTAGTACGCCATGTAGTCGTCGACCCTCAGGTGCTCGACGGTCCTGGCGCTGCCACCGAGCGCGACGTGCATCCACTCCGGCAGCACACCCTGGATCGTGGCCAGCTGCGCGACGTAGCTGCAGATCTGGAGCACGGCGCTGGCCTTGACGTGGCGAGCCAGCTTCGTGTCCGCGATCTCGTAGTGGTACGGCCCCCAGCGGGACGGCCGATTCACGGTGTCCACGCGCAGCAGGAAGTCAGCGTGGCCGCGCCAGGTGCCGTCGAAGAACGTGGCCTGGAAGATGACGTCCGGTCCCGCGGCCATCGCCGCCACGGTCGCCGCGGCCGCGGCGCGCAGCTGCTCTCCGCGCTCCTCGATCGAGCCGTCGAGCTCGATCTCCACCACCTCCTTGCCGTCCGCCCGTAGGTCGGCGAGGTAACGCTGCTCGTGCTGGAGGCCGCGCCTGCGGATGACGTCCAGCTCCGGGTCATTTCGAATCGGGCGCTTCGCGAGGCCCTCGACGACCGCCCGCTCCAGCTGGGTCAGGTGCTCGCAGGCGAGGAAGCCGACGAGGTCGGTCGCCGAGTAGACAGGGCAGCCGTCGATCAGGTCCATGGCGGCGCGCGACGCGGTGTGGTCACGGGTCCACCTTACCCGCGACCCGTGACACCTGGCCTGTCACGTCCCGGCCCGGAGCGCGGCTACCATTCAGTCGTGTCCGACGATCGCTGGAACCTGTGGCAGCGGCCGCCCCGGGAGCCGCTGCTGGAGCGCCAGATCCGGGAGGCGGTGGAGGCAGGCAAGTTCGACGACCTCCCGTATCGGGGCGAGCGGATCCCGCTGGAGGACGACAGCACCGCGGGCGACTGGGCCCCTGCATTCCGGATGCTCCGAAACGCCCGGATGGCGCCGCCCTGGATCGAGGCCGACCTGGAGGCCCGGCGCCAGCTTGACGCACTGAGCTCTTTGCTCGAGCGGGCCCGGGGTGCCGGCTCGCTGGGCCACGAGTGGCGTCGCCGTCAGCTCACCGCGATCGTGGGCGCTGCGAACCGGGCGATCGAGGCGGTCAACGAGCTGGCGCCGACCGATCGCCAGCATCGCCTGCCGCTGGAGCTGGCGGCCGAGCTGGAGCGGTTGGACGCGGCGGCAGCCGCCGAGGACTGACAGGCAGCCCGCCAGCGTCGCTCGGTCGCTTCAGATCGCGCGGTCTCCAGTAGCGGCCGCTGCCCGGGCCGGGACGAGCGACCGCCACAGGTCGAGCGCCCACTCCCAGTCGCGTGGATCGTGGACCTCGACGCGCATCGTGGCGCCCAGCCCGGGGACCGCCGACCACGCCTCGAGCGTCGCAACCTCCACGCCCGACGACGACTCGACGGTCACGTGGCCCCGCCCGACGAGCGGCCCCGCCCGGTGAGCCAGCGCGTTCCGACCGAGGTGGCCGGCGAACCGATCGAGGAACGCGCCGGGCGACTCCGGGGCGTCGCCCACGCCGAGCCGCGTCATTGACAGCCCGACGTTCCTGCCGCCTTCGCCACCCCACCACCCGTGACTCGCCCGCTCCTCGGTCCACGATCCTGGGATCGTGAGCTGCCAGCCGGAGTGGAGCACGGTCACCGGGCCGCGGCGGTACCCGATCGGCGGGCTGCCGGACGTGGCAGTGGCCCCCGCCGCCTCAGCGGCCACCCGCTCCGTGATCGGGTCGGACGGGACGGCGGCATGCTCGAGGATCTCGCGCCACTCGCGCCACGGATAGGCCAGCCCGGGGTCCAGCGGGAAGGCCCGCCGGAGCAGTCGCAGCACCTCGTCGAGGACCGCCCGCTCGTCCCGGGTCGCAGGTGACCGCCAGCGGACCTCTGTCCACATGAGGCACAGCACCGATCCAGGAGGTAGCGTGCGTCCATCGCATCGGCGGCCCACGGCCAGACATCGATTGCCTGGCGCGGGCTTGCGAGCGCGCCTGTCAGCCATTCGGCGCTGCGCGGCCCAAGCGAGGTCACGAGGGCCGCGTCGATCTCGAAGCGATGACCCGGGAACGAGCCGAGGTGCACCGGGCCGCGCCGTCGGGAGCGGGGATCCGCGATCCGCTGCAGCTCGGCGTGCAGCCAGCGCAGGTGGCCGCGTTGCGCGGCAACCCGGTCGTCGGTGCGGAAGTAGCCGGTGTCGTCCTCGGGCGGGGCGTCCGCCTTCGATGGTCGCCAGTCGATCGAGAGCTCGGACCTGAGACGGCGGAACAGCCGGCTGATCCAGGTGTGATAGCCGGGCCCCATCGCCGATGTCGGTGCGGACGCGGCAACTCGACCTGCGCCGCCCAACCGGATCTCGACATCGGGGGCGGCGGGATGGAACGAGGCCCGAAGCAGTACCGCCGACGCCTCCTCAGCGTCCAGCAGGACGCTCCGGACGACATCCGGTGCCTCCGACCGAAGCCACGCCTCGATCTGTGCTGCGAGCTCGTTGGGAGCAGCCGGCCGCCGCATGAGGCCGCGCCGGGGTGCCTGGCCGTTGAGCCGGAGTCCGATGGACAGTGCGCTCACTCCCTCGAAGCTCTCGCCGACCCCCCCCACGATAATGCGGCGCGCCAGACCGGCGAAGCCGACGGAGTGCACGCGAGGGCAGCGCCCGCGGGATGGCGCGACGGCGCACGCCCCTCGCCGGGGTCAGGCAGCGCGGAGCGCGTAGCCGCAGATCTGGCAGCCCATGGCGCCGCTCGTGGGGTCGAGCCGCAGGAAGCTGGCACAGCCGTTGGTCCGGCAGTACTGGCGCGTTGCGGCGACGCGTCTTCGCTGGCGTCGCATCGAGCTGGATCGCCCGGCGACCGAGGTGGTGATCGTTCGTGAGGTCATGGTCCTGTCGCTCTCTCGGCGCGCCATCGGGACGGTCTGGGTCCCCTGTCGCGACCGACTGGTCCGCTCGACGCCCAATCTTCATGGCGGAGCGGCTGTGTTTCTGTTCCCGGGCGGCGTCTCCGGAAGCGGTCTGCTCCTTCGGGCGCCTGCACAGCGGGCTCCACCACTATCGCGCCCCGGCCCCGATCCGTCAAACGAGGGCGACGGCCCGAGGGTCCTTTCCCACGCCGGTGCCACGCGCGCAGCGGGTGGTTGCGCCACCATGGGGGGCGCAGACCCCGACCCGGAGACATGCCATGACCAGGGGACCGGACATCATCCTCGCCGTCGTCAGCGAGAAGGGCAGCGACGCCGTCCGCCGGCGCGCGATCGAGCTTGCCCGGGAGCGCGGGGCGGCGCTGATTCTCTACGACGCAGACGCCGGCGACCGGCTCCTCGAGGACCCCCTGCCGAACAAATGGTCCGGTCACGGGCAGGAGGAGCTCTTCGGCGAACGCCTCTCGGTCAACGACCTCGAGACCGCTGGCCGGGCGCCCCTCGCCCGCCAGGTGCGTGAGGCGGAGCAGGCCGGGATCCAGGCGTGGGGCTGGCTGCCCAGCGATCAGAGCGCCGAAACGCTGCGCGACTACGCGGCCCGCCACGGCGCCTCCGCCGTGGTTGTCGGCGAGGGCAGCGAGGTGGGGGAGGCGCTGGCCAGCGGCAAGGTGCCGGTCGAGGTCGTATCCGCAGGCGATTGACCCCTATGGCGGCTGGCGACACGGCAGCCAAGACGTCCGCCGCCCGCGTCACGTAGATTCAGAACTCACAACCCACCGTTCATCGAGGCTTGGTTGCGCACCGGCTCGATCGGCCCAAGACTCCGGGCGACGCGTCGCGCTGGGTCAAGCCTTCGGGCGCCTCGACAACATCGACACTGGATCGCCAGGAGGACTGGATGGCGACTGACGTGACCACGCGGCCCGGCCGCCCCGGCCGGATACGCTCCGTTCTGGCCCAGACGGGCCGCCGCCGCCCCCGTCTCCCGAGCCGCA
>Ga0136621_1000338_pt1 | contig 18064 bp, 19 predicted proteins | sample AntDryUQ445A2306_FD_104673 | JGI IMG/M metagenome (GOLD analysis project Ga0136621, IMG submission 104673) | Polar desert sand microbial communities from Dry Valleys, Antarctica - metaG UQ445A (23.06) | ecosystem: Environmental > Terrestrial > Soil > Desert | place: Antarctica: Dry Valley...
ATCCGCGTCATGGAGGACACGTATCAGCACCTCTTCAACCGGCAGGCAAAGTCAGTGCGCGCGCGGGCCGTCCGACACGAGCGGTTGGGAAAGATTATGGAAAGAACAGGTCGCAAAACAGCGGAACAGACGGGGGAGAGGTAGAGGGCGAAGTGCTCGATTTGCAGGCATTCCGTAACTGAGCGCAACAGGGCGCGAACGGCATCCGTCTCTGGGGGACTAGAGGTCCCGAGTTCGAATCTCGGCGCCCCGACTGAGCTAGGCGAGGTCCTCACGAGCGGGGTCGGGTGGGCAAAGCCCGGCTACGGTTCCGTCCAGATGTCGGACGAGACCGTCACGCGCCTGGAGATGACCTCACCGAGCCAGCTCGTCCCTGGCCGGCTTCCACCGGCTCGCTTGGAGCTCCACGAGGTCGATCGGAGCGCCGCGGCCCTGCTTCGCTCGACGTATGTGCGAATCGGAGCGCCGCACGGTTGGGTCGGCCGGTCGGGCTGGTCGGATGCACAGTGGGAGGAAGAGCTCTCTCGTCCGGGCGTCCGCGCATGGGTCGCCCGCGTGGACGGCGAGGTCGCCGGGCTGGTCGAGCTGGAGGCGGAGCCCAGCGGTGACGGTGACGTCGGGATCGTCGTCTTCGGGCTCGTTCCCGAGTTCGCGGCCAGGGGGTTCGGCGGGCATTTCCTCACTCTTGCCACGCGAGCAGCGTGGGAGATGACCTCGCCCGAGGGGACGCCCGCGACGCGCGTGTGGGTCCAGACATCGTCAGGCGACCACCCGCACGCAAAGCCGAACTACGAGCGCCGCGGGTTTCGAGAGTTCCAGCCGTGAAGGCGGACGTGACGGCAGGGAGCTGAGAGGCTATCGGCGGTTGGCCCTCGCCGCCCTTTCCCTGTCGGAGGCCGGCCGGGGCTGCCCTGGAGTCGGCGTGCTGCGGCGATGTCTCAGTCGCCAGGCCAGGGGGCGCCGAAGACCACTGTTTGATTCAAGCCGTCGCGAACGACGAAGTACGCGCTCGAAAACGTGGCGACGCCACCGATTGTGGAGACGCGAATCGAACCACGCACGCGCACAAGCCAGAGCGGCCACGATCCCCCGCACAGGATTCGCGGGTGCTCCCGGCAAAGGTCGGCGCCGTAGCGGTACAGAGTCATCGAGACGATCTCGTACTGGCGGACACCCCGCATGATCCGAAGGGCAACGTCGATGGGATTCGTCCGCCAGTTGGCGACCGGCGGAACGCGGCGTACCTCGATGCCGTCGAGCACCTGCGCGCGCTCCGGCTGGTACAGAGGCCCAGCGGCAACCGGCGCGGCGGCGCAGCCACAGGCGATGACGGCTATGGCAACTGCAATCCGCTTCCGCATGAGCACTCATTGAGTCAGACGAACGAACGAAGACGAGGGTTAGTCACCAGCGTCCACCTAACCTCGGCAATCCCTCCTCGAGCGGGTTTGGATTCCGCTCGGCGGGAAGAATCTTCTGGCGCGGAGAAGGGAAGCGAATCGAGGAAGTGAGTCGAGCGGAGCGGATCCGGCAGGCGAACAGTCAGATTGCGGCGAAGGCGCACGAGCTGAGCTTCGGTGCGCCGATTCCGTTTCTCTGTGAATGCGGCGCGCCGGCATGCCGGCAGTTCGTCCGTATCCTGCTCGGCGACTACGACGCACTGCGCGGAAGCGAGGGAGGCGTACTCGCGCCGGGGCACTTGCCGCTGCTCGATGATGAACTCCCTGTCGCGTGATCGCCTGAAACGTCGGCTTCCAGGAGCAATCGCAGCCGCGCTCGCCGTCACGCTCGTGCTCTTGGCGGCGGCGGAGGCCCGCGCGGCGAATCCGGCCGTCTCGATCTTCTACTACCCCTGGTGGGGCACGCCGGCACGCGACGGCGCGTTTCGCCACTGGCAGCAGAACGGACTGCGCCCGCCGGCCGAGATCGCCTCGAGCTTCTTTCCGCTCCGGGGCGTCTACTCGAGCAGCGACCCCGCTGTCGTAGGGGCGCACATGCGCGAGCTCCGCGACGCAGGCGTCGACCAGGTGATCACCTCCTGGTGGGGCCGAGGGTCGTTCGAGGACGAGCGGCTGCCGGCCGTCCTTCAAGCGGCTCGGGCGGCGAAGCTGAAAGTGGCAGCTCACGTCGAGCCGTACCCGGGCCGGACTGCCGAATCGGTCGAGCGGGACATGCGCTACCTGCGCAACCGCGGGATCGCCGAGTTCTACGTCTACCAGGTAGCAGAACGGCCGAACGAGGAGTGGGCCCGCCTGAACGCTCGGCTCCCCCGTCTGCGCATCTTCGCTCAGACCGGGCTCGTCGGGCGGGCGGCAGCCGGGCGCTTCGACGGGATCTACACGTACGACATCCTCGCGTTCGGCGGCGACAAGCTGGGTCGGCTGTGCGCGCAGGCGAGACGGCAGCGGCTTCTTTGCGCGCCTTCGGTCGGACCCGGGTACAGCGCCAGGCGAGCCACCGGCGACGAGCGCGTGAAGCCGCGCCTGCGGGGGCTCACGTACGACTCGATGTGGCTCTCGGCCGTGCGGGCAAGGGCCGATGCCGTCACGATCACGAGCTACAACGAGTGGCACGAGGGCACCCAGATCGAGCCCGCGAGGGCGCACCGCTCGCCGGCAGGCTTTCGGGCCGAGACCTACGCGGGAGCGTATGGCGCGGGCGAGCGAAGGGCCGCCTGCGCGTACATCCTGCGTACGGCGCAGTGGGCGAGCGCCTTCCGTGCCCGGCCGCGCCGGAGCGTCTTCGGTCAACCCTTGACGACGCCGAGGGGAACCAGCTGCGCGACGCGGCGGGCAAGACCGGCTCGCTCGACGACCTAGGTTCCGGCGATAACCACGTCGGCGCCACAACCGAAGACGAGCGCCTCGAAGACGTCTCCTGAGGCCACGTCGCGCAGGCAGCGGTGCTCGAGATCGACCTCGATGTCCGGCCAGCTCTGGAGCTGGAGTGCGTCCGCGCCCTCGTCGGCTCCGAAGCAAAGGAGAGTCCCTGCACCGAAGACGTTCCGCCGACCGCTTGCTCGCCGGGCAGTTCCCTCGAGCTCACGAAGCTCCTCGAACGGATCGATGCGGACGTTGGAGTCTGAGCCGATGCAGATTCCGATCCCACGCTCCCGGATGCGCTCGACAGGGGCGAAGCCGTCGCCAAGGTTCGCCTCCGTCGTGGGGCAGACGCAGACGCGCGCTCCGGCGTCGCCCAGCAGCTCGAGCTCCCCGTCGGAGGCGTGGGTCGCATGGACGATCGTCGTGCGGGGCCCCAGGCAGCCGTTCGAGGCGAGCAGCTCGATCGGCCGGACGCCGTGCTCGGCGAGGCACTCCGCGATCTCGCGCGGCTGCTCGTCCGCGTGGACGTGGAGGGGCAGTGCCTCACGCTCTGCGTAGCGACCGATCTCCTCGAGCCAGTCGGGGGGGCAGGCTCGCACGGAGTGGGGGGCGAGGCCGACCGCCACTCCCGCCGCCCGCAGCGACTCGACCTGCTGCAGGTAGCTCCCCACGGACGACTGTCGAAAGCGCTCGAGACCCCCGCGGGCATACGCGGAGAGCAGGAGGACCATGGCGATGCCGGCCTCCTCGGCTGCCGCCACGGCGGCATGAGCTTCTGCGAGCCCCAGGTAGTGGAACTCTCCGACCGCCGTGTAGCCGGCAAGCCGCATCTCCTCGTATGTCCGGGCGTAGAGCGAGCGAACCGAGTCGGGCGTCGCCTGCTCGGCCTCGGCGAGCATCAGCTCCCGCCAGGCCCAAAAGTCACGGCCTTCGCTTCGCCCCCGGAGGACCCGTTGGAACGCGTGGCTGTGCGCGTTCACGAACCCCGGTAGTGGCAGGCGCCCGCTCACCGCGCCGAAACTAGCACCGTTCCGGGAGAACTATCCTTGTATGTGATGGCGACACGTGCGCTTCCCGCTCCGCTTGCCCAGCTGCCGAACGCGCTGACGATCGCGCGGCTCGCGCTCGTGCCCGTCTTCGTTGTGGTTCTACTCGCGGCCGAAGGCGGACACAGCTGGCTCGCTGCGATCCTCTTTGGAATCGCCGGCGTGACCGACCAGATCGACGGCTGGCTCGCCCGCCGCTGGCGAGTCGAGTCGAGCTTCGGCAAGGTGGCCGACCCGCTCGCTGACCGGCTGATGATCGACGCCGCAATCCTCCTGCTCTGGTTCGCCGAGCGCCTGCCGTGGCCCGCGCTCGCCGTCATCCTGCTACGGGACACCTCGCTCATCGTGGGGTACAAGCTCCTCGTGTCTCGCGGTTACGTGCTTTCGGTGAGCCAGCTCGGAAAGATGGCCACGTGGATCCTCTACGCGGCTCTCGCCGCCATCCTGGCCACCACCGAGCAGGCTGCGTGGCCGCTCTGGCTCTTCTGGTCCGGTCTGGGCCTGGCGGTCGCCGCGGGAATCGCCTACGTCGGCTCGGCGCTCGAGGAGCGGAGAGCGTGAAGGCCGTCGTCATGGCCGGCGGCGAGGGAACGCGGCTTCGGCCGCTCACCTCGAACCAGCCGAAACCGATGGTGCCAATCGTCGGGAAACCGTGCATGGAGCACATCGTGGAACTGCTCCGCAGGCACGGCTTCACCGAGATCATCGTCACCGTCGCCTTCCTGCCGCAGGCGATTCGCTCCCACTTCGGCAGCGGAGAGAGCCTCGGCGTGGAGATCGAGTACTCCGTCGAGGAATCACCGCTCGGGACGGCCGGTTCCGTCAAGCTCGCCTGTCGCGAGACGGACGAGCCGCTGCTCGTGATCTCGGGCGATGCCCTCTGCGACATCGACCTCCGCAAACTCGTCGAGTTTCACGAGGCGCGAGACGCAGCTGTCACGATCGGCCTGAAGTCGGTCGACAACCCGCTCGAGTTCGGCATCGTCGTGACCGACGAGGACGGCCGGGTCGAGCGCTTCCTCGAGAAGCCCTCATGGGGCCAGGTCTTCTCCGACACGATCAACACGGGCATCTACGTGATCGACCCGGAGGTGCTCCGCCACGTACCTGCAGGCCAGCCCTACGACTTCTCGAAGCAGCTCTTCCCGCTCCTGCTCGAGATGGGGCGGCCGCTCTACGGCTACGTCTGCGAGGGCTACTGGCAGGACATCGGCAACCTCGATCAGTACCGGCAGGCCAACTTCGACGCTCTCGACGAGAGCGTCGAAGTCGAGATTCCCGGCATCAGGCTGCGCGGGAACGTCTGGGTGGGGGAGGGGGTCGATATCGACGACCTCGAGACGGTCGAAGGGCCGGTCTTCATCGGGAACTACTGCCGCATCTCGCCGGGGGCCAGCCTGGGCGCATACTCCGTTCTCTCCTCGAGCGTCACCATGCGCGAGGGCGCGCGCGTCACCCGCTCGGTGATCGACACGGCGACGTACATCGGGCGAAGCGCGCTCGTCGAAGGCGCGATCGTGGGTCGCCGCTGCGACATCCGTGGCCACGTGCGCGTCCACGAGGGTGCCGCGGTCGGCGACGAGGTAACGATCGGAGCCGAGAGCGTCGTCATGCCTGAGGTGCGCATCTACCCCAACAAGGAGGTGGAGTCGGGCACCCACCTGCTCGAGAGTGTCATCTGGGAGTCGCGCACGACTGCCCGGCTCTTCGAGAAGGACGTCGTCGCAGGCCTCGTGAACGTCGACCTGACGCCGGAGACGGCCGTCCGGCTGGCGGCAGCCCTCGGGACGGCCCTCAAGCGCGGTTCGCGCGCCGTCGGCAGCCGCGAGGACTCCGAGGCGTGTGAGCTGGTCGAGCGAGCGATGATCGCCGGGCTGAACTCGACCGGTATCGACGTCGCCGATTTGCAGGTGATGCCGGCGGCTGTCGGACGGCACCTGCTGAAGACGAGCAACTACGACATCGGCTTCCACGTCGGTACGAGCAACGCCGACACCGAGGTCCTGCAGATCCGCTTCTTCGAGCAACCGGGAATCCAGATCACCCCGGCGCTGCAGAAGGAGCTCGAGAAGAACTTCCACCGCTCCGAGCTGCGGCGCGCGGCCTACGCCGAGGTGGGATCGGTGGAGTATCCGGCTCGCGTGCGTGAGGGGTACGCACAGGATCTGCTGGCCCGCCTCGACGTCGAGGCAATTCGAGCCCGTGGGTTCCGGCTCGTGGTCGACTATGGACACTCGGCGGGCTCGATGGTGCTCCTCCTCGTGCTCGGGCCGCTCGGCGTCGAAGTGATCTCGGCGCAGGGTTTCCGCCGGACGCCGTCCGCCAGCTCTCGAGACACACCCCTGCAGGAGTCGATCGGCGGGGCAAAGCGCCTCGTCCAGGCGGTCGGGGCCGACCTCGGCGCAGTCTTCGACCGGCCGGCCGAGCGGCTCTTCCTGATCGACGAGCAGGGCAGCGAGATACCCGCCGAGAAAACGCTCCTTCTCTTCCTGCGCCTGCTGAGCAGCGGCGGAAGCCGCGGGAAGCTGGCGTTCCCGATCACTGTTACGAGCCAGGTCGACAGGATCGTCGAGGGATCCGGTCTCGATGTCGTGCGGACTTCCACCTCCCTGGCCGACCTCACGAAGGCGGCGGCGCAGGACGGGGTCGTCTTCGCCGGCACCTTGAGCGGTGGCTACGTCTTTCCGGATTTCCTACCGGCCTATGATGCAGGCGCGAGCCTCTGCAAGCTTCTCGAGCTGCTCTCCCCGGTCCGCGAGCCACTCTCGGCCCTCGTCGCTCAGCTGCCTGTCTCCACGCTCGTCCACTCGGAGCTTCCCTGCCCGTGGGCATACAAGGGCCTCGTCATGCGGCTTCTGAGCGAGCATCTCAAAGGACACGAGGTCGATCTGCTGGACGGAATCAAGCTCTTCGACGAGCGTGGGTGGGGGCAGGTGGTTCCGGACGCCGACGAGCCTTCGCTCCACCTCTACGCCGAGGGCCGGACTGCCGAGGAGTCGGGTGAGATCGGCCAGGAGCTGCGAACGCTCATCGAAGAGGCGCTGAAGACCGAGCAGGCCGCCGTGCACGCCTAAAATCTCAGGTTGAAGTTGACCTTTAGTCTCAGGAATGCTTTACTGAGACTGCCGTGAGTCATGTCTACTGCCCCGAATGCGGCTTCCAGAATCTCGAGGCCGCCAATTACTGCACCAAGTGCGGCGCCCTCCTGCATACCGAGGAGGCCGCCGAGACGACGATGAGCTTCACGGCCGACGCGACGAGCGACGAGGCTGCGGAAGCGATGGACGACCTCGGAGTCAAAGGCCCGGCGCTCGTTGTTCGCTCGGGCGGAGGCAGGGCGGGGGAGACGTTCCACCCCACGGCCGAGCGGACGACGATCGGCCGCTCTCCCGAATGCGAGATCTTCCTCGACGACGTGACCGTGTCACGCCGTCATGCGGTACTGATCGCGCAGGACGGCCGCTTCGTGATCGAGGATCAGGGCAGCCTCAACGGAACCTTCCTGAACCGGCACCGCATCGAGTCCGGCGAGCTCGCGGACGGCGACGAGCTCCAGATCGGCAAGTACCGCCTGACCTTTCTGCTGAAATGAGCACGGCCGAGGCGCCCTCCCGAGACGACCTCCTCACGATCGGGGCGGTCTGCCGGCTCCTGAAGGACGAGTTTCCCGACATCTCGATCTCGAAGATTCGCTACCTCGAAGACCAGCGCCTGCTCGAGCCGAAGCGGACGCAGGGTGGCTACCGTCTCTTCGCCCCCGATGATCTCGAGCGCCTGCGGACGATCCTCCGACTTCAGCGGGACGAGTTCCTGCCGCTACGGGTGATCCGCCAGGAGCTCAAGTCGCTCTCGGGCAAGGAGCGGCGCCGTAAGCGCGGCGCGGCAGTCGACGGCGAGGAGGAGCTAACGCTAGACGAGCTCTGCGAGCGCGCAGGAATCACGATGGAGCTTGCCCACGAGCTCGAGGCCTACGGCCTCCTCGAGTCGGCGAGCGCGAGCGGAGAGAAGCACTACGCCGAGGCCGACGTCGAGATCGCCGAGGCGTGCGCGAAGCTCTCCCGCTTCGGGATCGCGCCGCGCAACTGCGCCCGGTTCAAGACGAGCGCCGAGAGTCAGCTCGGAATGCTCGGCCAGATCGTGGCGCCGTCGCTGCACGCGCGCAATGCCGAGCGGCGAGCCTCGGCGCTCGAGGACCTCCAGACCCTCGGCGAGCTCGTCCAGGAGCTCTCGGGGCTTCTCTTCTGGCGTGACCTGCGACGACTGGCCGGAAGCTGACGTGGCCGAGCTCAAGGACAAAATCCGGGACGTCGCCGATTTTCCGACGCGCGGCATCGTCTTCAAGGACATCATGCCGCTCCTCGCCGACAGCGAGTCGCTGCGCGAGGCGGTCGACCGGCTGGCGGAATGGGCAGAACCGCGGCGGCCAGACGTGATTCTCGGCGCCGAGGCACGAGGGTTCATCCTCGGCGGAGCGATGGCCTACAAGCTCGGCTGCGGGTTCGTAGCAGCGCGTAAACCGGGAAAACTCCCCTGGCGGACCGTCAGCGCCAAGTACGCGCTTGAGTACGGGTTCGACGCGCTCGAGCTCCACGCCGATGCGATCAAAAGCGGCCACCGCGTGCTCATCCACGACGATCTGCTCGCGACCGGCGGGACGGCCAAGGCGAAGATCGACCTCGTGGAGCAGCTGGGAGGCGAGGTGGTGGGTCTCGCTTTCGCGATCGAGCTCGAGTTCCTGAACGGGCGCGAGCGGCTGGACGGCTACGACGTTCACTCGCTGATCCAGTACTAGGGGCCCCGTCCGGAAAGGGAACCAGGGCGCCTGGGGCTGTTCACGTCCGGCCGAACGGTTACAACCCGGTGAACGCGAGATGTACGACGCCCTGCGTACGCGATACACGTTCTCCTGCCCGGAGAGTGGCCAGGCGAGCGTGACGCTCGCCGATTTCCGTGAGCTCGATCGTCTGCCCGGCGCCTCTCACCCCGCGGTCTACCGGATTCGCTTCGCCTGCTCTTGCGGCGCGGAGCACCTTGGGCTCGTCTCGCACGACGAGCTCGACTGGGCCCCGCTCGGGCTGGGGGAGGGAGCCTTCTACAACGTGATGACAGCCCGCTTCGACGAGCTCGCCGACGAGCTGGGAAGAGTCGCCGCCGAGCGGATCGGGCGGGGTGAGTGGCCGTGGAGCTTCTTCTGCTTTCCGGAGGAGCGACCGCGGCCGATCTTCCCGTCCGCCTTCTGCCTGATCGCCCCGGGAACGGGGAGGGAGGGCGTCGGCCTCGCCGTGCGCTGCCCGGTCTGCCGCTGCGTCTCCGTGAACCTCGTGTCAACCGATCATGTCAACCTGCCGTTTCACAACGACCCGCAGATCGGGATCGTCGAGCACGTCTTCGCCGACGACCGTCTTTCGCTCGTCGAGGAGTTCACTGCGGAGCTGTACTCCGCCCGCTTCGACGCGCGGCGCCTCGGCCTCTAGCGCCGCTGATAGAAACGCCGGGGCGGCCTCCCGGGACGCCGCAGATCCTCCTCGCCGAGCAGGCGGACGAAGAAAAAGATTGCGGCCGTGGAGAGGGCCCCGAAGATGAGCGCGGTCGCGCCCGACACGCCGATTGCCAGAAGCCCGACGCAGACGTAGAGGCCGAGCCCGACGCCCCACGCGAACGAGACGACACCGTGATCGAAACTGGGCGGGCGCAGGTGCACGACGTCGATGCTACAGCGCGGAGCGGCGAAACCACCGCTCCGCGCTAGCCGTCCGGGCGCCACATCCTGCCAGCGGCGTCAGGCTCGCGCGGAGCGCGGCTCAGCGGCGCGGGAGCGCTAGCCGGCCAGGAATGCAACTTCCTCACGTTCCTGGGGCGCCGCTGGCCAAGGAGGCAAGCCCGGGCGGCGCAGGACAGTACCCGGAGTACGGACAAGCCGTCCGGGCGCCAGCATCCTGCCGCCAGCGGCGTCAGGCTCGCGCGGAGCGCGGCTCAGCCGCGCGGGAGCGCTAGCCGGCCAGGGACGTGAGGGGAAAAAAAATTCGCCGAGCCGGTTGCGCTTCCGTCCACCGGCTCCGCTGACTTTCCGCTTCCGCGTACAGCCCTCGCGTCCGGCTTCGTCCTACTGGCGCTCCGTGCTCGGCGCAAGAAGGAATCTAGAGTGGGCAGGCCCCGCGTGCAAGGGTGCCGAAAACGAGAAGTGCGCAATTTGCGCACACTTCGGCGGAGCGGCCGGAGCGGGCCCTACGATTGCGCGCTGTGGGCCGCGCCGGCATCGTCCTCGGCTCCGCGACGGCCCTGGCCTTCGCGGTCGTCCTCGCAGCTGCTCGGGTAGGCGAGCGCGCGGGAGTGCTCTCGAACTGGCAGGCGCTCGTGCTCGGGCTCGTGCAGGGCCTCACGGAGCTGCTGCCGATCTCGTCCTCGGGGCACCTGATCCTCGTTCCGTGGCTTGCGAACTGGGAATACCTGAAGGCCCACGACGAGTTCAATCAGACCTTCGACGTTGCGCTCCATCTCGGAACGCTCTTCGCCGTCGTCGCGTACTTCCGTCGCGACGTGGGACAGCTGATCGCCGCGTGGGTCGAGACTCTGAGACGACGGCGGATCGAATCCCCCGCAGAGCGTGTCGCGTGGTTCGTCGCCCTTGCGACGATCCCGGCGGCGACCGTCGGCGCGCTCGGGGAGAACTTCATCACCGGGACGCTGGGGGAGCCCTGGCAGATCGCGATCCTCCTGGCCGTCTTCGCCGTGATCCTCTGGCTCGCGGACCGAAAGCCGCCGCGCAAGGAGATGGCGGAGCTCGGCTTCGGCGCGGCTGTCGCCGTCGGGCTCGCACAGAGCCTGGCCCTCGCACCCGGAGTGTCTCGCTCGGGCATCACGATCACCGCCGGAAGGTTCCTCGGGCTCGACCGCGACGCCGCCGCGCGCTTCTCGTTCCTCCTGCTCATCCCGACGACGTTCGGGGCGATCGTCTGGAAGGGCGTGACGGACGTGCTGCTCGGCGATCTTCCGGCCGGGTGGGTCGGCCCGTTCGTCGTGGGCATGATCGCGGCGTCGGTCAGCGCGCTCGTCGCGACCTGGGCGCTCCTCGGGTTCGTGCGCCGGCACGACTACTCCATCTTCGCCGTGTACCGCCTACTCGCCGCAGCGGCAGTGCTCCTGCTGATCGCGACGGGGGTGAGGCAAGCCGGTTTCTAGCCCGTTCCCCGTCAACTTGACATAACGCAGGTTATCGTGAATTCCCGGAGGATCCCAGCAGGACTCAGACCGCCACCTCGAGGGGCCTCGACGAGAGTCCGAGCGCAGAGCCGTCGAAGAGAGGCTTCGCCCGGTCCCCACCGACGCGAGCCCGCACGGCGGCGAAGGCCGCGTCCAGGTGCGGCGGCCGGCTCGGACGATGGCCGTCCGAGGCCACGAGCGCCACGTGGCCGCCCTCGATCAGCTGCCAGGCGAGCTCGGCCGCGCTCGGGCCGTGGTCACCGGTCACGCTCGTCGCGTTCACCTGCAAAAGCCAGCCCCGCGCCGCGAGCTCCTCGGCGATCTCTGGATCGTCGAGGACGGCCTCGGTGCGCTCCGGATGGGCGATCACCGGGCGCAGGCGTGCCCTCTCGACACGCTCGGCGAGGGCGAAGAGCAGCTCCGCACCGCCCATGAACGGGACCTCCATCAGAACGCAGTCTGTGCCTTCGAGCACGTAGCGCTGCAGGTCTTCCTCGAGCAGCGCCTCGCTCGGCGTCAGCTCGAACCCGAGGCGAAGCTCGAGCCCCGCCGCCTCGCGGACTCGCTCGAAGGCCGAGCGAGTCGCAGCTTCACGTCCGGGCGTCAGAGGAAGATGGGGCCAGACGTGTGGAGTCGCGAACAGAAGCCCGGTGCTGCGGCTCGCAGCCTTCCGGCAGAGGCCGACCCCGTCCTCGACGCTCGCTGCACCATCGTCGCCCGAGGGCACGACGTGGCTGTGGCAGTCGACGAAGCGAAACCCGGGCATACCCCAAGGTTAACGCGGCGTTGCGGATACCAAACACTCCTCTTACAAACGATCGCTAACCTGGAGGAAGCGCGCTCGTCTGAAAGAAATAGCAGCTCGGAAGGGCACTTTTCTTTCACGGCCGCCTTTTTCATTCGATCCAAGGAGCTTCACCGAGTTCATGTGCGGAATCGCCGGCTATAGCATCGATCCGAGTAGCGAGCTTCGAAGGACGCTTGCTGCTCAGGCGCTGCTCGCCGGAATCGCCGAGCGCGGCGCCGACGCCGTCGGCTATGCGTTCCGTGACGCTACCGGCGAGGTGAGCGTCCACAAGCAGCGATCGGGAGCCAGCGACCTGCTCGAGCGGATCGAGGTGCCGCAGTCCGCCACGGAGGTGCTCGTACACGTGCGCGACTACACGAAGGGGCACCCCACGATCGCGGCGAACAACCACCCCATCCGGCACGGTGCGGTGGTCGGAATCCACAACGGGGTCATCTTCAACGATGAGGAGATCCTCACCGGGCACGGCTTCGAGCATGCAGAGCCCGAGATGACCGTCGACTCGGAGGCGATCTTCGCGCTCGTCCAGGAGGCAGGGGGACAAGCGGCCGCGCTCGAGGAGCTGCGCGGCTCGATGGCAGCGGCCTGGCTCGACGAGCGCCGTCCCGAGTTCCTCTTCTGCGCGCGAGGCGTCGGTCGGCCGCTATGGCTCGGCGAGGGCCGGGACGCCGCCTTCTTCGCGTCGACCAAGGGGACGCTCGAGATCGTCGAGCGCTACGCCTCGCTCAAGCTGCACAAGCGAGAGGTGCCCGAGGGCATGCTGATCGCCCTGCGTGACGGCAAGCTGGTCGGGAAAGAGCACTTCTCGCCGAATCGCTCGTTCGAAGAGACGCCCCTCCCCTCTGTCCGCGCCCCGCACGAGGGCGCGTTCTGCCTGAAGCGTCTCGCGACGCTCGCCGCGTAAACGCCGCGGGTACGCTGCCCCGGTGGCGGTGCGAGTCCCACTCTCGGCAGAGATTCTCGCCGCGCGTGCGGCCGGCCGCCTGTCGCGCCTGCTCCGTACGGGCGGCGGCACGACGATGCCCGGCAAGCTGCTCTGGAAGCTCGACCCCGGCGCAATCGACCGTCTCGCCGCCCGCCTTCCGCTGGGCTCGGCGCTCGTCTCGGCCACGAACGGAAAGACGACGACGGCGGCCATGGTGGCGGAGATCCTCGAGCCCCGTTACCGGCTCGCCCACAACAACGCCGGCGCAAACCTCGTCTCGGGCGTGGCCTCGACGCTGCTCGCCGCGCGCGAGGCCGAGCTCGGGCTCTTCGAGGTGGACGAGGGCGCATTCCCGGAGGTCGCCCGGCGCGTGAAGCCGCGGGCGGTCTGTCTAGGCAACCTGTTCCGGGACCAGCTCGACCGCTACGGCGAGCTCGAGCACATCGCCGAGCGCTGGCGGGGAGCCGTCCGCGACCTCTCCGACGACGCGTGGAGCGTCGTGAACGGCGACGACCCGCAGGTCGGCGATCTGGCCCGCGGGCGGCGGCGCGCCCTCGTCTTCGGCCTCGACGACCTGCGTCATGCCCAGCCCGCACTTCAGCACGCAGCCGACTCCAAGTACTGCATCGCCTGCGGCACGCCGTACGACTATGCCGCTGCCTACGTCGGTCATCTCGGCGACTACCGCTGCCCGCGCTGCGGGCATGCGCGACCGCGGCTGGACGTGCTCGCCCGCGGCATCGAGCTGGAAGGCAGGGAGCGCGCATCCTTCGATCTCGTCACCCCGGAGGCAGAGAGCCGGGTGACGCTACGGCTCCCGGGGCTCTACAACGTCTACAACGCGCTCGCCGCCGCCTCGCTCGCACAGGTGCTCGGCGCGAGCCTGCCGGAGATCGTCAGCGGCCTCGAGTGCTTCGATGCGGCCTTCGGGCGTTTCGAGCGGATCGACGTCGAGGACAAGGGGTTGCTGATGCTCCTGATCAAGAACCCCGCCGGTGCGAACGAGGCGGTTCGGACGGTGGTCTCGGGAGGGAGCCCGAAGCTCGCCCTGATCGCGCTGAACGACGCGATCGCGGACGGGCGCGACGTCTCCTGGATCTGGGACGTCGACTTCGAGCCGCTGATCGAGCACGGCCTCGAGACTCTCGTGGCCACCGGCGATCGTGCCGCGGAGCTTGCGCTTCGGTTCAAGTACGCCGGCTTCCCCGAGGAGCGGATCCAGGTGATTCCCGAGCTCGAGCGGGCACTCGACCGGGGCCTCGCGCTCACACCCTCCGGCGGCGAGCTCGCGGTCCTCCCCACGTACACCGCCATGCTCGCCCTGCGACAGGTCGTGGGAGAGCGCGGCCACGTCCGGCCCTACTGGGAGCGCGCCGCATGAGCAGGCGGATCGTCGTCGGACACCTCTATCCCGACTACCTGAACATCTATGCGGATCGAGGCAACATCGCGGTACTCGCGCGGCGGGCGGCCTGGCGCGGGATCGACCTCGAGGTGCGGTCGATCTCGCTGGGCGATCCGATCGCTCCGGGCGAGCACGATCTCCTCTACATCGGCGGCGGACAGGACCGCGAGCAGGCGCTCACCGCTTCGGACCTCGCCGCCAAGGGGGAGCAGCTGATCACGGCCGTTCGCGAGGGTGCCGCGCTGCTCGCGGTCTGCGGCGGCTATCAGCTGCTCGGCCGCTTCTATCGCGACCGTCACGGTACCGAGCTTCCGGGCGTTGGCCTCTTTCCGCTCCATACCGTCGCAGGCGAGCGCCGCATGATCGGGGACGTCCTGCTCGAGTGCGAGCTCGCTCCGGGCCTTGCGCGCACGCTCGCCGGCTTCGAGAACCATGCCGGCCGCACACACCTGGACGCCGGCGCGACACCGCTCGGGCGCGTGCTCGCGGGCTTCGGCAACGACGGGGAGAGCGGCTACGAGGGCTGCCGTCTGGGCCGCGCGATCGGGACCTACCTTCACGGCCCCCTCCTGCCCAGGAACCCCTGGCTCGCAGACTGGCTCCTCGGTCAGGCTCTCGCTCCACGCGGTGAGGAGCCGGGGCCTGAGCCGCCGCAGCTACAGCCACTCGGAGACGAGCTCGAGGCGAGCGCGCACCAGGTATCTGCCCGCCGGGCCCGTGAACGAGGCGGGCGCTCCTTGATTCGTGTGGCTCACGGGTTGCCCCTACCGAGACTTTCTCGGCGGAGACGGGGTGAAAACTAGATCTGAGACATGAGAGCAGTCAGGCACGCTTGGGCTACCAGCAAGGTGGCTCTACGGTGGAGCGCACGCTGGAGGCGGACCGAACAACTCTCCGAGTCTCTGCACCTCCTTCGGCATGCGATCAGCCCGTCAGAAGCTCCGTCTCCTGCGCCCCTGAAAGCGGCCAGTTGCGCACCTCGCCGCCGTCGCGGAGGAGAGCACGCTGGAGTAGCTCGGCTGCGCTGAACGCTGACGACGCGAACCTTCAACTCCGCCGGGCGCGTCGCGGAGGCGGCCGATTAAGTCCTCGACGTCCGCAACCGGGACGCGAATCTCGCCGGCGCGCGTAGTGACGAACGGAATGCCGTGGTCTGCCATCGCGCTGCCCTTTTATCAGTCGCCGAGGCGAGCATTGAGGCGGGCAATCCACGCGTGGCGGCGCGTGCGTGCTCATGCGTCACCTCCTTGGCGCCAGTGACTTCGACACCCACGTCCTCCAACGAGAACGGACGCAACAACGTTGGTAGAACCCCCCATCTAGGGGGCCCAGAGCGAGCCCAGGTAGGCGACCGGATCGCCGGGCTGCCACCGCGACAGGAATCGTTTGATCGGTGGGTGGACGACGATGCCGCTCAGCTCGTCCGGCAAGAAGAGGCGGTGCCCGCGCACGGCTGCGTCCTGCGAGGTGACGGCCTCGAGGGACCGGCCAGTCAGGTCGCCCGCGAAGACGATGTGGACGACGTGCTTCCTTGCGAGGCTCCTCGGCGGCGCGATCGAGTCGACGAGCGCGATCGGCCCCTCGACCGGCAGCTCGTCCTCGATGCCGATCTCTTCGGCGAGCTCCCGGTGAAGCGCGTCCGCAAGCGTCTCGCCCACGTGGACGCCGCCGCCGGGCAGGAGCCAGTACTGCCTGCCGGGCTTCTCGTGCCGGCAGAGCAGCATCCGGCCGCTCCAGCGGAGCAGCGCAGAGACGCGGATGCGCGGCTCAATCGCCATCGGCGCTCGACGAGCCGAAGCCCCGCCCGGAGCGCTCGCTCGGCGGCAGCTCGTCCGTCTCGACAAGCACCACGGCAGGCACGGGCACGACGACGAGCTGCGCAATGCGCATCCCCGGCTCGACGGTGAACGGCTCCTTGCGGTCGGTGTTCAGAAGCACGACCTGTACCTCGCCGCGGTAGCCCGAGTCGACGAGCCCGGGCGTGTTGACGATCGAGATGCCGTGCCGGGCGGCGAGGCCCGAGCGAGGCTGGACGAAGCCCGCGTACCCCTCGGGAATCGCGACCGCCAGGCCGGTGGGGACGAGCGCACGCTCGCCGGGCCCGACGAGAACGCGTTCGCAGGCCGCGAGATCGAGACCTGCATCGCCCGGATAGGCCGCCGCCGGCAGCACCGCCTCGTCGCGGAGGCGTCGAACCGAGAGGGTGATCACCCCCCGGGACTCACCGGCGCCTCGCGCGCCTCGGCGATCAGATACGGCGCGAAGCGGCGGAGCTCCCGTCGGGGCAGCCTCGCCCGGATCCGGACCCCGTCCTCACCGTCGCTCCGCTCGTCGATCGGCGCCCCCAACCGGTAGAGCTCCGCGAGCTTGGAGCCGTCCTCGTACGGAAGCAGGAGACGGACGGTCTCCCACCGCTCGGCGAAACGGGCGGCGATGCGCACGCGCAACTCCTCCAGCCCTTCTCCGCTCAGCGCCGAGACGGGCACCGCCTCGGGAAACCGGTTGCGCAAGATTTGCCGGCGAGTCGCGTCCGCTGCGTCGATCTTGTTGAGGACGAGCTCGGTCGGAAGCTCGTCGGCCCCGATCTCGTGCAGCACGCTCCTCACGGCCGCGAGCGTCTCGTCCAGCTCGTCGTCTGCCGCCGACGCGTCGGCGACGAGAAGGAGCAGATCGGCGCTGAGCGTCTCCTCGAGCGTCGCGGTGAAGCCCTCCACGAGCTGCGTGGGGAGGCGCCGGATGAAGCCGACCGTATCGGTGACGAGGTAGCGGCGGCCGTCGTGCTCGAAGCCACGCGTCGTCGGGTCGAGGGTCTCGAAAAGCTGGTCTCGCACCGACACCTCGGCGTTCGTCAGCGCGTTCAGAAGGGTCGACTTGCCGACGTTCGTGTAGCCCGCAAATGCCACCGTCGGTGTGTCGGAGCGCTTGCGTTCGGCCCGGCGCAGGCCGCGCTCCCTCGAGAGCCCGGTCAGCCGGCGCCGGAGCAGGGTGACGCGGCGGCGCGCCAGGCGGCGGTCGGTCTCGAGCTGCGACTCGCCGGGCCCACGCGTCCCGAGACCGCCGCCGAGTCGCTCGAGGTGCTGCCACAGGCCCCTCATGCGAGGCAGGTTGTACTCGAGCTGTGCGAGCTCGACCTGAAGCTGCCCCTCCGCGCTGACCGCGTGCTGGGCGAAGATGTCCAGGATCAGCTGCGTCCGGTCGACGACACGCGCCGAGAGCGCGTCCTCGAGCTGTCGCTGTTGCGTCGGAGTGAGCTCGCCGTCGACGAGCAGCGACTCCGCGTGAAACTGCGCGAAGAGCCCTTTCAACTCCTCGAGCTTGCCCTTACCGACGTACGTCCGCTGATCGGCCCGCGCGCGATGCTGGACGAGCTCGCCGACGATCTGCACCCGAGCCGTCCGCGCGAGCTCCCGGAGCTCGGTCAGCTCGTGCTCTGCGTCTGCGCCCTGCGGCAGGACGGCCAGGACGAACCCGCGCTCGGGCTCGGCGCCCGGGGCAGGTTCCGGTTGTCTCGAGCTCACCAGACGATTATGCACGTCCACCCCGCAGCCGGAAGCCGGCCCGGAGGGTCGTTAAGCTCGAGGGACGGTGCCCGCACGAGACACTGACCTCGCCCGGCGGCTCGGCTCGCGAACGCTCGAGCTCGTGGACGTGCCCTCCGTGAGCCGCGACGAGGCACGCCTCGTCGAGCACATCCGCCAGATCGTGCCGGGGAGCCTCGAGCTCCTCTACGCAGAGGACGCCTGCCTCTTCTACGCGGCTCCCCGCCGGCCGCACAAACCGTTCGTCGTGCTTGCGGGGCACCTCGACACCGTGCCGCCGCAGGAGAACCTGCCCGGCCGAATCGAAGACGGTGCGGTC
>Ga0136621_1000339_pt1 | contig 18039 bp, 19 predicted proteins | sample AntDryUQ445A2306_FD_104673 | JGI IMG/M metagenome (GOLD analysis project Ga0136621, IMG submission 104673) | Polar desert sand microbial communities from Dry Valleys, Antarctica - metaG UQ445A (23.06) | ecosystem: Environmental > Terrestrial > Soil > Desert | place: Antarctica: Dry Valley...
GAGAAGGAGCGGCGCCGTGAGGAGAGCGGGGACGAGGACCACGGCCTGCACGCGCGTCGCCGCGGCGACGCGCGTGCAGGCCGTGGTCCTCGTCCCCGCTCTCCTCACGGCGCCGCTCCTTCTCGTCGTGTTCCGTCGGGAAGGGCTGCGCGTGACACTCCGGCCGTTCCGTTGGTTGTACGGAGTCGTGCTCGGCGCGGGCGCGCTCGTGCTCGTCGCCCAGGTCGCGCGCGGGAGGTCGCTCTCGGATCTCCTCGGCGCGTACAGCATCGTCGGAGAGTCCGACTACGAGCTCGGAGAGGTGCTTCGCTATGCGCTGTATCACCTTGCCGAGCTCGATCTGTACCTCGGGGTGGTACCGGTCGCGGCGACGATCGTGCTCGTGGGACGAGCCCGCTCGCTCGACCGGCCGCTGCAAGCACTGCTGGCGACAGCGCTTGCGCTGACGTTGTGGCTCGTGCTCGTCGTCTCCGCGTTCGCGTCTGTGTTTGCGCAGCGCATCCAGGAGCGAAACCTCTTCGTCGTCGTGCCGCTCTTTCTCATCCTCCTGCTCGCCTGGGTCGACCGCGGCGCGCCGCGCCCTCGGGTTCTCGCGCTGTTCGCCGCAGCCGCGGCCTCCGCTCTCGTTCTGCTGATTCCATTCGAGCGCTTCATCGACACGTCGGCGCTCTCCGACACGCTCATGCTCCTGCCGTGGTGGTCGGTGCAGGATCACGTGGGGCTCGAATGGGTCGCGGAGCTTGCCTTCGGACTGGCTGTCGTGCTCGCCGCGGTGTTCTTTCTCGTCCCGGTGCGCTACGCGCTCGCGCTGCCGCTGATTGTTCTCGCGTACTACGCGGCGGTCTTCCACCCGATCTGGGCGGGCTCGCACGGCGTGAAGCAGGCGTCAGCCGGTGCCGTTTTCCAGGGCATTCGCGGAGTCCCGCGCGACTGGATCGACGCGGCGCTTCCCGACGAGGCCCGCGCTGCCGTCCTGTGGACAGGACGCGCGGACCGGTTCACGGTCAACCAGAACGAGTTCTTCAACCGCACCGTCGGACAGGTCTACTACCTCCAGCAGCCGACGCCAGGAGGCGTGGGCGAGACGCAGGTACGCATCGACTCTCGCGACGGTCTCGTGCGCGCTCCGGGTGGAGGGCCCCTCGCGGTCGACTACCTCCTCACCGATGGGTCGGTCACCCCGGACGGCGAGGTCGTCGCTCGAGACGACCCCCTGGGAACGACTCTCTGGCGGATCGGCGGCGAAGTCGTGTCGACGACGTCGGTCAGAGGCCTTTACCCGAACGACTCCTGGTCGGGGACGACAGTGACCTGGAAGCGGCGCCGCTGCCGCGGCGGGGCGCTGGTCGTGTCGCTCTCGAGCGATCCTTCGCTGTTCGCGGCCCCTCAGACGGTGCAGGCGTCTGTTGGTGGAAGGCGTGTGGCTCGCGTGCGGCTCTCACCCAACAAGCAGGCGAGTCTCCGGGTGCCGGTCGAGCGAGGACGGGAGACTTGCGTCGTGATGTTCCAGGTGGCTCCCACAGCGGTACCCGCCGATGTTCTGCGGGGAAGCACCGACCGGCGCGAGCTCGGCGCCCATTTCAACGTGTTCGACTACCAGCCTGCCTCGTGAGGATCGCGTTCGACGTCTCGCCGCTCTCGCACCCGCCGCTCGGGATCGGGAACTACGTTCGTGGCTCGCTCGGTGGTCTCGTCGAGTCCGCCGGGGCGGAGCACGAGATCGTCGCCTTCGCGCCGACGAGCCTGCGCGGGCCGGAGACGATCCGCACGGCGCTGGCAGGGATCGACGTCGAGCTCCGCACCTGGCGCCTTCCTTTCTCGCACGCGCTGCGCACCGCCTGGAGCGCTGCCGGCCGCCCAAGCGCCGAGCGCCTGCTCGGCCGCTTCGACGTGCTGCACTTCTCGGACTGGATGTTCCCGGCGCAGCGCGCCGGAGTGCGGGCGACGACGATCCACGACCTCGTCCCGCTCCACCACCCCGAGTGGACGACGCCGCGCACCCGCTCGATGCACGCCCGCAAGTACCGGAACGCCGCCCGTACATGTGACGTCGTGTTCGTGAACTCCCGCTTCACCGGTGACGACGTGATCGCGACGCTCGGCGTCGCCGCAGAGCGAGTGCACGTCGCGCATCCAGCCGCGCGGGACGAGTTTCGGCCGGGCGGTCCTGCCGCCGATCTCGGAGCGCCCTACCTTCTCACCGTGGCGACGCTCGAGCCGCGGAAGAACTTGCAGACCCTCGTCGACGCCCACCGGCTGCTCGGGGGCGATCTCCTGCTCGCAGTTGCCGGCGGCGAAGGCTGGGGAGACCAGCCCGAGCTCGGCTCCGAGAAGATTCGCAGGCTCGGCTTCGTGTCAGATGACGAGCTTGCGCGGCTTTACCGCGGCGCGGCTGTCGCCGTCTACCCGTCGCGCTTCGAGGGGTTTGGCATCCCCGTTCTCGAGGCGATGGCGTGTGGATGCCCGGCCGTCGTCTCCTTTCATCCCTCACTCGACGAGGCGAGTGGTGATGCAGCGGTGCGTGCGGACCCGGACGACCCGGCCGCGCTCGCGTCGGCGATCGAGCAGGCATTGCGAGAGCGAGAGCGTCTCGCTGCGGCCGGTCTCGAACACGCGGCCCGGTTCACGTGGCGCGCGGCCGGCGAAACCTTCTTGCGTGGATACGAGGAGGCGACGCGGCGATGAGAGCGCGCGAGGAGGTGCTGCTCGTTCTCTACCGGCCGGGGCCGAGCTTCCTGATCCTGCTGCGCTCGCCGGAGAGCCACGGCTACTGGCATCTGGTCGCGGGGGGAATCGAGGAGGGAGAGGCGCCCGACGCGGCGGCTCTGCGCGAGCTCGGAGAGGAGACGGGTATGACGCAGCCCGTTCGATTCGCGCCGATCCCGCTCGAGCTCGGCTACCGACCGGCCGACGACGACGAAGTCCGGGTCACCCTCCATCCCTATTCGGTCGAGGTCGAGCCGGACTGGGAGCCCGTGCTGAACGAGGAGCATGTCGAGTACCGCTGGTGCTCGGAGGCGCAGGCCGAGGAGCTGCTCGAGTATCCGGAACCGGTCGACGCATTGAGGGTCGTGGCGCGCCGGCTCGAGGACGAGACGTGAGAGTCGGCGTCGACGCGTCGCCGCTGGTGCAGACGCGCGCGGGAACCGCTCGGGTCGTGCGCGGGCTCCTTACCGCGCTCCGAGATCGCCCGGGACTGGATCTCGAGCTCCTCTCCTTCGGCGGACCGGGTCGCGCGGCGAGCGTCATCCGTGACGCGCTCTGGTATCCGCTGGGGCTGCCGCTGCGTGTCGAGCGCGTGGATGTCCTCCACTGCACGACGTTTCGAGGCCCCCTGCGCTCGCGTGTCCCGACGGTGCTCACCGTTCACGATCTGGCGATACTCCGTTACCCGGAAGCCTTCCCGCGCTGGCACGGCCTGTACGGCAAGGCGGGGCTGCGAACGGTGCTCCGAGCCGCGGATGCCGTCGTCGCGGTTTCCGAGTTCACGAAGCGGGAGGTCGAGACGCTCGTCGGCGTCCCGGCGGAGCGCATTCGTGTCGTCCCGAACGGCGTCGATCCGCTGTTCACGCCGCACGGGCGCGCGGCCGAAGGCTCGTATGTTCTCGCGGTCGCGACGCTCGAGCCGAGGAAGAATCTGGATCGCGTCGTGGAGGCTGCGCGCCTGGCGGAAATCGAGCTCCGGGTCGTCGGCGCGCGCGGCTGGGGTGGGGTGGAAGTCTCGGGCTGGGTCGGCGAGATTCCTGACGCCGAGCTGGCCGAGCTCTACCGGGGCGCCCGCTGCGTCCTCTATCCGTCGCTGTACGAAGGTTTCGGCTTGCCGGTGCTCGAGGCAATGGCGAGTGGGACTCCCGTCGTGACGTCGCGCGGGACTGCGATGGAGGAGATCGCGGGCGCCGCCGCTGTGCTTGTCGATCCACACGACATCGCCTCGATCGCGGAAGGCATCGTGGAGGCCGAGGCTCGGCGAGAGGAGCTGGCGCGGCTTGGACTCGCGCGCGCAAATGAGTTCAGCTGGGAGCGCGCTGCCGACCGGGTGGAGGCGCTCTGGAGGGAGCTCTCGTGAAGCTGGTCGCGATCGACGCCGATGTCCTCGGACGCGAACGGACGGGCGACGAGACGTACGTACGGAACCTTCTCCGCGAGCTCGCACTGGTGGCTCCCGCGGCCGGGATCCGCCTGGCGGCGGTGACGCGCCGACCGGATCTCGTCCCGGAAGGCGTGGAGCCAATCGAGCTTCGCGCTCGCTCGCAGCTCGTGCGGATGGCGATCACTCTCCCTCGCCTGCTGCGCCGGTTGCGCGCGGATCTCGTCCATACGCAGTACGCGCTCCCGCCGCGGCTGCCATGCCCGGCCGTCGTGACCGTCCACGACCTTTCCTTCGAGCTCGAGCCTGAGCTCGCCGGTCGGAAGGATCGCCTCATCTTTCGGCGAGTCGTTCCGCGAGCGGCGCGACGAGCAGCGCGCGTGCTGACGGTCTCAGAACGCACGAAACAGGACATCGTCCGGCTCTACGGCATCGCCGCGGATCGGATCGTGGTGACACCGAACGGCGTAGACCCCGTCTTTCACCCCCGCGAGCCCGCCGAGCCGACCCCACGTAACAGTCTGTTACAAGGCCCGTACGTCCTCTCCGTCGGGGCGATCCAGAGGCGAAAGAACCAGGTCGCGGCGCTGGAGGCCGCGTCGGCGGCCGGACTTCCGCTCGCAGTCGTCGGGCCTGCGAAAGATGCCGAGCTTGCCGAGGAGCTTCGTCGCCGCGGAGCCCGCCTTCAGGGGCACGTCGAGATCGAGCGACTCGCCGAGCTCTACCGTGGCGCCGTCTGTCTCGTCCAGGCGTCGCGCTTCGAGGGCTTCGGGCTGCCGGTGCTGGAGGCGATGGCGTCGGGGACGCCGGTCGTCGCCGTCCGCGAGCCTGCTCTGAAGGAAGTCGCAGGGGAGGCCGCGGTCTTCGTCTCCGAGGACGGGCTCGCGGACGGGATTCGGGAAGCGTTGCGGGAACGCGAGCGGCTCTCTGCGGCCGGGATCGAACGCGCGCGTGCGTTCAGCTGGCAGGCCACGGCCGAGCGGACGCTCGCCGTCTACCGGGAGATACTCGGCACGTGAAGGTTTCCGCAGTCGCGGTCTCGCACGGGCACGTGGCCGAGCTCCAAAGCTCGCTTCCCGCGCTCGTACCGCAGGTCGACGAGACGGTCGTCGTCGCGAACCTGCCCGGATCCGTCGATGTCGTGCCCGAAGGCGTTCGCGTCCTAGAGAACTCGCGACCCCGCAGTCTGGCGGCGAACGTGAATCTGGGGATCGCGGCGACCGAGGGCGAGTACGTGCTCACGGCCAACCCGGACGTGATCCCCGAGCCGGCCGCGGTCGCCGCGCTCGTCGACTTTGCCGACGCGCATTCTCGTTGCGGAATCGCGGGGCCGCAGATGCGCTGGCCCGACGGGACGTGGCAGCCGTCGCGCAGGCGCTTTCCGACCATCCGCGGCACGCTGGTGCGCCGCACCCCCCTCCGGCGCCTCAGGACGCCGTACGAGAAGCAGCGCGACCACTACCACCTCGACGAGCGCCCGACCGAGCCCGTTCAGGCCGACTGGATGCTCGGCGCGTTCCTCCTCATGCGACGCACGATGCTGGATGAGATCGGTGGCTGGGACGCAGGTTTCCGTCATTACTGCGAGGACATCGACCTCTGCTATCGCGCACGGCAGGCAGGCTGGGAGCGCTGGTATGTGCCCGACGCGGTCGTGACGCACGACTACGCCGCGGTGATCGACCGGAGCTTTCTGTCCCGGCACACGCTCTGGCATGCGCGCGGCATGGCCCGATTCGTGCGCAAGCATCCGGAGCGCCTGCTCGCGCTGTGACCGAAGACCAGTACGCGCGGCAGGCGAAGGACTGGACGGAGCGCGCCTACGCCGATGCGGAGACATATCTTGCGCACAGGGCGGATCTCGTCGTCGCGCTCGGGCCGGAGCTTGCTCCGGGCGAGGAGGTTTTCGATCTCGCGTGCGGCGACGGTGGACTGGGGGAGCTCCTGGTCGCGCGCGGCTTCCGCTACCGCGGGGTCGACTCGACTCCAGCGATGGTCGATGCGGCGAGCGGGCGCCTCGGCGACAGCGCTCCCGTCGAGCTCGGCGACCTCAACGAGTACGTGCCGCCCGCCCCCGTCGCAACGACAACGGTGTTCCGCGCGATCTACTACGCGCGCGACCGGCGCGCGTTCTTCCGGCACGTGGGAGCCTTCACGGAGAAGAAGCTCGTCTTCGACCTGAACCCGCGCCAGTACCGGCTCGAGGACGTGCTCGCCGACCTCCGCGCCGCCGGCTTCGAACGCATCGAGCGGCGCCCGTTCTTCATGCCGCAAACAGTCGCGCTGCCCGCGCCCGCCGCCGCACTCGCGCGAGCCCTGGAGCTCAGCGGACCACTGGCGCGAATCGCGCTCCGCTTCCGTTTTACCTACCTCGTCGCCGCGTCGCGCTAGCCGTTCGCGAATATGGACTGGAAGCCGGCCTCGAACACGGCGCCGAGCTGGCGCGCGTCGCTCCGGGATGGATCGAGCTCCTGCGGGACGAACGTCGGCTCGATCTGCACCTCGACGCGCCAGGGCTCGTTTGGCGCCGCGAGCAGCAGGGTGATGGCCTTACACGCGTGCACGACCCCGGTTTTCGTCTCAGTGACGCGCGCGATCTCCGGATGCTGGCGTCCGATCGTGACGGGGCCGATACGGACGGTCACCTTGCCCGGCACGTCCTGCGGGCACCATCGCTCTCGAGAGAGCTTGACCACGGCGAAACCAGGGCCGTCGCGAGCGATGTCGTATCGCGTGTACGCGGCGCTGCTCCCCATCCAACCGTCGGAATAGAGGCCTTCGACTGCAGCGCCGAGCTTCAGGGGCTGTCTGTCGAGCCGGTACAGCGTGGCCGTTCCCCCGCTTCCGACAACCGGAGCCTGCAGGGTGACGCCGTTCAGGGCCAGGGCGAACTCGGTGCCCGGCGGCGGAGTCAGGGTTCCGTCCGACGCGGCGAGGTCCGGTGTCAATATCGGGCCGCCGACGACGCTTGCGGAGCCGTCGATGCTCCAGACCTTCCGGATCGACGGGTTGAAGAACTCGGTCAACCAGATCCCGGTCGGGTCGGCTATACCCTGGCCGATCACGACCACAGAGCCGCCGTCGGTCAGGCGCTCGACCCAGTCGTACGGCTTCGTGAGATTGCCGTCGACACGCTCCGACAAGATGCGCTCGCCCTCGGCGGCGTACACCTCCGTCGTGAGGTTCCAGGCCAGGACGGCGACCGCCGCCGACCCCGCTACGGCCGCGAACACGACCGACCCCCGTCGGAGCAGTCCCAGGGCGATCACGATCGCCACAGCTATGACCGATGCCACGAGGAGGCCACTCTCGATCCTGCCCTCCGTCCATCCCAGCTCGCGGTTTGCGAACGCGGCCATAGAGAGGCCGCGCGCTTCGTAGTACGGATATTGGTCGAGGCGAAGGGGGGTTTCGCTCACCAGATAGACGGTGAGGGCGGCTCCGCCGGCGATCGCCCAGCCTCGCCCCACCCCGCGCTCGAACGCGAGTGCGGTCGCGGCGAAGAGGACCGGGCAGAGGTAGATCAGGTTTCGCTCGACGATCAGCGTCGAGAAGATGGTCGAGATGTACGCGCCTTTGATCCCCGTGTAGATGACGAACACGGTGAGAGCGGCGACGCTCGTGACGACAAATGCGCGGGTCTCGGCGTCGCGTGGCTCATCCTTCGGGCGAGCGAGAGCGGCGATTCCCGCGACGACGGGAAGAATCCCGATACCGATCGCGAGCGCTCCCGCCGCCCACGTCGCGTGGTCGAGAATCCGGTCGCGGTAGAAGCCGGTTGTCTCGCGCCAGCTCTCCGACAGGTGGCCCATTGCAGCCGAGAATCCGACCGCGAGTCCAACGACCAGCACAATCGCGCCGAGCCAGTCCCAGCGCGTCCAAGACGATCGCCACGCGCGGACCCGCTCGGACTCCCAAGCGAGCCAGAGCAGGCCGAGCATGAGCACCGCGAAGAGGATGGAGAGCTGAGTTCGCGTCAGCATGGCCGTCGCCGACGCGAGGACGGCGACGCCGAGGCGAATCCAGGTGGGCTGAACGAGCGCGCGTGCGATCAACCAGAGCGCCAACGTGGCCAGCGGATACGCGAAGGGCTCCTCCACGAAGATCGGGGAATACGCAAGCGCGGGAACGGCGGTTGCTCCTCCCGCCGCCGCGACGGCGTACCACGGTGACACGACAAGTCGCGCAAGGGCGTACGCGGGAAAGATGGTCGCGGTCATCGCGAGCACGAGCAGGAGCTTCGCCGCGGTGTATGCCGCCGTCGTCGAGCCGAGGAACCAGACGGGAGCGAGGAAGTACGCCGCGAGCGTCGCCAATCCGTACGGCTCGCCGCGTCGGGCAGGCTCCCCGGTCTCTGCGATCGAGCGCGACAGCTGAGCCAGCTCGATCTCGTCGGTGAATATGGTTGGAACCGGGTGTTGCGACGCCTGCCACGCGTAGAGCGCCGCCAACCCGAAGTAGAGGGTCAGCAACGGGATCGCCGCCTGCAGGCGGTCGAGTAGAACCCAGCGCCGACTCACGGAAGCGTCGCCTCGACCGGCTCGGGCGCGGAGAACTCGGTCACGCGGCGGACGATCCGGCAGGGAATCCCGGCCTCCTCCGACGCCCGGACGACGGCGTCGAGTCGCTCCTGGGGCGCGGCCGGGATCGTGACGAGCACCTCCTCGGCTCGCGCGCCTGCAATCGCCCGCGGCGCCTCGTCGAGCGCCCCGATCACGCTGATGCCGAGAATCCGCCGTCGCCGTACGCGGGGGTTGTCGTCCAGGAAGCCGACGACGCGTGCCTCGTGAGTGTCGCGCAGCTCGCGGGCAAGTCCTCTGCCCGCGTGTCCTGCTCCTACCACGAGAACCCTGGGCCGGTGACTTCCGCGAGCCCGCGCTTCGGGCAGAAGCCGCAACGTGAGCCGCGATGCGCCCACGAGCAGTGTGCAGAGAACGGCGTCTACGACCAAGACCTCGAGGGCGGGAAACGGCCCTATATCCCGAAGGGCGACCAGCACGAGGTACGCGACGACCGACGAGCCCACGCAACCGACGGCGATCGGCACGACGTCACGGGCGGTCGCGAAGCGCCACACGCGCCGGTACACGCCGAGCGCGACGAAGAAGACGTACCGAGTCGCAAGCAGAATCGGAAGCGCGGCGAGGAAGACCGAGCGCTCGAACACAGTCCCGAGCCCTCCGATCACGAGCACGTAGGCCGCGAGAAACGTGGCGCAGATGGCTATGAAGTCGACGACGACTTCGACGAGGCGGCGCGGCTCGAACACGAGCGCCCGCCACAGCGGTACCTCCGCCGTCGCCTCTCCTCTTCGCGAACGTTCCTCCAAGTCGCTCAGGAAGCTGCCGAACTGCACGAGCAAGACGAAGGTGAGAAGCACGCCGAAGGCGGTCAGGCGGCTCGAGTCGAGCACGTTGTAGGCGAGGGCGGTCGCGCCGATCGCGGCGGCGACGAGGGCCAGCAGGAGGACGGCATTCGCCTCCGAGAGCCCGTAGTAGACGAGGCGGTGTGAGGTGTGGTCGCGCCCCCCTTGGCTCACCGGCCTGCGTTGCGCGAGCCGTACGAGGGTGACGAGCGTCGTGTCGAGGATGGGGATCGCGAGGATCAGCAGTGGGAGGAGCACCGTCGCCACGGTCGTTCCTGCGACCGTCCAGCTCGAGGCGAGCGCGAACGACGCGAGCGCGAAGCCGAGAACCTGACTTCCCGAGTCCCCCATGAACACCGCCGCCGCGCGGCCCGGTCTCAGGTTGAAGGGGAGGAATCCGACGCAGGCCAGCCCGAGCGCGAGGGAGAGCACGAGGACTGTCTCGCTCGAATGCTCGGTGACGGCGTCGATCGCGAAGTACGCGCAGGCGATCGCGGCGAGCGTCGCCGCGAGCCCGTCCATGTTGTCCAGCAGGTTGAAGGCGTTCGTGATTCCGACCAGCCAGAGCACCCCGATGCCCCAGGCGAGCACGTCGTTCTCCACGATCTCCACTTGCAGCCCGCTCGCGAGCGCGATGACCGCTGCGGCCACCTGGACGGCGAGCTTGGCCAGAGGGCTCAGGTGGCGGAGGTCGTCGAGAAGCCCTGCGGTGAAGAGCAGCGCGGCGCCGACGAGAATGCCGCCGAGCTCGCCGCTCCACTCGACCGCGCCGATAGCGAGCGCTAGCCCGACCGCGGCTGCGAACCCAACGAAGATGCCGACCCCGCCGAAGGTCGGCGTCTCGTGCTCGTGCCAGCGCTCGCCGCTCGGGACGGCGACAAGGCGCCCGCCGAGCGGCGTCCGCAGGAGGGCCCAGAGAACCGCGACGGTGACGGGGAACGCGGCGATCGCGACGATCGCATCCACAGCCTGGAAAGGGTAGTGGAGCCACCAGCCGCCCTACACTCCTTCTCCATAACCGTTTACGCCGATGTAATCCGTTACCGCGAGCTCTTCGGGAGCCTCTTTCGGCGCGATCTTCGTGCGAAGTACCGCGGCTCGGTGCTCGGGCTCGCCTGGTCGCTTCTGCACCCGCTCGTCCTCATGGCCGTCTACCTGCTCGTGTTTTCCCTGCTCTGGCGCGTCGCCGAGGTCGGGAGCGGCGACTACTGGCTCTTCCTGCTCTGCGGCCTGCCGGCCTGGGTGTTCTTCGCCACGGCCGCGCAGGCGTCGTCGCGAAGCCTGATCGAGAACGCGAACCTCATCCGCAAGGTGCGCTTTCCGCGCCAGCTCGTCCCGCTCTCGATCGTGGCCACACATCTCGTCGGGTTCGCGGTGATGCTTGCCGTTGTCGTCGTCCTAAGCCTGCTTCGGATCCCCGAGGCGCGCGACACCGTCTGGCTCGCGTTCCCGCTTGGAGCCCTGTTCGCGTGCATGGTCGCCGGGGTCGCGCTCGCGATCGCCTCGCTGAACGCCCTCTTTCGCGATGTCGAGCACCTGTTGACAGCGCTGCTCCTGCCCTGGTTCTTCCTGACCCCGATTCTGTACAGCCTCGACGAGCTCCCTGGCGTGGCCGACTACCCGGCTGCCGAGTTCGCGATCCACTGGGTGAACTTCCTCACTCCGCCGATCGAGGCGATGCGAGACGTGCTCTTCTACGGGGTGCGGCCCGCGCTCTCGGAGACGATCTACGTCGTCGTGGCCGCGGTCGTCGCGCTCGCGGCGGGTGCGTTCGTCTTCAGCCGCTCGGACGATCGGATCGCCGTCGAAGTCTGACCACCGCTCGACCCTCGAAGAGCGCGTCCGGGCCGGCGAACGACGGCAGCCCCTCGTGGGTCTGCGGCTCGAGGCCCGCCAGGAGCGAGGGGAGGAGGAGGGGCTCCGAAAAGCGTGGGTTCCGGCCTCCGCCGGGAGCCCAGGGCGCGAATCGGCGTCGCTCGCCGCGCGACACCTCGAGCGCAGGGCCGATCGCCGCGTATCCCTCCTCGTGCGCATCGAGCAGCACCCGCGACCAGTCGGCCTCGGGCAAGGCTCCGGGGACGAGGTGCGCGAACGCGAGGGCACTCTTTGAGACGAGGGGCTCCTCCTGCGCGGCCAGAGCCGCATCCGTCTCCGCGTCCGCTGAACCATGGAGTACGACCTGGAGTCGCCGCTCCGCGATCCGAGGCGCCACCTCGACCGGGATGTCGAGGGGCATCGATCCCACCTCCTCGAACCAGAAGCGGTACTCCTCCACGAGATCGAACGCGAGTCGATAGCTCCCCTGCGGTCGCGGTGCGGCGACCGACACGTCGAGCTCCACCTCCTCACCCGGCTCGACGACGCGAGGCAGCGGCGCCCGCACGCCATCCCACACGATCGGGATCCCGAGCGGGTCGAGCCAGTGGTACGCAAGCTGGATCCCCTCCTGTCCGCGCGAGCGCCACGCGGCCGACCCGGCGTTCTCGAGTCGAACGCGCGCCCGTCCCTCGACACCTGCGCGTGCCCCAGCGAGCTCGTAGGCCAGCCAGCGGACGGCGAGCGGCCCCACGGGCACGGCGTGCTCGCCGACTCGTTCCATCCCGAGGCTAGTCTAGGTCGCAGGATGGACACCGGCGAGATCAGCGTCGAAGGCGTCTCGCGGCGGTTCCGCATACGCGCACGAGAGGCTCGCACGCTCAAGGATCTGTTCGTCCAGCGCGGGCAGACCGAAGCGACCGACGTCTGGGCTCTTCGAGACGTTTCGCTCGATGTCGCCCGCGGCGAGGCGGTAGGGCTCATCGGACGGAACGGGTCGGGCAAGACGACCCTGCTCCGCATCGTCTCAGGGATCATCAAGCCCACGGCTGGACGCGTTCGCGCCGAGGGACGGATCGGCTCCCTGCTCGAGCTCGGAGCTGGATTTCACCCCGATTTCACCGGGCGCGAGAACGTCTTTCTGAACGGCGCGATCTACGGACTGCGCCGAGCAGACATCCGTCAGCGCTTCGACGAGATCGTCGCCTTCGCGGAGCTCGAGCACGCCATCGACCGGCCTGTGCGGACGTACTCCTCGGGGATGACCGTTCGGCTCGGCTTCGCCATCGCCGCGTTCCTGGACGCGGATGTGCTGCTGCTCGACGAGGTCTTCGCGGTCGGCGACGAGTCGTTTCAGCGGAAATGCTTCGGCCGGATCGCGCGGTTCAAGCAGGAGGGCGGGACGATCGTCTTTGTCTCGCACGACGCGTCGGCGGTCGAGCGGCTGTGCGAGCGCGCGGTGCTCCTCGACTCGGGCAGCGTCGCGTTCGACGGGCCTACGCGCGAGGCGATCTCGCGCTATCGGCGAACCTTGGCCGACGACATCGATCCGGCCGAGCGCAGCGCGGGTCTGCGGGAGTGGGGCTCCGGGGAGGCGACAATCGCGTCGGCTCAGCTGGTCGGACAGGAGGGGGCGAGCCGGCTGCAGTTCCTCTCCGGCGAGCCGTTCGCGCTCCGTATCACCGTCTCCACCGACGGTGTTCCCGCTCCTCGGCTCCAGCTCGAACTGCGCGACGATGCGGGGACGCTCGTCGCCGGGCAGGCCGTCGATCTCGGTGAGCTCGGCTGGGCCGCGGGTAACGGCGAACGGGCTCTCCGCTTCGAGATCGGCTCCCTGCCGCTCGCGGACGGACGCTTCCACCTCCGGCTCGGTCTGACGGATGAGAGCGGCGAGCATCTCTACCACCAGCTCGACGACGCCCTCGCATTCGTCGTCTATCCCGGCGGCGACGAGCGTGGATTCGTCCGCTTTGCAGGGAGCTGGGCACTGGAGGAGAAGTAGGCCGCGCGTGAGCGCTCGCACCTGCCCCGACTGGCCCGAGCTCATGGAGCTCGATCCCGACCTCCAGTTCAAGCACTACATGGTTTCCGAGGTCGGGCTTCCGTCCGAGTCACTGACGCGCATCTCGCACGTCTCCCTCGGTGAGATCGAGATCTGTTGCGACGTCGAGCATCACGTCTTCAATCCGGCCCACACCGACCCTCAGGTGTGCAAGGCGCTGCACGAGACGCACTGGTTCGACGTCCACGAGTGGGCGACGTCCGGCCCTGGCGCGGATGGCACGACCTCGAACGCGGCCTGACGAAAAGCGCCGAGCCGACTGTGGAAGGATCGTCGCAGGCTTTCCACGCTTACAGGGACAGGCACTGTTAAGACGGCGGCGCCGAGGGCGACGCAACGTCGCCCTACACTGCGCGCGTGCCGACGATCGTGATCCCCTACCGCGGCGACGCTAAGCGGAGGCTCCCAGCTCCCGTCCGAGCCGCGGTCGCGATTGCAATGCTCGGTGACGTCGTCTCCGCGGCGGTCGAGGTCGGGAGAGTGCTTGTCGTCACCGGCGATCCGGCAGTTGTTCCGTCCGGTGTCGAAGTTGTGCCCGAGCCAGGGGACGGCCTGGGAGCCGCCGTCTCGGCCGGATTGGCTCGCGTCGAAGGACATGCCCTGGTCATCAACGCCGACCTTCCCTGCGCCACGCCGGCTGCGATCGCGCGGCTGGCCGCGGCCGGACTCGCGCTGGTCGAGGCCGGGGACGGGACCACAAACGCGCTGTCGCTTCCCGACCCGTCCGTGTTCGCTCCGCTCTATGGACCTGGAAGCGCGGCTCGTTTTCGCGCCCATGCGTCGTTCGCGACGGTGGTCATCCCTGAGCTCGAGGATGACGTCGATACCGGAGACGATCTCGAGCGCTACGCGCGATTGCTCGGCCCTCGTACGCGCTCGCTCCTCGCTGTCACGGCGTGAAGGTCGTCCTCTTGTCGGGCGGCGGCGGGGGAGCCCGCTTCGCCCGCGGCCTAGCCGACGCGCTCTCAGAGGATGACCTCACGATCGTCGGAAATGTCGGCGATGACCTCGAGATCCTGGGATTGCATGTCTCGCCCGATCTCGACAGTCTCCTCTACACGCTTGCAGGCTTCATCGATGTGGAGCGTGGTTGGGGCCGCGCCGGGGAGACCTGGACCGCGCTCGTGTCCGCGGCGCGCTGGGGGGGCGAGGATTGGTTTCGGCTCGGCGATCTGGACATCGGACTCCAGCTCGTCCGCACCGAGATGCTTCGCGCCGGTGTGGCGCTATCCCAAGTGACCGCTCAGCTCGCCGAGAAGGCAAGTCTCAACACGCACATCCTCCCGGCCACGGACGACCGGCTGCGAACCCATGTTCAAACCTCCGCCGGCGACTTTCCCTTTCAGGAGTGGTTCGTGGGGCGTGCTCACGAAGACGATGTGTACGCCGTTCGCTACGAAGGCGCCGACGACGCGAGCCCCGCGCCGGGTGTTCTCGAAGCCATCGCGGACGCGGCGGCAATTCTCGTCGCGCCCAGCAACCCATATCTCTCGATCGGACCGATCCTCGCCGTGAACGAGATTCGCAGCGCACTCGAGTCCCGGCGTGCCCGCTGCGTTGCAGTCAGTCCGCTCGTCGGGGGCAAAGCCGTCTCGGGCCCGCTCGACCGTATGCTCTCGCGCATGGCGGGGGGCACCACACCCGCCCATGTAACAGACTGTTACTTGGGCGTGATCGACGCGCTGGTCATCGACCGGGCGGACGCGCCGGCCGCGGCAAAGGTCGAGCTCGTGGCAACGACGACACTCATGCGCGACCGAGATGCCGCACGCCGGCTGGCGGAGAAGGCTCTGGAGGTCGCGTGCGGATAGCGATCGTCGGCGGCACGGGACCATTCGGAGTCGCGCTCGCCACCCGCCTGCGGGAAGCCGCGTACGACGTCGTGCTCGGCTCGCGAGACGCTGCCCGCGCGAAAGCCGCGGCCGCCGAGCTCGGGGTCGAGGGGGCGACGAACGCCGAAGCCGTCCGCGACGCAGATCTCGTCGTCTTGGCCACCAATGCGGAAGCCGTGCTCGACACCGCACAACTCCTTCGAGCGGACATCGGCTCGACGCCCATCCTGTGCGTCGCATCCGAGCTTCGTTTCACGCCTTCCGGCGTTCTACCGTCCCCCGAGGCCGCGTCCCTGGCAGAGCGCGTCCAGGCGCACCTCGACACGCCGGTCGTCGCCGGCCTGCACTCGCTCGCCGCCTCGACCCTCGGCAAAGACGAGCCTCCCGACGAGGACGCCTTCGTCTGCGGCGACGACCCCGACGTGAAGACGCGCGTGCTCGAGCTCGCCGGGCGGCTCATTGCCGGGCGGGCTTTCGATGCCGGCCCGCTCGCGAGCGCGCGCGCTCTCGAGGGCATGATCGCGGTGGCCGTGAACCTGAACAAGCGTTACCGCGGCCATGCCGGCATCCGCGTGACCGGCCTCCCTTGAGCGGCGAGCTCCGCGTCATCCCGCTGCGCGGAATTCCAGAGCTCGACGAGGGAGACGACCTCGGTGCGCTCCTCGTCGAGTCAGCGAAGAGCGCGGCGGGGCTGGAGTCCGGCGACGTCGTCGTCGTCGCGCAGAAGGCAGTCTCGAAGGTCGAGGGCCGCGTGCTGCACCTCGACCAGGTCCGGCCCTCGTATCGAGCGCGCGAGCTAGCGGGAGACGAAGACGCACGCCGCATCGAGGCGATCCTCCAGGAGAGCCGTCGGATCGTCCGCATGAGACCGCCGACGCTGATCATCGCCGAGACGCGTCACGGGTTCGTCTGCGCCTCGGCTGGGGTCGACCGGTCGAATGCGAAAGGGCCAAGCACGCTGATCTTGCTTCCACTCGATCCAGACGCGTCGGCTCACCTCCTTCGGGACCGTATCCGACAGCTCGCGAGAGTCGACGTGGGCGTCGTCGTCAGCGACTCCTTCGGACGTCCTTTCAGGCGCGGCACGACCGACATCGCCCTGGGGGTGGCTGGACTTCGCCCGCTCCTCGATCTCAGAGGAACGCGAGACTCGACGGGGTACGAGCTGCACGCCACTGAGATCGCAGTCGCCGACGAGATCGCCGGCGCGGCCGAGCTCGTGATGGGAAAGACGGACGGGGTTCCGGCGGCGATCGTGCGTGGCCTCGAGCTACGCGGTGACGGTAGCGGACAGGATCTGCTCATGCCCAGCGAGCGCGATCTCTTCCGCTAGCGAGTCGACTAGACTCGACCCGTGCGCAGGTACGCGATTTGGGGGACTTCGACTTCCCCGGCCCACGAGGAATGGGTCGCCATGGTCGGCAAGCAGTTCGAGCATGACGACTTCGTTCAGGTCGACGATGTCGCCGACGCGGACTTCGTCCTCAACATGTTCGATCCGGCCGACCCGAAGGCATTCAGGCGCTCCTCGCGCGGCACGTACTCGGCGGCGTTCTACGAACTCGCCGAGGCGCCCGAAGATGCGCTCAAGGAGAGTTACCCGATGCTCGTCCGCACCCTCTCCAATGTCGTCCTCCTGCGAGTCCCGGGCAAGGGGGTCTGGTTCACGACGATGGAGCGTGGCACGTATCACGTCGCGGACGACCCGGCGGAGATATACGAGCGGCTCGAGCCGCTCGCGACCTCGCGGCTCGTCATCGACAACGAATGGATTCCGGACCTCGAGCCTGAACTCTGGGACGGGGACGAGATGACCGCAGACATCGAGTCCGCCGGCCGCCGGCTGGACGAGCTCGACCTTCTGCCCTCACCTTTCCCGGTGGAGGACTACCTCTCCGGTCGCGACCTCCGTCACGTCATGCGCCTCTACTCGGTGGGCGGGCTCTCGTACGGGAACCTGTCTGCGAGGAAGGACGAGACGCGCTTCTGGATGAGCGCGTCAGGGGTCGACAAGTCGAAGCTGGAAGACGTCGGGCGTGACATCCTGATGGTCAAGGACTTCGACGACGAACGCGGGATGATCGTGCTCAGCGTCCCGCCGGGCATCGAGCCCAAGCGCGTATCAGTGGATGCGATCGAGCACTGGACGATCTACCAGGCGCACCCCGAGGTCGGCGCCATCCTGCACGTGCACGCCTGGATGGAGGGCATTCCGGCGACCGACGTGAACTACCCCTGTGGCACGCAGGAGCTCGCGGTCGCCGTCGCCGACCTGGTTGCGCTCGAGCCGGATCCGGCGCACGCCGTTATCGGCCTGCGAAACCACGGGCTCACCTGCACGGGCGACAGCCTCTCGGAGATCCTTGATCGCGTTGCGTCGAGGGTTCTCCGGCAAGTTCCGATGACATAGCGCTTTCCGCCGAAATACATCTCGGATTACATCCCGTGATCAATGGCCGTCCCTCGAACGAGGGAGTAGCGTCCCGGCCATGTTCGAGGTCGCCACACGTAAGGAGTCGCCGCCGATCACCGAGCGCCAGCGCGAGGTCGTGATGCTTCTTGCTGCCGGCTGTTCCAACGAGGAGGTCGGCGAGCGTCTCGGAATCTCCCCCAGAACCGCCAAGGCGCACTGCGACGTGCTGCGCCAGAAGCTCGGCGTCAGGCGCAGGCGCCAGATCCCGATCGCCTACCGACTCTTGACCGGAGAGGATCCACTGTCCCCGGAGTACGGCTGGGCGCTGGCGAAGCAATCCCGCCGCTGACTGGGCGCCCCGGCCGCGACGACTCCCGCCGTCGCGGGCGCCCAGGCTTCCCCGGAACGGTGTTAGGGTCGGCGCGGGGAACAGGGACTTCGGGCAATGACAAGCACTGCGACAGC
>Ga0136621_1000340_pt1 | contig 18039 bp, 18 predicted proteins | sample AntDryUQ445A2306_FD_104673 | JGI IMG/M metagenome (GOLD analysis project Ga0136621, IMG submission 104673) | Polar desert sand microbial communities from Dry Valleys, Antarctica - metaG UQ445A (23.06) | ecosystem: Environmental > Terrestrial > Soil > Desert | place: Antarctica: Dry Valley...
ACGGTGAGGTGGCGCTGTATGCGCGCCGCGCGACCGCCGATCAGTAGCGGCGCGCGTGGTTCGCGTAGGAAGCGCAGGCGGCCGGCTTTGCCGGCCGCCTGCAAGAGCAACCTTCGAAGAAGGGGGCTCGCGGGGGAAACATGGTTTCCCCCGCGCCTCTTACATGCCCATCGAGTGGAACCCAGAGTCCACGTAGAGCGTGGTTCCGGTCACGTTGCGCGCATCGTCCGAGAGCAGGTAGGCGGCCGCAGCGCCGACATCGTCCGCGTCGATGTGACGGTGGAGCGGGGCGCGCTCCTCGACGATCGCCTCCATCGTGGGAAAGCCGGCGATCGAGCGAGCCGCAAGGGTCCGCACCGGCCCGGCTGAGACCGCATTCACGCGAACGTTCTTCTGGCCCAGATCCCAGGCGAGATACCGCACCGAGGCGTCGAGGGCAGCCTTCGCGACGCCCATCACGTTGTAGTGCGGCACGGCCCGCTCGCCGCCCAGGTAGGTCATCGTCAGGATCGAGCCGCCCCCGCCTGCCTCCATCAGCGGCTCCGCGGCGCGCGCGCACGCGACGAGCGAGTAGGCGCTGACGTCGAGCGCAAGCCAGAAGCGGTCGCGCGGCGTGTCGGTGAAGCGCCCTTCCAGATCCTCTGCGGCGGCATAGGCCACGGAGTGGACGAGCAGGTCCAGAGTGCCGTCGAACGCCTCGCCGACCTCTTCGAAGACCCGCTGCAGATCGCCGTCGGCACGGACGTCGCACGAGGTGACGAGCGGGCTTCCAACCGTCTCGGCCAGATCTCGCACCGTGCGCTCGATGCGCTCGCCCTGATAGGTGAATGCGAGCCGGGCACCCTCGGCGGCCAGTCGCTTCGCGATCGCCCAGGCGATCGAGCGCTTATTCGCGACCCCGAGCACGAGTGCGTTTCTTCCCTCGAAACGAGCGGGCATCGGAGGAGTGTAATCCGCGGCCCCGCTTCCGATACCCTGAAGCTTCTTGCGCCGCCCAGCCGCTTTCCTGCTCGTCTTCGCGGCGCTTGCGGTCGCGACCTCCGCCTCCGCCTCGCTGCGCCCGCTTCACCGCAGCGGCGGTGAGCGCGAGGTGCCGCTTCTGCGCGCGGGCACCCTGACGATCCCGGACGGGCACTCGACCGGCCGGGTACGCGTCGTCGTCCGCCTCGCGGATGCGCCGCTGGCGGCCTACTCGCGAGGCCTCCAGTCGACTGGCACGAGCCGGCTGGATACGGGCAGTGCCTCCTCGCGCGCGTATCTCGCCCGGCTGCGCAAGGTGCAGCGCCTTGCGGCCGCGGCGCTCCGGCGGGCCATTCCGGAGGCCAGGGTCTCGAGCCGGTTCCAGGTGGTTCTGAACGGCCTGACGGTGACGCTTCCCGCCGCACGGCTTCCCGCGCTCGTCCGCATGCCGCTGGCGAAGAAGGTCTATCCGAGCGTGCGTTACACCCAGGCGCTCAACCGGAGCCCCGACATCATCGCGGCGCAGATCCTCTCGGGACGGACCGGTGCGCGGGGTGACGGGATCAAGATCGGAGTCGTCGACGACGGCGTCGACCAGACGAACGCATTCTTCGATCCGAAGGGGTTCTCGTACCCCCCCGGCTTCCCCAAGGGCGGCCTCAAGTGGACCTCGCCGAAGGTGATCGTCGCGCGAGCCTTTCCCGGTCCTGGCGCCGGCCGGGCCGGCAGGATCGCTGTCGACCGGCGGGCGTCCTTCCACGGGACACACGTCGCCGGGATCGCCGCGGGAAACAGCGGCACGACCGCCCCTCGAGCGCCCGACAGACCTCGCGTGGAGGGCCTTTCGGGGGTCGCGCCGCGAGCGTGGATCGGGAACTACCGCGTCTTCACGGTACCCACGCCGGTCGGCAACGTCGCCAACACGCCCGAGATCATCGCCGCGTTCGAGGAGGCGGTGTCCGACGGCATGGACGTGATCAACTTCTCCGGTGGCGGGGCTCAGTCCGAACCCACGAACGACGCTCTGATCGAGGCTGTCGCGAACGTCGCGGCAGCGGGTGTCGTACCGGTGATCTCTGCCGGCAACGATCGCGAGGAGTTCGGCCTCGGCTCGGCCGGCTCGCCGGGTACGGCGCCGGAGGCCATCTCCGTCGCGGCCGTCTCGAATACCCACGTCTTCGCAACCGCGCTCAGCGTCACCGCGGCGGACGTTCCCGCCGCGTTGCGCCGCCTCCCCTTCCAGCCCGCGCCCGCGCGCATACCCGACCGCTGGGACAGCGTCGACCAGGCGCTCGTCGACGTCGGTACGATCGTCGGCAGGGACGGCAACCCGGTCGACGGCCGGCTGTGCGGCTCGTCCCGGGACCCCAACAACCCAGCGAGCAGCCCGCTGCCGGCGCGATCGCTGCGGGGCGTGATCGCGCTTGCCTCGCGTGGTACCTGCTCGTTCGTCTCGAAAGGCCTGCGCGCCCGTGCGGCGGGGGCGATCGGGCTCGTCCTCGTCAACAACCGGCCCGGCGAGGCGGGCCGGATCCCGGTCGATGTCGGTATCCCCGCCGGGATGATCGCCGACCTGGACGGCGCGCAGCTGCGCGCGGTGATGGAACGAAGCGGAGGCCGCACGCAGGTGAGGATCGAGAGCCAGGTCGAGCAACTCGAGACCGGCCGGAGCGGCATCGTCACGAGCTTCTCCTCGGCGGGCCCGACCGACTTCGGGCACGAGCTGAAGCCGGACGTCTCGGCGCCGGGCGGCGAGATCCTCTCGTCGACGCTGCGCGAGTTCGCAGGCTCGCCGTTCGCCGTCTTCGACGGCACGAGCATGTCCGCGCCACACGTCGCGGGGGCGGCCGCCCTGCTCCGGCAGCGCCATCCGGCATGGACACCGCGCCAGGTGAAATCCGCCCTGGTCTCGACCGCGGGACCGGCCTGGGGTGACACCGCACGGACGGTCGAGGCGCCCGTCGTGCTCGAGGGCGGTGGCCTCGTCAACCTGCCGAGCGCCGACGAACCCCGGATCTTCACGGACCCGGTCTCGCTCTCGTTCGGCTATCTCAACGTCCGCCGGGGGGCTCAGCGACGCACGCTTCTGCTGTCGCTCGCCGACGCGGGCAACGGCGCGGGCACCTGGCAGGTCCAGCTGAGGCCGCAGTCCGCGAGCGCGGGCGCAGTGCTGGACCTCCCCGCGTCGATCCAGATCGCTCCCGGTGGGATCGTCGACGTAGCGGTCGCCGTGCGCGCAAGCGCGGATGCCTCGGCGCAGGAATCGGACGGGCTGAACTACGGCTTCATCGTGCTGCGACGGGGCGATGTCGTTCGGCGCGTCCCCTATCTCTTCGTCGTCACCCGCCCGGGTCTCCAGGACGAGCAGCTGAAGCCCCGACGGCTGCGCCGCTCGCAGACCGGAGACACGCGTCTCGGCGTCTCGCGCGTCGCTCGCTATCGCTTCCCGAGTGCGCCGTTCGGCCCGCCGCCGGACTTCACCGGCCCACCCATGAACGAGGCCGGCACCGAGCGTTTGTACATCACGAGCGTCAACCGCGCGGTCGCCAACATGGGCGTCGCGGTCGTGGCCTCCTCACCGGGCGACGCGGCGATTCACCCCTGGTTCCTCGGCTCGCGCGACGAGAACGACGTCGAGGGGTACGCCGGCACGCCGGTGAACGTGAACGGCCTCACCTTCGACTATCTGTTCGACGTCGGAGCCGCGGGCACCGTCTTCCCACGCCAGGGCACCTACTACATCTCCGTCGACTCCGGCGGCGACTTCTTCACCGGCCGGTCGAAGCCCGGCCGCTACCTGCTCCGCTCCTGGGTCAACGACGTGCGGCGCCCGACGGTGCGGCTCGTGACGAGGAGAGTCGCCGCGGGGCGGCCGGTTCTGCTCTTCCGTGTGCTCGACGCCGGAGCGGGCGTCAATCCGTACTCACTCGTGCTCGCCTACGGTCGCGTCCTCCTCGCGCCGTCTGCCTACGACCCGGCCTCCGGGCTCGTCCTCTTTGCGCTCCCGGACGGAGCACCCGCGATCCGCGCAGGCCGCACAGAGGCCCTGGTGGCGGCGTCCGACTATCAGGAGGCGAAGAACGTGAGCACCTCCGGAGCCGACGTGATGCCGAACACGAGGTTCCAGCCCGTCACGCTCCGCGCGGTCGCGGGGCCAGCCATCACCTGGATCACGCCCGACGCAGGCAGCTGCGTCGACAAGCGCGTACGGCTCACCGTGCTCGCGGGCGCCACCCGCCCGATCGCCGCCGTGTCGTTCTTCGACGGCAAGCGGCGAATCCGATCGCTGCGGCGCGGCGGCGGCGGAATCTTCACCACCACGTGGCCGACAGCTGAGCGCGGTCCGGGGCGCCACCTGCTGCGGGCGATCGCCGTCGACCGAGCGGGGAAACGGGCCGAGGCCCGCAGAGTCGTTCGCGTGGCGCGCAGCTGCCGGTAGCCCGCGCTTGGCTGAACGTCGAGACGGGGCGGATATCGGGCGAGTCGCCGTCATCACGGGAGGCTCGAGCGGCATCGGCGCGGCACTTGGGATCGAGCTCGGCCGGCGCGGCTGGCACTGCGTCCTGCTTGCGCGGCGCGAAGCGCGGCTGCAAGAGGTGGCGGCGGCCTGCGGGGGCGAGTACGAGGTGTGCGACCTCTCCGATCGAGAGCAGATCGACCGCGCGGCGCAGGCGATCCTCGGGCGGCACCGGGCTGTGCACCTGCTCGTCTCGAACGCGGGCATCCCGGCACGGGGAGGCTTCGTCGAGATCGAGCCCGCCGCCCTGGAGCTGGTCCTCCGTGTCAACTTCCTCGCGGGCGTCTGGTGCGTGCGTGCCTTCCTCCCTGGCCTCGAGGCGGCCGAGCGGGCCGACGTCGTGAACGTCGTCTCGGTCGCGGGGACGGTGGCGTTCCCGCCCGCCGGACCGTACTCGGCCTCCAAGCACGCCCAGCTTGCGTTCTCGCGCTCGCTCGGCGGCGAGCTTGCAGGCCGCGGGATTCGCGTCCACACCGTTAATCCGGGCTTCGTCGAGACCGAGGGATTTCCGCAGCGAGCTCGCTTTGCAGGTGAGCTCATGCGTCGCCTCGTGATCGATCCGGAGGACGTAGCCAGCCACATCGTGTCCGTCGTCGAGCGCGACCGCCGTGAGACCTTCGTCCCCTGGTGGTACAGGGGGGCGATGCTCGCGCAGGCGGTGGCGCCGGGCCTCGTCAGCCGTGTGTTCGCGCGCAGGCGCTAGCGCAGCGACCGCTCGCGCAGGCGCCGGAGAACCGAGCGCGCGCCAGGCGAGCTCGGCGTCTGGCTCTCGAGCAGGAAGCGCGCGAGGCGGTTCGCCTCGCCGTCATCCAGCGACACGGCTGCTGTCGCCTCGACCGTCTCGCCGATCTCGTTCCAGACGCTGAACCGAACGTGGCGGCCCGCCCCCTCGGCGCCGAGGTACCGTGACACTCGAAGCGACTTGCCACGGTCGCGCTGCAGGCCCGCATGCGCGCGGAAGAACTCGACGAGCTTCAGTCGAAGCGGCGCTGCGCACCAGGGGCAGTATCGATAGAAGCATTCGACCTCTTCCCCGCAGCGCGAGCAGTTGCGCATCGGACCTCCGTCTGGAGGCGCCAGCGTACACCCTTTCTCGCGCTGCATCGACGGGCGCAGCTAGGTTTCCACCATGCGGATCGAGCTGCTCTACTGGGCCGGTTGCCCCTCGTACCCGGAAGCCGAGGCGCTCCTCGCCGACGTCCTCTCTGAGCGGGGGCTCGACGTGCCGCTTCGGCGGCTCGAGGTCCGGACGCACGAGGAGGCCGAGCGGCTCGGCTTCCCCGGATCGCCGACGATCCGCATCGACGGCCGGGATATCGACCCGGCGGGCGCTGGAGCTCGCCCCGCGCTCACGTGCCGCATCTACCTCCTGCCCGGGGGACGGGTATCCCCGATCCCAGCCCGCGAGCAGATCGAGGAGGCCCTCGCTTGACCCTCCAGCTCGGGAACGAGGCACCGCCGTTCAGCCTGCCCGGCGTCGACGGGAGCGTGCATTCGTTGGACGAGTACGGGAACGCACCGGCGCTGGCGGTCATCTGGTCCTGTAACCACTGCCCGTACGTCCAGGCCTGGGAAGGGCGCATGAGCGAGATCCAGCGAGACTACGAGAGCAGGGGCGCCCGCCTCGTCGCGATCAACTCGAACGATGCCGCTCGCTATCCCGAGGACTCGTTCGAGGAGATGAAAGCCCGCGCCTCGCGCGAGGGTTTCGCCTTCGACTACCTCCACGACGAGGATCAGGCGGTTGCCGGCGCCTACGGACCCAGCCGAACACCGGAGGTCTTCCTGTTCGACGCCTCGAGGCGGCTCGTCTACCACGGAGCGATCGATGACTCCCGCGACGAGCGGGCTGTCGGCACGACGTACTTACGCGATGCGCTCGACGCCCTGCTCGAGGATCGCGAGCCGCCGGCCGTTCAAACCGAGCCCGTCGGCTGCTCGATCAAGTGGCGGTAGCGCCCGTCGCCATCCAGTCGGGGTTCTCGGCGAGGTACTCCTCGGCGCGGCGGAGATCCTTGGGTGTGTTGACGGTGATCCAGAGATCCTCGTGGCGGAAGGCGTGCAGCCGCCCTTCGGCGGCGAGTTCGGGGAACGTGCTCGTCTCGTGATCGCCCCGCTCGGGCAGACGGGTAAGCGCCTCCTCGTCGAGGACGTAGACGCCGCAGCTCACCCAGTGGGGTAGCCTCGGCGCCTCGCTGAAACCGGTGACGCTGTCGTCGCCCGAGACCTCGACGACGCCGAAGGGGCTCTGCAGCGGCGTCACGGTGATCGTCGCCGCCGGCATGCGCTCGCGATGCTGGGTCAGCAAGCCGGCGAGATCGACGGCGAGGAGCTCGTCGCCGTTCAGCGCGAGCACCGGGCCGCTTTCACGGCGAAGCCTCGCAGCGAAGCGAAGTCCCCCGCCTCGCCCGAGCGGCTCGGGCTCCTCGGCAGCGACGATCTCTGCGCCCAGCCCTCCGAGCTCCGACTCGAAGAGCTCACCTATGCCCGCGGCGCAGCCCACGATCACACGCGTCACGCCGGCCCCGGCGAGCATCGCGACCTGATAGGCGGCGAGCGGACGTCCGCCTACGGGCACCAGCGCCTTCGGCCGCCCGGCAGCCGCTTCGCCCAGCCGCTCGGCCTTGCCTCCGGCAAGCAGAATCGCCTCCATGTCGGAAAGCCTATGCGCGGAGCGCCGGCTTCAGGAGCAGGTACCAGCCGAGCTCGACGGTGTAGTTGTGGCTGCCCGGCGCCAGGCTGAGAGCCCGTTGGCGCTCGGGCTCCGAGCAGCCGGCCAGGTCGAGGTACGCGTCGAGCTCGCGGATCTCGGAGACCACCTCCTGCCGCTGCAGGACGAGCCCGTTCGCCTCATAGAGATGCCGTAGATCGATGTCCGCGAGCGCACGCGTATGGCTCGGGTCGCGCGCCCGCTCGAAGCGATTCAACTCAAGCGCGGCAAGCGGGTCGACCGGCGCGATCTGATCGACGACGAGAACCGTCCCGCCCGGGCGGGTGAGGCGCGTGAGCTCGGCGACCACGAGCTCGGGGCGCGGCACGTGGTGCAGCGTTCGCAGCGTTCCCGAGAGATCGAACGAGGCAGGCTCGAGCTCGAGCCGCGCAATGTCAGCCTCGACGAAGGACACATTGGGTGAGGCCGCGGCCCGATTTCGCGCCTCCTCGAGTAACTCCGGCACGAGATCGACCGCGACCACCTCGCGCACGAGCGGCGCGACGGCGAGAGCGAAGGCGCCCGTCCCGGTGCCGGCGTCGAGCACGCGCTCGTCGCCCCGCAGAACGAGAAAGCCCCGCAGCCGCTCGCGCAACGTGTCGCGACGGCTCTCCTCGAGCTCGCCCATCTGCGCGGCAGACGCGGCGAAGCGGTCGCCTACCGTGCCCACTCGCTCATTCTCGATCACCCGTTACGGGCCGCTCGCGGCCGCGCACGCTGGGCGCGGACGAGCGCAAGCGCTTCCTCGCGCGTCTGGATAGTGCCAGCCGCGCGCTCTTCGGCAACCTGCTCGAGCAGCCGTCCGATCTCCGGGCCGGGCGAAAGACCGAGCTCGTCCCCCCGCAGCAGAGGCGCCGGCGGCTCGGACTCGCGGGCTCGCTCGACCGCTCCCGCGAGCTCGGAGGCTCCGACGAACGCGAGTGCGTCGAGCGCCCAGGGCTCCGTCGCGCGCCGGAAGCGATGGATCTCGCGGGGCGAGCCGTCCGCGGGCGGCCGTGCCCGCTCGAGCTTGGATGCATAGCGTGCGAGTGCGTTCGGGATCGCAAGACGGTGCAGCGCCTCACCGAACACGCTCACCAGCAGGAGGTCCGGCGAGGGTGCCGGGCCCGCCCGGTCGAGCCGCTCGAGCGAACCCCCGAGCTGGCCGAGCAGACCGAGCTCATCCAGGCGGCGATAACCCGCCGGCGAAAGCCTGCGCAGCTCGGCATAGATCCGCTCGCTCGCCGGACCGGTGACGAGCTCCGAATGCTCGCGAAGGGCTCGCTCGGTGTCGGAGTCGAGGCGCAAACCGAGCTCGTCCTCGAGGCGAACGCCCCGCAGGAGGCGCAGCGGGTCGTCGGTGAAGATGCTCGTCGAGACGGCGCGCAGGACCCGGCGCTCGAGGTCGGCCCGACCTCCGTAGGGGTCGACCGGCTCGCCGCCCTCGAGTGGAAGCGCGATCGCGTTGATCGTGAAGTCGCGCGTGGCGAGATCCGCCTCGATCCCGTTGGGCAGGGGAGTGAAGTCCACGGTCCGGCCCTCCGAGAGCGCGACCCGCCAGGCTCCGTGCCGCTCGGAGAGCGAGAAGACCGACCCCTCGGAGCTGCGAGCGTAGCGCTGGGCGGCGCGCCTGGGCTCGCGGCAGGCGATGTCGAGGTCGACCACCGCCCGTGCCAGAAGACCGTCCCGGACGGCCCCGCCCACGATCCAGGCCTCGTGGCCCCGAAGTACTTCACGCGCGAGCTCAAGCATCGACAGTGGTTCGCCTCGCGCGGGTCGGGTCGGAGTTGACTCCGGTGACGAGCTCGTAGGTGATCGTCTCGGCAACGCGAGCGTGCTCCTCCGCCAGCAATCCCTCGCCGAGGAGCGTTACCGGCGCCCCCACCGGAAGCTCGTGCGGGAGCTCGATCGCGAAAGCGTCCATCGAGATCGTGCCGACGACGCGACGCCGCTCGCCCAGCACGAGAACCTCCGTCCCGGTCAGGTCGCGGCGAAAGCCGTCCGCGTACCCGACGGGGGCGACTCCGATCCACGTCTCCCTGTCCGCCAGGAAGCGGCGCCCGTAGCCGGTGCTCTCGCCGGGCGCGAGGCGGACGACCCGCGCGAGATAGCTCCGCCAAGCCAGCACCGGCTCGAGACCTTCCTGCGCCGGGTCGCCGCCGAACGGCGAGAGACCGTACAGGGCAAGACCGCAGCGCGCGGCGTCCAGTCGAGCGCTGGGCAGCCGCAGCGCTGCGGCACTGTTCGCGACATGCCGGGTCAGGTGCGCGTGCGCGGCCGTTGCCGCGACGAAGCGCTCGAGCTGCTCGGCGGCGAAGCCCAGGTCGGTGTCGGCCGTGGCGAAGTGCGTCATCAGCCCGACGACGTGCACGGGCGTGCCCGGGAGCTCGGCTAGACCCCAGCGGCCCATCCCCGTGTCGAGCTTGATATGCACGGGAAGCCCCTCGGGGATCTCTCCATCGCTCACGACCGTCAGCTCGAGGCGTGCCTCCCGTGCCGCGGCGACCTCATCGGGTGTGGTGGGCCCCATCACGATGAGGCGGACGCCCGGAAACTCGAGCCGGAGCACCAGCGCCTCGGCGACCGTCGCGAGGCAGAGTGCGCTCGCTCCCTCGGCGAGCGCGGCGCGCGAGACGTCGGCGGCCCCGTGGCCGTAGCCGTTCGCCTTCACGACGGCCCAGAGCTCTGCCCCCTCGAGAGCGCCGAGCAGACGGCGGACGTTGCGTCTGAACGCTCCCAGGTCGACTGTCAGCTCGGAACGGTGCATTACGTTGCGAGGCCCGCCTGGACGTCGCGAAGCCAAAGCTCGAGCAGCGGGTCGACGAAGGTGAGCCGCCCGGCGCCGGCTTCGAGCTCGGCCCGCTCGATCAGGGTCCCGACCGCGTAGTGGGCGCTCGACTTCCTCAGGCCGACGGCGCCGAGCGCCCGCGCCGCGTACGGCCCGTCGGGGAAGAGAGCCACGGCCCGCAGGGCCCGCTGCTCGTTTCCCTGGAGGCGCTTCCACAGCGCCTCGAACTCGGCGGCCGTCTGAGCCTTGGTCTGCTCGAGGGCTGCCGACCACTGGTCGAACGTCGCCTGTTCGCCTCGCGGCACCTCTTCCCAGAGCCGGTGGGCAAGGAGCATTGCACGCTGGGGATGCCCCGCCGCGGCGTCGAGAAGCGGCTGGACTGTCTCGCCGGCAGAACGTTTCGTTCGTCGAAATCGCTTGTCGATGTAGGGGGCCACGTCTGCGTCGCCGAGCCTGCCCAGGCGGAGCGGCTCTGCCTGGCCGTACAGCGGTCGGCCCTTCACGTCGAAGAGCTGTCGCATCATCCCGGGCTCCGATCCGCAGAAGACGTAGGAGGCAACCTCGCCGTGGTGCTGGATGTGGCTTCGAAGAAGCTTGTCGAAGTCCTCGACCTTCAGCACGTCCTGAAACTCGTCGAACGCGATCAGCACGCGGAGGCCTTTGCGCTCGCCCAGGCGCAGCGGCACTTCGAGCAGCGCGTGAAGAGCCGGCAGGGGGTTCGTCCGCGGCTCGAGCTGGAGCTTGACCGAGATGCCGTAGGCGCCAAGCGAGAGGCCGAGGCCCGACGTCTGCAGGATTCCCTCGATCGTCCTTCGAATGCCGCCCTTCAACCTGGCGTACGCGCGCTCGATGCGGATGGCGATGTCGCCGAGACTCAGGACGCCGTAAAGGTCGACGAGCACCGGCACCATCCCCTCGCTACGGTCGGCGCGCTGGAGCGCCTTGCGGAGCAGGCTCGTCTTGCCGTAGCGGCGCGGACCGTAGAGCCGGACGTAGTGTCCGCCCGCTGCGAGCGCGAGCAGCCGGAGGATCTCCTCCTCGCGGTCGATCACGTCGACCGGGGATACAGGCCGCGAGTAGACGAACGGGTTGAGGTCGGTGACCACCCGCCGAGGGTATCTCGGTTCGGCAAGCCTGAACGAAAGTTCGGTTGAGCGGAACTGCGCCTGTGGACAGCCTGTCACACAATCGGCACATATTTGGGGTCAGACCCCAGGACATAACTCCGCAGGACAGGAGAGGAAGGGTCGCCAGATCCGGAAGGTCCGCCGCTTACAGCGCCCGGTAGCAGTAGTTGCGCTCGAGCTCGGAGACGTAGCGCCGGCCGAGCGCCGGGCCGTGCGCTTCGATCCAGGCGCGAAAGCTCTGCGTGCCCGCAGGGGGGCTCTCGGAGACGAGCAGGCTCGCCGTGAGCCCGCGCAGCTCCTCGGAGGTCAGCAGCACATCACGGCGCAGCGCTCCGATCAGCCGCGAGAGCCCGAGCGCGAGCTCCGAAGGGACGTGGACGATTCGCGCCCGGGCACCCGTGGCGCGGACCACGAGCCTGACGAGATCGGCGAACGGGTACAGCTCTGGACCGGCCGCGTCGAGCACGAGGTCGTCGTCCAGGCGTCCGGCTCCGATCGCGATGCCCGCGGTGTCCTCGACCGAGACCGGCTGAACGAGATAGTCGCCGCTGCCGGGGACGAGGAAGACCGGGAAACTACGCAGAAGCCAGGCGATGTTGTTCACGAGAATGTCGCCCGGCCCGAAGATGAGCGTCGGGCGGACGATTGCGAAGGAGAGTCCGGAGCAGGAGACGTCTCGCTCGACCGCGGCCTTGCCGCGGAAGTACGGAAGTGTGGAGCTTGCCTCCGCGTTCGTCACGCTGAGCTGGACGAAGCGCCTGACACCCGCCCTCCCGGCACAGTCGAGCAGCGTCCGGGTGTTCGCCACGGCTCTGTCATACGTCGAGTCCCCGTGCGGAAAGCGGATCCAATACGTGTTGTAGAGCGCATCGGCTCCGCGCAGCGCCTCGGTGAGCGCGTCCGCGCGGCGGAAGTCGAGCGGCGCGACCTCGACACGCCCGGATAGCTCGCCGGTCGGATCGGAGTGGCGCGTCAGCGTCCGGACGCGCCGGCCGTCCGCAAGCAGACGGCGCGCGATGAACCGACCCGTGTAGGAGAAGGCGCCGGTCACGACGTCGAGAGGCGCCTCAGCCACGTTCGAGCGCGGCAGGCAGGGCGCGGACGACGTCACTCGCGACGAGCCCGGCCTTGTGCACGACTAGGCTCGCCGCCAGGCCGTGAGCGGTCGCAGCAGCCGCAGCGGCAAGGCGGGGCTCCATACCCTTCGCCAGGAAGGAGGCGATCACGCCGGTGAGCACGTCCCCCGTGCCGGCGGTGGCGAGCGCCGAGGTGTCGACGGGACGAACGAGCACCCCCTGTCCGGGCGAGCCGATCAGCGTGTCGGCACCCTTCAGCAGAACGACCGCGCCGAATCGGTCCGCCGCCCGCTGCACGGCCTCGAGCCGGTGCTCAGCAACCCAGGACGACGCCTCGTCGAGCAAGCGACCGAGCTCGCCCGCGTGTGGCGTCAGCACGGTCGCCGCGCCGCCCACTCGCGGCTCGAGGTCGTGCAGCGCGTCGGCATCGACGACCGCGGGAAGATCGGTCTCGCGGAGCAGACGGCCGACGAGATCGGCGTGGTCGCGCCCGAGACCTGGCCCCACGGCGAGCGCCGTTGCCCGCTCGAGCGCCTCCCACACTTCCTCGAGCGGCCGCTTCACCGCCTCCAGCACCCAGGCCTCGATGGCCGGCAGCGACTCCCTGGGCGAGACGACGGCGACGTAGCCGGCATCCGCCCGGAATGCCGCCTGCGCGGCCAGGCACACCGCACCAGTCATGCCCGGCGAGCCGCCGACGACGACCACCGATCCGGCGGAGTACTTGTTGTCGCGCGGCGCGCGCAGGGGCACCAGGCTCAGGACCTCACGGGCCACCAGCCGGTGCTCGGTCTCGACAGGAGCGAGACCTATGTCGGCGACAACCACCTCGCCGGCGTGGAACAGCCCCGGCGCGACGTGGTGCCCGACCTTCGGACCGTGGAACGTGATCGTCAACTCTGCCGAGACGGCAGGGCCCGGCACCTCGCCCGTCGAGGCATCGACACCTGAGGGGATGTCCACGGCGACGACCGGCGCTTCCGCCTCGTTGATCGCCTGGATCAGCCGCGCCGCGCCGGGACGCGGAGTTCCGCGAAAACCCGTACCGAAGAGCGCGTCGACGACAACGTCCGCCCCGCCGGGCCGCTCGGTCTCGACAGCTTCCCGGCCTGCCTCTCTCAGCGCGCGCGCCGCTATGCGCCCGTCCCCGCCGTTGGCTCCTCCGCCGCAGACGAGGGCAAACGACCGAGCGTCGGGGAAACGCGCGAGCAGATGCTCGGCGACTGCGCACCCCGCCCGCTCCATCAACTCCGAGACGTCGTGCCCCTCCTCGGCGGCGCCCATCTCGCTCGCCGTGTGGAGCGGCTCAAGCACCGGCCGGGAGAACGACGCAGACGGCCGCGGCGAGGCCGCGGGAATGGGTCATCGAGAGCTCGATGCGGCCGGCTCCGACCTTGTCTGCCCAGGCCCTCGTCCGCCCGGTCAGATGCACTCCGGGCTTGGGGCGACCGCGAATCTCGATCTCCCGCCACGTGAAGAGGACGCCCGAGCCGAGCGCCTTGCCGACCGCCTCCTTCCCGGCAAAGCGGGCGGCGTAGTGCTGCGGCGGGTTGGGGCGAGACTCGCAGTAGTCGCGCTCGGCCTCGGTGAAGCAGCGCTCCCGGAAGCTTGGATAGCGCTCGAGGGCGCGCGTGATCCGCTCGATCTCGATCAGATCGACGCCGAGCCTCATCCCTCCAGCCATGCCGGTAGATCGGCAATCGAGTCCAGCACGACATCGGGCGGCGTGGTCGAGACGGCGAGCGCGTCGGCGCGAAACTTCCCCGTTCGCACGAGCGCCGTTCGCAGTCCCACTCGCTTCGCTCCGCCGATGTCGTCCTCGAGATCGTCTCCGACCATCCACGTCCGCTCCGGCTCCGCGTCGAGCGCCTCGAGGGCGGCCTGGAAGTAGGCAGCGCTCGGCTTACCGAGCACGGTGGCCTCCACCCGAGCGGCGTACTCCAGTCCGGCCACGAACGCGCCTGTGTCGAGCTGCGCGCCGCGCGACGTCTGCCACCAGCGGTTCCGGTGCAGGCAGAAGAGCTCTGCGCCCGCCTCGAGCTCGGCGAACGCTCGGGTGAGGTTCATGTAGCTGAAGACGCGACCCGTCTCGTCGGTCTCGTCCGCCCCGCCGAGAAGCACCGCTTGGGCGCCCTCCCCAACGAGCTCCACGCCTTCCAGGTCTTCCACGATCGCCGTCATCACGAGCGCGAGCGTCCGCCTGCGGCCGAGCGCAGTCGCGGCCGCTCGCGGCGTCGTCTGGAGCTCGTCGTCGGCGAGCTCGATCCCGAGCGCCCGCAGCTCGTCGGCGAGGACAGCACGCGAGCGCGTCGTCGAATTGGTGACGAAGCGAAGTCGATGACCCGCCCGCCGCAGAGCTTCGACCGCCGCGCTCGCACCAGCGATCGGCTCCCCCGAGATGTGCAGGACCCCGTCCACGTCGAGCAGAATTCCGGCCATGGAGCGCGAGTCTATTCCGGTGACCCGCTCGGTCGCGATCCCGCGCTCGGAGATCGAGCTTCGCTTCTCGCGCTCGAGCGGGCCAGGGGGACAGCACGCTCAGCGCACCGAGACCCGAGTCGAGGCGCTCTTCCACGTCGAGGCCTCGCGGGCGCTGACGCCTCGCCAGATCGACCGCGTGATCTCCAGGGCAGGCCCCGTCCTGCGCGCCATCGCTCAGGACGAGCGCAGCCAGTGGCGAAACCGCGAGCTGGCGATCGAGCGCCTCGTGGAGCAGCTCCGGGCCGCGCTGAGGGTCACGCGCCCACGCCGGCCCACACGCCCCACCGCAGCCTCCCGCGAGCGCCGCCTCGAAGACAAGCGCCGGCGGGGCGAGAAGAAGCGCCTTAGGCGTGAGCTCGACTCGTGAGCGAGTGGTGCGCCGCGGCAGGCTCGACGGCTAGAAAGCGGGCGGCAGCACATTCTGGGCCAGTCCACCGTCGATCAGGAAGCTCGAGCCCGTAACGTAGCCTGCCTCGTCGCTCGCGAGATAGGAGACGAGCGCGGCGACCTCCTCGGGTTCTCCGGGCCGTCCGAGCGGGATCTGGCTGGAGGCTTTCTCCGCGTCGGCGCGGTTCCGCTCGGTGACGATGAAGCCAGGAGCGACGGCGTTGACGCGAATCCCGTCGGCGGCGAGCTCGAGGGCGAGGCCGCGGGTGAGCATCCCGAGCGCCGCCTTGGCGGCGGCGTAGAGCGCGAATCCTGGGCGCGGGACGTGCTCGTGCACGCTCGTGATCGTCACGATCGAGCCGCCGCCCGCCTCGCGCATTCGCGGTGCGGCCGCGCGGGCAAGCAGGAAGGCAGCCCGGACGTCGACCGAGAAGATGCGGTCGAAATCCTCGTGCGTCAGCTCGAGCGCCGGTTTTGCGAGCGTGATCCCAGCGTTCGAGACGAGCACGTCGAGGCGGCCGAGTGCCTCCAGACCTTCCGAGACGAGGAGCTCGGGAACGTCCGGGTCGGAAAGATCGCCGGAGACCCAGTGGGCGGCGCTTCCGCGGGCCGACGCCTCCTCGAACGCGGCCGCGGCGTCCTCGTCGCGCGTCCGCGTCGCAAAGACCAGCCCGAGGCCGTCTTCCTGTAGGCGGGCCGCGATAGCACGCCCGAGGCCCGTCTCGGCACCGGTAACAAGGGCGACGCGCTCCATCCCGGGAAGCTCTGCTATTCCACGGTGACGGTCTTCGCGAGGTTGCGCGGCTGGTCGGCGTTCAGCCCTCGCAGGCGCGCGATCCGGTAGGCGAGGAGCTGGAGCGGGAGAACAGCCAGCACCGCCTGCAGGAACGGGTGCGTTCGCGGCACGTAGATGACGTCGTTGGCGTGGTGCTGGATGTCCTCGTTGCCGTCGGTCGCGATCGCGATCACCTGGGCCCCGCGGGCGCGCGTCTCCTGGATGTTCGAGACGATCTTGTCGTACACGTGCGAGTCGGTGGCGACACAGACGACCGGCGTCTCCTCGTCCAGGAGCGCGATCGGCCCGTGCTTCATCTCCCCGGCGGAGTAGGCCTCGGTGGGGATGTAGGAGATCTCCTTCAGCTTCAGCGCACCCTCGAGGCAGACGGGCAGGCCGATGTGCCGGCCGAGGTACAGGAAGAACGGCTTGTGGAAGTGGCGCTGGGCGATCTCCTCGATCGGATGGTGCCCGTCGAGGAACGCCGCCATCTTCTCAGGCAGCTCGTGGACCTCGTCGAGGAGTGAGGCGATCTCGCTTTCGGGCATCGTCCCGCGCGCCTGGGCCAGCTTGAGCGCGATCAGGTAGAAGAGCGCCACCTGCGCGGTGAACGTCTTCGATGCCGCTACCCCCATCTCGATTCCTGCGCGCGTGTAGAGCACGGAGTCGACCTCGCGGGTCAGCTGCGTCCCCATCATGTTCGTGATCCCGAGCGTCCGTGCGCCCGCCTCGCGCGCGAGGCGCACCGCGGCAAGCGTGTCGGCGGTCTCGCCGGACTGCGAGAGCCCGATCACGAGCGTGTTCTTCGTGAGCACGGGGTTGCGGTAGCGGTACTCGCTCGCGATGTCCGGCTCGACCGGAATCCGCGCCCACTCCTCGATCGCGTAGCGCCCGACGACCCCCGCGTGGTAGGCGGTCCCGCAGGCCAGAATGACCACTCGCTCGAGCTCGCGGAGCTCGTCGTCGGACATACCGAGACCCTCCAGCTCGAGCCGTCGGCCGCGAACCCGCTCTCCGATCGTCTCGCGGACGGCGTCCGGCTGCTCGTAGATCTCTTTCAGCATGAACGTCTCGTAGCCCTGCTTCTCGGCCTTCTCGTCGTCCCAGTCCACCTCGATCACGTCGCGTACCTCGACGGAGCCGCTCTCGGCGCACTGGAACGCCGCCCCCTCGGAGGTGATGGTGACGATCTCGCCGTCCTCGATCAGCTGGACGCGCCTCGTCTCGCCGAGAAACGCCGCGATCGTCGAGGCGAGGAAGGTCTCGCCCTCGCCGAGCCCCACGATCAGCGGGCACTGCAAGCGCGCCCCGACGAGCAGGCCTGGATGGTCGCGGTGGATCACGACGAACGCGAAGTGGCCCTCGAGCTCCCTGTAGGCAGCTGCAACGGCTTCGGTCAGGTCTCCGTCGTAGTGGCGCTCGACGAGGTGGATGACGACCTCGGCATCCGTCTCGGAGGTGAACTCGTGCCCCTCATCCTGCAGCGAGCCCTTCACTTCGCGATAGTTCTCGACGATCCCGTTCAGGGCGACGGCGAGCGTCCCCTCCTGGCAGCCGCTGAGCGGGTGGGCATTCTGCTCCGCCACGCGCCCGTGGGTGGCCCAGCGCGTGTGACCGAGCCCGGTCGTCGCGCTCGAGTAGTTGTTTCCGGCAGCTTCCTTCAGAAATTGCAGGTTGCCGACAGCTCGCACGTAGTCGAGCCCATCCTCCTCGAGCAGGGCGATACCGGCCGAGTCGTACCCACGGTACTCCAGGCGCTCGAGCCCTCCGAGCAGAAGCGACTTACACTCTCTCGGCCCGACGTATCCGATGATCCCGCACACCCTGAAGCTCCTCTCTCGGCCCTTCGGTTCATCCTCTACCCGGTTCGGCCGGTAGCTGAACGGTTGTCCGGAACTACCCCTCGAAACAGTTAAAGCCCGGCCGGGCGACCCTTTTTTCGAGTCCCTCAGCCGAGCTCTCGTCGAACGAGAGTTGCGATCCTATCACAGAGCTCCCGGGCTCTTGCAACCCCCCGGGCCTCCGCAAGCACCCGGATGAGGGGCTCGGTTCCCGAAGGCCGAACGAGCACGCGGCCCTCGCCTGCGAGCTCGGCGTTTGCCGCCGCGACCGCCTCGTGCAGAGCGGGCGTGAGCTCTCGACGGGCGACGCGGATGTTCTCCTTCGCCTGCGGATAGGGCACGAGAACCGCCGCTGTCTCGGCGAGCGGGCGACCCTCGAGAACCCGGCAGAGGAGAAG
>Ga0136621_1000341_pt1 | contig 17971 bp, 12 predicted proteins | sample AntDryUQ445A2306_FD_104673 | JGI IMG/M metagenome (GOLD analysis project Ga0136621, IMG submission 104673) | Polar desert sand microbial communities from Dry Valleys, Antarctica - metaG UQ445A (23.06) | ecosystem: Environmental > Terrestrial > Soil > Desert | place: Antarctica: Dry Valley...
CGTCCTCGACGATCCACGGCTTCAGCCTCCGCGCCATCTGCGCCTCCAAGTATCGCGTGACGACCCACGCGCACCAATTCAGCGCCGAGGCACAGGTCCCTTCATTTCGTTAGAGCTTCTAAGGCCAACACAATCGCTCATCCTGCTCCCGTTCCAGCTCGGCATCCGCCTCAACCGGCCCAAGCACGTCCCCTGTCCCGTCGACGAAGCTCTCGTCGACGGTGACTCATTCGGTCCGCTTCAGGTGGTCCACATCCCAGGCCACTCGCCCGGGCATCTCGGGTTGCATTGGGCCGAACGCGACCTCTTGATTGCCGGCGACGCAATCGCAACCTGGCCGGAGCTCTGCCCCGGCTGGAAGCCTTTCACGCTCAACGAGCGCCAGCACCACGCATCGCTGCGCCGGCTGGCGGAGCTCGAGCCACGCGTCGTCGGAGTTGGCCACGGAGACGCGATCACGGACGGAGCCAGCGAACGCGTGCACGAACTCGCGGCCGAGTGAGCGCGAGGCGCGGCACCGACTGGGTGACCGCCGATCCGAGCGGCATGCTTTGTCGGTGGAAGAACGGGATGCCCGCACGCTGACGGCCCTCACGACGGAGCACTTCACGCTGCAAGGTACGCGTGCGTCGATGACCGCTGAGAGCCTGGGCCGGGCGACGATCTACCTCGGCAGCCTCTCCGCGACACTTGTCGTGCTTGCGCTGGTGGCGCAAGGTGCGCATTCACCTGCCGAGTTCAGGATCTTCGCGCTCGCGATCCTGCCGGCGATCGTCTTCCTCGGTGTGGCCACGTTCGTCCGGATCGTGGAGACGGCCGTCGAGGACAACATCGCCGCAATGGCGATCAACCGAATCCGCGGCTACTACCTGGAGCTTGCCGGGGAAGAGGCGCGCGCCTACTTCGCGCTCGGCCCACACGACGACCGTCAGGGAGTGCTGGCCAACGCTGGCCTCAATCTCGGGGTCGCGCGGAAGCTCGACAGCGTCGCGACCGTTATCGCGCTGATCAACAGCATGGTCGCGGGCGCCGCCGCCGGTGTCGCGATGGAAGCCTTCGTCGCGCGCGGTACCGCCATCGCCGCCGGAATCGCCGTCACTGCTGTGGCCGGGCTCGCCCACCTCTGGTTCGGGCCTCGCCTCTTCTTCGGCGCGCTCGAACGTTTTCCGCCGCTCTTCCCATCCAAGCCGCCGCCCGCCTGAGCTGCGGTCCTACGACCGCCGCCGCGATGAACGGCGGCAGAAGCGGTCGCGGGCCTCCGCGCCCGGCCCGACGACGAGGTTCGAGGTCAGCGACTCGATGAGTCGAGCACGGCCGGCCGCCTGCTCGTCGACCGCCTGCTCGAGTCGTCGGCGTTCCGCTCCCCGGGCTTCGAGGATGCGTGCGGCGTTCTGCCACGCCTCCCCCCGCCATTGCACGAACAGCTGGCCGAGGTTCAGGAGCCCCGTCCCGGTGAGCGGGAGCACCTGCTCGCCGACCGTTGGGTCGAGTCTGCCGGAGACGTCCCTCACGATCGGGTCCGCCAAACCGATGAGGAGGCGATTCACGGCGTTGAAGTCGGGTTCTGCGCTTCGTCCGTCGGGCGTCTCGAGCCCGGTGTCCACGAGAGCGAACGTGAGATCCCGGCTGATGTGAGCGTTCATGCCGAGCAGCATGTCGCCGAGGCCGGTGACCGACCGCTTGTCGGCGGCCTCGAAGGTGATTCGCCACACTTCGGGCACCTGAGCCCGCCGCCCCTCATACCACGCGTCGAAGGAGCGGAAGTAGAGCCTGGCAAAGACCGCATCGAGGTGGTTGAGGAAGGGACGGCTCACAAACGGCGCGTCCGGAACGCTCCTGGTGACCTGCAGGTACAGGAGTGCGAAGGCTGCGTTGTGGTGGCACGCGGCGATGAGGGCCTGGAGCCGCCGCTTCATCTCTCCGACGATTGCGGTGACGCAACCCTCATCGCCGCGCCCGCAGAAGTTCGGTGAACCGAGATTCACGGCCGGCGGCAGAGTGTCTGAGAGCTCCTGCCATGCCTTCGGCGCCGGCGGGAGCGCTACAGCCGAATCTTCCCGGCCGCCGCACCCAGACTGGCCGAGCACCGTCGCCATCGCGATCACCGCGACGCAGGTGGTCGTCGTGCGGCTCAATGCAGCTCGATGCTCCGCCGCCGCAGCGTCAGGCCGGTGGCGACGATGGCCACCGCCATCAGGCCGACGAGCGCACCCATGCTGCTGAGCCAGGTGCCGGGATCGTGCTGCCAGCGCTGCTCGGGTCTCAGGCGCAGGGCGAGCCCGTTGAATTGGGCCAGCGGATCGGTGATCCTGATTGTCGGCGCGACACTGACAACCTTGTCCAGTGACTGCAAGCGGGACAGGTCGACGCTCGATGCTGCCGCCGAGAAGGCCCACTGCGTGCTCGAGAGGTAGCTGGCCTGCTTGAAGCCGAGCCGATCGGTCACGTCGGGGAAGACGCCGCCCAGAGCAAGCAGCATCTGCAGGATCACGATGATGGGCAGCGCGGTCATCGCGCGGTCGGCCGTCTGCGCGAGCGCGGAGACGAGCAGCCCGAGGGTCATCGCGGCCACTCCCGCCCCGACCGCGACCACGACCACCTCGATCATCGGCGGCCCGATCAGGGTCCCCTCGTCGTGGGAGCCAGAGCGCGCGAGCGCGACTGCGGCCATGACGGCGCACTGGAGCGCCGTGAGGAGCCCCAGCACGGCGAGCTTCGAACCGAGGTACGCCGAGATCGACAGTCCCACCGCCCGTTCTCGCACGAAGATCGGCCGCTCCTTGACGATCTCTCGGACAGCATTCGATGTTCCGAGCCACGTTGCCCCGAGCACGACGACCAGCAGGACCAGGCCAGCCTGGGATACGGTTCGCACCTCGCCGGCCGCAGGAGCAGCGAATTCGTACGCGGGGAGCGCGGCGAGCATGAGTAATCCGAGGACGATCGGCTGCGCGACGAGCAGCGCGAGGTTGGTACGGTCCGCGACCAGCACCCGCACGTAACGGCGCGAGAGCATGCGAAACTGCTTCAGCCAGCTGAGGCCCAGGAACGCCAACCTCGCCTGCGATCGCCCACGGCCCGTCCACTTCCGAAGCGCCTGCAACGGCGTCTCGGCCGGCTCCGGCGCGCCCGGCCTGGGCGCGGCCACCTGCCCCTGCTCTGACGTTCCGCCTTGCTCCTGGCCCGAAGACTCCGGGGGCTCCCAATCCAGGTAGCGCGAATGATACGGGTGCCCGCGGAAGCGCTCGCTCCAGTCATCGTGGTCAGGGAGACTCAGGGTCTGGAAGACCTGCTGGAAGTCGTCGCAGCCGAAGTAGGTCAACGCCAGCCGCGGCGGACCGAAGTAGGCAGGCTGCCCGCCCGGTGCCAGGAACAGTACGCGGTCGCACAGGCTCAGGCTCTGGACGCTGTGGGTGACGACGACAATAGTTCGCCCGCTATCTGCCAGCTCGCGCAGCAGCTGCATCAAACTCCGTTCATACCCCGGATCGAGACCGGAGGTCGGCTCATCCAGAAAGAGCAGCGAGGGCTTTGTGAGCAACTCGAGGGCGACTGACACGCGCCGACGCTCCCCGCCGGACAGGCGCCAGACCGCGAGGTCGATCCGCTGCTCGAGGCCCAGCTCACGGATCACCTCGCTCACACGCCCTGCGCGCTGCATCTCGGTGACGTCCCCGGGGAAACGAAGCTCAGCCGCGAAGCCCAATACCTGCCGAACGGAGAGGGCCTCATGGAGCACGTTTTCCTGTGGAACGAAGCCGATACGAAGGCACAGCTCACCGTAGTCGGAGTACAGATCACGCCCGTCGTAGAGAACCGTGCCGTGCTGGGCGGGGCGAAAGCCCGCGAGGGCATTGAGCAGGGTCGACTTGCCCGCCCCGGATGGGCCGATCACAGCCAGGAAGTCGCGCTCCTCGAGGCTGAGACTGACCTGGTTCAGCAGTGTGCGACCTTCACTCGTCGTGACGCTGAGGCCTCGCGCCTGAAAGGTGATCAGCCCCTGGTCGACGTACTCCTCCAGCCGGGAGCCGACGAGACGGAACAGGTGATGGCCGATGGCCACGACGTCCAGCTCCTTCAAGACAACGCGCTCGACTCGACGGCCGTTGACGTACGTTCCGTTGGTGCTGCCCAGGTCGACGAGCTCGTAGTCGCCGTCCTTCGTCTCGCGCAACTCGGCATGGTTGCGAGACACGAGCAGGTCGTCGATGACGATGTCGTTGTCGGCGGTGCGTCCCACTCGCAGTCCTGCCGGGTCAGCGCCGTGGATGGAGCTGAAGACGCCGCTGACCCCTGCGGGCCTTCGCGTCCTCGCGAGGGGATCGGACGTGAACTGGTCGAAGCCCTCGACCTGCGTCAGGCGACGCTGACGCGACAAGCGGTCTTGTTCGGCTTCGTCGCTCTCGCCACGTGCCATCGCGCGATGCTAGCGCGTGGCGATCCGAACGCTGCGCCAATAGGTCTAGGCTTATCCTGTGGGAGCTGAGAGTCCGACGATCTTCGACGGCGTCCCGGCCGCCGAGCTCGAGACTCTGCTACGGGGCCTCGAGCGCCGCCGCTATCCGGCGGGAGCGGTCCTGATCGCCGAGGGCGACAAGCCGAACCGAATCGAGATCGTCGAGCAGGGCCTGGCAGAGGTGTTCGTCACCGACCGCAAAGGCGTCGAGCACCGCGTTGGTTCGGCCGGACCCGGGTCGACACTGGGCGAGATGTCGCTTTTCACAGGCCAGCCTGCGTCGGGCACTGTCCGGGCCGCGACCGACCTGGATGTGCTGATCATGAGGGGGAGCGAGTTTGAACGGCTGGCGGCCGCACATCCGGTCATCTACCGGAACCTTGGCGCAATGCTCGCCGAGCGCTTGGCGCGCACGAACCGCCTGGCAGCTCGCGATTCCACGAAACACCTGGGCGTGCTGGTCGACCGCGGCGGCCCGCCCGAACTCGCTTGGGCGCTCGCCGCAAGCGTCGCCTGGCACACGCGCACCGGAACGCTTCTGGTCGTGGTCGGCGAGGCGCGGCACGAGGATCTTGCGCGGCTCGCCGCCGAGCCGGCCGCGGCAGCGGAGCCCAGGGCACACCTGCTTACGGTGCCCTCCCTCGACGCCCTGCACGGGCGCTTGCCCACCAGCCGCATCGAGGACCTTTTCGCGACGTATCCCCAGATCCTGGTTCTGACCCGCGACGGTCGCGCGCCGGAGTTCGAGAATTCGCGTTTGCTCGAGCTGACGGCTACCGGTGGTGCCCCGGTGGACGGAGCAACCGTGATTCGAGGCTGGGTGGTGACGGGATCCACTCAGCGGAGGGCCAGGGACAGGATCGTGGATGTGCCGCCGCTCTCGGGCCGCGACCTCGAGCACCTCCGTGGTGGGCTGCTGCCGATTTCGACTCCGGCCGGGCGTGCGCTGGGAGCGGTCGCGCGGGATCTCGCCGGGTTGAAGGTCGGGCTCGCGCTCGGGGCGGGGAGTCTGAAGGGCTACGCCCATTTCGGCGCCCTCCACGCGCTCGAGCGCCTCAGCATCCCGATCGACGCGGTCGCCGGCACGAGCGTGGGTGCGCTCGCCGCAGGCACGCATGCGCTCGGGATGACGCCAGCCCAAGCGATCGACGTGTTCGACCGCTCCGGCCCCTTCATCTTCCGCCCGACGATCTCGACGCGTGGGCTGCTGACGAGCCGCCCGATCGCGAGGTTCTTCCGGGAAGAGATCGGCGACGCCCGAATCGAGGATCAGTCGGTGCCGCTCGCAGTGGTCGCCGCCGATCTGGAGACGCAGCGCGAGGTCGTATTTCGCCGCGGCCTGCTCTGGCTGGCGGCCCTGGGAAGCATGTCGATCCCCGGCATCTTCCCAGCGCTACGCGTCGGGGGCTACACCGTCGCCGACGGGGGTATCCTCAACCCCGTCCCCTCGAGCGTCGTCGCGGGCATGGGCGCGGACGTGATCGTCGCCGTCAGGCTCTCGGCCGGTATCCCACCACCGGAGGCCGAGTCCGAGGCGGTCGTCTCCGCCGGACGCGCGCCGTCATCGCTCAACGTGCTCCTCCGCTCCGTCGACATCATGTACAGCCGACTCACGGCGGATTTGACCGGGACGACGATGGTGACAGTGACGCCGAAGCTGCCCGATTTGCCGGGCGCCAACCTGCGCCACTGGACTCGGGGCGGCGGCTACGTCCAGGCTGGCGCCGAAGCGGTGCACGAGGCGCTGCCGCGGTTGCGCGTCGCCCTCCCCTGGCTGGCGCATTAGCGAAGCTACGACGCCGCGCGGTGCCCGGGCGTCGCTGCGACACGGTGCCGCCCCGGCACGCTCGCCCACGGCGCGAACGGGTTCTCGACGCCGGCGAGTGCCGGCTCGAGCTGCGGGAAATGCCGCAGCAGGACGGACCGCATCGAATTGTCCTCGATCCAGTCCAGCCCCAGCTGGGTGTAGACCTTCGGTGTGTAGTCCGACGTGAAGAAGCGATCGCTCTTGAGGCGGCGGGACGCCATCACGATGAAGATCCGGAAGGCCGTGTCGCTGAAACCGAAGCCGCGCGGGAACGGCTCCGCGTAGAGCCCGCTCATCAGATCGACCTCGTTCACGTCGCCGTAGAGGCCCCGCAGCTCCTCCTGCCACTCCCGGTTCGGCGTCAGCTCCTCGAAGGACGTGACCGGCTTCATGTGCAGGAGCTCGCGGAACTTCGTGTAGCGCGGAACCCCACGCTCACGCGTCCGCAGGATGTCGGTCGCGCACAGATCCATGTGAAAGCCGTCCGGCCGGTCGAACTCCTGGAGGAAGCGCGGATAGTTGTGGAGGACGAGCGCTCCGGGATGGGCGACTCCGAGCGAGTAGAGCGCGTTCGGCATCGTGATCTCGCCGAGCCGGTCGCGCGCGTGCAACGCGTTCACCTCGGGGAAGGTGAGCTCGGCGATCAGCTCGTCGTCGGCGAGGCCTTTGAACATGAACTCGTCCGGCAGGAGCGGGTGCATGCGATAAACGGCGACGAACTCCTCGGTCAGTGAGTACGGCACGCCGTGGTGGTTCGTGGCCGAGCCCGGGATGCCGCTGATGGCCTCGCTCGAACTGATCCGCCCGAAGCGACGCTTCACCCGCTCCGACGCGAGCCCGAACCACTGGGCGCGCATCGCGATCTTCGTCGTCGGGTGGGCGATGATCGCGGGCGTCCAGTCGACGGTGTGGATCTTCGCCATCAATGCACCGTTGATCATGCGCGCCCTGTCGTAGAGTTGGTCGTCCGACCACGTCGGGTACTCCGCCCGCAGCCGGTCGCAGATCGCGTTGTGCTCGAGGGTGAAGAGTGTGTGCAGCACCGAGAGTCCGATCCAGTGAGTGCCGCCGACGTCTGCGTAGTCGACGTTTTCCTCCAGGTCGGCGGGCAGCATGCCGTCGGTCTCGACGCGCAGCTTGCCGTGCTCACGTGCTCGCGTCCGATCGATGAACGACTTGTCGCGCCCGTAGATCTGCGAGCCGTCCCACCAGTGGGTGTCGACGGTGCGCCACGTCTGCGGCGCATCCTGATCGGCGCTCGCCTCGCGCGGCGTCCGCCTGATCTCCATCGTCGGATCGGGCCAGGCGTCCCCCTCGTCGAGCGACATCAGCCACGGCTCCTCCGCGTCGTTCGGGCCGTGGCTGAACCAATCGTGTACCTCGAACTGGAGCCATGCTGCGGCGAGCACGTTCAGCGTCGTCGCGGGCACGAACTCGTCCCGCGTGTGCAGCGCGCGGCTGACCGTGCGCGGGTTCGGCGTGAGCAGGCGGGGCTCGGCCTCGGGATGCGTGTGCTCGAGTGGGAAGTTCCGGCCGAACCGCGTGCCGGTGCTTCCCATCAGGGGATGGTCGAGGTCGTTGAACGTCCCGTCGATCATCCGCGAGGTCAGGTAGCGCGGCTCCTCCGGGCCGCTCAGTGGGAACGTCAGCGCGCCGGTGAGGTAGCGCGCCGCCGCCGGATCATCGGGGCCGGTGGGGACGGCGAGGCCGGTGGGCTGACCCGTGTCATGCAGGTTGCGGGCGCGAAGGAGGTTGCGCAGCTCCGCCAGCACGAGAATGCCCAGCGGCAGCGGCAGCCGGTGCCAGCCGAAGCGGCGATCGAGTGTCAGCGCGAATTTTGTCAAGCCGTCCGAAAGTCGCATCGTCACTTCCCGGGGAGAGGGGCCAGAGGACAGTCCGTCGATCAAAGCACCGCGACGGAGCGGGAGTCAACCCGAGGCGGCTACACGGAGCGGCGCGCGAGCAGCGACAGGAAGACGTTCGCACTCGAGACGAGGATCGCCGTGCGGGCTGCTCTGGCAGGCAGCTGCCGCTGCGTGCCCGCGATCGCCGCGGCGGCTACGTCGCTGAGGTGGATGAGCGGCGCGACACGGAGAGCACGCGCGCGGCCCGCCGGGTCTCGTTGCAGGAGGTCGAGGCCGATGAACACCGTGCGAACGCCGAACAGGCGAAGCGCGTACAGCGCGGAGGGGCTCGCAGCCGCATCGACTCCGGCGCGCCTCGCGAACGTGCCAGGCGAAACGAGCGTGACGCTGCCGTTGGCAAGCCGGATCGCGGCGAGCAGAACGCGAGCGGCATCCGACGTACGCGGCATCGGGCGACGATATCGTGTTGCCCGGCGCCCTGTCTTTCCCGGGAGGGCTCGCATAAGCTTCGGCCGTGGCCGGCCCAGCCCGCGTGCTCGTCCTCGGCGGCGGCTTTGCCGCCCTGCATACCGTTCGGAAGCTCCGCGGCGCGATGAGATCGGACGTGGCCGGGGTGACCGTCGTGGCGCGCGAGAACTTCCTGTACGCGCACGGGTTCGCCGGCGAGATGGTCACCGGCCGGATCGCACCCGGCACGATCCTCAATCCGGCGCGGCGGATCTTCGCGCCCGCGCGCATTCATATCGCCGAGATCGAGTCGATCGATCTCGACGCCCGCCGCGTCGTCACGAGCCGCCACCTGGACGGGGCGCGCTACCAGCTCGAGTACGATCGGCTGGTGCTCGCGCTCGGCAGCGCAGAGAACCTCGGCGCATATCCCGGCCTCGCCGAGCACGCCTTCAAGCTCAAGCTCTACGAGGACTGCTTCCGCCTCAAGAACCACCTGATCGAGATGCTCGAGCTCGCCGACATCGAGACCGACCCGGACGAGCGGCGCCGGCTGCTCACCTTCTTCGTGGCGGGTGGCGGCTTCTCGGGAACCGAGCTCGCCTGCGAGCTCGCGGACTTTCTCCGCCTGCTCACGCAGCGCGAGTACCCGCGGATCGCGCGCTCCGAATGCCGGATCGTGATCGTCCATCCGGGCGCAACACTCCTGCCCGAGCTGTACGGCGCGAGCACCGAGCGGCGCGGCAGAAGCTACCCACAACTCGTTCGCTACGGAATGCGGCACGCCGAGCGCCTCGGCGTCGAGCTCATGCTCGAGACGAAGGTCGTCGGCGCGACGCCGAACGAGGTCCACCTCTCGAACGGCCAGCACGTGCCCACGCGGACGATCATCTCCACGGTCGGCACGAAGCCGGTCGCCGTCCTCGAGGAGCTGCCGCTCGAGCGCGACCCGCGCGGGCGGCTGGTGGTGGACGAGCACCTGCGCGTACCCGGACAGGACGATGTCTGGGCGGGTGGAGACTGCGCCGCTGTCCCGCACCCGCGGGGAGGCACGTGCCCGCCCGTCGCCACGTACGCGATCGCACACGGCGCGCACATCGGCAGGAACCTCTCGCGCGCCCTGACCGGGAAGCCGCCGAAGCCGTTCCGCTCCGGAGTGATCGGCCAGGCCGTCTCGATCGGCCGTCGCACGGCAGTTGGCGATGTGAAGGGCGTCCCGTTGCGCGGCAAGGTCGCCTGGCTCGGCTGGCGCGTCGTCGGCTTCGCGATCTTCCCGTCGTGGGATCGGCGCTTGCACCTGCTCGCCGACTGGTCGGTGTGGCCGCTCGTCGGACGCGACATCGTCCAGATGACGAGCTCGCTGATGCCCGACTACGAGGTGCGCCACAACGTCTACCAGGCGGGCGAGGTGATCGCCGAGCGCGCGCGCCCTGTGCGCTACGTCCACGTGATCGTCGAGGGCGAGGTGGAGCTGATCGGCCGCCAGGAGACGGTGGACACGATCGGCCCCGGCAGCCATTTCGGCCGGAAGTCGCTCGAGCAGGCGGAGGCCGACGTTGCGCGCGCGAAGTCGCTCGTCCGTACCGTCGCCCTCCGCGCCGAGCAGGCGAACCGGTTGCAGGACGTGCTCCTCTCGACGGGGCGGATCGTCGCCCGCACGGAGGCGATCGACGTCGAGCCGTACCGGCGCGAGCGCGAAGTCGGCGGCGACGGCTGATGCAGATCGCCGGCCGCACGGTGTTGATCACGGGCGCCTCGAGCGGCATCGGCGCCGCCACCGCTGTCGCCGTGGCTCGTCAAGGCGGCCGGCCGATCCTGCTAGCCCGTCGGCAGGAGCAGCTCGATCAGCTCGTCGCGCAGATCGGTGGCGACGCCCGTGCGTATGCGGTGGACTGTGGCGACCGCGAAGCAGTTGCAGCGGCCGCCGCGAAGATCCTGGGCGAAATCGGGGTGCCGGACGCGATCGTCAACAACGCCGGCGCCGGGCGCTTCCTCTTCTTCGACGAGACCGAGCCGGAGGAGTTCGAGCGGATGATGGCCGCCCCCTACTTCGCTGCCGTCTACGTCACGCGCGCCTTCCTACCGGCGATGATCGAGCGCGGTAGTGGTCACGTCCTCATGGTCAACTCCCCGATCAGCTTCCTCGCCTGGCAAGGGGCGTCGGGCTACGCCGCGGCCCGTTGGGCCCTGAGGGGGCTCAGCGATGCCCTCCGCGCAGACCTGCGGGGCACAGGAATCGGCGTCTCTCAGGTTGTGCCGTCCAAAGTGTCGAGCGGCTACTTCGAGCACAACCCGGGCGCGGCGGAAGGCATACCGGGCATCTCCCGGTTCGTCGGCTCGCTCACCCCGGAGCAAGTGGCCGACCTGATCGTCGACTCGATCGAGCGTGAGCGGCGGCTCGTGTTCGCGCCGGGCAGGCTGCGGCTGCTCGTCTCCCTGAGCCGACTGTTCCCCGTGCTCAGCGAGCGGCTCGTTCTCGCGACCGGGCGGCGCAGATCGGGCGGCGGTGCACCTTGATCCCGCTCCCCTCCGTCTGCAAGGGTTAGGCATGGCGACGCCGGAGAGCATCGAAGCGGGAGCACCGGTCGAGAAGCGAGCGACGCAGCAGCAGGTCGCCGGCGCGGGGGGCCTGGAGGTGCGGAACTGGGGCCGCGACCTGGTCTCGCACGCGCAGGTCGTCGTCGAGGTGCGCAGCGTGGACGATGTCGTTGCCGTCATGCGTGACCCGGTGCGCTACCCCTCGCCCATCCGGCCGCACGGCTCGACCCACTCGACGACGCAGTGCACGGCCGCCGACCGGGGCACGGTGCTCGACATGCGCGCCCTGAACCGAATCCTGGACGTCGGCGCGGACACCGTCACAGTCGAGGGCGGCGCACTCCTGATCGACGTTGCGAAGGAGCTCGAGCGACGGAGCCTCCAGTTCTACGTCAACATCGAGCTCGGCAATGCGACCCTCGGCAGCGTCGCTTGCGCCGCCACGAAGGACGCGTCGATGCCCGGCGAGTACGGCCAGGTGAACTCGTACTGCGTGCGAATGAAGATCGTCACCGCCGGTGGCGACGTGGTCGAGATCACCGAGGACGAGCCGGAGCTGCTGCAGGCGGCGCGATCGAGTTACGGGCTCCTGGGCGTCGTCGTCGAGGCCACGTTCCGCATCCGAGCGCTGCAGGCGATGTCGGTCGAGCACCGCGTGTTCGAGCTCGAGGACTTCGCGCGCAGGCTCCCGAAGCTCGTCGGCCGCGATCACTCGAACATGCTCTACATCTTCCCGTTCCTCGACAGGGTCGCGGTCGAGCTCCGGCGGTATACGGGCGACGAGGAGAAGGCGGAAGGCGCTCCCTCGCACTTCGCCTGGCGGTTGCGGAACTTCACGTGGAAGTCATTCGCGCCCGGGCTCGGCTACCTGCTCGAGCGTTTCATCTCGTCGCGCACCGTGCGCTACTTCATCCTCAATCGCTTCAACGGGCTCATGCAGCTGATGATGACGCGCACGGTCAAGGGCTCGCACACGATTCCGACCGACCAGATGATCCGCTACCCGCACGAATCCGGGTGGAGCCGCTACACGTTCAGCATCTGGGCCTTTCCGCAGGAGCGCTACGCCGACACCCTGCGTGACTACTTTGCCTGGGCGAAGCGCTACTACCGCGACCACGGCTGGCGCCCGAACCTCCTGCACGTCGGCTACCGGATCGAGCAGGATCAGAGCTCCCTGCTCTCGTACACCTGGAATGGTCCGGTCCTGACGATCGATCCGGTCTCGACGGGCGCACCGGGTTGGCGCGAGTTCCTCCAGGCCTACAACGACTTCTGCAGCGAGCACGGCGGCAGCCCGCTCTTGAACCAGACCTGGGGTCTCACGCGCGACCAGGTGCGGAAGGCGTTCGGCGACCGGCTCGCCCGGTTCGAGCAGGTGCGCCGGGGGTACGACCCGGACGACCGGTTGCTGAACGACTATTTTCGCGAGCTGCTGGCGTGACCGCCGAGCCGGCGGCTGCCGCCCGCCGGTACTTCGACGCCATCACACGCCGCGATCTGGACGCCGCGGCCGCATGCTGGGCTACCGGAGGCATCGACCACCTGGTACCCGTCGGAGAGCTCGAGGTGCCGGGTGCGTGGCGCGAGTACTTCGCATCGCTGTTCGCGGCGATGCCGGATTTCAACTACGAGGTGCTGGAGACGGTGTCGGAGGGCACGCGTGTGGCGGTCCACTGGCGCGCGATCGGACACTTCACAGGGAAGCCGTTTCAGGACATCCGCGCGACCGGAAGGCGAGTCGAGATAGCGGGGATGGACCTGGTCGACGTCGTCGACGACAAGATCACCAGGATCGACTCCTACTGGGACGACGCAACCGTGACGCGGCAGATCGGCCTGCTCCCGTCCCGAGGAAGCCGCGAGGAGCGAGCGCTGATCTCGCTCTTCAACCTGCGGACTCGTCTACGTCGGCGCAGGTGAGCCGTCGTTCTCACTCCGCGTACGTGCCTCCCGGGGCAGGAACCTCGTCCTGGTAGTAGGCCATGACGTCCTCGATCATCCGATCCCAGGCCGCTGCTCCGTGTTCGCCGTAGCGCTCCTCCTCGTAGCAGCCGAGCGGAAAGTCGAGCGCGTTGACCAGACACTTGTTGCAGTACGTGCATGCCTTGTCGGCTCTCGGACGATCGTGGCCCGCACGCCATAGCTGTGGCAAGTCCGGGTTGGCCAGCAACGGTCGGGCAATCGCCACCGCGTCGCAGTCGCCGTTCTTGATCGCACGGGCGATCCGAGAGGCCGTCTGCCAACCGCCGCCGCAGATCACCGGAACCGTCACGGCTTGCTTGATCTCGTGCGCGTCCGCCGCGTTGAGCCCCTCGAGCAGCTCCGGCACGGCGCGACCCTTCTTCACGAACGGCTGCGTGCGGCGCCACATCAGCCCGGGGATCCACCGCAGCGCTGCGTACCGAAACAGCAGGTAGTTGCGGAACGTGTGCTTGCCGCTGGCGATCATGCTCTGGTACGTCGCCGCCGAATAACGGAAGTCGATCGGTCCGGCCGGGTTGTGCGGGTGCGGGAACGTGCTTCCAGTCGAGACGTTGATCGCATCTGCCCCGGCCTTCTCCGTCCACCGGGCGATCTGGATTGCGTCGTCGAGCGTATTCCCGCGCTTCCATTCCAGCGGAAAGGTGCTCGCATTGTGGTTGTCGCGCGCGTTGAGCCTGACGATCAGGAAGTAGTCGTCCCCGACTCGCTGCCGAATGGCATGGATCACCTCGAGCAGGAAGCGGGCACGGTTCTCCAGCGGCCCCCCGTACTCGTCGGTCCGGTCGTTGATCGCCGAGCTCAGGAACTCCGTGAGGAGGTACCCGTGCGAGGCCTGCAGCTCGATACCGTCGGCGCCGGCAGCGCGGGCGCGCCCCGCAGCGTCCGCGAACTTCTGCACGATCGCTGCGATCTCCTCGCGTGTCAGCGCGCGGGAGCGCATCCCGTGGAAGGAGTCGGTCTTGCTCGTCGCGCCCAGAGCGACGCGCCGACGATTCTCGATCCCTCCGATGTCTCGCTGGCGCCCCGCGTAGGCCAGCTGCACGATGAGCTTGCAGTCGTACTTGTGCACCTGCTCGACGAGCTCACGCCAGAAGGGAATGCGCGCGTCGCGATCGAGCATCGCGTAGTTGGGCAGGACGCGTCCGCGAACGTCGATCGGAACGTGCGAGGTGATGATCGCCCCCACTCCACCCGCTGCGAATCGCTTCTCGAAGTTGATGCGAGCCAGCGTGCCGCTGCCGTCGTAGTTGTCGATCCGCCCCGACATGCTCGATCGCAAGATGCGGTTCGGGAGCTCGAGATTCCGAAACTGCAGCGGCTGGGAGATCACGTCGGCGTCGGACACCGAAGTACCGTAACGGGCTCGCGTCGCCGGACTTCCCATCAGGGCGCGCCCGGCGTCGGCGGCGGCGCCAGGCCGGTCGCAGGCGTCCGTGGCTCGACTCGGCCCTCGACGCTGATATCGGGCAGCCAGCGCAGCCATCGTGGCAGGTACCAGTTTCGGGCGCCGAGCAGGTGCATCCCCGCCGGAACGAGGACGGACCGGATCACCGTGGCGTCGATTGTGAGCGCGACGGCCATCCCGAACCCGAGCTGTTGAAACGGGCCGAGCTCGCCGAGCGCGAAGCCCGTGAAGACGGCCACCATGATTAGGGCGGCCCCGGTGATGATCCGAGCAGTCGAGCTCACACCCTCGCTGACCGCCGCATGGTTGTCGCCCGTCTCGTTGAACCGCTCGCGGATCCGGCTGAGCAAGAAGACGTGATAGTCCATCGACAGACCGAAGAGCACGGCGAAGAGGAACAGCGGCACCCAGGCCTCGACGCGGTCGACCTGCTGAAAACCGAGCAGGTCTGCTCCCACGCCCTTCTGGAAGACGAGAACGATCAAGCCGTACGCGGCACCCACGGACAGCAGGTTCATGACCACGGCCTTCGCCGGCACGATGATCGATCGGAACGCGAACATGAGCAGAAGGAAGCTCAGCCCGAGGACGAAGGCCAGGACATAGGGAAACGCCTTGTTCGTCAGGGCGACAGAGTCGATCTCCTTGGCTGTCGCCCCAGTGACGAGGACTTCCGCGCCGGCCGCCTTGAATGCCTGCGGGACGTAATCGTGGCGGATTTGCTTCACGGCCGCCACGGCCCGTGGGTCCTTCGGGTCGCTGCGGAGCGGAACCGAGATCAACGCAACGTTGCGCGGCACTCTCACCTCGACCCGCGATGGACCGAACACATCGTCCTCTTCGAGCCGTGATCGCAGGCGCGTGATCGCGCTCCGGACCGGAGCGGAACCCACCGGGCCATCGACGACGACCTCGACCGGGCTCACCCTTGCTGCCGCGAAGTTGCGCTGCAGTGCCTCGAAGCCGCGTTTGGAGATGGCCGTATCCGGAAGCCCGGTCACGCCGACATTCCCGGTCTTTAGCTCGAATGCGGGAACCGCCGCGGCGAGGAGGAGCGCGACCGAGACGACGAGGCTCAGCACCGGACGCCTCATCACGCCGTTCGCGACCGCGGCCCAGAATCGCTGCTCGGAGTTCGTCGACCCACGGCGCCCGATGACCGGGAGCGAGATCCGGTTCAGGCGGTCGCCAAGGATGGCGAGGAACGCAGGCAGGAGCGTGAGCGCGGCCAGGACCGAGAGTGTCCCGACGAGCATCGCACCGATCCCCATGCTCCGGAGCAGCCGATCCGGAACGAGAGACATACCGAACAGCGCGAGAACGACCGCCTTGCCGCTGAAGAGCACCGCCCCGCTCGACGTCGCTCCCGCCGTGGCGATTGCTTCCTCGACGTCATGGCCGGCCGAGCGCTCCTCGCGATAGCGAGTGAGGACGAAGAGTGCATAGTCGATGCCGAGCGCGAGCCCCAGGCCGACGATCATGTTCGTGACGAAGATCGAGAGGTCCATTACTTGTCCGAGGAGCGTCGCAATCCCGAGCGCGACGCCGATCGAGATCACGGCCAGGATCACGGGAAGCAACGCGGCGACGAGCGTCCCGAAGACGACCAGCAGAACGATGAAGGCAACGGCCAACCCGATCGACTCACCCTTCTTGAGATCTTCCTCGGCGACGATCTGGAAGTCGTGGCCGACGCTGGCCTCGCCGCTGACGGAGGCGTCGAACGAACTCGCGCCGTCGACCCGCAGCACCCGCTCAGTGACCTTGGCGATGTTCCGCTCCACCTGGTCGAAGTCGCCGGCGAGGACGAACGGCAGCAACGTCGCGCGCCCGTCATCGGAGACCAGATCCGGGTCTTCGTCCTGATAGTAGTGCCGGCCGCCAGCGACGACGGCGGGCCCAAGCCCGGTGATCTCGCGATATAGCCTCTCCACCTGGCCGCGGAAGGCATTGTCCCGCACCGTCACCGACGGCGAGCTCAGCACGACGAACTCGGTGATTCGCTTCGGTCCGCGCAACCGCTCGAGCACCCTATCCGCGCGCTTCGACTCGGTATCTCCGATCGGGCCTGCCTCAGTGGTCACGGTGTCGGCGAGGCGAGCGCCCGCGAACGTGAGCCCCGCGACGAAGGCGAGCAGCCAAAGCCCTACGGTGAGCCACGGTCGTCGTGCACAGGCCCGTGCGAGGCTCTCCGTGGACAGCCTCGGCTCGTGGTGGAGGGTCTCGCTCGGGACGGCGAGCGTGGCCAGCTGCCGTGTTCGCGCGCTGAGTCTTGACAGGTCGACCGGCCCCTCACCCAACCGCAGCAAGGTGTCTCCGACCTCGATACGCTCCTCGCCGTCGAGCTCCACGGAATTCTCGATCCGCTGCCCATCCACGAAGGTGCCGTTCATGGAGCCGAGGTCGGTCAGGACGACACGACCACCGCCGCGCATCTGGAACGTCGCATGCCGGCGCGAGAGCTTGACGTCCGGGAGCACGAGGTCGCAGTCCTCGTCACGGCCGATCACGACCTCGCCTGCGGTCAACTTCACCGTCGTGCCACTGTCGCGACCGGAGTGGACCGTGAGCCACACACCACCCTCCGCCAGCACGGTGTCGGCCCGTCGGAGCGGACTCCTGATCGAGATGACGGTATCTCCGAGACGCAGGCGCTCCCCTCCCCTCAGGTGCACCGGCTCGTAGATCTGCCGGCCGTTGACGAAGGTCCCGTTGCGCGAACCGAGGTCCGTGACGACGGCACTCCCGTCCGGTAGGACGGCCAGCGAGGCGTGTCGGCCGGACACGGTCGGGTCGCTCAAGACGAGCGCCGAACGCTCTTCGCGTCCGATCACGAACTCCTCTCCAAGCGCCTCGATCTCACGGCCACGCTCGTGACCGGAATCGATCCTGAGGGTCATGCCGCACGTCGTTGCGACGGTCACCGCCGGCCACCAGAGGCCAATGGTCGAATCCCCGAGTCGCAGTTCCTCATTGCCGTCCAGGTCGACGGTGCCGTCGATCCGGTGCCCGTTCACGAACGTTCCGTTACGTGAGCCGAGGTCGGTCAGAGCCGCGTGCCTGTCCGACAGAATCGAGAGCGAGGCATGACGACGCGAGACGTTGTCGTCGTGGAGAACAAGATCGCAGACCTCGTCACGGCCGATCAAAAATCCGTCTCCGGCGGCCTCGGCGGTTGTCCCCTTGTCTGGCCCCGAACGGACCGTGAGTCTCACCGGGCTTTGGTACATCGTTTGCTCGACCGAGTCAAGCGCGCGGGTGCTCGCCGTCCGACAGTGGGCAAACCGCGACCACACGGCTCACTCGGATTCGGGCCGCCAGCTCTTCGATCCCAACCTCGACTCGGTACATCGGACGCTGCACGGTCGAGGGGCCGGTCGTGCCACAAGAGCTATTGAAGAACGGCGAGTCCAGAGGGCAACACGAGGGCAACACGAGGGCAACACGAGGGCAACACGAGGGCAACA
>Ga0136621_1000342_pt1 | contig 17927 bp, 18 predicted proteins | sample AntDryUQ445A2306_FD_104673 | JGI IMG/M metagenome (GOLD analysis project Ga0136621, IMG submission 104673) | Polar desert sand microbial communities from Dry Valleys, Antarctica - metaG UQ445A (23.06) | ecosystem: Environmental > Terrestrial > Soil > Desert | place: Antarctica: Dry Valley...
GATGGACCGCTGATGGCCGTGCGTACCCGCGCGAGATCGGGCGGCGAACCCCGCGAGCGGCCGCGGCACGAGGCGCTCGGCCTCTCGCTCGACGACGTCAAGCTCATGTACCGGCAGATGCTGCTCATGCGCGTCATCGGCGAACGGATGATGCAGCTCAACCGAATGGGCCGCGCGCCCTTCACTGCCGCATCGGACGGGCACGAGGCCGCGGAGGTCGGCGCGGGGTGGGCGATCCGCCGAGGGTCCGACTGGTGCGTCCCGTACTACCGCGACATCGGGGTCGCGATCGCGCTCGGCTTCACCACGCTCGACGAGTTCCGTGGGGTGTTCGCGAAGGCCACCGATCCGAACTCCGGTGGGCGCCAGATGCTCCACCAGTTCAGCTCTCCGCAGGACCGCATCCTCACCGGCTCCGTCTGCATCGCGACGCAGTTCCCGCATGCCGTCGGGCTGGCGCTCGCGGCGCGCGTGAAGAAGGAGGACCACATCGTGTTCGCCTTCGGCGGCGATGCTGCGACCAGCCCGGGAGATTTCCACGAGGCGGTGAACTTCGCCGCCGTCCACAAGCTCCCCGTCGTGTTCGTCATCGAGAACAACCTGCTCGCCATCTCGACCCGCTTCGAGCAGCAGATGGCCGTGCCGCACGTCGCGGACCGCGCGGCCGCCTACGGGATCCCCGGCACGATCGCCGATGGGATGGACGTGCTCGACTCCTACGAGAAGGTGAAGGCGGCGGCGGACCACGCGCGGGCGGGCGGAGGCCCGAGTCTGGTCGAGCTGAAGTGCTACCGCTTTCTGCCTCACACATCGGATGACGACGACAGCCGATACCGCTCGAAGGAGGAGCTCGCGCACTGGCGCGCCCGTGACCCGATCGACGTCGGCCGCGCCTACCTCGCGTCACACAGCGTCGACGATGCCTGGTTCGATGGCACGCGCAGCGATGTCGGAATGGAGATCGAGGCCGCGATCGAACAGGCCGAGTCCGAGCCGGACCCCGCACCCGAGGACGCCATGACACACGTGTACGCGGAGGATCCGCCACCCGGCACGCGCGCCTAGTGGCGTGCGCCGTTCCCCGCGCGCGACACTAGCGGTGCGCGCCCTCGCGATCGCGGTGCTCGTGCTGACCGCGTGCGTGCGTCCGCCGCAGCCGATCGCGGACCTGTCCCCCACACCGGAGCCTGGCTACCTCGACGTGACCGCGCTCCTCGACCTGTCGGGGGACCGCGCACCCCGCGGGGATGCCCAGCGCAACGCGCTCGCGCTCTGGAACGACCTGGCTCAGACCCGTGGGCGCGGACCCGTTCGGATCAGGGTCAACGTGGTCGATGTCGGCGGGAGCGACGCGCGGATGCTCATCGAGCTGCGGCGTGCGGCGGTGGAGGGTCGCGCGGACGCCGTGATCGTCGGCGCGCCGGTGTCGTTCGGGATCCCCGCCTTCTCTGACGCCGTGCAGGCCGCGGAGCTGCCGATCCTCATGACGATGCCGCTCGACGAGCCGGCCACCGAGCGTGGCGGCCGCTGGGTGTTCGCGATCGCGCCGACCCCGGAGCAGATCGCGAGGAGGGTCGTCATGATCACCCCGAGCCCGCTCGACACACTCGTCATCACGGCGGAAGGCCGGCCGGCCGACGCCGAGGTCGGCGCGATCCTGCGCGAGTGGAGAAGGACCGCCCGCACGTACCCGCAGGAGCTCCGCGTGGACCGCCGTGACGAGGTCATCCAGGCGGCGGTCCGTCTTGCCTCGGCGGCGCGCCGCGTGCATCTGGCCGGGCCGCCGCGGTACTGGAGCACGCTCGGCGCCGCGCTCAAGCAGGGCGGACGCGGCGCGACGTACGTCTTGTCGTACCTCACGGACCACTCCGATCTCGGCGAGTTCCGCGACGGCCTCGACGCGGTGTGGCCGGCACCGCTGCACTTGACGCTCGCCGCGATCCCGCCCAACTCGACCGCGAGCGCGCGGCGACAGTTCGTGCAGTCCTATGCCGATCGGCACGGGCCGCCAACGGCGCACGCCGTGGCCGCATATGACGCGCTCTCCGCGCTCGCGCTCGCCGCCGAGCGTTCGGGAGCCGACGACCGCGAGAGGCTGCGTGAGCAGCTGGAGCTCACCACATTCGCCGGCATCGCGACGACGTACGCTTTTTCCGTGAGCCGTCACGCCGGCCATTCCGGGGAGGACCTCGCGCTCTACCGCTGGAGCGGGGGCGCACCGGTGCTGGATACGAGGCGGTGAGCCTCCTCGGGATGCGCGGCGAAGAGGAGAGCAGGTCCCTCCCGGAGGACCGCCGATGAGCGACCTGGCCGGACTCATATACGACTGGAACCGGGACGGCCGCGCCGCGCGCGCTGACTACCGCGCTGTGGAGCTGGACGACGAGACGCTGCGCGACGGGCTCCAGGGCCCTTCGGTGAGGAACCCGCCGCTCGAGGTGAAAAAGCGCCTGCTCCACCTCATGGACGCGCTCGGGATCGACAGCGCCGACATCGGCCTGCCCGGCGCGTCACCACATGCGCGCGCCGCGATCGTCGCGCTCGCGAAGGAGACGACGAAGCTTCGCCGCCTCCGGCCGAACCAGGCCATCCGCACGCACCCTCAGGACGTGCAAGGCGCGATCGAAGCCGCGGTCGAGTCGGGCGTCGCGATCGAGTCGTGCGCGTTCATCGGCTCGAGCCCGATCCGCCGCTTCGCGGAGGACTGGTCGCTCGACACCATGCTGCGGAGCGTCGAGGAGTCGGTCACCGCGCTGACGAAGGCCGGGCTGCCGGTCATGTTCGTGACCGAGGACACGACGCGCGCCGATCCCGAGACGCTCGTGAAGCTGTACGAGGCGGCGATCGGCTGCGGCGCTGGACGCGTGTGCGTGTCCGACACCGTCGGGCACGCGACGCCCGAGGGCGTGCGCAACGTCCTCTCGTTCGTGCGCGACGAGATCATCAAGGGCCGCGCCGTGAAGCTTGACTACCACGGGCACAACGACCGCGGACTTGGCACGACCAACGCGCTCGCCGCCACGGCCATCGCCGACCGCGTCCACGGCTGCGCCCTCGGCATCGGCGAGCGCGTCGGCAACTCCGCGATGGACCAGCTGCTCATCAACCTGCGCCTCTGGGGGCTCATCGACACCGACCTCACGCCGCTCGTTGAGTACACGGCGCTCGTGTCCGAGCACTGCGGCGTGCCGATCCCCGCCAGCTACCCAGCGCTCGGCGCGGATGCCTTCCGCACCGGGACCGGCGTGCACGCGGCCGCGGTGGTGAAGGCGCTACGCCGCGGCGACCGCGAGCTCGCGGACCTCGTGTACAGCGGCGTCCCGGCGTCCGTCGTCGGGCGCGAGCAGCGTATCGAGGTCGGGCCGATGAGCGGGCAGTCCAACGTGGTGTTCTGGCTCGAGCAGCACGGCTTCGTGGCCACCCCCGAGCGCGTCGCACGGATCTTCGAGCTCGCCAAGAGCTCGGATCGCATGTTGACCGACGAGGAGCTCAGTGACGCCGCCACACCCTGAGCGTCGTTGACTTAGTCCATCTACCTAGTCAAGATGTGGCCGATATGAAGACGGTGAACATCCACGAGGCCAAGACTCACCTGTCGCGCCTGATCGCCCGCGCGGTCGAAGGTGAGGAGATCGTGATCGCGAAGGCCGGACGCCCGGTCGCGAAACTCGTCGGCCTGACGCACCCGATCCGTCGCCGCAAGCTCGGTCTCGCGCGCGGCAAGATCGTGATCCACGACGATTTCGACGCTCCACTTCCCGAGGACATCCGCCGAGCCCTTGGCGGATGAAGGTGCTCCTCGACACGCACGCGTTCCTGTGGGCTTTGACTGCGCCTGAGCGGCTGTCACGGCGGGCTCGACGAGCCACCGAGGACGAGGACAACGAAGTCCTCGTCAGCGCCGCGAGCGTATGGGAGATCGCCATCAAGGCGAGTCTCGGTCGTCTCGATCCTGGTGTGGCCGAGATCGAGAGGAGTCTTCCCGATGAGATGGAACGGCACGCGTTCCAGCCGCTCCCGGTCCACGTGCGACACGCGCTCCGGGTCGCCGCACTCCCGACCGTGCACCGGGATCCGTTCGACCGGCTCCTCGTGGCTCAGGCAATCGTCGATGACCTGCATCTGGTCACCGCGGACCGCAAGCTCGGCGCCTACGGCGTCAAGGTCGTCTGGTAGCTCACGGCGCGCCCTGACAATGCTCGCGCTCGAGGACATCGTCGCGCCGACCCCGTCGCGGTGTTCTTCTCGCATGACAGCGCGATGTGCGGCGCACAGATGCGCTTGACCAAGCCGCAGTGCTAGGCGACGCGCAGCCGAGTAGGTGCCCTTAGAACGTCTCGTCTGGCAGGTCGAGGCCCATCCGCCGAAGCTCCTGGAGGCTGAGCGGCGCCTCCGGCTCCACCGAGCACCAGCTCAGGAACACGTAGAGCTGGCGGAGGTGCTGCCCGGCGTGCAATCGGGTGCGCTCGAGGACCTGAGCCAACGTGCGCGGCCCCACATCGGCGTCGATCGTCCGCATGAAGCGTGCGGGGTCGGACTCCGTGCCGCGGTACCAGCCGTCGAACTTCGCCTTCACGGTCTCGCCGAAGCGGGCGATGCGCTCGGCGGAGTCGTGCGCCGGTACGTCGCCGGGCGCGAGCCAGGTGTTCGCGGGGAAGATGCCGAGGACGTCCGCGTCCACGCTCACCTCGATCACGCGGAAGATGTGGTGCGCGAGCTCGCGGAGCGGCCTGTCGCGGTCGGGCGAGCGGAGCGCGAGCCTATCGTCGGGCACCTGGCGGACGGCTCGGAGCGATGCCTCGAGGATGGTGCGGATCGTCGACAGCAGCTGCTCCGGCGTGCCGGTTCGCTCCTCGTAGGCGATGCCGACGAGGGCGGCGAGCTGCCCGGGGTTCCACCCCGTCATCGCGCGGTCGCCGATGACCACGGCTGGCGTGCTGCGCAGGCCACGCGAGCGCAGCTCGGCCAAGGCCTCCGGGTCGCTCTCGACGTCCAGCTCTTCGAATGGAACGCCCTGGCGCGAAAGCCACGCTTTCGTCATCGCACAGCTGCTTCAGCCGGGGCGGGTGAAGACACGGACGGCGGCCATCGCTGCGCATGATGCGCGGTCAGAGGACGATGCGCCTCGGTGGCGTGGCGACAGCACGCGCTGACCGGCCGCGCGCACACTAGGCCCATGAGCCAACGTATCGAGCCCGCACGCCTCTGGCCCGGCGTGGCTGCCGCGGCCATCACGGCCGCCCCCGAAGCGCGCGATCACGGCCGCAGCGCGCGGATGATCCGCGGCAAGGCGCTCATCTTCTGGGATCCCAGGCGGCCCGGGCGGAAGCTCGACGCGATCGACACGGACCAGATCACCCCGGCCACCGACTGCGTGTCCGAGAGCCTCGAGACCCTCGACGAGCGGTGGAAGGCGGGCTCGTTCCGGTACCTCATGCCGGACTTTCGCGCGCGCGTTCACGCTGGCGAGACTTTCGTCGTCGCGGGAGACCGGTTCGCCATCGGCAGCTCGCGCGAGATGAGTCCGGCCGGGCTGAAGGCCGTCGCCGAGGAGCGGGGCCTCGAGCTCGTGGTCGTGTGCGGGCAGAGCATGGGCGACATCTTCCGGCGCAACGCGTTCAACCTCGGACTGCACGTCGTGCAGAGCCCCGAGGCCGTGGCGGATGCGCGCGACGGCGACACTTTCGCCTTTGACCCGGACGGGAGGCAGCTCGTGAACGAGACACAAGGCAAGACGTACGACCCGGTCCCGCTCACGCCGAAGGAGGATGAGATCCGCCGGAGCGGCGGCATCTTCGCGCTCGGACGCCGCGAATTCCCGGAGTCCGTCCGGCGCGCGCCGCGCGTCGAGTGGCCCGACGCCGAGACGGCGCGCGGCCTCACGGCGACCGAGCAGATCGTCTGGGCCCACCGCGTGGACAAGGACGCCGAGGTGCGACCGGGGGCGACGCTGCGCGTATACGCGGACCTGCTCCCCGCGTCCGACGGCACCGCGCCCTTCTCCATCTACACGTTCGACCGCATCACCGGCGGGAGCACGATCTTCCCGCGCCAGGCCGCGGTGGCGAACGACCACTTCGTGTTCACCGGGAAGGACGCCGACGACAAGCAGACCTCCATCGGGCGCCAGTTCGCGACCAAGCACCGCATCGAGCGGCCGTACTACGCGACGCCGGGCGACGGGATCTTCCACTTCTACTTCCCGGAGCAGGGACTCGTGATGCCAGGCGCGTTCATCCCCGGCGCCGACTCGCACAGTCGCGCGTACGGCGCGTACGGTGCCGTCGGCATCGGCGTCGGCTCGACGACGCTCGGCTTCGGCTGGGCGACCGGGTACGTCTACTTCACGTGCGCGAAGCAGCGGCGCGTCCGCTTCACCGGGAAGCTCCTACCGTGGGTGAGCGGCAAGGATGTCGTCTTGGCACTGCTGCGCCGCTGGGGACCGAAGCAGTCACAGGGCATGAGCGTCGAGTTCGTGGACGCGGGGCTGCAGCTGCCGCTCTCCTACCGGAACACGATCGCGAACATGATGGCCGAGGGTGAGGCGATGAGTGGCATCTTCGCTCCCGATGACATCACCTACGCGTGGTACGCGCAGAAGGGCTGGACCGACCTGCCGTACCCACGCGTCGCGCCGGGAGCCGGCGCGCGGTACGAGATCGACGAGGAGCTGGACCTGGGGGAGCTCGCGCCGTTCGTCGCGAAGCCCTTCAGCCAGGGAAACGCGTTCCCAGCGGACGAAGTCGCGAAGGAGCGCATCACCTTCGACAAGGCGCTCATCGGCTCGTGCACGAACGGCGGGTACGACGATCTGCTCGAGGCGGCCCTCGTCATCGACGCGGCGCGGTCGCGCGGGTTCTCGCACGCGGCGAGGGAGTTCGTGATCTTCCCAGGGTCCGGGGGCGTGAAGCAGGACATCGAGGATCCCGAGCCACGCCTCGGGGGGCGCTCCATCGCGGCGGTGTTCCGCGACGCCGGGGGCGAGATCCGCGAGTCCTGGTGCGGACCGTGCTTCGGCCAGGGCCGGGACGCGCTCGGTCCGGGTGAGCGCGCGATCACGTCCTTCAACCGGAACTGGCAGAACCGGATGGGGGTCGGCGGCGAGGGCTATCTCGCGAGTCCGGTCGTCGTCGCGGCATCGGCGCTCCTCGGGTACATCGGGCCGCCTGGCGAGCTCGGCCTCGAGTGGGATCCCGACCGCTTCGGCGGCGCGTAGGGGCGACATGAGCGAAAGCTCCTCGGCCAGCCGCGCGAGGGGGACGCGGCCTGACCCTGCTAGGCTTTACGGAGAGATGCGCGCCGCCCACCTCGCCCATGTCCACGCACGGCACCACGGGGATGCCGATCGGGGAGGCGCGCGCACCTAGGCAGACAGGCTGTTTCGCGGACCCGTGAGGCCTCCCAGGGAAGGGAGGCTTTTTGTATTGAAGGAGCAGATGACCGGACCGGCACTCGCACCACCGCGAGGCTTCCGCGACATCCTCCCGCTGGAGGCGCGCGAGCTGCGCGCGATCGAGCGGAGCGTCGGCGAGACGTTCGCGCTGCACGGCTACGTGCCGCTCGAGCCGCCTGTCGTCGAGCACGCCTCATCGACCCTGCCGGTGCGCGCGGACCGGCTCATCCGCTTCCTGGATCGCGACGGCGCGCTGGTGGTGCTCCGTCCGGACGTGACGACGGCGGTCGCCCGCCTTGTCGCGCAACGCTATGCCACCGCGTCCGGCGCCCTGCGGCTCGCGTACTTCGGGGCGGTCTTCCGGGAGGAGCCGGCGATGCTGGGCGCCGAGCGGCAGCACGATCAGGCAGGCGTGGAGCTCGTGGGCGTTTCCGGGTTGGTCGCGGATGCCGAGGTCCTCGCGCTCCTGGCGGAGACGCTCGCGCGCTGCGGCCTCACGAGAGCGACCATCGAAGTCGGTCACCTGGGCCTCGTCCGCCGCCTCCTCGCGGGGCTGGACGCCGGGGCGACCGATGAGGTACTCGCCGCACTTCGTGCGGGCCGTGTCGTCGAAGCGCTCGCCCGCGCGGGCGCCGGTGGGCTCGACGGACCCTCGCTCGCGCGTGCGCGACACGTGCTCGCCGCGCGCGGTGGGATGCCGGCGGACGCCGATCTCCCCGAAACGGCTGAGCTCGCCGAGACGATCGCGCTCGCCCGCGAGCTCTACCCGGGCGATGGCTCAGACGGGCCCTACGTGGCCAATGTCGGCCTTCTCCCGGACCTGCCGTACTACACGGGGATCGTCTTCGAGGCGCTCTCGGAAGGGGTGCGCTACCCGGTCGCGGCGGGCGGCCGGTACGACGAGCTCCTCCTCTCGTTCGGGACGCCGCGCCCGGCGATCGGCTTCGCGATCCCGGTCCCGCGTCTGCACCTCGCGCTGTACCAGTCCGGCTGGCGCGTCGCCGACGAGCGCCCGCTGGTGACCCTCCGTCCGTCCCGCGACGTCCGTGCCGCGCTCCGGGTCGCACGCGCGCTTCGCGCGAAGGGGATCGCGGTAGCGCTCGGCGACGTGGCCGAGCACGCGGGGCTCGAGCTCGTGCCACTCGAGGTCGTGGACGAGCGCACGGTCCGCGACGCGAGTGGCCGAAGGACGCCCGTCGATCTCGTCGCGGCGAGACTCGCGGGGTGAGGCCGCTCCGGTTCGCGCTCGCCCAGGGACTGCTGCTCTCACCGGCGCTCGAGGCAGTGCGCGCCATCGGCCTCGAGACACCGGACCGCGCGGCGGACGACCGCCGGCTCGTTGTGCGCGCCGGAGCGATCGACTTCGTGTTCGCGAGGCCGAGCGACATCGCGACGTACGTCGAGCGCGGTGCAGCGGATCTCGGGATCGTCGGTCAGGACGTGCTCATGGAATCCGCCACCCGTGTGCTCGATCTCGTGGACCTCGGGTTCGGCAGCTGCCGTTTCGTCGTCGCCGCGCCGACGAGTGCGCTCGAACGGTCGCTCGACGAGTACCGGCATCTCGGCAGCCTCGAGGTCGCGACGAAGTACCCGCGCGTGGCTCGGGAGCATTTCGAGCGGCGCGGGATCCCGGTGGAGATCGTGAAGGTCGCGGGGTCGGTGGAGGTGGCGCCCCGTGTGGGTCTCGCCGACTGGATCGTGGATCTCGTCGCGACCGGCGCGACCCTGCGCGCGAACGAGCTGTCCGTCGTCGAGGAGATCGCCACGTGCACAGCACGCCTCGTCGCGAACCCCACCTCGTTCCACGCGCGGCGCGCGGAGATCGAGCCCATCGTCGAGCGGCTTGCGGGCCGCACGGCCGTGGTCGCATCGTGAGCGCGCCGCTTCGCTTGCGGCCGCTCTCGGCGCTCCCGGCCGACCTGGCGCGCTTCCGCCGGGGTGGGGCGATCGGGCTACCTGAGCGGCGGGTCGCGGCTTCGACCGTCTCGCGTGTCCGCCGGGGCGGCGACACCGCGGTCCTCGCGGACGTGCGGCGCTTCGACCGGCGGCAGGCGACCCGCGCGGAGCTGCTCGCTGACCGGCCGGCGATCCGGCGGGCGGCACGCCGATGTCCGCCGGAGCTTGCCCGCGCTCTCGAGCAGGCCCACGCGCGGATCCGGTCCTTCCACCTGCGTCAGCGGCCGCGAACGGTGCGGAGCGCGGATGCGCGCGGTTCCATCGAGCTCGTCCCGACGCCGCTCGACCGTGTGGGAGCGCTCGTGCCCCGCGGCGCGCGAAGCTACCCATCGACGGCGCTCATGACCGGCGTACCAGCGCGCGTGGCGGGCGTCCGGGATCTCGTCTTCGCGTCCCCGCTCCCTGCGAATGGCGGGCTCGACCCCGCGCTCGCGTACGCGCTCACACTCGTGGACGCCGATGCGCTCTACCGCGCCGGGGGCGCGGCCGCGGTCGCCGCGCTCGCGTACGGGACAGCGCTCGTCGAGCGGGTCGACAAGATCGTCGGACCCGGCAATGCGTTCACCGCCGCCGCAAAGTGGCTCGTGTCGGCCGACGTCGGGGTCGACGCACTCCAGGGGCCGAGCGAGCTCATCGTCGTCGCGTCTTCCGGCACCTCGCCCGAGCTCCTGGCTCTCGAGCTCCTCGCGCAGGCCGAGCACGGGAGCGGCGCGTTCGCGGCGCTGGTCAGTGATAACGGAACGCTGCTGCGCTCGCTCGGCGCTGCCCTCGTGCGCCCCGCCGCCGCGGCGCAGGGCGGCGTTGGGCGCGTCGCGCTCTACCGCGCCGCCGACCTGAGCTCGGCGGCCCGGGCCACTGACATCGCGGCACCCGAGCACGTGCTCCTCGCGGGGCAAGCGGCCGCGCGGCTTGCACCGGCGATCCGCCATGCCGGCGCGCTGTTCGTGGGCGAGCGCTCGGCCGTGCCCTTCGGCGACTATGTCGCGGGATCGAACCACAGCCTGCCGACGGGCGGTACCGCCCGCTGGGCCTCGGCGCTGCGCGTCGAGGACTACATCCGTTGGACCTCGCGCGTCGCGCTGCGCGGGGACCTCCGCACACTCGTGCGCGCGGGAGCCGCGATCGCGCGCCACGAGGAGATGGCATTCCACGCCGCGTCGCTCGAGGCGCGTCGCTGAGTGACGGGATCATTGAGCCATGTCCCTCGCACGGCGATACGGAGGGCGCTCGCGAGCGACAGGGGTGAGCGATGACAACGAGGACGCGGTCCGCAGCGCAGGTGCGCCGCACGAAGGAGACGAACGTCACGGTCAAGCTCGCTCTCGACGGCACGGGCAAGGCATCGATCGGCACCGGCATGCCATTCCTCGACCACATGCTCGAGCTCGTCGCGGTCCATGGTCTCTTCGACCTGACCGTCCGGGCGAGCGGCGACCTCGAGGTCGACCAGCACCACACCGTCGAGGACATCGGCCTCGTCCTCGGGCGCGCGATCGACGAGGCCCTCGGCGACCGCAAAGGGCTCGTCCGCTACGCGTCGCTCACGCTGCCGATGGACGAGTGTCTCGTCACGGTGGCGCTCGATCTCGGCGGGCGGCCGAGCTTCGTCTCGGACCTGCGGCCGCGGACGCGAATCGTCGGGCGCTTCGACTCCACGCTCATCCCGGATTTCTTCACGGCGCTCTGCCAGACAGGTCGGTTCACGCTCCACATCTCACAGGTGCGCGGCGGGAACACGCACCATCTGCTCGAAGGCACCTTCAAGGCGTTCGGCCGCACGCTGGACCATGCGTCGCAGCGGGACCCGCGCCGGAGAGGCGTGCCGAGCAGCAAGGGCCGCATCGGGTGATCGCGATCGTCGACCACGGGGTGGGCAATTTCGCGAGCGTGGGCCGCGCGCTCGCGCGAGCGGGCGCCCGCGACGCCGCGCTCACATCGAGCGCGGACGACCTGCTGCGCGCGCGCGCCATCGTGCTACCCGGCGTCGGCCACTTCGGGCACTGCGCACGCGCGGTGCGGCGCGAGGGCCTCGACGTCGTGCTCCGCGCCGCCCGCGAGCGCGCGATCCCGATCCTCGGGCTCTGCGTCGGCATGCAGCTCCTGTTCGAGGGGAGCGAGGAGGACCCCGCGGAGCCCGGGCTGGCGCTGCTGCCGGGCGTCGTCCGGCGCCTCCGGCCGGCGGCGCGCGTCCCGCATACGGGCTGGAACACCGTCCGGGTCCGGCGCGCGCACCCGCTCCTGGCCGGACTTCGCGACGGCGCGCACTACTACTTCGTCCACTCCTACGCGGCGGAGCCGGCAGATGCGGAAGCGGTCCTCGCGACGACCGAGCACGGCGCAGAGCTGGCCGCGGTCGTGGGCGCGCCCGGGATCGTCGGCTCCCAGTTCCATCCGGAGAAGAGCGGTGCCGTGGGCGCGAGCTTCCTTAGATCGTTCGTCGCGGCGGTCTCGTAGTGGCGTGCGGTGGAGCTGCTTCGCCGATGGAACCGCAGGCTGCGCCCGCCGGAAGGCACTGACGGTGCTGGCGAAGCGGATCATTCCCTGCCTCGACGTGAAGGACGGCCGCGTCGTGAAGGGCCGCCGCTTCGATCTGCGCGACACCGGCGATCCCGTCGCGCTCGCCACGCGCTACGACCGCGGGGGCGCGGACGAGCTCGTCTTCCTCGACATCACCGCGTCGCCCGAGCGGCGCGCGACCGCCGCGGAGCTCGCCGCGCGCGTCGCGGAGGAGCTCACCATCCCGTTCTGCGTCGGCGGCGGCATCACTGCGGCCGATGACGCCGTCGCCATCCTCCGCGCGGGAGCCGACAAGGTCGCTGTGAACACGGCGGCCGTCCGCAGGCCGGCGATCCTCGGCGAGATCGCGGCGCGCGCCGGCTCGCAGGCGGTCGTCATCGCGATCGACGCCGCGCGCCAGGCGGACGGCCGCTACGAGGCCGTCATCGAGGGCGGGCGCGTGCCGACGGGCCTCGATGCGGTCGACTGGGCGCGCGGGGCGGTCGCGGCCGGAGCGGGCGAGATCCTGCTCACCTCGATCGACCGCGACGGGACGCGGGACGGGTTCGAGCTCGAGCTCACACGCCTCGTCACCGCCGCGGTCGGGGTTCCCGTCATTGCGTCGGGAGGAGCCGGCACGGCCGCGCACTTCACCGCGTTATTCACCGGCACCGGCGCGGACGCGGGGCTGGCGGCATCGATCTTCCACGAGGGCGAGATCGCGATCGTGGACCTGAAGGCGGAGCTCGGTGGACTCGGGATCGCGGTCCGGCCCAGCGCAGAGGCGTTGTCGTGAACGACGCGAGCGTGCAGTGGGACGAGCGGGGGCTGGTTCCCGCGATCGTGCAGGACGCCGCGACGGGCGCCGTGCTCATGCTCGCCTACATGGACGGTGAGGCGCTCGAGGCGACCATCCGAACGCGCGAGGTCCACTTCCACAGCCGCAGCCGGGGACGGCTCTGGCGGAAGGGCGAGACCTCCGGCAACGTACTCCACCTCGTCGATCTCGACCTCGACTGCGACGCCGACGCGCTGCTCGTGCGAGTGCACCCGGCCGGACCGGCGTGCCACACGGGTGAGGTGACCTGCTTCGGACCGGCCGAAGACACGCTCGCCGCGTTCCTCTCCCGGCTCGCCGCGCTGCTGCGCGAGCGCAAGCGCGATCTGCCGGAGGGCTCATTCACCGCGGAGCTCTTCCGCGGCGGTGCGAGTGCGATCGCGGCGAAGCTCCGCGAGGAGGCGGACGAGGCCGCCGCGGCCTATACCGGGGAGGGCAGGGAGCGCGCGCTCGCCGAGCTCACCGATCTCCTGTACGTCGCGCTGGTCCTTGCGACCGACCTCGACGTCACTCCGGGCGAGGTCCGCGCGAGTCTCGAGGCGAAACGGGCGGCCGTGGGAGCCCGGCGAGCAGGGCGGGCAGCTCGCCGAGGCTCGTGATGCGCGCATCCGCCCTGGTCGGTCCGGTCAAGCCCTGCCGCGCCCGAACGCTGCCCGCTGCGCCGCGCTTTTCGGCGCCAGATGACTGTACCCCTGCCCCCGCGCTCGCGAGGGGTCCCGAGCCGCGGTCCAGCCACACGGCGTAGACGCCCGCCGCGCGCGCTGCCGCGACGTCGCGCTCGACGCTGTCGCCGACCATGGCGGCCTCGTGCGGTCCGACATCGAGCGCCGCGAGCGCGGCGTGCACCACACGCTGGTCGGGCTTGCCGGCGCCGATCTCGCCGGACACGACGATCGCGTCGAAGCGGCGCGCGAGTCCGGTGAGCGCGAGCTTCGCGCGCTGGATCGCGGGCGCGCCGTTCGTCACGAGCGCGAGACGGTAGTCGTTCCGCAGCTCGTCGAGGACCGCTTCCGCTTCGGGATCGAGCGGCTCGGCCGCGAGGCGCGCACGCTCGAACGCAGCGTCGAGCTGCGAGGCGAGCGCCGCATCGACGACGCCACAGCGCCGCAGCGCGCCTCGCCACACGGCCCGCCGGTACTTCGGTGCGAATGTGCGCAGCGACGCGAGCTCCTCGCCGGGTCCCGCGAAGTCTCCCCACAGCGCTTCGCCCGAGGTGATGCCGAGGCCGTCCGCCCAGCCAAAGAGAGGGCCGGAGCGCCAGCGGACCTCGGCCTCGGCCTCCGCGGCGGCGGCGAGCGCCCCGGTGTCGACGCGGCCTCTTCCGATCGCGCTCGCGTCGGCGAAGGCTCTTGCGGTAGCGAGATCCTCGAGCGCGATGGTGTTGTCGAGGTCGAAGAGCACCGCTCTCACTTCGCACGCAGCTCTCTCGCAAGCGGTGCGATCTGCTCCATCGCCTTCTCGGGGATCGCGTAATACGAGAGGCCGAAGCGATCACGCCGCTCGAGCAGCTGGCGGCGCAGCGTCGCCGCCGATCCGAACAGGAAGTAGGGGCTCTCCACCAGAGCGGCCACGGCGGCCTTGAGCCGGCCGGCAACGGACGCGAGAGCGGACAAGGGCTCGTCCGTCACGGCCGCGTCGAACACGATGACGTTCAGCTCGAGCTCGCCGAAGCGCGCGCCGGCGGCCTCGCGGATCTGCCGCACCTTCTCGGCCGTCGCGCCGAGCGTCAGCTGACCGAGGTGCGGCTTTCCCTCGTGGTCCACCTGCGGCGCGAGCGCCACGATGTCGGCCTCGCGCGACGCGAGTCGGAGGACGATCGGACCTCCACCGCCGACCATCACGGGAGGCCGCGGGCGCTGCAGCGGCTTGGGGAGCACTCGCGTGCCCCGCACGGTGTAGTGCGGGCCGCTGTGATCGACCGTGTCCTCGTCCCAGCAGCGCTTCACGATCCGCAGCGCCTCGGCGAAGCGGGCGACGCGGACCTTCGGCGCGTCGTACGGGATGCCGAGCATCTCGTAGTCGGGCGTGCTCCACCCGGCGCCCAGGCCGAACTCGAGCCGGCCGCCGGAGAGAACGTCGATCGTGGCCGCCTCCTTAGCGAGCATGACCGGATTGCGGTAGTCGTTCGCGAAGACGAAGCTGCCGACTCGCAGCGTCGTCGTCGCGTCCGCCGCCGCCATGAGGGCGGGGACCGCGGCCAGCTGCGGCGAGAGGTGGTCGGTGACCAGCAGCACGTCGTAGCCGAGCGCCTCTACGCGCTGCGCTTTCGCGCGCCACTCCGCGGCACTTGACGCGCGCGTGGCGGTGACCGCGAACCGAAAGTCCCGCGTCACGTCGAGCGACCAAGCAAGGGCACGGCTGGTCCGGCCAAATTGTAACCGGCTTGAAACGGACGAATCACGATTAGGTATCGACGGCGAGGGCGCGACGGGCAAATATTCCGGAGGGACACCGTCAGGAGGACACAGTGGCGATCGCCGCTCGCGCGCTGACCATCTTCTCGCTCATCGTGACACTCGTCGCAATCGGCGCGACCGACGCGTCCGCGAGCCATTCCTGGGGCAATTACCACTGGGCCCGCACCGCAAATCCCTTCACGCTGGAGTTGGGCAGCAACACCACCGGGGACTGGGTGGGTCACCTGAACACGACGGCGACGAACTGGAGCAAGTCGAACGTTCTCGACTCCGTCAAGTCGGCGGGACGCTCTGGCGGCAACTGCCGTCCGACGTCCGGACGCGTCGAGGTCTGCAACAAGACGTACGGGAACAACGGCTGGCTCGGCCTCGCGCAGATCTGGGTCTCCGGCGGCCACATCGTTCAGGGCGTTGCCAAGATGAACGACACCTACTTCAACACCTCCAAGTACAACAATCCGAACGAAAAGCAGCACGTCATGTGTCAAGAGGTCGGGCACACACTTGGCCTCGGCCACACCAGCGAGGACGGCAGCTCGCAGAACACCTGCATGGACTACTTCTCCAACACCGGAGCGAACGCCACCAGCACGCAGAGCACCGAGCCGAACCAGCACGACTACGACCAGCTGGCCCTGATCTACGGGCACCTCGACAGCACCACGACCCTCAAGTCGACCACGGCCGCCATCGCGCGCGGCGGCCCCACGGGCGCGGACGGTGACGGCACGCCGGTGGATGCGTCAAGGGCGCGCGGCAGCTGGTACGTCGAGAACCTCGGCGGCGGACGCTACCTCATCACGCACATCCGCTGGATCGACTGACAGCACAGCACGGCACTCTCGCGACGAAGGCCCCGGCGGCGGCGCCGGGGCCTTTCGCATGCCCGGGGCGGCTAGCTGAGACGTGCGTCAAGGAACGCGAGCACGCGCAGCGCATACTCCGCTCGCGCGACCCCGGATGCGCCGCAGTGACCGCAACCCGGAACGACCCACAGCTCGCTGTCCGGATGCGCGCTCGCTTTGCGCAGGCGTCGGGCATGGCCCACCCGGATGAGCTCGTCGTCCTCGCAGTGGATGAAGAGGAACGGCCGCTGCGGGCTGTCACGGACGACGCGCTCGGGATCGACGGCGTCGGCATCGAGGCCGAGGAGCGTTCGCGCCGCGACCATGATCCCCGCCGTGAACACGCGCGGCAGTCCCGTCGCCGAGGGGCCGGCCTCGTCGATGATCGTGGGCCCGTCGGCATACGCGGAGTCCGCGACGACCGCACCGACCGCGGGTCGCAGGCGCAGAGCCTGCAGCGCGGTGCTCGCGCCCATCGACTCGCCGTAGAGCACGATCGATCCGATCCCGTGCCCCCGCGCCACGAGGTGATCGACCGCGGCGGCGACGTCCTTCCGCTCGTGTTGCCCGAGCGAGAAGCGGTCGCCCCCGCTCGTCCCGTGGCCCCGCAGGTCGAACGCGAGGATGGCGTAGCCGGCGGCATGCATGGTCCGCGCGACAAAGGCCAGGCCGTCGCTGTCGAGCCGGTTCGCGTCCTTGCCGTGCACGAGGACGACGGCGCGCCCGCTGGCGCCGGGAAAGTACCAGCCGCGGAGCACCGTACCGTCGCTCGCCGCGAACGCCACGTCCTCGTGCCGCTGCGCGATCTCGCTCGGGTCACGCGCGACGGGCGTCCGCGCCACGCGCGAGAACTGCAGCGCGGCGTAGACAGAGACCGCGACGTACGCGGCGGCGAGGGCGGCCAGGGTGAATCCGCCCAGGCGGAGGACGTACGGCACCACGCCCCGCAGTGTCAGGGGCCGCGGCATGCCGCGCGCGGTGCCGCTACCCGCCGGACATCGCCGGCAGGAGCTCGACGAGCCGCGCGCTCCGCAGGTCCGCATCCTCCGGTAGAAAGCGCACGTCCTCGCCATCGACGAACACCGAGACAGCGGGGCCGAACGCATCGCCATCGAGCACGACCGCGGCGAGCTCCGGGTACCGATCGGCGAGCCCGCGCCGCAGATCCGCGAGGGTCGTCGCGTCGATGGGGAGCGTGCGCGCTCCTCCCGCGCGCTCGCGGAGAGGAGCCGGGATGCGGATCGTGAGGCTCATCGTCCGGCCTCCGGGTAGGCCGCCACGAACGCGTCGGGGTCGGCGTCGACCGGCTCGCGCAGCTCGGGCTCGAGCGGGAAGCCCTTGTGCCCGTTGCCGGTGAGGTACAGGACGACACGCTCGTCTCGCGCGAAGACGCCTCGTCGCGCGAGCGCGCGCGCGGTCGCCACGACGACGCCACCCGCGGGCTCGACGAGCGCGCCCTCGGTGCGCGCCAGCAGGCCGCACGCGTCCGAGATCTCCGCATCGCTCACCGACGCGGCGGCACCACCGCTCCGCTTCACGACATCGACGCTGGCGTCGCCGTCGGCGGGCGCGCCGATGGCGAGGGATCGCGCGAGGGTGTCTGGTGAGCGCACCGCGCTCACCGCGCGCCAGCCGTCCTGCACCGCGTCCGTGACGGGCGCGCACCCCGCTGGCTGCGCCGCGGAGATGCGGCAGGGCGCGTCGGGCACGAGACCGGTCCCGACCAGCTGCGCGATCGCGGTCGCGGTTCGGGTGAGGAGGGCACCTGAGCCGACCGGGATGACGACGTGATCCGGCAGCCGCCAGCCGAGCTGCTCCGCGATCTCGAAGAGCAGCGTCTTCGATCCTTCCGCGTAGTACGGGCGCAGGGTGAAGTTCACGAAGCCCCACCGGAGGTCGTCCGCGAGCGTCCCGCACATGCGGTTGACGCGGTCATAGTTCCCGCGCACGCGCACGACGGTCGCGCCATACCACGCGGCAGC
>Ga0136621_1000343_pt1 | contig 17892 bp, 19 predicted proteins | sample AntDryUQ445A2306_FD_104673 | JGI IMG/M metagenome (GOLD analysis project Ga0136621, IMG submission 104673) | Polar desert sand microbial communities from Dry Valleys, Antarctica - metaG UQ445A (23.06) | ecosystem: Environmental > Terrestrial > Soil > Desert | place: Antarctica: Dry Valley...
AAGCCTGCCGCATCTTCCGTTGCAACCTGGTTGCGTCTTGGGTCTCCCTCGCCAAGAAGTGCTTTACCCATTCGTCGTACACCGTGCGCGTTGGAACAAATGCACGCTGCTTTCTGAACACGGGTTCTTCCCAGTCCCGCGTTAAGGTTTCGGCATAGTGCTGTGGATGAATCTGTAACGGTGGATAAGCCCTGTCAGCATCCAAGCTTAGATAATTTGTCTCCTTGTTCTGCTGCAGCGAATGACGTATGTGGTTAGCTAGGTCAAGCCTGAAGTGCTCGTCCCCGCTTCCGCCTGCGATTATGAACTCGTTTTGCGTACCATCCGTCCCTCGGCTGCTTACAAATCGGACGATGCCGTCCCATATGACCCCTTCATCCGTGAATTGTTGAACGCGCTCTGGGGCCAGGAACTGTGGCAGACCTTCGGATAGCTTTATACCTAGGGAAAAGGAGTGCTCCTCAGACAAGGGGTCGCCCCGCGGGATCTCTATACCTGGCGAAATTCCAAGGCGATTCGCAGCTGCGGATATCAATTCGAGAATATTGCTTTTCCCGGTCCCATTTTCGCCAATCAAGCAAACCAGCGTAGACTCTTCAGGCACTTCAAGGCTTATATTGCGGAAGTTGCGCCACCGCTCAATTGATAAGTCCACGATTCTCATTCATCGTTACCTACGGCTTCTATAACACAGCAGACCACTGTGCCTATCCAAGTTATCGTCGTTCCTAGGGTCACTCGGCGAAGATCCGGTGCATGGGGCCGCGGACATTGTCGGTGCGCAGGTGCTCGATGTCCACGGAGCCCGAAGCGATGATGTAGTGGCGCACTTTATCCAGCCAGTTCACCTCATTGGCGTCAAATTCCTGATTGGCCGCAAGCCATTTGTTGAAGCGCGTATGCGCATGTTCCTCGAACGGCTTGAGTATCGGTTCCTGTTCCAGAGCGAAGCGTCGGGCTTGCTCTGTTGATACGCGTGCCACAGGATCTCTGCTGTCCAGTGCTGCGGATCGGTCTTTAGCTTTTCCTCCAGCTCACTAAGCGCCTTTGCGGTGAGCCGCTGCTTGTATGGACGGCTGTAGAGGATTTGCAACACCTCAATCTCCTCCATGTGCTGTTCGATGTATTCGCGGAAGGAGCGGATCAGGTTTTCGGACTTTTCCTTCGCCTGCGCGTCGAAGCCGGCTTCGATGACACCGACGGCAGCGCGATCGACTAGCAGCAGGTAATCGCAACACCCGTCTTTAAGTGGCACTTCGGGCGAAGCGATGCCGCGCGGGGCCCCGGAATAGAAAGGTTTGTAATCCTGCACCGACCAGCTCGCAGCGGCTAGTAGTCGATCGATCTCGCACGCGCTTCTTTTTCGTCTGGCATTAGAATCCCGTATGCGGGGATATTGCCGATGTAAATGAGGGGTGAGGGGTTACAAGCGTAAGGCCGTTGCGTATTGCGTGCTCCCGACCGGGCGTAAGCGGGCAATCGCGATCTGAAGATCGTTCCTACGCCGACGGGCAGATAACTCCCGACATAGTAGTGATCACAAATCAAGACCCCTCCCCCCAAAGCTCCTCCAGCCGCGCATCGCGGCCGCAGGAGTAGCGGTAGAATTTGTAGCGCAGGGAATTCTTCTGGTAGTAATCCTGGTGGTAGCCCTCGGCTTTGTAGAACTGGCTGGCCGGAGCTATCTCGGTGACGATGGGTTGATCGAAGCGTCCGGATTTTTCCAGCGCGCGTTTCGACGCTTGCGCCAGGCGCTTTTCTTTATCGTTCTGGTAAAAGATCGCGGCGCGATACGAGTCACCGCGATCGCAGAATTGTCCGCCGGCATCCAGTGGGTCGATGTTTTCCCAGAACACATCCAGCAGCTTTTGGTAGCTGACCTTGTCCGGATCGTAGCTGATCTGCACGGCCTCCGTATGTCCCGTACCGCCGGCCGAGACCTGCTCGTAAGTGGGATTTTTCAGTTCACCGCCGGAGTAACCGGAGACGGTGGCGGTTACGCCGGCTAGCTTGTCGTAAGGCGGCTCCATACACCAGAAACAGCCGCCGGCAAAAATAGCGGTCGCGCGCCCTTCGCCCCCACTCTCCTGCGCTTGCAAGTTGAGCGTTGAAAATGTTACGAAGCCGAGCAACAGGATCAGAATTTTTTTCATCGCGTATCCTCAATCGGTTTGTAGAGATGTGACAATTCTTTAGTGCGCGAGTGCGAGGCGCGCGTAGCGTTATGCGTGGGACAACTCGATAACCGGCGCCCGCGCCCGAACACGAGCTACGGATGCTCACCTCCCACCCGCGATTTCAGGTGCTCGGCCAGACGCCGCATGGCGGGCGACGGATCATTGGGATCGAGATGCACATTGATGAGGCTGGGCGCGTCGCGCACCGCGATTGCCTGTGCGAAAGCAGTCTCGAACGCTTCTTCGGTGGCGGCTTCGAAGCCGTGCAGCGGGCCGAACACGTGGCTTAAGTTGTGGAAGCGCCATTCGCCGATATCGTTGAACGGGCCATCCAGAATAAACCGCTCGGTGCCGTAGCCGCGGTTATTGAACACGATGACGATTGGGGCCAGCCCGAAACGAGCATGCGAGGAAAGTTCGGTGCCGGTCATCTGGAAAGCGCCGTCACCCACCAGCACCAGCGCGCGTCGATCGGGCCGTGCGATCTGCGCGCCAAGTGCTGCCGGCACCGCGAAACCCATGGTTGTATAAAACCCGGACGCGAGAAACTCGGTGCGCGCGTGCGTGCGCATCTCCACGGCGGCGAACAGACAGTCGCCCACGTCGCACACCACCATCATGTCCGGCGTGAGCCCCTGATTCAGCCGGCCGATCAGCCGCGCGATGGTCATGGGCTTGTCGGCGTGTGGAAAACCCGGCGCGTCCGGACCGGACGGCATCGGAGGCAACGGCGCGGCATACGGCGTGACTTGGGCCGCCAGCGCCGTGATGAAGTCGCCCAGCGCGACGTTGGTGTATCGGTGATGGCGAATGATGACCTCGCCCTGCGCCGCCCGCACCATGCGCTCGGGGTCAAGCTTCGCGGTATAAATGCCGGTGTCCACATCGTTCAAGGTCACGCCCAGCATCAGCAGCAATTCCGACTGCTCGACCATGGAACGCGCGGTCTCGGAACTCATCGCGCCCTCGTAAACGCCCAGGTACGATGGGTGCCGCTCGCCGACAACGGACTTGCCCGTCAAGGTGGCGGCTACCGGCAGGTTCGCACGCTCGATCAGGTTCACCAGCGCATACTGCAAATTGCGGCGATGGACTTCCACGCCGGCAATCACTACAGGCGAGGCGCGGTTCGCCAGCAACGTCACGGTCTCCGCGACGGCCTCTGCGAGCGCGCCCTGATCGGCAGAGGCGGATTCGAGCGCTTCGGCCGGCACGTGATAGCCGGTTTCCATCACACGGTCGCGCGGCAACTCAATATACACCGGCTTGCCTAAGCTCCGCGCCGCGGCGATGGCGCGGTCAATTAACCGGAAAGCCATCACCGTATCGTCAAGTACGGCGGTCATGCAGGTGATGCGCTCAAAGATCTCGCGCTGAAAGGTGAACGGTCCGAAGCGATGGTGCAGCAACGGGTCTTCGCGGCGCTCCTGCACACCCGGTGCGCCGCTGATGACCACCACCGGCGAGGATTCCGCATAGGCGCCGGCGACCGCATTGACCACGCTGAGCGCGCCCACGCCATAGGTAACCGCCAGCGCGCCGATGCCCTGACAGCGCGCGTAACCGTCGGCCGCGAACGCGGCGGTGTCCTCGCGCGTCGTGCCGACGTGCCTGATGCGGCTTCGGGTAATTTCATCGTAGAACTTCAGTATGTAATCGCCGGGCACGCCAAAGATATGCCCGGCTCCGGCGTCAACGAGTCGGTCGATGAGATAGGCGCCGATGGTGGTGCTGCTCGCGCCCGCGGTGGTGCGGCCGGGCACCGGCTGACCCTCGAATGCAGATGATGTGAACGTGGATGACATTCGTAAGCAATCCCCTGTGACGCTGGTTGAGTCCGGTCTTGTCGGGAAGTCTAACACCCGGTCGCCGTGGCGACTCGAAGGTCTATAAGGCACGGTGCGCGCGCCAGGCTGCTAGACTGGCGCCCATTCATTTTCACGGAGCGCGCTCATGCTCATTCCACTCAGAGACGACAATCCCACTCAGCTCACGCCGGTAGTCAGTTACGCGATCATTGCGGCGTGCGTGCTGGTCTTTTTGTGGCAGATTTCGCTGGGCGCGAACCAGCAAGCCGCCGTGTATTCGCTGGGCCTGATTCCGGCGGTGCTGTTGCAGGGCGCGTCGCTGCCGCCGGAATTGACCACCGTGCCGCCTCTCGCGACCGTGTTCACTTCCATGTTTCTGCACGGCGGCTGGCTGCATCTGATCGGCAACATGCTGTACTTATGGATCTTCGCGGACAACATCGAAGACGCCATGGGGCATGGCCGCTTTGTGGTGTTTTATCTGCTGTGCGGAATCGCCGCCGCGCTGGCGCAGGCGCTACCCGCGCCGGGTTCGGGGATCCCCATGATAGGCGCGAGCGGCGCGATCTCCGGCGTGCTGGGCGCTTATCTGTTATTGCATCCACGCGCGCATGTGATGGTGCTGATCCCGCTGGGATTCTTTTCGCAGGTCACGCGCCTGCCGGCGTTGCTGGTGCTGGCGTTATGGTTTGGGCTGCAATTGATTTCGGAACTCGGCGCGTCCGAAGGCGCCGGTGTGGCGTTTCGCGCGCACATCGGCGGCTTTGTGGCCGGTATGGCGCTGATTCCGTTTTTTAAGTATAGGCGGGTAAAGCTGTTCAGCTAGGCCCGCACGTTTGAGGCGAGCCTGGAGGTTATGAACCAAGTAGATAAACCCCGGCCGTGACCATCGCGCAGCCGATGATTTGCGCGATCCGGTAACAGGCCTATCAAAAGTCCGCAGCAACCAAGACAGTACGCACCGTGCTCCGCGCCCATACGCCGCGCGCCGCCCACACCACCGCGCCAGCGGAAAAGAACGCAATCCAGCGGCGAACGGCAGTTATCCAAGCAAACGCGTTTCAACGGCGTCCACTGATATACGCCGGCAATGATGAGTAACGTCCCGCCAAGCACGCTGCTGGTGCTGACCAGAGCCACCGCCTCGCCGCGGCTCACTGAGGGCCAGAGGGCGTGTGATCGACGAAGGCGAGCGAGCTGTGACGATCGACAATGTCGAACCTGATGTCGCCCGTACCGCGCGTGGTCGCGCTGGCGATCTCGGTCTCCAGATACTCGAAGCCTTCCGGCATGTGAACCTGGATGCGGTGCGGATCGCCGGTGACGGGGTTCCTGATGGGCAGGGAGGTGGTTTCGAATACACCGGGAACCGCCACTCTTGCGGTGCGTCCATTCAGATCGAAGTCGAAGTCGATCGGCAGGAACTTCGGTTCCAGGAAATTGCTCACGATCTGGCTCAGTATCCAGAAGAACGTGCCCTGGTCCTGCTCCTGACCCGAAAAAATGGCCAGCAGCGCCTGTCTTTGCTGGTCGTCGGCGCGCTCATCGACGATAGGTTGCATCGTGCCGTTACCCTCGTGCAGGGCGCCCGGCCAGTGATACGTCGCGGCCCAGCGCAGACCTTCGAGTCGCACATCACCGAAGAAGCCTTCGTCGATGTGCATGCCGGCCATGCCCTCGCAATGACCATAGGTGGGCCGCGCATTGAAGTCGCACGGACAACCGAACGCACAGTTGCAGTTCTTGACGTATTTGCCTTTCATTCGCCAATTCGTGGCAGCCATTTCGCTCTCCTGCCGCGGCGTGACGCGGCCAATCCCGCAAAATCGCGGATGTGCTTGTCTTGAGTATAGTCGGCGGAAAGGTGACGGAATAAAAGCAGGGATACTTTTTTGGGCGCCTTATGCCATCGCTGAGGGGTTGCGGCTGCCTCGTTGACCGGCGGAGACGATTCAGCTGGAATCCGCGTGCCAACCACAAAAAAGCCCCGCTACCGGCAAACCGGGCGGGGCAGATAAGGCTAGATCGGAGGCTCTAGACTTATTCGAGATGTAACTCTGGAAAGTTCAGCCTGAATTTTCCAGAGCATGAAAACGAAGCACGCACATGATCCCTGCCGGTGCAGCGCTTTCTCTGCTTTTCGACGATGTGACCGCCGAAGGGCGAGGCCCTGCGGCGTCACATCCGTGTCAGCCGCATGGCCCGGAGCGCGAATCCTTGGCGCTCATACGAAACCTTACTCCGCACCCTGTTGCAGCAGTGGTTTCCTGATTCTGTGACCGATTGATCATGCGGCGCGCGTGGGAGCGGCGCGCTTGAAGTTCTCGGTCGCCTTCTCGATGTTCTGCTCCATCAGGCTGGTGTACGCATCGCGTGCGCCCGCCACGACATCCAGTGTCTGCTGCGCGCAATCCATGAATTTCCTGCCATATTCATCGCTCAGTGACGATTGTGCGCCCAGAATCTCGCTGTAATCCCCGGCGTTGCTCCACGCCTGGAGTTGTTTGGTGCTGCCCTCGAACAACAGGTTGGCGATTTCCATCTGCACGCTGGTCAGCCTTTCAAAAGTCTGCGCGTTGGTCTCGTTCAGCCTGCCAACCGTCTCGAACAAGACTTTGTTGGCATTGCTGGCGTCATTTGCGAACTATGAAAAATCATTCTGCATGGTTAATCTCCCGAAATGTAAAATGAAAAAGGTAATGTTGCATCGCAACATCTAATGCGACGCACAATAACGCAGCGAAAAACCCCTGTCAACACCTCTAGCGAAGCGTATCCACCAGTTCATTTCGGCGATTACCGCGCCGCCGGTCAACGAGCCGTTAAGCGCACCCGTGACGCGCGGCGCGAATCAGTCGGCGCGCCTGATGCGGAAGCAATGGTGTATGCGCGGATTGCGCGCAAAGTCCTTCGGCAGCGTCTGCCGGGACACATCTTCGACCGCGAGACCAGGCAGCGCTCGCGCCTGCATGCGGAAACGCCGCATGTTTGTCGAGAACAGGATTACGCCCCCCGGCGCGAGCAAGGCCGCGGCATCCTCAATCAGCCGAGGATGGTCGCGCTGCACGTCAAAACTTTCCGTCATGCGCTTGGAACGCGAGATGCTGGGAGGATCGATGAAAATCAGCTCGAAACGCCGCTCTTGGTTCGCGGCAAGCCATTTGAGTGCGTCATCACGGATCAGTCTGTGACCGACAGGATCGATCGAGTTCAGCTCTAAATTGCGCCGCGCCCAGTCCAGATACGTGCGCGACATGTCGACCGACACGGACGAGGCCGCCCCGCCCTTCGCGGCATAGACGGTGGCCGCGCCGGTGTAAGCAAACAGATTGAGAAACCGCCGGCCGGCCGCCAGCGAACCGAGCATTGAGCGCGTGCGCCGATGATCGAGAAACAGCCCCGTGTCGAGGTGATCGGTGAAGTTCACGTAAAACCGCCAGCCGCCCTCCCGTACAACATGATAAGCACCACGGCTATCGATCTTTTCATACTGGGCGCCGCCGCGCTGACGCCGGCGGCGTTTGAGATACACCCGCTCCGGCGGAATCTCAAGCACCGTCGGAATGGCGGTCAGCGCCTCGTTCAGTCGCGATTGCGCGCGGCGCCGGTCCACGGTCGGCGGCGCTTCGTATTCCTGCACGTGTGCGCAGATGGCATCATTCTGGTAGATATCGACAGCGAGGTTGTAGTCCGGCAGATCGGCGTCGTAAAGGCGATAACATACGACTCCTTCACGCTCGCGCCAGCGCTTCAGGTTCCGCTCGTTCTTGCGCAGGCGATTGGCGAAACCAGCCGCGCTCTCGTTACGTTTCGAATCAACCGGCGGCGTGTCCGCGTGCAGTACGAAATGCAGCAATTCGCACGGCAACGCGCCATTGAACAATTTATGTACCTTGTGCGCGCGCAGGCCCAGATGTCTGCCGCAGGTCGGATTGCCGGTGAATATCGCGGCCCGCCATCCCGGAAAACCGCGCTTCAACGCCGCGCCGAGCGCGCGATAACGAGCAGGCAGCGACGCGCTGTCGCCAAGCCGCTCGCCATAGGGCGGGTTCGTCACCACGAGGCCGGGGAGCGCGGCAGGTTTTCGATCCTCATCCCGCAACGCGCGGCGTTCGATTTCGACGTGATGTTCAAGCCCGGCGCGCGCGACGTTGCGTAAAGCCAGCGCCACCGCGTGCGGATCTTCGTCGCAGCCTTGTACCGACGGCAGTTGTTCAAGACCGGCGCGCCGGCGCGTACGCGCCTCTTCGAGCAGCGCCGACCAGACGCGGTCATCGTGCTGCCGCCAGCCTTTGAAACCGTAATAATCACGCGCAAGACCGGACGCGATATCGCCCGCCATCAACGCGGCTTCGATCGGCAAGGTGCCCGATCCGCACATGGGATCCACCAGCGGCGCGCCCTGCGCGGCCAGCTCCGGCCAGCCCGCGCGCAGCAGAATCGCCGCCGCCAGATTTTCCTTGAGCGGAGCCGCGACCTGCTCGCCTCGATAGCCGCGCCTGTGCAGACTCTCACCGGCCAGATCGAGCGTTACAACCGCCTCATTATTGGCGAGATGAACGTTGACGCGCAGGTCAGGACGATCAAGTTTTACCGAAGGCCGCACGCCGCAGCGCGCACGAAACTGATCGACGATCGCGTCCTTGACCTTGAGCGCGCCGAAATGCGTATGCATGATCGCGGAGCGCGCGGCATTGAAATCCACCGCCAGGGTGCCGGCGGGCGACAGGTGTTCGTCCCAGCTGATCGCCGCGACGCCCTCATACAATGCCTGCGGATCGGGCGCTTCGAACCGGCTCAGGATCAACAAAATCCGGCTGGTGAGCCGCGACCACAGGCATGCGCGATACGCGACGCTCAGCGGGCCACTGAACGCCACACCGGCGCGGCTCTCACTGACATCGACCGCGCCGAAACTTCGCAATTCGGCTGCCAGCAGCATCTCCAGGCCTCTGGGCGCTGTTGCGAAACACATAACGTTCACACGAAGCTCAGTTCATTAGCTTATGGATTTCAGGCGGACGCACAATCGACGCACGAGACCGACCGATTTGGATATCGCCACGGTTATCAAGGCAGAAATAGTCTTGCCAGACAGAGTTTTGAAATGACAACAACGGAAATGTAATTTTTTCAAGCCGTGATTTTATAAGGCAAAATTATCTTACCGTGTTTGAGTGCGTGATCGCCTGTAAACGCTTGACTTCCCGTCTTAATCGCGTAATCTCCAAACCGTTGCTTTTGCGCCATGACTGCGGTAATTAGACCACACCGTGCGTGGCATGCTTACTGCTTCTAATCGAAATATTTTTTGGCGTGGTCATGGGGCGTTCCGATTACAGCGAACGCGGATGAATCCGGCGGGCAGCCTGTTAGTAGAGGAATCAAGATGCATCCAAGAGGTTGGCTAGCGTTAGTATTATTCGGCGTCAGCTTGCAAGCGGCGCATGCCGATGAAGCGGAATTGTACGTCGCCGATGACGCAATTCAGGGCCGCTACGCGACCGGCGCGGACCTGATCGGCTTAAGCACCGGGAATTTGGCGGCGGAGGTGTTTACCAATGAGGAGGACGACCTGCTCGGCACGCTGGGACTCGAATTTTCGGGCGCGCCGGCCGGGATATCTCCGCTGGTATTCACCGCCGGACCCAAACTGTACGTCGCGACGCTGGATTTCCTCGACGATAGTTTCGCGACCGTGGCCCTTGGCGGCAAGGCGAGCTATGAAATCAGTAGTCACGTACCCCAAATGCAAATCCCGACGTATGTCAGCGGTCAGCTTTACTACGCGCCCAAGATTCTCAGCTTCGGCGAGGCGGATCACCTGACCGATTTCATCATCCGCCTGGAAGCCGAGTTCGTTCCCAGTTTAACCGGGTTCTTCGGCTACCGGCTGCTGCAAGCCGATCTGGAGGACAGCGGCGATTACGAGCTCGACGATGATATCCACCTGGGCTTGCGTTTTAACTTTTAACCCGGCGTTGACTGACACCGCGTCGGGTTGCAATAGCAATAACGTTTGTAGAATACTTCACGTGCGCGCCGGGTTGCATCGCGCGCACCCTGATTTCAACCAGCAACCGCATTCTGATTGTCCAATAATTTTGAGGAGGCTTACATGAAAATAGCTGTACCCGTTGTAGCGGCACTGGTATTCGTATCCGGCTGCGCGCAGTTACAATCCATCGATAATCCATTTGCCGGCGCCCAGAGCCGCTTTGACAAGGACGGTGACGGCGTCATCAGCAAACGGGAAGCACAGGCAAACGAGCAGCTGGCGGCAAATTTCAACCGCATCGACACCAACCGCAGCGGCGGGATCGACCCGAATGAATATGCAGCGGCGGTTTCCAACATCGCCCGACTGGAATTCAGCCAGGTCGATATCAACGGCGACGGCGTAATCAGCGAACGCGAAGCCGCCGCCATGCCGGTATCGTTGAGGGAAGCATTTGGCACGGTAGACGCGGACGGCGACAAGAATGTCAGCCCCGTGGAGTACGAGGCCGCCACCACGAATCTTCTGCAGGACGTGGATTTCGACGATATCGATACCGATGGCGATGGCGTGATCAGCGTCGATGAGGCCGCGGAACGGCCAGTGTTGTCCGATGCTTACGATCGTGTGGACAGCGACGCGGATGGCCTGATCAGCCAGGAGGAATTTGAAGCCGCACAGCAGATGTAGCGCGACACGTAACCCTGGCAGATGTTATGACTTTCGGCCCCGTTCAGCCACGCTGGCGGGGCCGAGTCGCGTTCACGACCTCATTTAAGAAGTGTAACCTGACACTTGGATTTCGCGCGCCCGCCGGGCGCCGCATAGAGTAATGTAAGACCGGTTCGAAGGTTAGCCTTCCGAATGTCAGGGTTCGCAACTCGTGACTCCAGCGTCACTTTTCTTTGTAAGCGGCGGCGGCGTACAGGCTGCCGCCAGCTATTTTCAAGAATTCGTTAACGACGGCCTTTAATCGCGTGCTTTTCACTCAAAGTTGACGCGTACCGCCGACCGCTAGATAAAGCGGCGATACCCGATGATCGAATACCTGCGCAACTGGTACCGCCGCCACTTTTCCGACCCGCAGGTCGCCATCCTCACGTTGTTCCTGATCCTCGGCTTCGCCCTGGTATTGCTGGCGGGGAGCATCCTCGCGCCAGTGCTCGCGGGGATTGTAATCGCGTATCTGCTGGATGGCGCGGTGGAGGGTTTGTGCAGGAACAGAGTGCCTCGTCGCGTCGCGCTGGCGATCGTATTTATGGCATTTGTCGCGATCCTGCTGCTCGTGATGTTCCTACTCATACCGCTGCTGTTACAGCAGATTACTCAGTTCTTCCGCGAGCTGCCTGGCATGATCGCGAAAGGCCAAGAAGCGTTGATGCAGTTGCCGGAGCACTATCCCGATTTCATCTCCGAGCAACAGTTACAGCAACTGATCGGCGAGATCCGCGCAAACCTGCTATCGATGGGGCACTATGTTGTCAGCCTGTCGCTCTCCTCGGTAACAGGCGTGATAACGATTATGGTGTACCTGATCCTCGTGCCGTTACTCGTGTTCTTTTTCCTCAAGGACAAACGGCGGATCCTCGTCTGGCTGAAACAGTTTCTGCCCGAGCGCCGGGACTTGGTCACCCAGGTATGGTACGAAGTCAATCTAAAGATCGGCCGATACGTTCGCGGCAAAGTTATAGAGATCCTCATCGTATGGCTGGTCAGTTACGTGACGTTCGCGATCTTCGGCCTCAATTACACGATGCTGCTGTCCTACATGGTCGGCTTATCGGTCATAGTCCCCATCGTGGGCGCCGCGGTGGTGACGATACCGATCGCGTTCATCGCGTACTTCCAGTGGGGCTTAGAAGCTCAGTTCGCCTATGTCATGCTGGCGTACGCGATCATCCAATTTCTAGACAGCAACGTTCTGGGGCCGTTGTTGTTCTCCGAAGTCGTCAATCTGCATCCAATCGCCATCATCGTCGCGGTGCTTGTATTCGGCGGTATCTGGGGCGTGTGGGGCGTGTTTTTCTCGATTCCGCTCGCAACCCTGGTGCACGCGGTCATCAATGCGTGGCCGACACGGCGGGAAAGCCACGCGCACCTGGAGGGCCAGACGCAAGCAACTGCGGCTTCCGCCCCACCAGACGAAAGCGAAACGCCGAGGGATGCACGGAAATAGAAAACTCCCCGCTACCCGCGTGAGCCGGCGGGAGACATAAGTTTTTGCAGGATACAAAATATCTTTAGCAACCGTTTTGCTGTTCTCGGCGCGGCTTTTGGGCGCCAAAGCGCGGGTGGCACGGATCGTGTATAAGGATTGTGTTCAAAAACTTACGGTAGGAGCGCCAATGCCTGGACGAATACGGTTGCAGATAACATGCGCGGCGTTCGCCTCGATGCTCGTAGGCCAGGCATCGGCTGAATGGTTCGTAGACCTCTACGCTGGTAGGAGTTTTATGGAAAACACTAACGTCGCCATCCAAACTGACGATGTTCCGGTCGCCGGCCTGGATCAACTACAGGTCGATCTCGTGGACGTTGAGATAGACGACTTTCATTCTGTTGGCTTGCGCGTTGGCCGCTGGTTCGAGACGGTGCCCGACATAGGCTTCGCGCTGGACGCGTTTCGCTTCGCGCCGGATATCAACGCGCAAACAGCCAGGGGCAGCGCCACCGGCGATTTCAGCGCGGATATCCTCGATACGCCTATAAACTTCGTCGGCGGTGTCAGCGGCGCGGTGCCAATTCCCGATACAGATATTCCATCCACCATCGTGGTTACTTCATTTGAGGTGATGCTGCGACGGCCGCTGTTGACGAGCAGCGCGTTTCCAATGGGCGCCTACGCCCTTATATCACCGCCGGCCCGGCGTTTCTGATCACGGACCTTAAGCCCGAAGTGGCGCTAGGTGTGAAGGTCGGGGGCGGCATCGCGTGGCAGTTTCACGAGCGGATCTCGCTGTTTGGCGAGTATCGGTTTACACACTTCAGTCCGAGCATCGAAACTGGCGGCGTGAACGTGGCTGGTGTTGAGACGGGTGATCTGGAGGTAGATCTGGGTCTCGATACGCATTACGTGCTCGCCGGTTTATCCTACCGATTCGGACGCTAAACGCAGCCTCCGAATCATTGCTGTTTTTAAGGCCAGCGCAGCCGATCGTCATTTAGTCGCTCGATTCGCTAGACCTCTCGGCGGCACGCGGAGGCCTTTGCTGACTGCTCAGCCGCCCCAGGGTGCGATCGAGAAATCGCTTCAATTTCTCGGCGGCGGCGGCGGTGGCCTGCTGCGCGGTCGCGGCCTGATGACTTACCGCGACCGGTTGGCGACCCGCGAGCCGCGCCTCCATCAGACAGCGTTTGTCATCGCCGCCGGAAGCGTGGCTGTTCACGTCGCTGAAATGGATCTCGAGCCGGGTGATCTGGTCACTGAACCGGCGGCCCAGCGCGCTTAGAACTACGGCTTCTACCTCGCGGGTTAGCCTTTCCCGGCCTTCAATATTGCTGTCGGTATTAATCTGAATTTGCATAAGTGCATACTCCTGGCATGGCTATTGGGCAGCTGCAGGGCTTCCATCCAGCGGGGTCTAAGCAGAGTCTTCCAGCTTCCACGCCGACGATCACATCGGCGCGGCTCGCTTACATGTTTTATCACCTGCGTGCCGCGAAGAAACCGGCGCTTCCGCAAGCGCTGCGTGTTCACCCGAGGCTCAAAACCGATAGGTCGCTGCCACACCCGTGCGCGTCGGCATCCGCTCGGCAGGCACGACCACGATTTCTCCGCCGTGTTTCAATACCAGTTCCCCCAGGTCATCGAGCACATCGTCAACCTCCGGGCGCCCCAAGTCATCGAACTGGACGTGCCCCGTCGCTTGATCGATCCGGCCGGGAATCTCACGGTCGGCTTCGACCAGCAGTGTGGCAATCCGCCCGGAGACGGCCGCGGCGGCGACCGGCCCCAGTTCATCCGCGCCCAGCCCATGAGACCTGGCGCTGCCAAACGCTTCAACCAGATCACTTAATCGCGCCTGATAGTGAGGCTCAACCACTCGCCAAGCCCGCTCGCGCAGTTCATCGACCGGCAAGGCATCGGGGTTAATCTCAATCCCTTCGGCCATCAGCAACGCGTTATGACTGACCTCATGGAAAAGCGCGTGGTGTTCCGGCAGCGCCGCCAAGATCAACGGCAGCCCGGACGGCTGTGAATGGCGCTCCAGAACCGCCCGGTCGACGGCGCGGAAGAACCGCTCCGCATCGAGATCCACCTCATCCTTTTTCCCGCCGTGGCCGTGGTGCATCCCTGGCCCGCCAGCGCCTGTGCCGTAAGAGGCTACGGTCAGGCGCGGATCGGTCAATTCCTCACCGAGGGCTTCGGTAATGGTTCGCGGCACACCCTTGGCCAGTTCGACCTCGTCAAGCGAATCGCGGTTGCCTTCGAACAACTGAACTTCCTGACGGCTTAGACCAAGCACCTGATAACGGTCAGCCGACTGCACCATTCGCGCTAGCGGCTTGGTGTGGAAACTGTCAGCCACCACGGCCAGCTCCACAACCTGCCGCCGCAGGACGTAGACCCGGAATATGTCGGACGCGCCCAGCACCGCCAGCCCATCCAAGGTGTGATTCCAGAAGTCGTGATCCTCAGCCAGAGCCAGGAATGGCTCCAGCAGCGGCTGAATCTCTCGCGCCGGATACTTCTGTCGCAGCGATTCCTCCAATGCCTTTACAAGGTTCCGGAACCTTATCGGATCCTGCTGGTTCTGCGGATGGCGCCTATGGGTCGGCTGGTAGAGTGAAAGACACGGCGGCTCATGAGCGCCCAGCAGCACGGCCGGATAATCGTTGCCAAGTGAATTCATTGTTTCTCCTGCATCGCAGTACTTCATCATTTACGCGGAACGCCATTATCTTTGTACGACTTGAATCACATACCGCCGTTCCGCGCAGCGGCCGATGAGCGATACCGAACGTGATGAAAACGGTGGGGCTGGTCACCCTGGTGATGACTGACACTAGCGGACGCGAGATCGCGGCGGTGTTTTGATGTACGCCTCACGGGCTTCGGCAACTGCGCTCTAACCGTCAGTCGGTGAGCGCGCGGCGGCGGCAATGCCGGTGTCGTTGCGGGAGACGTATGGCGAGATGGGCGCCGGATGCGGCAATAACCTAAACTCTGTAAGGGCGGGCTTCAGTGCCATCGACGCCGGCAACAGTGGTGGGCATTCGCGCGGAAAAGCTGAAAATGCCGATGTTCTCCGCTGCTTACGATCGCGTGGAGAAGAAGCCGACGGCCTGACCAGCCGGGGAAGGGGTCAACGCGGCATCAGGCGCGGCGCGTGGCAACTCTGTGTCCGGCCACGCCCTCACCGCCAACGATTTCCGCGCAGCCTGATGAATATGTGTGCGAATTAATAGCGCTTGTTCAGCGCGCTCTCGAGCTTTGCATCCGTGCCTTGCGTAGTTTTCCCGGCGCAGTAAGCTCGCAATTCGCTCTCCGCCAGTTGAATCTCGGCCGAGTCGGATTCGATATTCACGACCAAAGTGAATACGCTATGCTCATCCTCTAGATTTTCCTTCCACTCAACGCTTTTCAGCGCTACATCGAACTTGCGAGCCAACCGCCTGCACCGATCCATTATCAGCCTGGCGCCTTCGCGCCGCTGATCAAGTTCTTCCGTATTCATATTGCGAGTCTAACGGCCTGGGCCTCACTTGCAAAGCGCAAAACCAGGTTTGGCAATAGGATAATGCCTGGATCGCGCCTCCAGGGCATCAGGGGGCGGAGACGCACTAATCGTTCCTGCCTTGAATGGCGATAGCCTTTATACTTGGTGCGAACCGCAGGCCCGCGCGTGCAGTCGAAGATAGTAAACACGTCGCACCGTGGCTGAATTCTCTCGTTAGCACCTGGCTCGCAGGCGCTACTCGGCCTTGATGCTATTCCACGACTATTCAACTGATGAAGCCCGAGTCACGAGACGACAAGATGCTGGTATTGACCGGAAAGGGTGTTTCTCCGGGGCTGGCCAGCGGAACAGCGTTTGTCTACAGGGACATACTCCAGCGCGGCACGGAACTGCACGAAGTAGACGATATCCAGGCCCATGACGAGCAGGACCGAATCAGGAAAGCGGTCGACGACGTACGCCAAGGCCTGGCCATCGATGCGCAGCACATCGAGGCCAGATTGAGCAAGGCATCCGCGGACATCTTTCGCGCGCAAGAGGCAATGCTGTGCTCTTCCTCCGTGGTCGAGGAACTGAAAAAGACTTTGGAGGCGGAGCGCATCAATGCCGAAGAGGTGGTCAAGATCGTGTTCCGGCGGCTGGCTCGCCGCTTCAGAGGCATGGACAATCAGATCCATCGGGAGCGTGGCGATGATATCGATGACCTATCGCGCAGGCTCTTGCTGCGCTCAATGAGGTTCTCCAGCTCCCTGATATTGCCCGGCCACGGGTAGCGGCACAGCGCTGCCATCGTGTCCGAGTCGATGCTCATGATGCGCTTCTTTAGCTCATGCACGTGGTGTTGTGTGAAGTGTCGTACCAACAATGGAATATCCTCCACACGTGCAAGCAGGGGCGGGATCATGATCGGAACACTTTGCGTCGATAGTAGAGGTCGCTGCGAAACTCCCGATCCTCGACCATTTGAGCCAGGTCCCGGTTCGATGCGGCGATGAGACGCACATCGACCTTGATCGCGTCCGCGAGCTGCCCAATCGCTCGAACTCCTGCTCCTGCAGCACCCGCAGCAACTTGGTCTGGAATTCCAGTGGAATGTCACCGATTTCATCGAGAAAGAGGGTGCCGCGATGCGCTAGCTCGAAGCGACCGATGCGCTGTGCATGCATCTCGACCCACGTGTTACTCGGCGGGTAGTAGACTTCGAAGTGGAGTCTTCGGCTCGCGAAGTGCTTCATGGTACTTCTGGTAGCATACGGAGCCCGCCAGCTCGGGATACAACTCCCACATGTTCTTCCCCAGAACCTCGTCGCGCGTTAGCGCTTCGCCCTTTGCTCTTTGTATATGGCCCAACGCTCGCTCGTTGATGTAGGTGAAGCGCCACGCGCGATCGAAGGCGTAGAACTGATCGGTGATTCTCTCGAAGATGTCTTCGATCCGCCTGCTCGACTCGCTGAGCGCCTCCTTGGCCCGCTTGCGCTCGGTTATGTCGCGCCTGATGTTCACGTAACCGGTGATCTGGCCCTCCTCCTGCTCTCCTCGCAAGGCGATGGTGATGCCTTCGACGTACACTGGCGTGCCGTAATTGCGGTACGTGACTGCTTCGGTGCGGAACCGACCCCTCTCCTCCAGCTCCCTGAGGGCCTTGGCGCGTTGCTCATCGCTCAGACCAACAGGGACAACTTCCCAAATATGTCGCCCCAGCGCTTCATCGGCTCTCCAACCGTACATCTCCTCGGCGCCTTTGTTCCAGGCCATCACCGCTCACCGCTCATCCGTGGCTATGACCGCGTCGTGTACGTTCTCTAGCAGGTAAGCGTGGTAGGCGAGACGCTCCTCCACCCGCTTGCGCTCGGTGATGTCCCGATAGTAGACCGACAAACCGTCTTCAGAAGGGTAGACGTGCCCCTCGATCCATCTGTTGGTCACCGGGGAGCGCGCTCGAACCCCAAGGCCTTCTGCTCACGCATGGCGTCGTGATACTTCTGGTAGAATATGGAGCCCACGTGCGCGGGGAACATCTCCCACACGTTCTTCCCCAGAACCCCTTCGCGCGTTAGCGCCTCGCCCTTTACTCTTCGGATAGAGTTCAACGCCGCCGCGTTGAGGTAGGCGAAGCGCCACTCGCGGTCGAAGGCGTTGAACTCGTCGGTGATGCATTCGAGGCGTCCCCGTACAGTTATTGACAGAACTCCAAGTGATGATGGCGCGCGCCGAGGACATAAGATCCG
>Ga0136621_1000344_pt1 | contig 17885 bp, 16 predicted proteins | sample AntDryUQ445A2306_FD_104673 | JGI IMG/M metagenome (GOLD analysis project Ga0136621, IMG submission 104673) | Polar desert sand microbial communities from Dry Valleys, Antarctica - metaG UQ445A (23.06) | ecosystem: Environmental > Terrestrial > Soil > Desert | place: Antarctica: Dry Valley...
GTGCTGTTGGCGGTGTACCCGCCATCCATGGCGAGACGTAAAGTGTGTCGATACCACGGCCCAGCCATCCATGGCTGGTCGTTCGCGGGCGCAAAGCTCAGTCGCTTTGCGAATTCCCCGCTCACCTTACTTGATCTTGGATTCCTTGTAAGTCACGTGCTTGCGCACCACGGGATCGTATTTCTTGATCTCCATCTTGTCCGGCATGTTGCGCTTGTTTTTCGTGGTCGTGTAGTAATGTCCGGTACCCGCGCTGGACACCAGCTTGATTTTGTCGCGTGCTGTTTTAGCCATGGTTATACCTTGTCGCCTTGGGCGCGCATATCGATTAGCACCTGATCGATGCCTTTTTTGTCGATGATCCGCAAACCGCGCGTGGACACGCGCAGCCTCACCCAACGCTGCTCGCTTTCGACCCAGAACCGGTGGAAATGAAGGTTCGGCAAAAAGCGGCGCCGGGTTTTATTATGGGCGTGCGAAACATTGTTCCCCGTAACGGGGCGCTTGCCCGTGACCTGACAGATTCTGCTCATGCGGCGCTCCGGTTGCCGTAATCGTTCATAGCGCGCGATTCTGACAAATAAGCCGTCAGCGTTCAAGGCGAACGTGCGTAAACACACCGATGCACAAGGTAGCCTGAGGATATTGGCAGCTTGCGCGGCAGCCGCTATATTGACCACTAATGAGCGCCCGACCCCCCGATCTTGTATATCTGCGCGAGCTGCGACTCGCCGCGGTGATCGGTATCTACGAATGGGAGCAGCGGGTCCGGCAGACGATTAGCATCGATCTGGAAATGGCGGCGGACATCGCATCAGCCGCGGCTTCCGATGCCATTGAAGACACCCTCAACTACAAGGCCATCGCGGAACGCCTCAGCAGCTTCGTCGAAGAGAGCCGCTTCAAGCTGATCGAGACGTTGGCCGAACGCGCCGCCGACATGCTGCTGACGGAATTCGGCATCCGCTGGCTGAAGCTCAGCGTGAGCAAGCCCGGCGCGGTGCGCGGTGCGCGCGAAGTCGGCGTGGTTATCGAGCGGTCGGCCGCGGCATCGTCCTGATTCTCAAATAAACATTTGGCAGGCGACACCGGTTCGTGGCATATTCGCCGGTGGCGATGCGAGCCCGACACCCCGCTCACGCAAGCTCGCGGTGGGGCATTCGCATCTTCAAAGGTCAGGCAATCAAAGTGCATCCGGACAAAAAAGCAATTGGTATCTAACCAATGCCGGACACCGAGTTTTCCGTGCAATGTCGGACTAACTTACAAGAGGGGAATATCATGCAAACCAAACCTGTTGCGCACGCACTAGTCGCCGCGGCATGCGTCGGCGCTTCGCTTATGGCGCAAGCTTCCAGTCACCGTGAGGCGCCGTTCATAGCCGGCCTGCCCAGAGTGGACAACACCGATTTTTACATGTTCAACAGCTACGAGTCCGGGCGCGAGGGCTTCGTCACCCTCATCGCTAACTGGGCGCCGCTTCAGGATTCCTACGGCGGTCCCAACTACTTCGCCCTGGACGATTCTGCGCTGTACGAGATTCACATCGATAACAACGGCGACGCGGTCGAGGACATCACCTTTCAATTCCAGTTCGATACGAGCTTTCGCAACTCTCCGTACCCACCGGGCCGGGACTGGACGGCGCGCCCACCGCATCTGAAATTCCCTTGATCAATGTCGGCCCGATCAGCACGCCCGCCGATCCCGATCTGAACAGGGTCGAGCGCTATACCATGAACGTGGTACGCGGCGACCGGCGTTCAGGCGTCAGCCAGCCGGTGACCGATCCTAGCGGTGCTACGAGCTTTATCAAGCCGGTCGATAACATCGGCGAGAAATCCATCCCCGATTATCAAAGCTACGCCGACGCGCACATCTATGACGTTACCATCCCCGGTTGCAGCGCCGCGGGTGCGCGCGTAACCGTCGGTCAGCGCCGCGAAGGTTTCTATATCAATCTGGGCGAAGTGTTCGACCTGATCAATCTGAATCCGGTCGGCGACCGCAGCGAGGGCCAGAACATCATCGACGACAAGAACGTCACCTCATTCGCACTGGAGATACCGACCGCGTGCCTGACCGCCGGACAGGAACCGGTCATCGGCGCATGGGCCACCGCCAGCCTGCCGCAGGCGCGCGTGCTGGATCCCACGCCGGGTGTGAATACGCCCCAGCCGACGGCGGTGCGTGGACGCAGGTGTCGCGTCTGGGCTCGCCACTGGTCAACGAGGTGGTAATCGGCCTGGCGGACAAGAATCTGTTCAATGCGAGCCAGCCGGCCAATGATGTCAGTAACTTCGGCACCTACGTGACCAACCCGACCTTGCCGGTGCTGGCTAACGTGCTGTTCGACACCGCGGTTCCGACACTGCCCCGGCTCGATCTGGTGCAGGCGTTTGTGACCGGCGTGCCCGGTTTAACCAAGCCGGCCAACGTCAATCTAGACACCCTGGCAGGCGCTGGCGAGATGTTGCGGCTTAACACTCTGGTACCGGCACCCATCGGCAGTCAGAGCGATCTTGCTTTCCTGGACTGCGACTTAGGCGGCTTTCCCAATGGCCGGCGACCCATAGACGACGTAGTGGACATCGAGCTTAGTGTCGCGCTGGGCGCCATTACCGCCGAGAATCCCAATGGCCTGCAAACCTGCGATGTGAGCAATCCCGCCAGCCCGAGCGTGGTGCCGGGCGCTGTGGTTACCGACGGCGCGTCGCTGGCCAACGCCGGAGACGGCCTGTTCATCGATCAGTTTCCGTATCTGGGTCTGCCTTTGCCGGGCTCGCCCTTCGAGTCCAGCGAGCCGAATGGCGGAGGTGCCGGGCTATGATTACGCGCTCACTTGTTGCGCTGCTCTGCGCAGCAACGTTGCTGATGGCTGGTTGCGGCGGAGATGACGATGATGGCGAGGATGCGGGCAACGTATTTACGGACATCTTCACGCAGGACGCCAACTCAGAGCCGGTCGACTACGGCGACCCTGCGCCGCTTGAGTCCGAGATCGGCAGTATATTCGGCGACGCCAATGACGAACCCAGACCGCCCGGCGACGTTTTGTAGTCCGCATGACCAATGCCGTCAGCAGAGTCTTTAACCGTACAATAGAAAGAAGACGCGGCACATCGTAGGCGATTACAGGGGGCTCGCAGAGAGCCTCCCTTCTTTTCTCTGCATTGACCGCCGTGTCTGCTCCCCTGCCGTTAGCTTGAATTCTCCCACGATCACTATTGAAATTTTAGCTGCCTGATTGCGGGCGATTCGGTTCCGCACAGCCAAAAAATGCGGTTATACTTAGCGCGGTTTTTGTCCATCTAACTACAATCCGGAGGAGAGACAGGCATGAGGCGAAAGCTGCCAGGCACTGGCGGAAAGTTATCGATCAAAGCCACCTGGCCTTGCGCAGTCGCGGTTCTGTGCGGATCATTGAGCGGTTCGGTGCTGGCGCAAGAGGACATCGCGGCAGGCAAGCTTAAAGCCGACACCTGTCTAGGCTGTCACGGGATACCCGGTTATACCAACGTGTATCCGTCCTATCACGTACCCAAGCTGGGCGGTCAGCACTCCGATTACATCGTCTCCGCGTTACAGGCATACAAGGCCGGTCAGCGCGATCACGACACGATGCACGCCCAGGCCGTAACGCTTTCCGCCAAGGATATGGCCAATATCGGCGCGTATTTCGAGTCGCTGGGAAGTGCGGCGTCCGCGGGCAGCAAACCGCAACAGACCGCGTCGTCTGGCGGTCAGCAAACGTCTTCGAAGTCGGCGGCCGGCGAGCAGACCTATGCGCAAGTTTGCGCTAGTTGCCACGACTCCGGCGCCTCCGGCGCGCCCAAGCTGGGTGACAAAACGGCCTGGCAGCCACGCATCCAGCAGGGCCAACAAACGCTATATTCGCACGCCATCAACGGGTTCGGCGCCATGCCGCCCAAGGGCGGCGATCCCAGCCTGAGCGACGCGGACGTGCAGGCCGCTGTCGATTACATGGTCAGCGAAGCCGGCGGTGCTCAGCAGACCGCGTCCGCAGGCGGTAAGGCCGCACAAGAATCTCAGCCCCCCGCCATGGGACCAGGTATCAAGCAGGCAGCCGCAGGCGGCGCAGCACTTGAAAACGAATCAGTCTATCAGGGCATGTGCGCTTCGTGTCACGATTCAGGCGCGCTGGGTGCACCGAAAATAACCGACAGCGGCGCGTGGGAGACGCGCATCGCCATGGGTTCACAAGCCCTTTACACCAGCGCCATCGGTGGTGTGGGCGCGATGCCTGCCAAAGGCGGTCATCCGCAGCTCAGCGACGCCGAGGTGAAACTTGCCGTCGACTATATTATTTCTCAGGTTGCCGGCGGCGGACAACAGCAATCAGAAAAAGCGGCCGCGGCCAAACAGCAGTCAGGCGCTGCAAAAACCGGACAAAGTATCGAGCAAATAGCCGCACGCGGCGCGTCGGCCGACAACGAATCTGTTTATCAGGGCATGTGCGCTTCGTGTCACGATTCAGGCGCGCTGGGTGCACCGAAGATAACCGACCGCGGCGCGTGGCAGTCGCGCATTGCCATGGGTGCACAAGCCCTCTACACCAGCGCCATCGGTGGTGTGGGCGCGATGCCTGCGAAAGGCGGTCATCCCCAGCTCAGCGATGCCGAGGTGAAACTCGCGGTTGACTACATTATTTCCCAGGTCGTGGGCGGCGGACAACAGAAAGCGGCTGCGGCCAAACAGCCGCAGTCGGGCGCTGCAAAAAAGGGACAAAGTATTAATCAAATAGCCGCACGGGGCGCATCAACCGACAACGAATCTGTTTATCAGGGCATGTGCGCTTCGTGTCACGATTCAGGCGCGCTGGGTGCACCGAAGATAACCGACCGCGGCGCGTGGCAGTCGCGCATCGCCATGGGCGCGCAGGCCCTTTACACCAGCGCCATCGGTGGCGTCGGCGCCATGCCTGCGAAAGGCGGTCATCCGCAGCTCAGCGATGCCGACGTGAAACTCGCGGTTGACTACATTATTTCCCAGGTTGCCGGCGGCGGACAGCAGCAATCGGGAAAAGCGGCTGCGGCTGAACAGCCACAGTCAGGCACTACAAAAAAGGGGCAATAAACAATGAAAGCGATGCTTCTGGCCTTGAGCGTCACGCTGTTTTTCAACGTCGCGCACGCGGAGGGTGACCCCGCCGCTGGCAAGAAAACGGCGCAGCAATGCGCCTCCTGTCACGGACCGGACGGCAACAGTACTTCACCGACTTACCCCAAGCTCGCGGGCCAGCACGAGGACTATCTGACGCAGGCCCTGCACGACTACAAGTCGGGCGCACGGGAAAATTCCACCATGGCCGGCATGGCCGGGCCGCTGTCTGAGCAGGATATTGAAGATCTGGCCGCGTATTTTTCGCAGCAACAAGGTTTGTCTCAGCCGGAGATCGACTGAAAACATGCGGGATTGATACAACCGGCGCCCGTGCGCGCCGGCCGGAAGCTAACGCGCGTTCAGGACCCGCCACTCGTCGGGCGTGTAAGCCTTTATGGTCAATGCGTGCAGCTCGCCGCTGGCGATCTGCGCGTTCACCGTGGCGTAAACCTGCTGCTGTTCCTTGACCATGCTTAAGCCCTCGAACGCCTCGCTGATAACCACGGCTTCGAACTTGTAGCCGTCGCCGGTCACAATCGCCTGCGCACCAGGAATGCCGGCCTCGATCAGTGTCTTTATGTCGTCAGGTTGCATGGCGCCAAGGGTAAAGGACTTTACACGCGCTGTCATGCGCATGTCGATTCAGCGCACGCGCGAACTGCCGAGCAGACCAACGCAATTAAACACATCCATGCGGCAGCAAACAACGGCGTCGCTAAACCGCACGCCATAATCGGCGGCCTGTACTAGAAGCCCGCGTAGGTTGGCGGAAGAGCGACAAGTCAAGCCGCATCCTCCGCGTTGATTTGTCCGTCGCGCGCCAGCGCGCGCACTTCGCGCACGGCCACCGACAGCATCGCGAAGCTCGGCTTGCCGGCTGATTTCAGTTCGGCGATCACACTACGATAATGCGCGAGCTTGGTCTGTTTGAGTTCTAGCCAGCTATCGACTCGCTGCGTGAACGAATCGCCGTCCGGCGTTAGCCTGAGCGCGTCGGTCGTAAGCTTGCGCAGTTCGACGCTCAGGTCGTCGCGCAACATGCCGCGCGCGCCGCGTTGCCAGTAATCGAAGACCGGCAAATCACGCACGCACACGTAAAGCCAGTCGAACGACAGCGCGAAGCCCAGCTCGAAATATACGTCCGTCACTACCTCCAGCAGCGTGTCTGTGTCGCGGGCGACCATCACGACGTTGAGCGTGGCAAACACGATCTCCTGTCCCGCGACGTGTTGCGCCAGTTCAACCGGCACGCCCGCGTCGCACAGCTCCGCGATGTGCAACTCCACCTCCTCGTGTCCATGATCGCGCAACAGCCGCGGAATGCGCGTTCGAACTACCTCCACGCCGCCGCGAAAATGTTCGGCCGTGGCGGCAATGTCCAGTGGCATGCGGCGATTGCGCAGCAGCCACACGGTGGTGCGATCTGCCAGACGGCAGACTGCCGTCAACATTTCCAGTTGCAACGCGGCCACAACTTTGCCATCCAGCGCCTCGATCGCCGCCCACAATTCGCGCGCGCCGAAAATCTCGCACGCGGCAACATACGCTCGCGCGATATCATCCGCGTGGTTACCGGTGCGCTCGTGTACCAGCATGTAAAACGTGCTGCCCATGCGATTGACGATGTCGTTAGTCAGATGGGTGACGATGATCTCACCGCGCAACGGGTGGTCCACCAGGGCTTGCGCGTACCGAGCACGTAAGTTCGCGGGGAAATAGTTATGCAGTTCGCGCACGAAATATGGATCGCCAGCGATATTGGAGCCGGTGAGTTCGTGCGCCAGGCGGATTTTGCTGTAAGCGAGCAGCACCGCGAGCTCCGGGCGCGTTAGCCCCGCCTGCGCGGTCTCGCGTTTGGCGATCTCTTCCTCCGACGGCAGCGCTTCGAGCGCGCGATTCAACAGACGCTCGCGCTCCAGTTGCGTAATCAGGCGTTTTTGATCGCCCAGCAGTTCCGCGGCTTGCGAGACGGCGAGGCTGATCGCCTGGGTCTGCAAATAATTTTCGCGCAACACCTTACTCGCGACATCGGCGGTCATCTCCGCCAGCAACACATTGCGCTGTTCGAGATCGATTTCGCTCTTTGCCAGTGCGCGGTTCAACAGTATCTTGATGTTGACCTCGTGATCCGAACAATCCACCCCGGCGGAGTTGTCGATCGCGTCGGTGTTGATCAGTCCGCCGCCGCGCGCGAATTCGATGCGCGCTAGCTGGGTCAACCCTAAGTTGCCGCCCTCGCCGATTACCAGGCAGCGCAATTCTCCGGCGTCCACGCGCACGCCATCGTTGCCGCGGTCGCCCACATCGGAGTGACGTTCGGCGCTGGCTTTCACGTAGGTGCCGATGCCGCCGTTCCAGAACAGGTCAACCGGCGCGCGCAGGATGGCGCGGAGCAATTCACTGGGCGGCAACCGCTCGGCCTGGATGCCCAGCGCCGCGCGCGCTTGCGGGCTTAACGCAATGGACTTCGCCGTACGCGGATAAACGCCGCCGCCGGTTGAAATCGCGCTAACCGAGTAATCGCTCCAAGAGGAGCGCGGCAGCGCGAACAGGCGCTGGCGCTCGGCGAACGCGAGGTCGGTGTCCGGGTCGGGATCGATGAAGATATGTCGATGGTCGAACGCGGCTAGCAGCCGCGTCTTCGGCCACTTCAGCATGCCATTGCCGAACACATCGCCGGACATGTCGCCCACGCCGACGGCGGTGAATGGTGTGCTGCGCACGTCCAGCCCCAGTTCCCGGAAATGCCGTTCCACGGACTCCCACGCACCGCGCGCGGTAATGCCCATTTTCTTGTGATCGTAACCGTACCTTCCGCCGGAGGCGAAGGCGTCGCCAAGCCAGAAGCCGTATTGCGCGGAGATTTCGTTGGCGATGTCGGAGAAACTGGCCGTGCCCTTGTCGGCGGCCACGACCAGATACGGGTCGTCCCCGTCGTGACGCACGGTGTCCGGTGGCGGTCGCACCGCACCATCGACAAGGTTATCGGTGACATCCAGCAGGCCGCTGATAAAGGTGCGATAGCAACGGATGACCTCCTGCTGGACGGCGTCTCGATCATCCGGCGGCGGCAGATTCTTGCACACGAATCCGCCCTTGGCGCCTACGGGTACGATGACCGCGTTTTTGACGGTCTGCGCCTTCATGAGACCCAGCACTTCGGTACGAAAATCCTCGCGTCGGTCAGACCAGCGGATGCCGCCGCGGGCGACGCGGCCGCCGCGCAAGTGCACGCCTTCCACCCACGGCGCATAGACGAAAATTTCGAACATCGGTTTTGGCAGCGGCAGTTCCGGGACCTCGGCCGAGTCCAGTTTGAAGGCAAGATAAGGCTTGTCGTCGTCCGTACTTTCGCGCTGAAAGTAATTGGTGCGCAAGGTGGCGAGCATAAGCGCCAAAAAGCAGCGCAGGATGCGATCCTCATCCAGGCTGGTCACCGCCTCCAATGTCTGCTCGATGCGCGTTTTGACGCCATCCACAGCCGGTTGCGCGGGCATTCCGGGCTCGAAACGCAGCTTGAACAGTTCCACCAGCCAGCGCGCGATCGCCGGGTTGTTCGCCAGGGTCTGCTCCATGTACGCCTGACTCAAGGGCAGGCGCGTCTGAAGCAGGTATTTGCACAGCGCACGCAGCAATACGATCTCGCGCCAGTTCAGTTGCGCCGCCAGCACCAGCCGGTTGAAGCCGTCGTTCTCGATCCTGCCGCTGACGATGCGCGTGAACGCGTCCTGAAAGATATCTCTCACTTCCAGCACTTCCACATCCAGTCCGGGCGCTGTGGTCGTCTCAAAATCGAGAATCCAGCAGGGCTCCGCCTCACGAGGATGGATATCGTAAGGTCGAGCTGCGAGCACGCGCAGACCCATGCGCTCCAGGATGGGCAGTACGTCGGACAACGCCAGCGTCGTGTGACGGCCGAACACCTTGAAACGCAACATGTTGTTCGCGGCGTCTCTGAGTCGATACAGATGCGTGATCAAGGGGCAGCTTGCCGAAATGGTCTGCAACCCCTCGATGTCACGGAACGCCGCGAGCGCAAAAAAGTCTTCGCGGTAAGACGCCGGAAATGCATCCCGGTAGCGCTGCCACAGATCTTTGCTACGCGCCTCGCTAAGGTGATCGTAGAAAACCGCGAGCAACCGATCTTCCCACGCCAGCAGGGCGCTGGCCATGCGCGCTTCAAGCTCGGCCGCGGTGATTTCCACCGCGCTGTTCAGCGGTGTGCGGATGATGAAATAGACGCGCGCCAGCACCGAGTCGGAGAACTGCACGTTGAATTCCGCACTCAGGCCCTCGAACGCTTCCATCAGAATTTCCTGAAACCTGAGGCGCAATGTGGTGTTGTAACGGTCGCGCGGCGCGTACACCAGCGCGCTCACAAAGCGGCCGTATATATCGCGGCGCAGAAACAGCTTCAGCCGCCCGCGCTCCTGTAAATGCAGTATGCCGATCGCAATGTCGAACAGTTCGTCCTCCGCGGCCTGAAACATCTCGTCGCGCGGCAGTTGCTCGAGAATGTTGCGCAAAGCCTTGCCGGCGTGGCTATTGGGTTCGAGGTCGGCGCGTCCCAGCACTCGTGCGACCTTGCGCTTGAGCAGCGGGATCTCGCTCGCACGGGTGCTGTACGCCAGATAGGAGTAAAGGCCCTGAAAACGCCATTCGCCGATCACGTGGCCTTGTTCATCGAAACGCTTGATGCCGATGTGATCCAGATGCGCCGGGCGATGCACCGTCGAGCGCGCGGTCGATTTGGTGATAATCAACAATTCCTGCGCGCGCGCGACGCCATGCAGACGCGGCGGGATCGGGATCGGGATCGGTGCATCATCGCTATCGCGGAAGATTCCTAAGCCGGTGCCCGGCGCGTTGCGCAAGGTCAACTGGCCATGCTCCTCGACCAGATCGAAGGTGCGAAAACCAATGTACGTAAAGTGATGATTGTCGATCCAGCGAAGCAAGGCCAGCGTTTCGGTAAGCTCCTCCTCCGGCACCGGCAGGGCTTGCGTCTCCAACGCGGACATCACATCGTAGAGGCGTGCGCGCATCTTGATCCAGTCGTCCACCACCGCGCGCACGTCGCTCAACACCCGTTCCAGATGGGCGTGAAGCCCGGTCAGCGCGGCGGCGTCGGTCTCCTGATCCACCTCGAAATGCATAATGGCCTCGGCCCGCGCGTCGCCATCGCCCTTGGCGGCAGTTACATTGATCAGTTCACCGCGGGAATCGCGCCGCATACGCATAACCGGATGAATAATGAGATGGATGGTGAGGCCGTGTCGATTCAGTTCCATGCTGACCGAGTCCACCAGAAACGGCATATCGTCAGTGACGATCTGGACCACGGTGTGCGGGCTGTGCCAGCTGTGCTCGGCTGCGATCGGGTTATAAATGCGGATGTTGGGTGTACCCGGTTGCCGCCGCCGTGCCAGTTGCCAGTGGGCAAGCATGGCGCCGTAAAGATCTTCCGGCGTCTTGCCGGCCAGGTCTTCGGCCGCCACACCGGAAAAATAGGCGCGCGCAAAACGCTCGGCGTTAGTCGCCTGCACGCCGGTCAGGCGGCTACGCGCGGCAAGCGCGACCCTGGCGATGGCGGCATCTTTCATTCGTGTCTTCCCGGTTTGCATGACGATTCGTTATGGATGTGCAGGGGCTAGTATAGAGTCGTAGCCGCTCATGTTCAGCCACGGCGCGGGAAACAGGTGCCGTGGCGCGCGCGAGTTCGTACAATGACAGCTTTTGGACAGGCGCAAAATCATGCAAACGGCATCGATCATCGTGCACGGCGGCGCAGGCCCGTTGCGCGAGGAAAATGTCCAGCCCGCGCGTGCGGGCTGCCGTGAGGCGGCGGCCGCCGGCTGGGAAGTGCTAAAAAATGGTGGCGCGGCGCTGGATGCGGTGGTCGCCGCGGTCACCTGCCTGGAAAACAATTCCGTCTTTAACGCCGGCACGGGCGCGGCGCTCAATGCCGACGGCTGCATTCAACTGGACGCCTCGATCATGAACGGCGACGAGCTCAAAGCCGGCGCGGTGGCGGCGGTGGAGCGCGTGCGCAATCCCATCCAGCTTGCCCGCATGGTGCTGGAAGATGGCCGCCATGTGCTGCTTGTGGCAGGCGGCGCGGAGCGCTTCGCGCGCGAACACGGGGTAGAATCCTGCGATCCGTCCGAGCTCATTACGGAACTAAGGCGCGAACGCTGGGAAGCGAAACACGGCACGGTCGGCTGCGTTGCGCGGGATGCGCAAGGCCGCTTCGCCGCGGGCACTTCCACCGGCGGTATTTCCGGCATGCTGCCGGGCCGCGTAGGGGATTCGCCACAGATCGGCAGCGGTACCTACGCCAGCGACGTCGGCGGTGTTTCGTGTACCGGCATCGGCGAGGACATTATCCGCGTGGTGCTGGCGAAATGGGCGGTCGATCGCCTGGATACGGGTCTCGACGCCACGCAGGCAGCTAAAGCCGCGATTGAAATTTTCTCCCGCCAGACATCCAGCGAAGCCGGTCTGATCGTCATCGACAACCACAGCCGCGCAGGTTTCGCCCGCAACACGTCGCACATGCCCGTGGCATGGGTGACCGGCGACGATGATATTCACGTTGACGTGTGAGGTTCGCCTTCGCCGCCCGCACTCTCACCAGAGAACCACGCATGGTTGCGAAATGCGAGAGTTTATAATCGAACACGCATGACCGCGAAAATTTTACCGCTGTATCCCGATCCAGGCCCGGAACAAGCCTTGACGGGGCTTTACCTGCGGCAGCGCCTGTTCGAGATTGGCAGCGTGGACAAGCCGTTCGTGTACGCAAACTTCGTGACCAGTCTGGACGGCCGTATCGCGCTGATCGAGCCGGGCAACGGCAAATCGTATCTGCCCGAGGGTTTAGGCGGCGGCAACGATTTCCGTCTGTTCCAGGAGTTGCACGCGCAGGCCGATTGTTTAATCACTCACGCGGGTTATCTGCGCGCGCTCAGCTTGGGCCGGCTGGGCAATATTCTGCAGGTGGACGACAGCGGCGATCTGGTCGAATGGCGCTTGGATAATGGTCTCTCCAAGCAGCCGGCCGTGGTGGTCGCCAGCGCCAGCCTGGATTTTACCGTGCCGGACTCGATTGCGGCGCACGGTCAGACCTTGTACATCGTAACCGGTCAGGCGGCTGACCGCGCGCGCGTGCGGGCGCTGCAAGCGCATGGTCTGAAGGTGATATTTGCCGGCGCGGACCGGTCGGTTGCGGGCGCACCGCTGACGGATGCGCTTGGCCGGCTCGGCTACCGCTGCCTATATCTGATCGCCGGTCCGCGCATGCTGGACACCATGTTGCGCGCACGACGCATGGCGCGGTTATATCTCACGATCTCTCATCGACTGCTGGGCGGAGAGCATTTCCACAGCATGATCGAGGGCGCGCCACTGGGCACGGCGGGCGGCCTGAGATTGCGCAGTCTGTATTACGATCGCGGTGCGTCCGACGGCTTCGGTCAATGGTTCGCGCAGTTTGATCCCACAGACGTTTGAGCGCACGTGACACTCGCGACCGGTGCGCGCGCACGCAGTCCGAAGGCCATCGCAGGGAGGTGATAACGACAGACTTCGACGCTTCGCAGCGCTCCGTATTCAACACCCGCGTCTGCATTATCGTCAGCCGGTTTGCGTCCCGCGCAGACGCGCGCGTATATCGTCGCGCGCCTGTTTGAGCACGGAATCGCGATCGATGCCATCCAGCACTTCTTTCACCGCACGTTTCGCGCCGCCCTTGCCCCAGGACTTTCCGTGCGCGAAATAGCGCGCCGCGCTGCGCCCGACAACGTACGTCCCGTAATACGCTACCGCGCCCTGCGTGCTGGCGGTTAAAAACGTGGTCAGCCCGGCGCTGGAGAGTTTCAGCGCCGAGGACAGCACGTTCATCGCCCACACCGCGCCCATGAGTGCCGCGATCTGCGTCATGATGGTCTGAATGAGACTGCCGGCTTCGCGGCGCGTCACGGGCAGGCCGTATACGCGGCTCAAGTGAATCACCAGCGCCATGTCCAGCGCGGCGGCGGCCACCAGGTCGGCGACGGGCACGGGATTGAACGCCACCGCCAGACCTTTGCCCAAACAGTAGTTGTTGATTACCCGTTGCGCCAGCGCCTGCTTGACCTCGGTGATGCGCGCGGCGACCTGGTCGCTCAAGCGTCCCGCGAACAGGCCGGCGTTGATCGCGGCGAGCGTCTTGCCCTCGCGCTCCAGAATCGCCCACAGATGTTCCTGTAATTGAATGATGTCCGCGGGCGGGCGGCGTCGCACTTCGCGCTCGCCGCCCACGGCGTCGCGCTCGACATAAATGCGCTCGCCGGGCGAAGCGGCGCTGGTGACCACGTTGGCGGGATCGACCAGCCCGCGCGTGCGCTCTGTGATGTGGCGCAGCAGCAGCTCGCGTTCGGGTGCTGTGTAACGGTCCGCCTTGTTCAGCACCAGCAAGAGCGGCCGGTTCTCAGCCGCGAGCACGCGCAGGGCGCGCAGTTCCGTGTCGGTGATGTCGCCGTCCACCACGAACAACACCAGATCGCTGCGCTGCGCGACCTCGCTGGCCTGACGCTCGCGCGCTTCGCCGCCGATCTCGTCGATGCCGGGCGTGTCGTATAGCACCACATTGCCTTGCGCGTTCTGTCGCCAGTTCGCGGTTTCCGCTCGTTGGGTCGCGCCGTGCAGCGCGCTGACATAAAAACGATGCTCACCCAGCAGCGCGTTCAGCAGCGAAGACTTGCCCACGCTCACGCGCCCGAACGCCGCGATGTGGATATCGCCGTGTTCGAGCTTGTCGAGCATGATCTCCAGATCTTCGTACTCGGGTGCGAGTTGCGCGCGGACCGATGCCGGGACAGTGGGGTCGTCCAGCAGCTTGTGCAGGCTCTCCCGAACGTTGTCCAGCGCATCGCCGCGCGCGTCAAGGGCCGGTGAGTCAGGAGGAATCGTTTGAATCGCGTTTCTTTTCCGCGAGGGCAAGAACGACAAGCTCTCGCGCACGCGTTGCCAGATTTTCACGCAGTTTCTCCTCGAACGCTTTGGTGGTGGCGCGCGTATCGAGCGCGCCGCGGGTGCTCAAACTCTCGACCAGCGCCCGCCCCAGGCTCTGAAATAACAACCCGTAGGCGACCGCGTGTGTGAGGCCGCCGACTACGGTCCCCAGTCCCGGAAAGGCTTTGAGCGCGTTGCCGGCAATCGCCAGAATCAGCGGCAGCGAGTGGCCGACGCGACTCTTGATGGCGCCTAGAAACTTGTCGAGATCGACTGTGCGCACCGGAATCTCGTACAACTCGCACAGGGCGCGCACGAAGCTGGTCGCCAGTGCGCCCTGGATGATGATGTCCGCGCCCGGGGCGAACGCCGCGAGCCCGCCGACCACCGCCCGGCGGGTGTAGCGCTCGACCAGTGCATCGGCCGTGCGGCGCCGAAAATCACTTAAGTTGTGCTCAAGCTTGCCCGCCGCCAGCAGAATTATGGCGTTGTCGCGCAGCGGGCCCAGCAGTTCCTGACGCTCGATCAGCAGGTTCTGCAGCGCCACCACCAGCGATTCGACGCTGACGGCGCGCTCGCGCACCACGGTTTCCTCGCGACCATCGGGCAACACGCGCACGATCTCCTCGTTGCCGCCGGCCTGCACCGCCACCAGCGGCGTCTCGGCAGAAATGCGTTCGCGGATGCGCGCCTGAATCTGTGCCAGGTCTTGCGGCTGATAGCGGTCGCCCTTGTTGAGCGCGACTACCATCGGCTTACCATAGCGTTGCAATGCTTCCAGGTCCTGCCACTGATTGCGCGTGACATCGCCGTCGCATACATATACGACCAGATGCGCGCGGACGGCTTCTTCGTGCGCGGTTTGCGGTGCGCGGTTGCCGGCCTCGTTGAAGCCGGGCACGTCGGCGAGAATTAACTCATCGCCGCTTTGTGTGCGCCAGGTGTAGCGGTGTACCGACCGGGTGGTACCGCCCCTTACATCGACTTCGGCCTGCTCTTGCGCGCGCGCTTCGGGCACCAGCGCTCGGATCAGCGAGGTCTTGCCGCTGCTGATCTCGCCGTAAAGCGCGATATAAACCTGGCCGTCCGAGCGGCGGCGATCCAGCTCCTGCAATTCAGTACGTGAGCCGGTGACATCGATGCCGGTCGCCGCGTGTCGATCGACGTCTGTGCGCAGCTTGTTTTCGTCCAGCGGCGCGGGTACGACGGTCTTGCCGCCCGACGGCGCGAGTAATCGCCATATGACGATCGCACTGAAGATCAGAAAAATCGCAAGCACCGCGATATAGGTGATGCTTACCCACGGCGACGTCTCGTTCAGTTGATCGCGCACGGTAAACGCCAGGTCCGACGCCAGCAGGAACAGCACCAGCAAGATTGCCAGCGCAAGCAGAACCACCGCGGCAACGCCCAGACGCACGATCGACTGGCTGTTCATGTCAGGATTCTAACATTCGCACGCGACAGCGAGTTCGAGCCTCGCTCGCGGGGCGATAGTTGAGGGACGACGCGTGTCTTCGCTGTCGAATTATCCGGCGCCGGGAGTCGCTGTGCAGGTGTGAATCGCTCCCGCGCCTCGGCTCGCAAGCCACTGAGTTCGCATGGTAGTCCTCTTATTAGAGCTTTGACGGAAGTTCAGCCTGCTCGACCGAAACGTTCTTCGCGCGCGGCAGCAGCATGATCTCGATGCGGCGATTGCGCGCCTGTTGGGCGGGTTCATCGTTGGGCGCTACCGGCCGATACTCGCTGTAGCCCACCACGCGCAGGCGGCGCGGGTCGATGCCTGCTTCGGTTTGCAGGAAACGCGCGGCGCGCGCGGCGCGCCCGGCGGACAGCTCCCAGTTGCTGGGATAGATTTCGGTTAAGCTCCCACCGATCGTCAGGTTATCGGTATGACCCTCAAGACTGACTTCGCGATCGGGAAATTCCTTTAGTGCCTCGGCAATCAGGTGCAGCGCCTCGGCGCCGTTGGGTTTGAGTTCGGCTGAACCGAGATTAAACAAAATGTCGCCGCCCACGCGGATTAGCGTGCGGTCGTTACGCAAACGTTCGATCGTGATCTCCCGACTGCGGAGCTTGTCCTCGAGCGCGCTCTTGAGCTGCGCGAAACGGTCGATTTCCTGTTGCCGCGCCTGTCTTGCGCGATCGACCGCCGCGGTCAGCCGCCCAATCCTGCCGGTCGCGTCACTCAGGCTCGATTGCAGTTTTTCGAACTTTTGCTTCGCGGCCTGCAACGCTGATTCCCTGGCCTTGATCCGGTCGTTGGTCACCCGCAGGCGCGCGCGCAGTTTTTCCTGTCTTTCGATGGCCGCATTCAGACGAGCCTTTAAGTGTTGCTGCCGTTTTCGCAAAGCCGCGCGTTGCTGTTGCGAGCCTTCGAGTTCGGCGACCGCCGCGCTGATCCGCCTTTTGTTGGCCTTGAGTTCGGCGCGCAAATCGGTCTGCGCGCCCTTGGCGGAATCCAGTTGCGCGGCCAGCCGGTCACGCTCGCGTAGCATGGCTTGAAGTTGTTCGGCGATCCGCGTCTGGTCGGTGCGCGCCGTGTCAAGGCGCGAATTCAGATTGTCACGCTCCGCGAGTCTGGTGACGAGCTGACCTTCCATGCGGCTGCCGGCGGTGGATGTTTCCGACGCGGCTTTTGGCCGCGCTTCGCGTGCCTGACGGAAAGTATCGTAACGCCGCTGAAGCGCCGTGATCTGCTGGGTAAGCTGGGTTTCCACCGCCGCGGACTTTTGCCGATGCTGCCGGGCCGCATCGACCTCGAAATAATAGGCCGTCCATCCGGTCATGGTGGTAGAAGCAACCAGGGTGCCGATGATGGCACGATAGATGACAGCTCCGGTAAGCATGGTTCGTCTCTCTGCAATCGCCGTTCGTTATGCGCCCCAATCTTTATTCAATATAGATCGTGCGGGCTTCGCGATTCTAACATCGAAGCGGCGTGCGCGTGGGCATGCCGAAGTCCCGCGTGTCAAGGGGACGATGGTGCCGCGCTGATCTTTCGGTGTTCAGGCATCGTAAGAAATGCTCGCCAGCTCCTCGGGGGAGTAAAAGCGTCCACTGCGCATGAAGCCGGCGATAATATGCGCCTTCAGCACCAACGGGTGACCCTCGTCGTCCCGCGCCAGCACCCAGGTGTCCGGCAGACCGTACAAAGTGTGCGTAGAGGAAACGACACCGTCGACGCCCAGCGGCAGATGAGTTTCGCCGGTAAATACGTCCTGATAGGCGGGCAGAAAGCAGAAGTCAGTGATCAGTCTTTCCACGGCAAACTCCTTATGCGTGAGGTTCATCGCCTGAGTCATCACCGTGAGTGCTTTACGGCGCTTACCCGGGCTGTGAGTCCTTCATAGCCCGGGCGCGATGCGCGCGCAAAGGAACGTTGCCGGAATGTGACGAACGCGGCAATTCACCAGTATGGAGCGATGAATTGCGCATTATTCCGGTCAGGCGGCGCGATGGATGTATTGAACATATCTAAGCCAGCGCGCGATGACCTGCCGCTTTTTAGTTCAAAATCTTGCTGACAGCTATTGCAGTAAAAATCGGTCGCCGGATTGTTATTAGGCGTCTTAGTTAGAATTTAGAGCAAAAGGGACAGAGTACATTCCTCTCAGCCCAAAGCTCGGTGAGAACTCGGGCTCGCTGAGCGGGGCTTCTTGTACTCCTTACATAAGTAATCAGGAAGCTGAAGGTCCACTTAACAGATGACGATACTCTTTAGGGATTTCTGCTTCAGGTTCGTTATCATAATCGACCAGACACAC
>Ga0136621_1000345_pt1 | contig 17880 bp, 13 predicted proteins | sample AntDryUQ445A2306_FD_104673 | JGI IMG/M metagenome (GOLD analysis project Ga0136621, IMG submission 104673) | Polar desert sand microbial communities from Dry Valleys, Antarctica - metaG UQ445A (23.06) | ecosystem: Environmental > Terrestrial > Soil > Desert | place: Antarctica: Dry Valley...
ACACCGAGCGGACCGGCAGGGTGGCGTGCTCGTCCTCGAGTGCGAGCGAGATCTCGCGCAGCCGTGGAGCGGTGACCTCCTCGCCCTTGACGCCCACGACCGTCTTGCCCGGCTTCCCGCTCGAGAGCGGCTTATGCACGTCCTCGGCGAGGATCCGGCCCATCACCGACTTGTTCGGTCCATCGGGGAGGCGGATCGGCAGCTCGATGGACTCGTCGGTGCCGCAATCGGCCTCGCGGATGATCACGTCCTGCGAGACGTCGACCAGGCGACGGGTGAGGTACCCCGAGTCGGCCGTGCGGAGCGCGGTGTCGGCGAGGCCCTTGCGCGCACCGTGGGTCGAGATGAAGTACTCGAGCACCGACAGGCCCTCCATGAAGTTCGCCTTGATCGGGCGCTCGATGATCTCGCCCTTCGGATTCGCCATCAGGCCTCGCATGCCGGCGAGCTGGCGGATCTGCTTGAACGATCCGCGTGCTCCGGAGTTGGCCATCATGTAGATCGAGTTCAGTTCGTTCAGGTTCTCCTGCATCGCGTCCGCGACGGTGTCAGTCGCCTCCGTCCAGATGTTGACAATCGACTCGTGTCGCTCCTCCTCCGTGATCAGGCCGCGCTCGTACTGGGCCTCCACATCGGCGACACGGGCCTCGAACCTGGCCAGGATCTCCTCCTTCTGCGGGGGGATCACGATGTCGTTCTTCGAGATCGTGATGCCGGCCTTCGTGGCGTAGCGGAACGCGAGGCTCTTGATCGTGTCGAGCACCGACGCGATCGCGTGCGCCCCGTAGCGGTCCACGAGCTCCGCGATGAAGATGTCGATCTCGCGCTTGGAGAGCGTGCGGTTGATGTAGGTGTGCGCCTCGGCCTCGTCGCCGACGACCGCCTCGTGGAGCGACTGCTCGACCTCGCTGTTGAAGATCACGCGGCCGGGAGTCGTCAGGAAGAGCTCATCGTGCCAGCGGTATTCGATCGGATCCTGGAGCCCGATCTGGCCGGACTCGACATGGAACTGGACCTCCTCCTCGTTCCGGAACCGCTTGATTCCGTCGCGCTTGAGCTCCTTCGCGAGCTCCGCGGCGGTCATCGCCGTGAGGTCGCGGGAGGAGTAGGTGAGGTAGTAGGAACCGAGCACCATGTCCTGGGTCGGCGTCGTCAGCGGGCGCCCGTGCGCCGGAGAGAGGATGTTGTTCGAAGACAGCATCAGGACGCGGGCCTCGGCCTGCGCCTCCGCCGAGAGCGGCAGGTGCACGGCCATCTGGTCGCCGTCGAAGTCGGCGTTGAATGCGTGGCAGACGAGGGGATGCACCTGGATCGCCTTCCCCTCGACGAGCACGGGCTCGAACGCCTGGATGCCCAGGCGGTGCAGCGTCGGCGCGCGGTTCAGCAGCACCGGATGCTCGGCGATGACCTCCTCGAGCACGTCCCAGACCTCTGGCGTCATCGACTCGACGTACTTCTTCGCGGCCTTGATGTTCTGGACGCTCTTCCGCTCGACCAGCCGGCTCATGATGAAGGGCTTGAAGAGCTCGAGCGCCATCAGCTTCGGCAGTCCGCACTGATGGAGCTTCAGGTACGGCCCGGCGACGATCACCGAGCGCCCCGAGTAGTCGACGCGCTTGCCGAGCAGGTTTTGGCGGAAACGGCCTTGCTTCCCCTTCAGCATGTCGGACAGCGACTTCAGCGGTCGGTTGCCCGGACCGGTGACCGCGCGTCCGCGGCGGCCGTTGTCGAACAACGCATCGACGGCCTCCTGCAGCATCCGCTTCTCGTTGTTGACGATGATCTCGGGCGCGCCCAGGTCGAGCAGCCGCTTGAGGCGGTTGTTGCGGTTGATCACGCGCCGGTAGAGGTCGTTCAGATCCGAGGTGGCGAAGCGGCCACCGTCGAGCTGCACCATCGGACGCAGCTCGGGCGGGATCACCGGGACGGCCTCGAGGATCATCCAGTCTGGCTTGTTCTCCGAGGTGATAAATGCGCTCACGACCTTCAATCGCTTGATCGCGCGTTCGCGCTTCTGGCCCTTGGAGGTCTTGATCGTCTCGCGCAGCGTGGCAGCCTCTTCCGTCAGGTCGAGGTCGCGCAGGAGATCCCGGATCGCCTCGGCCCCCATGCCGCCCCGGAAGTAGACGCCGAAGCCATACGGCGAGCCGAAGCGATCCTTGAGCTCGCGGAACAGCTGCTCGTCGTTCACAACCAGCTTGGGCTCGAGCTCGCGGAAGAGCTTCCACGTCTCCTCCAGCCGACGGACGGAGTCGACACCGGCCTCGCGGGCGTCCTCGCGCCGTGACTCGATGTCGGAGTACATCTCGCGCACCTTCAGCGCCCACTGGGCGACGGTGTCGAGATCGTCCTTGCGCGCGCCCTCCTTCAGACAGAGGTCGTAGGCGAGCTCGCGGACCTCTGCGGGGTCCATCGCTCCATCCGCCGCGGCGAGCACGTCCGCGAGCAGGCCCTTGCCGATCTCGCGCGCCTTCTCGAGGTTCCTTGCGTCGACGCCGGCCACGAGCTCCGCGTCCCCAGCGCTCAGCTCGGCGCCGGAGAGCAGCGCCTCCTGCACCTTGTTCACGTGCTTTGTCAGCGCGCCCTTCTTCGATCCGGAGGCGGCGTCGAGCTCCGCCCGGAGCGGGCGCAATGCCTCCTGGATCTGCTGCGCGGCCGTTGCGACCTGCTCGAGCTCGCGCGGCGCGAGCCTGCGGTCATCGCGGGTCGCAGTCGCGCGGACGAGCTCGCGAATCTTCTTCGGGTCCTCGGTCGAGATCTTCCCGGAAAGCTCCGGAAAGATCCCTGAGGCCAGGGAGCGAACGTCCTCGAGCGTCGGCAGCACCTGCTCCTCGGCCCAGTTCGCGAGCCCGCGAGCCCAGAAGTCGTCGTCCTCGTCGAACCCCTTGTCCTTGCCCTTCGCGAAGTAGTCGCGGCGCCGCTGGAGCCGCTGCTCCAGCGCAGCGAGCGCCTCGTCACGATCGACGTAGATCTGTTCCGACTCGGAGCGCACCTTGTCCTCGAGGTCCGCGAGGTCTTTCTGCCGGGCCTCGAAGTCGACGCCGGTCACGATCGAGGCGGCGAAGTAAAGCACCTTCTCGAGCTCGCGAGGCGCGATGTCGAGCAGGTAGCCGATTCGGCTCGGCACACCCTTGAAGAACCAGATATGGCTGACCGGTGCGGCCAGGTCGACGTGGCCCATGCGCTCCCGCCGTACCTTCTGGCGCGTCACCTCGACGCCGCAGCGCTCACAAATGATGCCCTTGTAGCGGACGCGCTTGTACTTGCCGCAGTAGCACTCCCAGTCCTTTGTCGGACCGAAGATGCGCTCGCAGAAGAGGCCGTCGCGCTCAGGCTTGAGCGTGCGGTAGTTGATGGTCTCGGGCTTGGTGACCTCTCCCGAGGACCAGTCCCGAATCTGCTTGCTGGACGCAAGCCCGATCCGAATCGCGTCGAAATCGTTGATGTCGATCACGCGCTTTCACCTCCGGTGAAAGCGTTAGACAAGCGCGGCTGCTGCAAGGTCTTCCTTTCGTTCAATGTCATTTCGGTTCCTGATCTTCTTAGAACTCGAAGATGTCAATCTTCGAGTTCTAGGTCGACAACTTCCTCCGCGAGCGGACCGACCTGCGCCTGCGCCTCCTCCTCGGCCTCCGCGCCGGGAGTGAGGACGACGTCAGCGAGATCGTCGAGCTCCTCGTCGGCGGCGAGCACCAGCTCGCCGTCACCGTCGACACGCTCCTGACCCTCCTCGACCTCCTCGGCCGTCGGCGGGCGGGCGGCCGCCCGCAGTGAGCCCGGCGAGAGATCGATGCCCAGCTCCTCGGCGGCGCGGAGCAGCTCGTCGTCCTCCTCGCGCACCTCGACCTCACGGCCCTCGTCCGAGAGCACGTGGACGTCGAGCGCGAGCGACTGCATCTCCTTCAGCAGCACCTTGAACGACTCGGGGATCGACGGCTCGGCGATGTTCTCGCCCTTGACGATCGCCTCGTAGGCCTTCACGCGGCCGATCGTGTCGTCGGACTTGATCGTGAGCATCTCCTGAAGCGTGTACGCGGCACCGTAGGCCTCGAGCGCCCACACCTCCATCTCCCCGAACCGCTGGCCGCCGAACTGCGCCTTGCCGCCCAGCGGCTGCTGGGTGACGAGCGAGTAGGGGCCAGTCGAGCGAGCGTGGATCTTGTCGTCGACGAGGTGGAGCAGCTTGAGGATGTACATGTAGCCGACCGTGACCTTCTGCTCGAACGGCTCGCCCGTCTTGCCGTCGAAGAGCCGCACCTTCCCCGACACGGTTCGGCCCTTGTCGCGGCTCGGATCGACGTTGAACTTGATCGGCGAGTCGGGGTTCTGGCGTGCCCACTCCGCGAGCGCCTCGTCGACGTCCTGCTCGGTTGCGCCGTCGAACACAGGCGTCGCCACCGGCTGCGGGTTCGGCGCATTGATCGGCGCCTTGGGATTCACCCCACCCGAGCCGTTCTCGGCGAACACTCCGTGCGCGGCGGCCCAGCCGAGGTGCGTCTCGAGGATCTGGCCGATATTCATCCGGCTCGGCACGCCGAGCGGATTCAGGATCACATCGACGGGACGGCCGTCCTCGAGAAACGGCATGTCCTCTTCGGGCACGATCTTCGAGATGACGCCCTTGTTGTCGTGCCGACCGGCGAGCTTGTCGCCCTTGGAGATCTTGCGCTTCTTCGCCACGTAGACGCGGACAAGCTCGTTCACGCCCGGCGAGAGGTCGTCGCCGGCCTCACGGGAGAACGTCTTCACGCCGATCACCTTGCCGCCCTCGCCGTGGGGGACCTTGAGCGAGGTATCGCGTACCTCGCGCGCCTTCTCCTTGAAGATCGCGCGGATCAGCTTCTCCTCTGCCGTGAGCTCCGTCTCGCCCTTCGGTGTCACCTTGCCGACGAGCAGGTCGCCGGAGCCGACCTCGGCGCCGATGCGGATCACGCCGCGGTCATCGAGGTTGGCGAGCGACTCCTCCGAGCGATTCGGGATGTCGCGCGTGACCTCTTCGTCGCCGAGCTTCGTCGAGCGCGCGTCGATCTCGTACTCGTGGATGTGGATCGAGCTGAGCACGTCGTCCTTGACGAGCCGCTCGCTGAGCACGATTGCGTCTTCGAAGTTGTAGCCCTCGAAGGGCATGAACGCGACCATCAGGTTCGCGCCGAGCGCGAGCTCGCCGCCGTCCGTGGAGCTGCCGTCCGCCAGCACCTGACCCGACTTCACCTTCTCGTTCAGTCCGACGACGGGCTTCTGGTGGATGAGCGTGCCCTGGTTCGAGCGCATGAACTTGGTGAGGTTGTACTCCTCCCGGCTGCCCCGGCCCTCGACGACGATCCGTTCCGCATCGACGTCGATCACCGTGCCGTCGCTCCTCGACATGACGACGTCGCCGGTGTCGACCGCCGCCCGGTACTCGAGCCCCGTGCCGACGAGCGGCGCCTGCGGGATCATCAGCGGGACCGCCTGCCGCTGCATGTTCGCGCCCATGAGGGCGCGGTTCGCGTCGTTGTGCTCGAGGAACGGGATCAGGGCGGTTGCGACCGAGACGATCTGTGCCGGCGCAACGTCCATGAACTCGACCTGCTTCGGCGTCGCCGTGACGGCCTCGCCGAGGCTCGAGCGGCAGAGCACGGACTCGTTCAGGAACTTGCCCGTCTTCCCATCGACCGGCTCGGAGGCCTGCGCGATCGTGTACTGGGCCTCCTCGGCGGCGTCGAGGTAGATGATCTCGTCCGTCACCTTGCCGCTCTTCACCACCCGGTACGGCGTCCGGATGAAGCCGAACTCGGAGACGGTCGCCATCGAGGCGAGCGAGCCGATCAGGCCGATGTTCGGGCCTTCCGGCGTCTCGATCGGACACATGCGCCCGTAGTGGGTCGGGTGGACGTCGCGCACCTCGATCGGAGCGCGCTCGCGGGTGAGGCCGCCGGCGCCGAGCGAGTTGAGCCGCCGCCGATGGGTGAGCCCCGCGAGCGAGTTCGTCTGGTCCATGAACTGCGAGAGCTGCGAGGAGCCGAAGAACTCCTTCAGCGCCGCCACGACCGGCCGGATGTTGATGATCGTCTGCGGGGTGATCGTGTCGACGTCCTCGGTCGTCATCCGCTCGCGGACGACGCGCTCCATCCGGTAGAGGCCGACGCGGAACGCCTCCTGAATCAGCTCGCCGGGCGTGCGCAGCCGCCGGTTGCCGAAGTGCTCGTACTCGTCGAGCTCGCCGCGGACGGGGTCGCGGCTCAGCATGATCGCGTCCGCCGCGAGGTCCTTCGACTCCAGATCCACTCCGAGCTTCAGCGGCAGGTCGACGAGCTTGCGCACGAGCGCCACGATGTCGGTCGTCGTCAGCGTCCGCGTGTCGTCCGGGACGTCGACGCCGAGCCGCTGGTTCAGCTTGTAGCGGCCGACCTTCGTCAGGTCGTAGCGCTTCGCATCGAAGAAGAGCGCCCGAATCAGATTGCGCGAGTTGTCGAGCGTCGGCGGCTCGCCGGGACGCTGCTTCTTGAAGACCTCGACGACCGCCTCCTCCTCGCGCGTCGTCGTGTCCTTGTCGAGCGTCGACTGGATGAACGGCGAGTTGTCGAACAGCTTCAGGAGATCGTCGTTCGAGTCGAGGGCGAGCCCGTCGTTGAAATCCTCACGGGCGAGCGCGCGAAGAAGCGTGGTCACCGGCAGCTTGCGCTTGCGGTCGATGCGGGCGTAGACGATTCCCTTCTTGTCGATCTCGAGCTCGAGCCAGGAACCGCGGCTCGGCATCAGGTTCGCGGTGAAGACCTGCTTCGTCGCGTCCTTTGGCTCCATCAGATAGGCGCCCGGGCTGCGGACGAGCTGCGTCACGATCACGCGCTCGGTGCCGTTGATGATGAACGTGCCGTGCTCGGTCATCATCGGGAAGTCGCCCATGAAGACCCGCTGCTCGCGGATCTCCCCGGTGTCCTTGTTGACGAAGCGGACGGTCATCGAAAGCGGGGCCTGGTAGGTCAGGTCCTTCTCGCGGCACTCCTGAATGGAGAACTGCGGCTTTCCGAACTCGTACTCGCCGAACTCGACGGCGAGGGTACCCGTGTAGTCCTCGATGGGCGAGATGTCGTCGATCGTTTCGCGCAGGCCCTCCTCCAAGAACCACTCGAACGAGGCCTTCTGGATGTCGATCAGGTTGGGGAGGTCGAGGACGTGCTTCAGGCGTGAAAAGCTCTTACGCGCGCGTGGCGCGACAGCGGTGCTGCTCAAGTGGTAACAGCCTCCCTTATGGGCGTGCGGTGCAGTGGGTGTGCGGGGAAGAGCGTGCTGAGAACTTCTGCGGGCAGCGCGAAACGGCGGATCGTCGGCGCAACCTCCTAGGGTAGCGGACGCAGGCCCCCCACCGCAAGCATGGCCCGCGGCGACGCCGATATGGCCTCATTGTAGCGAACCGGTGCAGGATCGGCGGGGCGAGAAGAGCCCGCCGATCCGAGCACCGTCGACGCTCTCTACTTCAGCTCGACGCTGGCGCCGGCCTCTTCCAGCTGACCCTTGACCGAGTCGGCCTCATCCTGCGCAACACCCTCCTTGACAGCGCTCGGAGCACCGTCAACCAGGTCTTTCGCCTCCTTCAGACCGAGCCCTGTGATCGCGCGGACGACCTTGATCACCTGGATTTTCTTGTCGCCGGCGCCGGTGAGCACGACGTCGAACGAGGACTTCTCCTCGACCGCGGCGGCACCTTCACCGCCCCCGGCCGCCGGCGCGGCGACCGCGACCGGAGCGGCCGCGGTGACGCCCCACTCCTCCTCGATCTTGGTCTTCAGCTCGACAAGCTCGAGCACGGTCATGTTCCCTAGCGTCTCGAGCACCTTGGTGGTGTCTGTTGCCATTACTCCTCCTCGCCCCCAGCCTCCGGCCGGGGGTCCTCGGTCGTGTTGTCTTCGGTGCCGCCGGCGTCTGTCGCAGACTCTGCGTCGGCGGCAGTGGCGACCTCTGCACCTGCTTCTTCGAGCTGCGCGACCCTCGCGTCGATCAGCCCCAAGAGGTCGCGCAGAGGCGCGGCCATGAGCGCCACGACCGTAGTGAGCGGCGAGACGATCGCGCCGACCAGCTGCGCGCGTAGCACGTCTGGAGGCGGCAGCTTGGCGAGGTTCTCGACCGCCTCGGCCGACATCGCCTGACCCTCGAGCATGCCACCCCGGATCGCGAGAATCCTCGTCTCGCGGGCGACGTCGCCGAGAGCCTTGGCGACGGCGATCGGATCGCCACCGCTCTCGACAAAGGCGATGGCCGAGGGGCCCTCAAGCAGCGCGAGCAGCGCCTCGGTGCCCGCGGCTTCTGCCGCGCGACGTGTGAGCGTATTCTTCACGACCGCAAAGCGGGCGCCGTGCTCGAGCAACCTGGTGCGGAGCCCATCGATCTCGGCATTCGTCAGCCCGCGATAGTCGGCGACAATCAGCGTCTCCGACGTCCGCAGGCGCTCCGTCAGCTCGGCGACGACCTGCTCCTTCTCGTTCTTGTCCATCCACACCTCCTGCAGTGATCGAGCCCGCACGGAGGCGGGCTCGGAGGAGGCGAACGTCTCCATCCGGGCCGCCTCGGCCGGTCCTCTGCCTCCTCGGAGGCTGCCGACTGTCTCTGGCGACGGGCGTATTACGAATGATTATGCCGGAACGGCCTGTTCCTCCAGCGCGGTGTCACCAACGTCCTCGAGGATGCCTCGGACCCGCGTGGGGTCGACCTTCAGGCCCGGCCCCATCGTGGTTGCGAGCGTGATGCCGTGGATGTACCGACCCTTGGCTGCCGCGGGCTTCGCGCGAACGATCTCCTCGACGAGCGCGGCGTAATTCTCGAGCAGGCTCTTCCCGTCGAAGCTCTTCTTCCCGATCGAGACGTGCACGCAGGCGCCGCGATCAGTGCGGTACTCGAGCTTCCCCGCCTTCGCATCCGAGACCGCCTTGCCGACGTCGAAGGTCACGGTGCCCGTCTTCGGGTTCGGCATCAGGCCCCGCGGACCGAGCACGCGCCCAAGCTTGCCGACGTTGCCCATCTGGTCGGGTGTGGCAATTGCGACGTCGAAGTCGGTGAAGCCCTCCTCCACCCGCTTCGCGAGATCGGCTGAGCCGACGACGTCCGCTCCGGCCTCTTCCGCCTCGCGGGCCTTGTCGCCCTCGGCGAAGACGGCGATGCGGACGCTCTTGCCGGTCCCGTGCGGGAGCATCAACGTGCCGCGCAGCTGCTGGTCGGCGTGCCGGACGTTCAGCCCGAGGCGGAAATGCGCCTCGACCGTCTCGTCGAACTTCGCGTCTGGGAGCTCCTTGAGCGTGCGGATCGCGTCCGCGGGCGAGTAGAGCTGCTCGCGGTCGATCTTTCCGCGCGCCTCGTCGTACCGCTTCCCGCGCGCGCTCACGCCACCGTCCTCCCTTCGGGCGGACGGTGGTTAGAAGTCAGGACTCCGTTCACCGGTCGACCTCCACTCCCATGCTTCGTGCGGTGCCGGCGATGACGAGCATCGCCTGGTCGACGTCGCGCGCGTTCAGGTCGGGCATCTTCGTTTCCGCGATCTGACGCAGCTGCGCCCGCGAGAGCCGGCCCACCTTGTCGCGGTTGGGCTCGGCGGAGCCGCTCTCCAGGCCGAGGGCCTCCTTGATCAGCACGGCGGCCGGCGGTGTCTTCGTGATGAACGTGAAGGAGCGGTCCTCGTAGACCGTGATCTCGACCGGCGTAATGCGGCCGTTCTCCTGCGCCGTCTGCGCGTTGAAGGTCTTGCAGAACTCCATGATGTTGACGCCGTGCTGACCCAGCGCAGGGCCGACGGGAGGGGCAGGGTTTGCCTGCCCGCCCGGAATCTGGAGCTTGATCAAGGTCAGAACCTTCTTGGCCATCGTCTCTCTATCTCTTGGTCGATCTTCGTCTGTTGGTCGATCTTCGTGGCTAGTCGATTTTCTTGACTTGGTCGAACGCGAGCTCGACGGGCACCTGGCGCTCGAAGATGTCCACGAGCACCTTCAGCTTCTGCTGGTCGCCGTTCACGTCGACGATCTCGCCGTCGAAGTCCGACAGCGGGCCTGAGGTTACCTTCACCGATTCACCCAGCGAGAACTCGACCTGCGAACGCACCGCGGCGCCGCCGGCGCCCGTGCCCGTGTGCAGGATCCGGTCGACCTCAGCCTGCGCGAGCGGAACGGGCTTGGCACCCGCGCCGACGAAACCGGTGACTCCGGGCGTGTTCTTCACGACCGACCAGGCATCGTCGTTCAGGTCCATGTTCACGAGGACGTAGCCGGGCAGGACGCGTTTCTCGATCTGGACCTTCTGACCGTCTTTCGTCTCGATCACCTGCTCGGTCGGCACGACGACGCGGCGGAACCGGGGGGCCTGGTTCATCGAGACGATCCGGTGCTCGAGGTTGGCTTTCACCTTGTTCTCGTGACCCGAGTAGGTGTTGATCACGTACCAGCGAAACATCTATTGACCCAGGAGGACGTTGCGGACGAAGGGCTTGAAAAGCTGGTCCGCGCCGTAGAGGAAGACGCCGACGATGATGCAGGCGATCAGCACGACGACCGTGCCCTGCATCACCTGAGAGCGGCCCGGCCACTCGACCTTCTTCAGCTCCGCCCACGCCTCCTTGACGAAGCGGCCGCGCTCGCGAGGCTCCCGCCGGCCGGTCTGCGCCGACTGGGGCTGCGTCGCGGGTCGCACCTGCGCTTGGCGCTGCCGCGCACGGCTGGGCGCAGGCTTCTGGGCAGACTTCTGGGTCGACTTCTCCGTGCCGGCCGGTGTTCCGGCGGCCTTGCGCTGCGCACGACGCTTGCCTCGGGTATCCCGCGCCATCTACCGAGTCTCCCGGTGAGGCGTGTGCTGCCCGCACCAACGGCAGTACTTCTTGAACTCCACCCGGTCCGGCGTGTTCCGCTTGGACTTCTCGGACTGGTAGTTGCGTCGCTTGCACTCGGTGCAGGCGAGCGTGATCGCGACTCGTACTCCGGCTGCCATGACTTAGCTCGTGTTCTCTCGGTTTCGGTAAGAAAGCTTCTTGAGGAATAGCGGCGGCAGGACTCGAACCTGCGACACGCGGATTATGATTCCGCTGCTCTAACCAACTGAGCTACGCCGCCGCGCGCGCGCCGCAGTGTAGCAGCACGCCAAGACCGAACGCATCCGTGCTCATCCCGTCCGTGCTCATCCGACTCCGCTCGTAGGATCCCGCCCGTGATCAGGGTGAACCCTAGCGGGGGCTGGCTCGAGGTGATCTGCGGGCCGATGTTCAGCGGCAAGAGCGAGGAGATGATGCGGCGGTTGCGTCGCGCCGAGATCGCCGGCCGCCGGGTCGTCATCTTCAAGCCGCGGATCGACGACCGCTACGACACCGCGGACATCGTGAGCCACGCAGGCGCAAGGATGCGCGGCGTCGCGGTCGCGAGCGTGTCCGAGTTGACCGCCAGCGCGCGGGCCTTCGAGGTCGTCGGCATCGACGAGGTGCAGTTCTTCCCGTCCGAGGTCGTCGCGGCTGTTCTCGCGCTCGCTGATGCCGGTGTTCGCGTCGTCGCCGCCGGTCTCGATCGGGACTTCCGACGGCTCCCGTTCGGACCGATGCCAGAGTTGCTCGCGCATGCCGAGTTCGTCGACAAGCTCCAGGCCGTCTGCCACCGCTGCGGCGGCCCGGCGACGACGACGCAGCGGCTCGTGGACGGCCGCCCAGCCCCATACTCCGGCGAGACGATCATCGTCGGCGCAAACGAGCAATACGAGGCACGCTGCCGGGAGTGCCACGAGCGCGGCGAAGAGCTCGCAGCAGTCGCAGCATGAGCTGGCAGTTGTCGACGCCCGGTGGCCCCCGCGAAACTAACGTGCGCGGGCGCGATAACGCGGCTGCAGCTGCCCGGACGCGCCGTCCGGAATGGAGATCGTGTCGGGATCGCCGTCGGAGACAAAACGCGAGCCGGGCACCCGGTCGAGCTCCCTGAACCAGTAGCTGAAGGCGAAGTCGGCTTCACCCTTCCACCCCGCGTGCGAGGTCCGGATGCGCGGGATCGCCTCGGGCCGAAACGCGCGGGATAGAGGCGACGGCGAGGGGTTGGCGCCAATCAGGGCGACGCCGTACGGGCCGTAGCTGCGTCCGCCTGAGCTCCCCCGCACACCGAGCTTCTCGTTGCGGGGGCTCATCCCGAGCGGGAGCGCGAAGGACTCGATCCGGTAGCCGGGCACGGCCTGCTCGATCACCTCCGCACCCTCGACAAGCTGGCGCTGAACCTCTGCGTCGGACAGCTCGTGCAGCGGAATGTGATCGTGGGTGTGATTCCCGAGCTCGAAGCCGTGGTCGACGAGCCAGCGGAGCAACTCGTCGGAGCGCGACCCGGCGGCGAAGGGGTCCCGGTTGACGTAGAACGTGCCGGCGGGTTCGTAGCCGGGATGCGTCTTCGCGAACTCGAGCATGATCCCAACCGCGGTGCCGGGTCGAACTTTGCCGTCCTCGTCGAGCGCGAGCTGGAAGCTCGTCGAATCGTCGAACGTCATCACGACCGGCGTCAGGCCCCTTGGAACGTCGACGCGACCGCCGATCAGGTCTCCCATGCCAATCGGCGCGTACCCCTTTCTCCACAGCAGCTCGAGCTCGGCGCGAAACTCGCGCGGAGTTTGGTCGTACTCGCCAACCCGGTCGGCGCGAATCATGTGGTGCATCACGACCGGGATCCCGCCCAGCTCGTTCGGCGGCAGTCCCGGAAGCGGTTGCGCACCCGTCCGCTCCGCCGTCGCAGCCACGTCTGAAACGGCAAGGCGGACCGGCCCGGGCGTGTTCGCGGGCAGCTTGGTCGTCAGGCCGAGAGCCGGCAGGCCGGCTGTCGGCGCGAGCGCATCCCTGGAGTAGCTCACCGCGGCATCCCAGAGCAGGAACTCGTCGACACCGGCATCGCGGGACGCGCGGATCTGGGCCCGCACCTCGTTGGGGCCGTAGTCGCGCCCGTACGAGAAGTCCTGCAGCCAGTTGACGACACGCGCTCCGGTTCCTCGCACCTGCCGAACGAAGTCCCGGGTCGAGAGCTTGACGATCTCGTACGGGCTGCCGTTCGGATCGGCGACGCCGTACTCGCCTGGACCCCAGTGCGACGGGTAGAGCATCGGCGCGATGTAGTCGACGTGGCGGGCCATGGCCGGGATGTCCTGGGCAACCTCCGTCGGCCGCGTGGCGGCGACGCCGAAGACGGACGCCCCCACGAGCACACCAGACGGCGCCAAGGCAGCCCGGCTCTCGGCGAGGAAGCCGGCGATCGCCTGCTCGGGCGTCCCGCGCAGCCCCGGGAACGTCATCGAGTCGGGCGGACCGTCGGGGCGGCGGACGTAGTCGTAGAGGATCTCATCGATGCCGAGCTTCGCGGCCTCGACGGCGATGTCGATGTTGTACTTGCGCACTGCGGGGCTCGCGAAGTTGGTGAAGCCGCCATAGCCCGCGTAAGGCTCCCCACCCGGTGTCTGCACGACCTCGTCTCGGCGCCCTGCCCTCCACGCCGACGCCGCGTGGATCGGGTCGCGGAAGCAGACGAGGCGACCGATCACCCGGACGCCGCGCTCGTGCAGCTCGGTCACTGCCTTCTCCAGGTCGTAGACGTCGAGCGCCGAGCCCATCCGCCGCGCGAGCGGCACCGGCGGATTCCAGCCGATCTCGCCCGCCTCGTCCTTCAGGTCGAGCTCGACCGCGTTGATCCTGCGTTCGCGGATCAGCTCCATGATGCCCCGGCGCAGGGTCTCGTCGGCCCAGGCGTAGGCGGTCACGTGAACAGCGCGAACCGGCTTGCTCGGCCGGCGCGGAATCACCGTCACGGGCACGCGCCAGCGGCTCGCGTTGCCGGCGCGGTCGCGGGCATCGAGCACGATCCGGCGTGGAGCCTGCGTGAGACGCAGGACGAACGCTCCGCTCTCATTCAGCTCGATGTCCGCGCGGCCGTGCCGCAATCGCCCGTCAGGCTCGAGCCTTCCGCGCAACGTGAGGGCCTCGCCCGGGCGCGCGACCGCGGGTCGATCAAGGCGAAGCTTCGGCGGCGTCGTGTCGACAACGAATCCGAAGGAGCGCTTCCCGCTGCCCCAGAGGGAACCGCGCTCCCGGATCACGAGCGTGTGGTGACCGTCTGCGAGCCGCCGAGGGCGGAGGACGAGCCGTCCGCCCTCGCGGGTCGGCTGCACGCGTTTGCCGTCCATGCTCCACGTCTGCCGCGCGGAGGACTCCGCAGGTGTCGAGAAGGTGAGGGACGCGAGCTCGACGGGGCTGAGCGTCGCCTCCTGCGCCGGGCCGACGGCGTCGACATCTGGCGTCGCCGCACGCGCGACGAGGGCCACGAGCGCTGCGGCGATCGTCAGCGCGCCCAGCAGGACGACGGCGAACCGCCACGGCAGGCGGATCTTGTTGCGGACGCGCCGCGCTCGCATCGATTGGCGCGGAGCGGTAGGAGGCGTCTCGTCGTCGTCAGAGCGCTCGCGGACCACCTCGAGCTCGTGCAGGCGCCGAGCGAGCTGCCCATTCTCTTCGCAGAGAGCCTTGATCGCGCGTCCCGCCGCACGCAGCTCTGCCGCCTCGGAGCGCGCGAGGGCCTCCGCCCAACGCCCCAGCTCCTGGCGCTGCTCCGATCTCATCGCGGGAGCGTAGTACGAGTCCTGCCCCTATTGGGGGCCGGGCCCCGTCTGATGGGGCCCGGCCCTGGTCGATCAGCTCCCCTTGGTCGGGTAGACCGGCGGGAAGACGAGGTCGCGCCAGGAGGACGGTCGCTTGCCCGGGAGCTGGCCCGTGCGGCTCATGAAGTTGACGGTGCGCATGAGTCCGCGTGGCCGCGTCGTGAACGTGATCGCGGGATTGCCGATCCACTGCTTGAACTGACGCCAGGTCGGGTTGCCACCGGCGTCCTGCTGGAGCATCATCGCGACGCGCTGTGGATTCGTGTCGATCAGCTTGATCGCTGCCTGGACATCCCGATAGAGCTGGTTCGAGAGCTGGGTGTACTCGCTATAAAACTTCTGCGTCACCACGGCGCCCAGAAACGAGTGCGCACCGAAGTACTGGTACGAGCGGGCGACCACATGCGCGCCGCGAACCTTCTCCTGGAACTGGAACGGCGGTGAGGTCAGGTGCGCGTCGATCTGTCCCGCGATCAGCGCCTGCATCGCGTCGGGGTGATCCATCGAGACGATCCCGGCGTCGAGCGCCTTGGCGTCCCCGAGCTTGACTTCGGCCATCTTGCGCAGGGCGACCGCCTGGATCGAGGTCGGACCCGGCATCGCGATCCGCTTCCCGCGCAGGTCCGCGATCGTCCGGATGCCCGGGTCCTTGGCCATCAGCCAGAGGTCGCCCTCGTTCAGCGGCGCGATCAGCTTCCAGTCGATTCCGCGGGCATATCCGAGCAGGAACGGCCCCGTGCCCATGGCGCCGACGTGGATCTGGCCGGAGATGACGCCATTCGTGATCGCAGCCCCTGAGGGCAGCACGCGCCACTCGACGTTGAGGTTCGGATAACGCCGCTCGAGCGTGCGCTGCTGCTTCATGATGATCAGGGGCGTGTAGCCGACACCCGGCTGGTACGCGATCACGAGCTTGTCGGGCACCGCCTGGCTGCCGCCCCCGAAGGCGGACGTCGCCGCGACCACGGCGGTGGCGAGCACCCCGATGACGGTCGAGATCCGGAAGACCTTCTTCATGTTCATCCCTCCCTGTCGGTGATCACGACCTCTGCATCCCCCAGCGGACGATGGTACGGCGCTCGAGCATGCCGAAGAGGAGCTCGAACGCCACGCCCAGGACGGCGATCGTCAGGAGCGCTGCGAACATCTGAGGCGTGAAGAGGTAGAGCTTCGCGTTGTTGATGTAGGTGCCGAGACCGCCCTCTCCGCCCACGACGCCGAACACGAGCTCGGCCGCCACGACGGTCCGCCAGCCGAATGCCCACGCCGTCTTCAGGCCGGTGATCGCACTGGGCAGCGCGGCGGGAGCGAGAACGTCGGTGGCGAGCCGCACGCCGGAGAGGCCAATGTTGCGACCGGCGGCGACGATCGTCGGGTTCACGGTCTTGAAGCCGGTGGTCAGGTTGATCGCGATCGGCCAGATGGTTGCGTTCGCGATCGCGAAGAGGATCGCGTTCGTCGAGAGGCCGAACCAGAGCAGCGCGAGGGGAAGCACGGCGACACCCGGCAGCGGGTTCAGGATCGCAGTCAGGAGCGTGAGGATGTCGTCGCCGATCTGCGAGAGCGTCGCGAAGAGCGTGAAGCCTGCCGCGAAGACGATGCCGATGCCAACCCCCATCAAGAGGATGCGCAGGGTCTCCCAGGTCGCTCGGGCGAGCGAGCCGTCGCGCCAGCCGTCGAGGAAGGCCTCGCCGGTGTCGGCGGGAGAGGCGAACAGGAGCGGGTTACCGCCAAACTCGCTGAAGCTGACGTATGCCTGCCACCCGCCAACGAGCGCCCCGACCAGGATCGCGCGGCGCATCCAGACGGGAAGCTTCGACCATCCTCCGGCGCGTGGGCGCGTCGGCGCGGCAACGGCCTCAGTCGCCGTGGCCATCGGTCTCCCCGTCCTCGTGCCTGACACCCAGGAGGTCGCGCAGATGGCCGCGGGCCGCAGCGTAGCCCGGTGAGTCGGGCGGACCGACGTCGCGCACATCCGCGATCTCCCGCACGGTGGAGGGTGAGCCCGCCAGTACGACCACCTTGTCCCCCACCGTCAGAGCCTCGTCCATCGAGTGCGTGACGAGCAGGAGCGTCGTGCTCGTCTGCTCGACGATGCGGTTGAGCTCTTGCTGGAGCCGTGCGCGGGTGATCATGTCGAGGCTCCCGAAGGGTTCGTCCATCAGCAACATCGCCGGGTCGAGGGCGAGCGCACGTGCGATAGCGACGCGCTGCTTCATCCCGCCCGAGAGCTGGTGCGGGTACCGGTGGGAGGCAGCGCCGAGGCTCGTCAACTCCACGAACTCGCGCGCCCGGTCGATGGCCGCCCGGCGCTTCCAGCCGTTGACGCGCAACGGGTAGGCGACGTTGTCGAGCACCGTTCGCCACGGAAAGAGCTGGTCGAACTCCTGGAAGACCACGGCACGATCGGGGCCGGGCGCGAGCCGCTCGCGCCCCGCGACCTCGATCCGGCCGGCCGTGGGGCGGATGAACCCGGCCACGGCCTTCAGCAGGGTCGACTTGCCGCAGCCCGAGGGGCCGATCACGATCGTCTTCTCACGCTGCGCGACCTCGAAGCTGGCGTCAGCGACCGCGAGCGTGAACCCGTCCTGCGTCCAGTAGCCGAGCTGGACCTGCTCCACTCGCAGCACGGGAGACGAGGTAGCACGGCCGGCGGCCGGGAGATCGAGCGCGGTGCGGCTCATAGCGAAACCCAATCGTAGACATAAGCGGCTCTTAACACCGACCAGGTTTCGTCGAAGGGACCGCTGGGTGAGAGGACGCAGGGAGCCACAGCCTCGTGCCCGTGCCGACGCTCGTGCTCGAAGCTCGAGGTCGGCAAGGCTGCCCGCAGCTTATTGCGAGGCCCACGAAGAACCGGCGGACGTTCGTCCGCCAGGGCGTGGGCTACTATGCCCCTCCCGCAGGGGTGCCCGAGCGGCCAAAGGGAGCGGGCTGTAAACCCGCCGGCTCAGCCTACAGAGGTTCGAATCCTCTCCCCTGCACCTCTGGCAAGCGGGTCTGATCCGCTTTCGCGGATCAGACTTCCGGAATCCGCGGGAGCGAATTCCGGCCGCACGAAGATCCCTGAAGCCGTGTAGTGCAACCCGCAGTGGGTCGTCCGGCAGCGGCTAGACAACGATCGGGTCAGTCGGCATGGTGGTGAGGCGCCGGCCACCGCCCTCGGCACACGCGACGATGTCCTCAACCCGTACTCCGAAGTGGCCCGGCCACAGGATCGACGGCTCATCGGTAAAGGTCATGCCGGCCTCGAGCGGCGTCCCGTCC
>Ga0136621_1000346_pt1 | contig 17860 bp, 16 predicted proteins | sample AntDryUQ445A2306_FD_104673 | JGI IMG/M metagenome (GOLD analysis project Ga0136621, IMG submission 104673) | Polar desert sand microbial communities from Dry Valleys, Antarctica - metaG UQ445A (23.06) | ecosystem: Environmental > Terrestrial > Soil > Desert | place: Antarctica: Dry Valley...
ACGTGGGGCAGCGTGGTCCGCTCGAGGAATGCCGCATCCTCCTCGGGCAGTCCGCCTTCATCGACGATCCGATCGAGCAGCTCGCGCGTCCGCCGCACGAGGCTCAACATCCGGTCGAGCTGGGTGAAGCCGCTGCCGTCGAGGTGCGCCATGCAGGTCTCCCGTCGACCCGCCACGCCGGCGGGTGTCCAGCTTCGTGGTCGCCGCCGATCGGCGAAGCCACGCGAACGTGGGTCGCGCCGCGTCCGATGGTACTCATGCCGTCCAGCGCCCATCTGCCGATCCGACACTGCATCCTCACGGGAGCCGCTCGTGGGTGCGCTACGCTTGCCCGGTGAGCGTCTCCCCGTCAGCCCCGGGCACGATCCGCCCGGCGGCGGGCCGGCGGCTGCTCACCGCCGAGCTGTTGAGCATCGGCAGCGAGCTGACCGTCGGGGACACGCGCGACACCAATGCCGGTGACATCGCGCGCGGCCTCACCGCTCGAGGCGTCCGCGTGGCGCGCATCCAGGCGCTGCCCGACGATCTCGACGCGGTCACCGATGCGTTCCGGACCGCGCTGGCGCGCGTCGACCTCGTCGTGTCCACCGGCGGCCTCGGGCCCACACCGGACGACCTCACCCGCGAGGCGCTCGCGGCGCTCTGCGCTGAGACGCCGGCGATCGATCCACGTCTCGAGGCATGGCTGCGCGATCTGTGGGCCCGTCGCGGGCTGGCCTTTCCCGAGCTCAATCTGAAGCAGGCGTGGCTCATCCCCTCGGCAAGCGCCATCCCGAACGACAACGGCACGGCGCCGGGCTGGTGGGTGGACCGTCCCGACGGCGGCATCGCGGTTGCGCTTCCCGGTCCCCCGCGCGAGATGCGCCCGATGTGGGACGGCTGGGTCCTGGAGCGCCTTGCCAGTCGCGGCCTTGGACGCAACGTCGAGGAGCGGACGCTCCGGCTCGCGGGGATCGGCGAGTCGCAAGCGGCGACGCTGCTCGGCGCGGAGCTGCTGTCCGCCTCGAACCCCACCGTCGCGACCTACGCCCGGGCCGACGCCGTCGACGTCCGGATCGCGGCCGTCGACGAGGGCGACCGGACCGCGCGGGAGCTTGCCGAGGCCGCGGAGCGGGCCGTGCTCGCTGTTCTTGGCACGCATGTCTGGGCGCGCGGGACGACGACGTGGGCGGAGGCGATCGATGACGCGCTCAACGAGCTCGGCTGGACGCTCGCGACGGCAGAAGCCGGCACAGACGGAGCGCTCGCCACGTTGCTCGCCGCGGCAGGCCGGCGGCGTCGGGCGGAGGTGGTCCACGAGGCGCCCGGCCTCGGCGAGCTCATGGCGGCGGCCGCGTCGGTCGCCCAGCGGTCGGGGGCGGACGTCGGCTGCGCCGTGGGCATCCGCTCGCGGGGCGCCGACACGGCCGTGAGCGTGACCGTCGTGACGCCACGAGGCGAGCATCAGGAACGCCGGCTTGCCTTCCTGGGCGGCGACCAGGGACGGCTGCGGGCAGGTCTGGCGGCGGCCGATATCCTGCTCAGGCAGCTCCGCCGCGCGGCCACCGAGCCGCAGGCCGGCGCATCGTTACGAGGGACCCGACGATGACCGACGTGACCGGCGCGGATCTCCAGCGGGTGCCCCTGTTCGCGGGCCTGCCCGAGGATGAGCTGGCGAGCCTCGCGGAGACCGCCAGCCGCCGCCGGCTGGCCGACGGGGACGTCCTCTTCGAGCAGGGTCAACCGGCACGCAGCCTCCATGTCGTGGTCTCGGGCAGCGTGCTGCTGCGCGCCGGCCGGGAACGGAACTCCGTCATCGTCGAGAACCTCGGGCCGGGCGATCTCGTGGGCTGGTCGGCCATGCGCGAGAACGCGATCACGCTCTCGACCGGGCACGCAGCCGGAGCGGCGGAGGTGATCGTCATCCCGGTCGAGCCGATCATCGCGCTCGTCACGTCAGGCTCGGCCGGATCGCGGCGACTCTTCCAGCGCATCGTCGGACTGGCCGCGGGGCATCTCGAGGCGGCCTGGGGTCAGCTTCTGCAGGTCGGTCGGGAGGGCCCGATCACCGGCGGCTGACGCCGGCGGGCGGCTTCTTGCCGGCCACCGCGTGGTCTCAGGAGACGGTGAGCACCGGTTGGCGGTCGCCGGCCGCGGCACGGACGCTCATCCGCGCCGCCACCGTCCGGGCCAGGGCGGTCAGCACCACCGCCGCCGGACCGGGCTCCCGCTGGGCGACCGCGGGCACACCCACGTCACCGCCCTGCCGGACGGTCACGTCCAGCGGAATGCCGCCGAGGTATTCGAGCCCGTGCTGCTGGGCGAACCGCTCGCCGCCGCCGCGACCGAAGATCTCGGTGACCTCGCCGCAGTGGGAGCACACGAAACCGGTCATGTTCTCGACCACGCCGATCACCGGGACGCTCATCCGCTTGAGCATCGCGAGGGCCTTGCCGACGTCCGCCAGCGCGACCTCCTGGGGTGTCGTGACGAGGACGGTCCCGCTGATCGGCACGGCCTGCGCCAGCGTCAGCTGCGCGTCCGAGGTACCCGGCGGCAGGTCGATCACGAGGTAGTCGAGATCGCCCCACTCGACATCGCGCAGGAACTGCTGGATCGCACCGCCGATCAGGGGGCCGCGCCACACGATCGGCTGGCCCTCCGGCACGAAGAACTGGATCGAGATGACCTTCACGCCGTGACGCTCGAGGGGCGTGATCTTGTTGTTCGCGCTCGCCTTCGGCTGTCCGTCGACCCCCATCATCAGCGGGATGTTGGGACCCGTGATGTCGGCGTCGAGCAGGCCGACGCTCGCGCCCGCCTGGGCGAGCGCGACCGCGAGGTTGACGCTGACCGTGCTCTTGCCCACGCCGCCCTTGCCGGACGCGACCGCGATGATGTTCTTGACTCCGGGAACGAGCTGCTGGGGCTGCGCTGGAGCCGCGCGACGGACCATCGCGCCCCACGTGATGTCGATGCCCTGCACCCCGAGCGGGCCGAGCTTGGACCGCACGTCTGCCTCGATCTCATCCTTGAGCGGGCAGGCCGGCGTCGTGAGCTCGATCGTGAACGCGACATCGCTTCCGTCGAGCCGCAGGTCCTTGACCATGTTGCGACTGATCAGGTCCCCGCCCAGCTCGGGCTCCTCGACCTGGCGGAGCGCGTCGAGGACGGCGGCCTCGGTGATCTGGATCATGGGCGGAGGGCACTCACGCTGGGGTTCGGACCGGGCTTCTGACGGTAGAAGCATGGTGATCGTACCCCTCCCCGTCGGAACGGGCCGCCGCCGTCATCAAGCGCGTTGACAGCCGGCCGGGTCCGCTCCTAAGTTCGGCCCGGCGGTCACCTCGGAACCGCTCCGGAACCAGCTCACCGGGAGGTCCGCCTGTTCGCCGCCGCCGAACCCGATCTCGTCGCGGATCTCGACTGACGTGGCGGAGCTGCCGGCGCCGGCGCGTGCCGCGCTGGACGCCTTCCTCGATCGTGTCGAGCGTCAGCGCGCCGAGGACCTGCTGCCCATGGCCGCCCGACCGCTCGACCCGACGGCTCATGCCGGAGCGCTCGAGCGTGCCCGCGAGGTCGCCCATCGGGCCGGCCTGGAGCCGGCCGTACGGGACGCTCGCTCGATGATGGACGACTGGGTCCTGCGGCTGTTCAACCGCAGCAACGTCCAGCCCGGCTGGGTCGAGGCGAACTGGGGCCGGCCCGGGACGGTCGAGGACCGGGCCAACCTGGCCGAATCGCTGGGCGAGGCGGTCACTGCGATCATCCTGGGCGACGAGCTGGATGCGGCTGACCGCGACGAGCTGCTCGGCGTCTGGGCGGAGGCTCGCCGGCTGAAACGAGGTCGAGTCAGGGCGCGGGTCGAGGTCCCTCGTCCATCAGCGTCTGCCCCCTTCGTCCCCTAGCCGTGCCAGCGTTGCATCGTGGAGGACGCCGTTCGTCCCCACGAACGTCCCCGAATCGATGCGCGCCTCGCCGTCGATGTCGCTCCAGCGGCCGCCCGCTTCCTCCACGAGAATTGCCGGCGCGGCCGCGTCCCACGGATGCAGCCCCACCTCGACCATCGCCTCGGCTGCCCCCTCCGCGACCAGCGCGTAGCCCCAGAAGTCGCCGAATCCGCGCTCGCGCCAGGCGTCGGCCAGCAGCGCGTCGAAGCCCGGCATCCGCTCGGACGCCCGGATGTCCCGGGAGCTGCCGTACAGGATCTGGGCATCGGCGATCGCGGCGACGGCCGAGACGCGCAGCCGCCGCGGAGCCATTGTTCCAGCGGCGCCGTCCGCCCAGGCGCCACCGCCCCGCCAGGCGTACCAGCGCGCGCCGAGCGCGGGCGCGGAGATGATGCCCGCCTCCAGCACGCCGTCGCGCTCCACCGCCAGGAGCGTCCCGAAGATCGGCACGCCGCGCACGTAGTTGTGGGTCCCGTCGATGGGGTCGATATACCAGCGGACCGCGGCATCACCGGCTTCGACGCCGTATTCCTCGCCGACCAGGCCATGGTCCGGGAACGCCCTCGCGATCCGCTCCCGGGCGATGCGCTCGATCGCCTGATCGGCGTCGGTGACGAGCGTGCGATCGGGCTTGGTCGAGACCTGCAGATCGCGCCGGAAGTGGCCCATGGCGATGGCGTCGGCCTCGTCGCAGATGGCGAGGCCCAGATCCACCCAGGCTCTCCCGTCGGGCGCGTCCTCCGTCACCGGGACAGCGTACCCGCGCCCTGATCGCGTCAGTGGCACGTCGCCGTCCCGGTGTCCGTGAACGTCGCGCCCGCGACGGGAACGAAGGCCCACTCGTACCCATCGGCCCCGAGCTCGAGGCGCAGGACGCCGTGGGTGTCTGCGTTGCTGACCTCGCTGTTCGGTTGGGTCGCGCGCATCGACCGAAGATCCGTCCCGCCCGTCCCGACCACGAACTGCCGGATGCCCCGGGCCTCGTCCAGGTTCGCGGCCGGGTCCTGCGGGGCGAACCGCTCGTAGTTGTGATCGTGGCCGGTGACGATCAGCTCGGCACCGGTTTCATACAGCGCTCGCCACATCGGGTCGAGCGCCTCGTGGTCCCCTTGTCGGCCCGACGAGAACCGGGGATGGTGCCAGAGCGCGACCGTGCACCGGCTGGCGCTCGCGGCGAGATCGGCGCGCAGCCACTCGAGCTGCGCCGATCCGGCACCGCAGCCGCCCACCAGGGCGCAGTTCGAGTCGAGGACGATGACGTGCCACGAACCGAGGTCCGCGCTGTACCAGGTCGCCCCGGACGGCCGCGCGGCCGAGCCGAAGTACTCGAGGTAGCCCGCGGCGCCGGCCGTCGCCCAGTCGTGGTTGCCGGCCACGGGGAACCGGGTGCGGTCGCGATGCCGCCCCCACGCGGGGTCATAGCAACGCCGGAACTCGTCGACGGTGCCGCGCTCGTACACATTGTCGCCAAGGGTGAACACCGTGCCCTCGAGCGCGTCGAGCAGCGTCGCGGTCGCCTCGTCCTGATCCGAGTTGCATCGCGCGATGTCTCCGGCGCCAATGAGCACCGCGGCGCCTGGGGCTGCCGGGGCGAATGAGGGTGGCGGGCCAGAGCGGAGCGGATCCGGGAGGCGGCCCACGCCTCGTGCGGCCAGCATGCCGAGGAGGGCGATCGCGACCGCCAGTAACAGCACGACGATGCCGAGCCTCGACCGTCGCGGGGTCGCCGGCACCGTCATGCGACCGGGCAGGCTCGCGTCGCGTCAGCGAGGTGCCGCAACCTCGCGCATCGCGTCAGGCAGCGGGCGATGAACCTCCACCGGCACCACGTACCCGTCGACCATCTCCTGCGATCCGTTGACGCCCAGCTCCGTGAACAGGAAGCCGATCTTGCGGTGCTGCGCGGCGAGGATCTCGTCCTTCGTCGCGAGCTCCCAGAGCTGGCGCTTGAACGGCCCGATCGCCTTCTTGCGCGTCGTGTACACGAACTGCTGCTCCGTCTGATCGGGTTTGCGCTCGTCGGCCGCGTTGGCATGGCACCAGGCCTCGATCTCCTCGAGCAGCTCAGCGGGGAACGCGGGGTGCTCGTACAGCGAGTTCTGGAACCCGGTCGCGAGGTGGATCTCGGCAGTCTCGACAGCCGGGAACCGGTGGAAGAGCTCATCGGGCAGGGTCGAGGCACCGTGCTGGACGGCGCCGGCAAGGCCGTGCTGTCGGGCCACCTCGCCGAGCCGGCGCAGGACCTGGAAATCGAGCTTCACCTCGGCGACGCCTCCGCCGGGCAGCGGGACACCGCCGTGCGAGGTACCGGTCTGGACGCTCACCTTCGAGAGACCGACGGCGCCGGGCGCTCGGTCCTCGAGCTCCCGACGGAACCCGTCGAGGTATGCACGCAACTCCTGCTCGTTCGAGTTCTGCTTGCCGACCTCGCCGATCTCACCGCCGACGCTGACCGTCGTGCCGTCGGCCTCGAGCGATCGAATGAGCGCAGTGAGCTCGGCGGCGCGGACGTAGTTCTCGCGCTGCTGCTCGTCAACCGATGCCCTCGAGAGGTCGACCAGGGTCGAGCTGTCGAGGTCGATGTTGCGGTAGCCCGCGTCGATCGCCAGGCGGCAGGCGCGCCGGATCTCCTCGGTCGTCGTCTCCGGATCGGTGGCGTACTTCGTCGCGTTGAACTGGTAGTGGTCGCCCTGGAGGAACACCGGTCCACGCCAGCCCGCCGCCAGGGCACCGGCCAGCACCGAGGTCGCGTAATCGATCGGCCGCTGCCAGGTGTACGTCTGCTCGGAGCGGGCCAGCTCGAGGATGACCGCGCCCACGTCTGCTGATCCGGCCGCCTCGTAGAGCGTGCGCGCCATGTCGAATGTCTGGGCCCGGATGTTGATCGCCGGGACGGTGAACTTCGAGACCTCGCCCCGACCGCGGGCCATGTACAGCTCGTGGATGCTGGCCGATCGCACCTCCAGCTCCTGGCTCGCCTCCCACACGATCCAGCGCGCGGCCTCGATCGCGGCTTCGTCCTCGCTGAACGCCGCGGTCCACGCAAGATCACGGATGCCCTCACCGCGGAGCCGAGCCTCGTCCTCGACGACCAGTCGCTCGCCGTCGAGCCGGGCGATCCCGGCGAGGCGCTCGAGGAGCTCGCTGACTGAGGTGGCGACGTGCGGCATCGGTCGGTCCTCGTGGGCGGTGGGGTGGGGCCATGGTATCGGAGGATGGCGGCGGTGCCGGCCGGTGGCGCCGGCCGGTGGCGCCATCGGATCATGTAGCAGCGGGGAGACTCCGTTCGAGCCGGCGGGCGAGCAGACACCACAGCGCGATGGCCCCGTACAGCGCGGCCGACTGCGCGAGCGTGACGAGCGCGGCCAGGGGCCCCTCCCGCGCCACTGGCCGCAGCCACAGCAGCTCGGCGATGACGGCGCCGGCGATCCACGCGCCGAGCAGCCATCGCTCTGCTCGATCGAGCCGTGCCAGCCGGAGGTCCGGCGCCGCCGCTAGCAGCAGCAACCCCACGGCGACGAGCAGCGTGGTCTGGTTCCAGAACGAGTTCTTGGGCGCCCCGATCGTGGCGGCGACGATCGAGAGTGCCAGCGCGATCCCAAGCGCCGCAGGCTCGCGGAGGCGCTGCCGCGCGCGCCACAGGAGCCCCAGGTTGGCCAGGCCGAACAGCACGAGGACGCCGGTCGCCACCACGAACGGGTCGAAGGCACCGGGGAGCAGCGGGAGGCTGCGGTCGGAGGGCTGGACGAGCCTCGACACGAACCCGTTGATTGATTGGTTCGTGAAGTACGCGTCGGGACCCAGCAGGTTGACGAGGCCGAACGCGCCGGCGGTCGCCCACGGCACCACCACGGATGCGAGCCAGATCGAGCCGGCGAGCGCCACGCCGATCGCAACCGCCTCGCGGATCCGCCCGGCGAGCGCGAGGGGCACAGCGAGGATCGCCGGCACGATCTTGACGACCGCCGCCATCCCCACGGCGGCGGCCCCAGCCAGGGCTGGCGGGCCGACGCGGGCGAGCAGCAGCATCGTCCCCAGCGCGAACGGGCCGAACACGACGAGGTTGGCCTGACCGCTGGCGATCGAGCCGTAGATAGGAGGGTAGGCGCCGGCCGCGACCGCGGCGATCGCGATCCGCGTCTGCCCCGCGGTGCGCCCGTGGGCCCACCGGAGCCACACGCCCACGGCCGTGCCGAAGACCGCCAGTCCCAGGCCGTTGAACACCAGCGCCGCCGCGGTGAACGGCAGCAGCGTGAACGGGATCATCGAGAGGGCGAACGGCAGCGGGTACGAGTAGCCGGTCCCGACGACGAAGCTCAGCCCTTCCCGTTCCGCGATCGCGCGGAGCGCGGCGACGTCGTACGGGCTTCCGCCCTCAGCGACGAGCTTGGCCGCGAGATAGAAGTGGTGGAAGTCGTTGAACGCGTGGCCGTTGCCGGTCACGGTCTGCGCGACCCACTGCGTCACGGGCACGATCAGCGCGAGCACTGCGAGCACCATCAACGGCGGAGCGAGCGTCCCGGAGCGCGCTCGGCGCAACCGGTCCGCCCCGGCGGGACCAGCGCTGGCCGGCGGATCGGGCGGTGGCGGCACGTCGGGGAGTATGGAGTCTGCCGGGGCCGCACGGCACAGCGGCGCTCTGTCTCGGAGCCGTCCGACTCCCCGGGGAGTCAGATCGAGCGCTGGCACGCTCGTCCAATCGCCCGAACCGCGCGAATCGGCACGCCGGGCGGCTGGGGCGCGCTCGTTCACGCCCGGGCGACGCCGCGGGGAGTCAGACGGGCAGCCGAGCTGCCCGGCGCGAGCGGGCTACGACACCCGTTTCGTGCGGCGCGACACGAAGTCGACGAGGACGTACTCCCCCAGATGCTCGGGCGTCGCGTAGAAGGCCCGCCCCTGGTTCAGGCGCGTCACGAGCGCCACGAACTCGGCCAGCGCCCGCGACCGCTCCAGCATGAACGTGTTGATCGTGATGCCGGCCCTGGTGCAGCGCCGCACCTCGCGCAGAGTCTCCTGGATCGTCCGCCGCGTCGGCGGGTAGCTGAACTCGACCTGGCCGTTCTCGAAGTGCGCCGTCGGCTCACCGTCGGTGATGACCACGATCTCGCGGTTGGCAGCGTGCTGCCGGGCCAGGATCCGGCGGGCGAGCATGAGCCCGTGCTGCAGGTTCGTGCCGTACTCGTAGCCGTGCCAGGTCAGCCCCGCGAGCGACTCCGGTCGGATCTCGCGGGCGTAATAGGCGAACCCAACGACGGCCAGATGATCGCGTGGAAACTGCGTCCGGATGAGTGTGTTGAGCGCAACGGCGACCTTCTTGGCTGCGAGGAAACAGCCGCGCAGGAGCATCGACCGGCTCATGTCGACCAGCAGAACCGTCGATGTCTGGGTGGTCTGCTCGGTCCTGAAGACCTCGAAGTCCTCGGCGCTCAGCCGCAGGCCGGTGCGCCCGTCGGCCGCCCGCCGGTCGCGCGCGTTCTCGTCGCGGGTCAGCGCATTGGCCAGCGTCCGCCGGAGGTCGAGGTGGAACGGGTCACCGAACTCGTATGGCTTCGTCGTCTCATCGCGCTCCCCTCCCCGACCCGACCGATCCAGCCGGTGGCCGCCGAAGGCGTCGCGGCTGAGCCGGGCGAACAGGTCGTCGAGCACCTTCTGCCCGATCCGCCGGCTGGCCCGGGGCGTGAGCTCGAGCCGGTCGCCGTCGCGCGTCAGGTAGCCGGCTGCCTCCAGCCGGCGAGCGAAGCTGTCGAGCGCGTCGAGGTCGCGCGCAGCATCCTCCCCGACCAGCTCGCGCATCCCATCGCGGTCGATCGCCGCCAGGTCGCGCACGTCCTCGACATCGCCGAGCCGATCCTCGAGCGCGTCGAGGGCCTGGAGCCGGGCGATCTGGTCGAGCGCGCTCTCGAGGCCCATCGGCTCGTCGCCCGCGAACCGGAACCGGTCCGCCAGCCCGCCCGGCGCAAGCTGGTCGATCGTGGCGGCCAGCTGGGCGAGGTCCCAGCGCAGACGATCGTCGCGCAGCAGGGCGTCGGTCATGTCCTGCAGCTCCGCCCGTTGCTGCGGGGTCATCGAGCGCAGCAGGGATTGCATCGCCGCCATCCGGCGGGCAAGCTGATCCACGATGTCGTCGAGGTTCCGGGCTCCGGGGAAGAAGCGGCCGTGCCTGTCCAGGAACGCGCTCGCATCCGGATCCCTGCCGGCGAGCCGCTCCCCGAGGAGCTGGTTGAGGTCGCGGACCATCTCGCGATTGGCCCGGAGGTCGTCGGGCGTGATCCCCTTGATCGCCTCGGAGAGACCCGCCATGTACTGGTCGAGGACCTGCATTCGAAGCCTGTCGATGAGCGCTTCGAACCGCTCGCGGGCTGGCGGTTCGAGGAAGTCGTAGTCCTGCAGCGCCCTGATCCGCTCACCCACCTCGGGCGGCAGCCCGTCGAGCTGGTCGAGCCGCTCGGCGGCCTGGTCGCGGAGCATGTCGCGGAGCGCGCTGTCGTCGGGGGCGTCAGGGCCTGCCTTCGGTTCTGCCGCGCGATCGAGCCGCCGCTCCACACCGTCACGCTCCTGGGCGACGATCTCGTCCAGCTCGCGCCGGACGTCCGACAGCACGTCGCCGAGCTTGTAGCGATCGAGCAGCTCCTCGCGCCGGCGCTGGATGCGCTCGACGAGGTCCCGCAGGCCGGCCAGGTCAGGGCGGCCGGGATCGCCCGATCGCAGGCCGCGCTCCATCAGCCGGCGCAGGGCGGCGGCGACGTCGCCCTCGGCCATCACGTCTTCCGCCAGGGCGTCCAGGATCTCGTCCGGGTCGATGGCCGGGATGGATTGCGTGCCGTCCCAGCGCGAGTACCGGACGCGCCCGGCGATGACCGCCTCCGGCCGCTCGACCGGCTCCGGGCCGCGCAGGTCGCGCCGCTCGGGGCTGTAGAACGTCACCCGGCGATCACCGGCTGTAGCGGACCGCACCCGCGACGCGGTCCTTGTTGATCCGCCGCGCGAGGTGGAGCCCCTCGAGCAAGAACTCGACCGCCGACGCGAGGACCGCCGGCTCCTCCGCACCGTCGGTCGCGTCGTACGCACCCAGCCGGCGGACGGCGTCCTCGAGCCCGGGCACCTCGCGCGCCCAACGCACGTATTCGCGTGACGCGACGCGGTCGCCGGTTTCCACGACGAAGCCCTCCTCGAAGGCCAGCACCACCTCGTCGAGGTCGTCGAGGTTGACGCGCCGCCCGAACGTCGTGAAGACGGCCTTCGTGATGAGCCGCTCGACGATCCGCTCCTCGGGCGACTCGTCGCCGACCGATTCGAGCTCGACCTTGCCGACGGTCGAGGGGATGACCGCACCGAGATCCGAGATGCGCGGCGCGCCGAGCGCCTCCCCGAGCCGGACGGCGCGCTTGACCGCCGCGGCCTCGAGCACCTCGGTGTTCGCGACGCTGACCCGGACGCTCACGCCGCTTCGTTGCGAGATCTCGGGCGAGCGCCTGGCGAGGTGCGTGAGCTCCGCCACGAGCTCCTCCATGAACGCGGGCACCACGACGGCCGGCGACTCGTCGCGCTCGAAGCTCTGCTTCTCCTGGCGGACGATCGCGATCTCGTGATCGAGCGTGCGCGGATAGTGCGTCCGGATCTGCGACCCGAGGCGGTCCTTGAGCGGTGTGATGATCCGGCCGCGGCTGGTGTAGTCCTCCGGGTTGGCGCTCGCGACGACGAACAGGTCGAGCGGGAGGCGGACGGCGAAGCCCCGGATCTGGACGTCGCGCTCCTCGAGGATATTGAGCAGGCCCACCTGGATCCGCTCGGCGAGATCGGGCAGCTCGTTGATCGCGAATATGCCCCGGTTGGCGCGCGGGATCAGGCCGTAGTGGATCGTGAGCTCGTCGCTGAGGTAGCGGCCCTCGGCGACGCGCACCGGGTCGACCTCGCCGATCAGGTCGGCGATCGTGATGTCCGGCGTGGCGAGCTTCTCGGCATAGCGCCGGTCGCGCGGCAGCCAGTCCACCGGCGTGTCGTCGCCCAGCTCCTCGACGAGGGTCCGCGCGGCCGGCGAGATCGGGGCGAACGGGTCGTCGTTGAGCTCGCCGCCGCGGACCACCGGGATCGCCTCGTCGAGCAGGCCGACGAGCAGCCGCGCCATCCTGGTCTTGGCCTGGCCGCGCTCACCGAGGAAGACGAGATCCTGCCCGGCGAGGATGGCGTTCTCCACGGCCGGCAGCACGGTCTCGTCGAACCCGACGACGCCCGGAAAGATCGATGCGCCCTCGCCGAGCCGCACCAGCAGGTTGCCGCGCAGCTCCTCCTTCACACTGCGGCTGCGCCAGCCGGAGGCGCGAAGCACACCGAGGGTCGACGGGCGGGCGGCGGAGCGTCGGGTCATCGCGACTCCCGAATCGGATGGCTGCGGGGGACGGGACTCGGGGCGGCGAGCGTACGTCCGGGTCTCGGGAGCGTCAAACGGGGCTCGGCCTCGCATGAAGCGGGTCAGGCCGGGCGGCCGCCGGCCAGGCCGTAGCCACGGAGCGCTCGCTCCGCGTCGGCGCCGTCGTCGCTCTCCGCCGCGGCGAGGGCGTCGAGGTAGTCGCGCCGCCGCGCCTGCTCGATCTCGAAGTCGCCCGCCTTTCGCCCGATCGCGTCGGCCAGCTCCGGGGTGATCCCCCAGGCGAAGTGCTCCCACGCCCGCTCCTCGGCATCCCAGGTGGCGAGGACCGCCGGCCCCTGCGGCCGGATGTGGCCGCCGGCATCCCGGAGCGGCGGCCGCTGGAGGTGGGCGGCGACGATCCGGCCGTCCACCATGACCAGGACCGCGCCCGACGCCGGGCGGAACGGGACTGGCTGGCGGAGCACGTCCTCGAGCGCCTGGCCCGAGCCGGCACTCACGTTGCTGCTGTCACGGGCGAGTGGCCGGATCGCCTCCGCCAGCTGGGCAGCGGCCGTCGGCTGACCGGCGGCCACGTGGACCGGGACGCCGGCCTCCGCGAGCAGCCAGATGAGCGCCCCGAGCTCCGCGTCGAGCGTTCCTGCTCGGATCAGGCCGACGAGCGAGGCCATCTCTATTGAAGGCGCGTTGCCGTGCGAAGCCGCCAGATCACCAGGAGCGAGCTCGGGGAGGGATCGGCGGGACCGTCATGTGTCGGAGCGTAGCGGCGACCCGGGATCCTGGCGAGTGCCGCGCCTCGCGTCCGGTTTCGGGGCGGGAGTCACCCGGCGGAGGAGCAGGCCACCAATCGTCGAACGACTCGTGGGGCGAGCCGGACGCCGGTGGAACGGGCCCGGCGAGGCCATTACTCGGACGTCCTCCGCCCAGTGACTCGAGGGACGAAACTCGAGGGGCGGAGCAAGCCGAATCAGGGCCGAAGCATGGCATAGGATCGGGTCGATGGCCGTCGCCGACGCGCTCGAGATCGTCCCCCTCACCCCCGACCGCCTCGCCGATCTCGGCACCCTGTTCGGCGAGGGCGGCGATCCGAAGAGCTGCTGGTGCGCGTTCTGGCGCGTCGGCGGGTCGAGCTGGCAGGACTGGACCGCCCGCAGGAACCGGGCCGTGCTCGAGGGCCTGGCCAGCCGGGACCCCGCGCCGGGGCTCATCGCGTACGCCGAGGGGCGGCCCGTCGGCTGGGTGAGTGTCGGACCGCGCGAGGACTACGAGCGGCTGGAGCGGTCGAAGGTGCTCGCCCGCATCGACGACCGGCCGGTCTGGTCGGTCGTCTGCTTCGTCGTCTCGAAATCCGCTCGCGGGCGAGGCGTCGCGACCGCGTTGCTGGATGCCGCACTCGACTACGCGCGTGGCCATGGGGCGACCCTCGTCGAGGCCTACCCGGTGGATGCGTCGCGCGGCCGGGTGCGGCCAGCGTCCGCGTACACGGGACCACTGAGCATGTTCGAGCGCGCCGGCTTCGCGGTCGTCGAGCGTCGCCAGTGGAATGCCTCGACCCCGGTTCGGCCCATCGTCCGCCGCGCCATCCGGCGCCGGCGGACGCCCTCGGCCACCCGGCGGTCACGTCATCCGTCGCGTTGACAGCCGGGCGGTCCGGCCCGTAGACTCCGCGACCGGTGGGCCTCCGCCCGCCTCCCGTCCAGCTCAGAGGAGAGATCTCCGAATGAGGAACTTCCTGCTCACCCGTAACACGGCCGCGCCTCTCGGCGCCGTCGTTGACGGGAGATCTGCGCCCACCTCGAGCTGACACCGCGGCGGTCATGCCGCCAGCAGCAACCACGAGCCGTGGGCAGATCGGGCCCCCGGCTTTTTTGATGCCCTGACAGGCATCGAACACGAGCCGTGAGCCCACCCGGGACCACGGCTCGTTCCATGTCCGCCGCACCGAACCCCCCGCCAGGAGTCACGCCAGTGACCGCAACCCTCGACAGACAATTGAAGACCGAACGGCCGGCGGCCCACGTCCTCGCCCGACCCGTCGACGACACGATCCCTGCCCTGCTCATCGAGGGCGTCACGAAGCGGTTCGTCGTCGGGCGGCGCAGGAAGCCCGTCGTCGCGATCTCCAACGTGTCCATGCGCCTCGAGCGCGGCGACATCCACGGGATCCTGGGCGCCAACGGCTCGGGAAAGTCGACGCTGATCCGCCTCGTGAGCGGCCTGCTGACGCTCGACGAGGGTCGGGTGCACGTCTTCGGCCACGACCTCGAGCGCGACGAGATGGCGGTCAAGCGGCTGATCAACCGGGTCAGCGTCGACGCCGCCTTCTTCAAGAAGCTGAGCCCGATGGAGAACCTCGTGTTCGCCGCGCGGCTCTACGGCCTCGACGTGAGGGCCGCGAAGCCGGAGGCGATCGCCATCCTCCGCCGGCTCGGGATCTCCGAGAAGCGGACGGACCGCCCGGTGGAGCAGATGAGCCGGGGCATGCAGCAGAAGGTCGCGATCGCGCGGGCGCTGCTGACCAGCCCGTCGCTGCTCCTCCTCGACGAGCCGACGACCGGTCTCGACCCGCGCTCGAAGCTCGAGGTCCAGACGTACATCGAGGAGGTTCGCGACAGCCACGACGCCACGATCGTGCTCACGACCCACGACCTGGCCGAGGCCGAACGCCTCTGCCGCCGCATCTCGATCCTCAACGACGGCCGGGTGGTCGCCGAGGAAACGCCCGAAGGCCTGAAGCGCCTCGTCGCGGAGCGCCACGGCCAGCCGCCAACCCTGGAGGCCGCGTTCATGACCTGGACCGGCCGCTCCCTCGACGACGACGTCGAGGAAGTCGGGTCCGACGACGAAGACTGACCGAAAGGAGGTGAGAACCATGAGAACGCATATCGATATCCACTACCGCTTCCACGAGCGGCTGGACCGACCGATCGCGCACGCCGCCGAAGGGCGAGGCGTAGATCGCCCGTCCCGATCCATCCGCCGAGCCCTGGGTCGCTCGATCGTCGCGATCGGCACCCGGGTCGCGGCGGAGCCGTCCCTCGAGCCCGCTCGGTCCCGCTGAGGGACCGGGCCGGGCTCACCCGCCAGGAGACCACTCCCGTGACCACCGTCGCCCATGAGCTGAGGGCGTCCTACGCCTTCATCGAGCGCAACTTCTTCCTGACACGCCGCTACTGGGGCTGGGAGCTCGCGTTCCTGGTCTATTCGGTCGCGGGCGCGCTCTCGATCTCGCTCATCGGTGCCGACCAGGGCAGCCCGCGACTGCTCCTGACCCTGATGGTCGGTGCGATCTTCTGGAACTACCTGTCGGTCGTGTTCAGCTGGATCGCGGAGACGATCGCCGTCGAGCGTTGGGAGGGCACGCTCGAGTACACGATGATGGCGCCGATCCGCCGCTCGACGCAGCTGCTCGGGTCGGTCATCTACGCCATGCTCTACGGCCTCATCCATACGGCCGTGATCCTCGTCGTGCTGGTGCTGTTCTTCCCCCAGCTCGACCTCTCGCGAGCCGACCTCGGGACGGCGGGGATCTTCATGCTGCTCGGCTCGTTCAGCTTCGTCGGGATCGGCATGATGGCCGCGATCCTGCCGCTGTTGTATGTCGAGCGAGGGGCGCAGATGACGTTCGTGCTCCAGTCGGTGATCCTGCTGGTCAGCGGGGTCTACTACTCGGTCGATATCCTGCCGGGCTGGATGCAGGTGGCCTCGACTCTGTCCCCCGCCACGTATGTCCTCGACGGCGTGCGCCGCGCGCTGATCGACGGGGCGCCGATCGGTGCGCTTCTGGGCGACGTCTGGCCGCTGATCGTCATGGGCATCGTGCTCATCCCCGCCGGGTTGTGGGCCTTCGCCCGGGCCGAGCGCTACGCCAAGCGCACCGGCAAGCTCAAGCGGGTTGGCTGATGGCCGAGCAGACGACCCTCGCGGCGCTCGGCTGGGACGGCTGGTTCGCGCGTGCCTTCGAAGAGCACCGGCGGCTGGGGCGGACGGCCGCCCGCGTCATCGCGGTCCACAAGGACACCGCGATCGTGCGCGACGAGGTGTCGGATCGGTCCGCGTTCGTTTCCGGCAGGTTCCGTCACGAGGCACTCGCCTCGTCGGAGTTCCCGGCGGTCGGCGACTGGGTCGCGCTCGAGCCATCCGACGCGACCACGTCCGATCCGGTGATCGCCGCCGTGCTGCCCCGACGCAGCGCGATCCGCCGGTCGGCCGGCGATGCCAGCCGTCGCGGCGGCGGGCGTCTCGCCGACGACCAGGTGATGGCCGCCAACGTGGACGTGGCACTGATCGTCGCCGGCCTCGACGCGGACTTCAACCTGCGCCGGCTCGAGCGCTACCTCGCCGTCGCATGGGCGAGCGAGGTGACGCCGGTCCTGATCCTCAACAAGACCGACATCGCGGACGACCTCGAGGGCCGCCGGATCGCAGTCGAAGCGATCGCGCCCGGCGTCCCGGTGATCTCGATGAGCGCGCGCGAGGGCACCGGGCTCGAGACCCTGCACGGGCACCTCCGGCCAGGGCAGACGACGGTCGTGCTCGGCTCGTCCGGCGTGGGCAAGTCCACGCTCCTCAACACGCTCCTCGGCGAGCGACGGCAGGCAACCCGGGAAGTCCGTGGGGATGACGCGCGCGGCCGCCACACCACCACGCACCGCGAGCTGTTCGCGCTGCCCGGCGGCGCGCTGCTCATCGACACGCCCGGCATCCGCTCGCTCGAGGTCGCTGGCGCGGACGAGGGTGTCCGCGCGGCGTTCGACGATGTCGAGCAGCTCGCGCTCGGCTGCCGGTTCACCGATTGCGGGCACGAGTCCGAACCCGGCTGCGCCGTCCGTCTCGCGCTGCTCGAGGGACGCCTGGAGCGCGCCCGGCTCGAGGCATTCCGCAAGCTGGGGCGAGAGCTCGCGCACCAGACACGCCGGGAGGACCCGGTCGCCGCGGCCGAGGAGCGCCGTCGCTGGAAGCAGATCCACAAGGCCGTGGGCCGGCAGATGGTCGACAAGTACGGGGAGGAACGGCGATGAGCACCACCATCGCGGACCTGGGGATCCGCACGTTCCGCGACGCCGCGGATTACGCGGTGATGGCGGACCTCCAGAAACAGGCCAGTCTCCACGACGGCTGGGACGCCATCCCCGACGCGTCTACGTTGCGGGTCGACTTCGAGAACACAGCCGGCCTCGAACCCGGGCGCGACCTCTTCATCGCCGAGGCCGATGGCCGGCCGGTGGCCTGGTCAGTCGTCCGCCGCGAGGTCCGCGATGGGCTGGTGGTCTACTCCTCGCTGGGCACCGTCCACCCGGACTGGCGGCGGCGGGGCATCGGACGGACGCTGCTGCAGACGGGCGAGGCCCGCCTCCGCGAGCTGGCCGATGGGTACGACGACGCCGATGGCCGCGTCTACGGGTCGTGGTGCGGCGACCGGGAGGGCGGGGCACAGGAGCTGCTCGCGGCGGAGGGGTACGTCCCGGTGCGCTACGGATTCGGCATGCGCCGGGCGAACCTCGACGACATCCCCGACGCCCCGCTACCGGACGGCCTCGAGATCCGCGAGGTCCGAGAGGAGGAC
>Ga0136621_1000348_pt1 | contig 17842 bp, 20 predicted proteins | sample AntDryUQ445A2306_FD_104673 | JGI IMG/M metagenome (GOLD analysis project Ga0136621, IMG submission 104673) | Polar desert sand microbial communities from Dry Valleys, Antarctica - metaG UQ445A (23.06) | ecosystem: Environmental > Terrestrial > Soil > Desert | place: Antarctica: Dry Valley...
GTCTGATCGTCGCGGTGGCGACGGCCTAGGCGAATGGTCGTCTCGCCGCGTGGTCTCCTCCTCGCCGCTGCCTTCGGGCTCGCCGCGCCTGCCGGCGCATCGGCGTCGATCACGCTGGCCTACGACGCGCAACGACCTGCGCTCCGCATCGACGCGCGCGGGAACGCGGAGGTGAGCTGGACGGCGGGTGGGGAGCGTCGGTACCTGCTCGTGCCTCCTACCGGTCGCGTCTATCCCGGTCGTCGGCTGTCGGGGACCGACGTCAGCCGCAGCAGCAACGCGGCCGCGATCCCGTTCCGGCAGGTCCTTCGCCGGACGGCCGACGGCCGGCTGTGGGCGCTCCAAACCTGGCGCGCCCGGCCGGACGGCCCCGTGGAGCTGCGCTTCTCGCGCTGGCGTGGGAAGCCGCCGGAGGTGACGCTCGCGAGCGCGCCCCGCTCCGGGGGCGAGCTTCTCACCGGCCGCGCCACGTTTGCGGGCCGTGCCGTCCCGCTCTTCTCGCCGACGCCGGAGGGCAAGCGGCTGCGCAGCTACGTGTACCTCGACCGCTTGATCGGGAGCGGCTGGCGGCGAATCGGCGGAGTCGCCACGCGCGCCGACGGCTCCTTCCGGCGCCTCGTCGGCGCGAGCGAGCTCGGCGCCCGCTACCGCGCCGTCGTGACGGGGCCGAACCTCGGCACGACCCTGGCTCCGGACGCGGTCAGCGCGCTTCTCCCCAGCTCACGCGGTTAGGTGTTCGTCGCCACGACCGTTACGGCTCGAGCTCGGTCGCCCCGAAGGGGACGAAGAAGCGATCGGGATGCCGTTTCAGCGAGAACGGCACCGCGCTGTCGGTGCCGTTGGCGAGCCGCGCCCGGACCGTGCCGCGCAGACCGGTGCGGAACAGGCGTCCGAAGATGCCATTCGGGCCGGCGCGGAGGATTCCGAGCCGCTTCCAACCGCCCGAGAAGGACTGCTCGACGATCACACGCTCCGCCTTGCTCGTCGGCGTCCGCCCCCAGACGCGCACGCGCTTGCCCTCTGGGAAGGCGACGAACGGGAAGCGGAACGCGCGCATGGCCGGCTTGGGGCGGTCGTCCTCGATCGTCGCACCACGGTAGAAGAGGCCGGACTGGAGATAGCTCGTCGCCAGCGGCTGATCGCGGATCGAGAACCAGGTCACCAAGCTGACTCCCGTGCGCCACATGCGATACAGCGCCTCGGCCACCCAGCGGGTGTGCAGAGCAGTCGGGACGCCGTTCGGATCGGGCGGGCTCGAGTCCCAGCTGAACTCGGTCACCCAAAAGCGCGACTTCCCGGCCGAGCGGACGTGACCCGCGCGCATCGCCGCGTCCAGCACCCGCCGCATCTCCGGCAGGTCGCCGAGCGAGACGTCGTCCGGGAGCACCGCCTGGTGGGTTGGGCCGCCGGAGGTGTAGGGGTGATGCGACCAGACGTCGAAGCGCGTCTCGGCGGAGCAGGTCGGGCGCAGCGAGGGCGAGAGGCAGAGCAGCTCTCGTATGAACGTCAGCGGCCCCCACTGCTCATTCTGCTCCTGGATCTCGGGCGTGTTGTCGCGGAACGGCGCCGTGCCACCGGCGACGACGACGTTGTCTTCGTGCACCGACTTCACGCCCGCCGCGATCTCGTTCACCATCGCGCGGTAGAGGCCCGGCGAGACGGGGCGGCCGTTCTCGAGCTGCGGGCGCAGCATGATGCTGATGTTCGGCTCGTTCCAGGCCTGCCAGAGGCGGACGCGCGGCAGCCCCTCGACGCGGCCGCTGTAGCGCTGCGCGGCCGCGCGAGCGAAGAGACCAAGCTCGTCGGGGTCGGGGCGGAAGGCAACGTCCTTGATCTCGGCATCCGGCGGATAGGCCCATTGGGGCGGGCTGTGGATCACGACGAGCGGCTTGAGCCCGGCAGCGACGATCGCCTTGACCTGCCCGTCGAACCCTTCCCACTGGTACCTGGGATCGGCGTGGTCGCGGGCGTCGAACTGCGGCCGCCGCCGCTGCTCTCCGGCCGGCGCGACGTTCCGCCAGATCAGGAACAATCGAAGGACGCTCGCGCCGTTCTTGCGCACCCGTGCGAGCTGGAGCTCACCACCCGGCCCATCGATCGACTCCGCGGGCAGGAACCCGGTCTCGAGTAGGCCGCTGGCCTCGGCGCTTGCCGCCGGGACCGCGAGACAGCAGACAACGAGAACCAGCCCGATTCGGCAGAGGGAGAGGGTGCGCCGCACTCGGGACAGCGTAGCCAGCTCCGCGCGTGCCATTGACGAGCTGGCCTCGCCCAGGCATCTACGATTCCCGCGGCTATGCCCGACTCCGTGCACGCCGTGCAGGCATGACCGTCGCCGATTTGGCTGAGCCCTTTGGCGGGCGGCGCACACTCATCACCGGTGGGCTCGGCTTCATCGGCTCCAACCTGGCGCGGGCACTCGTGGCGGCCGGCGCGGACGTCACGCTCGTCGACTCGCTCGTCCCTGCCTACGGCGGCAACCTGCACAACATCGCCGGGATCGAGCATCAGGTGCACGTCAACGTCTCGGACGTGCGCGACGAGCACAGCCTCCGCCACCTCGTCCGGGATCAGGACGTGATCTTCAATCTCGCAGGCCAGACGAGCCACCTTGACTCAATGCGCGATCCGTACACCGACCTCGAGATCAACTGCCGCGCGCAGCTCTCGATCCTCGAGGCCTGCCGGGCAGGCAATCCGCAGGTCAAGATCGTCTTCGCGAGCACGCGTCAAATCTACGGACGCCCCGTGCGGTTGCCCGTCGACGAGAGCCACCCGGTCGCGCCCGTCGACGTCAACGGCGTGAACAAGACGGCTGGTGAGTGGTACCACCTGCTCTACGGCGAGGTCTACGGCCTGCGCGTCAGCGTCCTCCGCTTGACGAACACCTATGGGCCACGCATGCGTGTCAAGGACGCCCGCCAGACCTTCCTCGGGATCTGGCTGAAGCAGCTGCTGACTGGTGAGGAGATCCAGATCTACGGCGACGGGGAGCAGCGGCGCGACTTCACGTTCGTCGACGACGCCATAGCGGCATTCCTGCTCGCCGCAGACGACGAAGCGGCGGCGGGCGCGGTCTACAACCTCGGTCACCCGCAGCACGTCTCGTTGCGCGAGCTCGCGGAGCTGCTCGTGGAGCTGAACGGGGGCGGCTCCTTTCGGACAATCCCCTTCCCTGCCGATCGCAAGGCGATCGACATCGGCGACTTCTACGCGGACTACTCGAAGCTCGAGCGCGAGCTCGGCTGGAGCCCTCGCGTGCCGCTGCGGGAAGGACTCGAGCGCAGCCTCGCCTTTTACCGGGACGAGGGGGAGCACTACTGGTGAAGGTCCCGTTCCTCGACCTTGCCCGCCACGTGGAAGCGAACCGGACGGATTTCGATGAGGCGATCGAGCGAACGCTCCGCGAGGGACGCTTCGTGCTAGGGACGGAGGTCGACCGCTTCGAGCAGGAGTTCGCCGCGTACTGCGGTGTCGAGCATGCGGTGGGCGTCGCCAACGGCACGGAGGCGATCACGATCGCGCTCCAGGCGGTCGGGGTCGAGCCGGGCGACGAAGTCATCACGGTCGCGAACACCTGCGTTCCCACGATCGTCGGGATTGAGGCGGCGGGCGCCCGGCCCGTCCTCGTCGACGTCGATCCCGCCACCTACACCCTCGACCCGTCGCTGCTCGAGGCAGCGCTGACGCAGCAAACGCGCGCGATCGTCCCCGTCCATCTCTACGGCCAATGCGCAGATCTGGATCCCGTGCTCAAGCTGGCGCTGGCAAGAGACCTGCGTGTCGTTGAGGACTGCGCGCAGGCCCATGGGGCCGAGATCGGCGGCCGGCGCGCGGGGTCGCTCGGCCACGCCGCCGCATTCAGCTTCTATCCGACGAAAAACCTCGGCGCGCTCGGGGACGGAGGCTCGGTGGTCACACGTGACCACCGAACGGCAGAGCGAGCCAGGCTGCTGCGCAACTACGGCGAGCGTGAGCGCTTCGAGCACGTCGTGCGCGGCCGGAACAGTCGCCTCGACTCGCTTCAGGCCGCGGTGCTGCGCGCGAAGCTGCCGCACCTCGAGACCTGGAACGAGCGCCGCCGCGAGATCGCCGCCGTTTACGGCGAGGCCCTCGCGTTCAGCAATGTCTTACCGCCCGTCGAGCAGCCCGGACGGCGGCACGTCTACCATCTCTACGTCGTTCGTGCACTCGAGCGGGCGGCCTTCCGCGCCGCGCTGGCCGAGCGGGGAATCGAAACGGCCGTGCACTACCCGACCCCGATCCATCTCCAGCCGGCCTATACCGACCTTCGTCCGCAGGGTAGGAAGCTCTCGGTGTCTGAGCACCTCGCGGCCGAGATCGTCTCGCTCCCGCTACATCCTGACCTGCACGAGGACGAGGTCGCACACGTGGCGGCGGCGCTCCGGGAGATACCCAGCCCGAGCGCCACGCCGGGATAGAACGGCGCATGGTCGACGGGGACGGGCGGATCCGGAGGTGAGGCGGCGTTCCCGGCCGTCTGCCGCGCCCGACGGGAACGGAATTGATCGAGGATGGGCTCGAGTTTTCGTTTCGCAGGCGCCTGACCGTCTCTCGAAGTATCCCAGCGGTATGCCTCGTCGCGCCAGTCGGCCTCGTCGAACCCGGCCGGACGCTCGGCCGGCGTGATCGCCGTCCAGGGGATCGCCGTTCTGATCGCAGTCCCGCCCGCCGCGCGCATCCGCTCGAAGTTCTGGGCCGCACCGGGGCCGAAGGTGTGTCACCCTGCTCGATGAAGGATGTAACGAGCGGACCGCGCGCAGCTTCGGCCTTTGCAGCACTCAGACAGAGGATGGCGACTGCCACCACGGTGAAGGCTCCACGCACGCCAGCGTCAGGCCAGCCATCGGGATCGCAGAGTGCGCCGTCGGAGACGCGGTGCTGGCGCGGTGGCTGACGGAGGACGCCCCGGCCGCGCTCGTCGCCGGCGAGCCGTTGCCGCCGCGACCACCGGCTGTCCCGCGAGGGCGTCTCGGGGGGTTGCGACGTCGCGGACGCAGGTAGCGCCGGAGCTTCACGAGAAGCCGTGGCCACTTCGGTGGTATCGGCAGTGGGTCTGACGAACCTCGTGCGGACGCGCCAGCAGCGTGGGCGGTAAAAGGACGTGTCCGCCGAGAACTGCGCAGCAGCCTCGCCGACGATGACCAGGTATTGAGCACGGCGTCGCTGGTTGGTGCGGTTTCCTCACTTTTGGCAGAAATACTTCTTTTTTGGTTACAGCAATTTAACACCGCAAGAAGCGAAGCCGCCCACCCTTCGAGGGGAAAGCCTTCTCGCAGATATTAATCTGAGCAAAAGGAGCCGAAATGCGAAAGCTAACGCTGCTTGCACTTGCGGTCGCTCTTGTCTCCCTCGCAGTTGTGGTCGCCGCGGGCGCAAAGACAGTGACCGTGACGATCACGAAGATTGGCTACGTTCCGGAATCTGTCACACTCGAGGCGGGAGACGCGATCCAGTTTACGAACAGCGACACGGTCGCCCATCAGGTCGAGCTGAAGCCCACGACGGGTGTCACGTGCGCGCCAAATCCGCTCGTGCTGCAGCCGGCTCAGAGTGGCTCGTGCACGTTCCGGACGGCCAGCAAGTTCACCTACTCCGATCCGAACGTCCGCGGGAACACGTTCCGGGGTGACGTCACCGTCGCAGCTGCACCGGAAACGCTGTCGCTCGCGGCGAAGCCGCTGATCGTCGTCTACGGGGGCAAGACCACCCTGAGTGGAGCAGTCTCGACTCAGAAGGTCGGTGAGAACGTCGACCTGCTCGGAACAGCGTGCGGGGAAACCGCTGCGTCGAAGCTGACGACGGTTGCGACGACGACGGGCGGGGTGTTCAGCGCGCTCGTGCAGCCGCTCAAGCACACCGCCTACACGGCCAAGCTCAAGAACACGAGCAGCCAGCCGGTCACCGTGCGGGTACGCCCGCGGCTGCGTCTCGGCAAGGTGGCGCTCAAGCGGTACTCACTGCGCGTCTCCGCTGCGCAGAGCTTTGCCGGCAAGTACGCGACCTTCCAGCGCTACAACGCGGAGCTCGCGCGTTGGGTGAACGTGAAGCGCGTGCTCCTGCGGGCGAACTCGACGGGAGTGGCCCCGACCGTCATCTCCTCGGTGACGTTCCGCTCCGCGGTACCTGCGCGGGTCAAAATCCGGGTGATCCTCCCGCAGCTTCAGGTCGGTAGCTGCTACCTCGCCGGCAGAAGCAACGTCATCCTCAGCTGATTGGCGCATTCCGCCGTTCGGATGGGTGACATCCAAGCCCATCCGGACGGGGGGCGCCGTGTGCTGCAACCAGGATCGCGCCGCCGCAGAGGAGCCCGGTCACCGTCACGGCCGGCATCTCCCAGTCCCAATCGATCCCGGTGTGGAAGAGGAAGGCGATGTAGCCTCCGGCAGCGGCCGGTGCGTGGGCGTGCCGAAGCGCAATCACGAGGGGCGGTGCGAGCGCGAGCCCGAGCAGGCCGAGGCCCACGAGGCCGAGCTCCGCAAGCGTCTCGAGGTAGAGGCTGTGGGCGTCCACGACGGCGCGGTCGATCGGCTGATGCTCGAGCCAGGAGAGCTCGAAGGTGCCCGCACCCCGGCCGACGAGCGGGGAGTCCGTCACTTCCTGCCAGGCGACGTGCCAATACCAGGGCCGGTCGCCGCCGCGCTCCGCGAGATCGTCGGCGAGCGAGCCCCGTGACACCACCAGCGCGACGGCGAGAAGCATTCCCGCAGCGACCGCCACCATGCGTGCGATCCGGGTCCGGTCGCAGGCGAGCGCGAGCGTCAGCGTTCCTCCGACAAGGGCGGCGATCCAGCCGCCACGGCTCCCGGTCAGAGCGAGCGTGACGAGGAAGAGGGCGATGAGGCCGGCCGAGACCATGCGCGTCCGTCCGCGCAGGAGCAGCACCACCGCAGAGGCGAGGCCGATCGCCGCCAGCCCGCCCAGCGCGTTTGCGTAGCCGAGCGGCTCCTGGAGCAGCGCGCCCTCGAATGGGTCCGGTGGGCTCGGCGGCCCCTGAAGCAGCCGCTGCCTGAGCGAGTAGGCACAGACGAGCGCGACTCCGGCGAGCGTGCCTCCCAGCAGGGATCCGGCCACAGTGACCGTAGCGGCGATCGTGGCGACGTAGACGAAAGTCCGCTGAGCCTCCAGCCACGACGAGCCTGGATCGGACGACCAGAGCACCGAGAGCACCGTCCAGGCTGCAAGCCCGGCCATCGCGGCAATGCACAGCGCCTGAGCGCGGGTCACTTCCAGGCGACGGCGGAGGACAGCCGCCAATGCAGCGGCGGTCAAAAAGAAGGCTATTGCTGGTGGCCAGGTGCTGGGGAAGAAGCCCCCATCGACGAAAGAGAGCAGCAGCACCGCTCCGGCGGCGAGCGCGGCGCCCGGTTCCTCCCGGCTCGCCGACATCGAGATGAGGCGGAGGCGCTTCCCGACTGCGTGCGGAAGCGCCTCCTTCGGCTCAGAATCTCTTAGGGACGAGGACAGGGCGGCGCGAGCGCGCCCTCGTGGCGCAGGTGCGCCTTGACCGCCGGAGCGGCGACGTGGATGGTCTTGCCCTTGTGGCAGATAGCCACCTTATTCTTGCCGTACTGCTTGGCCGACGGGCTGTACTGCGCCGTCGTCGGCGTCTTCCCCTTGTCTTTCCCCGGCTTCCCCTTGCCGGGAGCACCCATGGCGCCGAGCGCGGTCACGGACAGGAAGAGTGCAGCCGTGAGCACGGCCACGAGCGCCGCGGCGGATGTGCTCAGTTGCTTCTTACCCAAGGCCGGGACTTCGCGCATCCCCTGAGACGTAAGCATTTTGTGCACGTTGGAGCCCTGAACCGACTGTTTTGGTGTGATCTCGCGGTCCGGCGGGCACCATGTGTCGAGTGTCGCGTCTCGCCGTCATCGTCCTCGGCCCGGTTCTGACCCTCGTCTGCGCCGCGGCTGCTTCCGGCTCGATCACGCTTGCCTACGATGCGCAACGAACTGCGCTCCGCATCGACGCGCGTGGGAACGCGGAGGTGAGCTGGACGGCGGGCGGGGTGCGCCGGTACCTACTCGTGCCTCCTACCGGTCGCGTCTATCCGGATCGACGGCTGTCGGGAACCGACGTCAGTCGCAGCAGCAGCGCGGCCGCGATCCCGTTCCGGCGGGTGCTTCGTCGGACGCCCGACGGCCGGCTGTGGGCCCTGCAAACCTGGCGCGCTCGGCCGGACGGGCCGGTGGAGCTGCGCTTCTCGCGCTGGCGTGGGAAGCCGCCGGAGGTGACGCTTGCGAGCGCGCCCGCTTCTGGGGGCGAGCTCCTCACCGGCCGCGCCACGTTTGCGGGCCGTGCCGTCCCGCTCTTCTCCCCGACGCCGGAAGGCAAGCGGCTGCGCAGCTACGCGTACCTCGACCGCTTGGTCGGGAGCGGCTGGCGGCGAATCGGCGGTGTCGCCACGCGCGCCGACGGCTCCTTCCGGCGCCTCGTCGGCGCGAGCGAGCTCGGCTCACGCTACCGCGCGGTCGTCCCTGGGCCGAACATCGGCACCACGCTCGCCCCGGACGCGGTCAGCGCGCCTATCCCAAGCTCGCGCTGAATCGCCCGGTCAGTTTCTGTGTTGTCGCTTCTTTCCGCAACCTCGCTGCACCTCCGAGAGCAGCCGAACGGCCAGACGCTCAGTCGTAGCGGGCTGCGGTCGTCTCCACAAGTCTCGGAATGTCCTGTACACGGCCTTCTCAGCGTTCGATGCGCCGCCGCAGGTGATCAGCGCGAGTTTCCAGACCGGCGTGATGTAGCGGTCGTAGACCACCTCGAGCGCGTCGCTTTCGCGCTTCGCGATGAGCAGAAGCAGGTCGCGATCTGGCAGATGCCGAAAGCCCTCGGCGTTCATACACATCCCCCCCGGAACTTGCGCGCAGCAGGGCCTGGGCTGCGCAGCAAGATGGTCTCAGCGAGAGTTCTTCACCCACCGCTGCGTTGTTGAAACCTCGATCGGCGTGCTCGAGGAACGATTGAGCGTGCGAACTCGCCTCCTCGACCGAGCCTAACCCGCGTTGCTTAGGGGCCGAGCAAGGCTGCCGGCACCACGGCGATACCGTCGGCACGACGATATGCCTGTCCCCCCGTGGTGATCACGACTGCATCGAGCAGATCGTCGCCGATCTCCCGGCGCAGCCAGAGCAGGTGGTCGACCACAGAGTCGTCGATCGCACGGGCCAGCTTCACCTCGAGTCTAGGTGCCACATCCGACGTCCCGGAGTAGCAGATTCACACGAGCCTGCGCACCTCCTCGCGGTCGAGCCCTGCGTCCCTCAGGATGCCGCTGAGCGTGTCGCGTTTCAGTTCCTGTGTAGCGGCACGCGCCGGTCATTAGGGGTTCGTTTCTCGATGCTGAAGGGGGCGACTTCTCGCAGTCAGCGGAGGTCTTTGTTCGACTCCATGTCGAACCACATCGCGAAGAGCGTGAACTGGCTGCCGGAGATCAGGAGCAGCGCGACGAGGACGATGGTCGGCGTCGTGATCTCGTTTCCCAGCAGGCGCAGAATCACCTCGACGGTGCCCAGCAGGAGGCCCGCCAGCGTCATCAGGATCCCGAACGCGTAGAAGAAGACGAGCGGATGGAAGTCGCGGATCACATATTTCTCGCGCAGCCGCCAGAAAAAGCCCTTCAGGAGCAGCCAGGAGATGCGGGGGATCACCTTGCGCAGCTTGATCCCGGACTGCTCGCCGATCCCGTAAACCGGGCGGGAGGGGAAGTCGCGCACGCGCGCGTTCCAGACGTTCAGGTGCACGAGCAGGTCGTTCGGGAAGCCGTAGCCGCGGTAGACCCGGTCGAGATCGAGCTGGGCCAGCATTGGGCGCGAGATCGCCGTGTAGCCGGTCTGGGAGTCCGCGACGTGCCAGTAGCCCGACGCGATCTTCGTCAGCAGCGAGAGGATCGCGTTGCCGAGGTAGCGCGTGCGCGGCATCAGCAGCCAGGCCTCCCCCGAGACGAGCCGGTTCGCCTTCGCGTAGTCGACCTCGCCGCGCGCGACCGGCTCGACAAGCGTGAGCAGATCGGCGGGGTCCATCTGGTTGTCGGCGGCCATCACGCAGGTGACGTCGATGCCCTCCTCGAGCGCCTGCCGATAGCCGGTGACGATCGCCGCACCGACGCCGCCGTTGCGCTCATGCGTGAGGAGCTGAACGCGGCCGTCGCTCGTCTCGCGGACGCGTGCGGCCGTGCCGTCCGTGGAGGCGTCGTCGACGACGAAGACCCGGTCGACGAAATCGGGAACGCCGGCGAGCGTTTGCTCGATCAGGTGCTCCTCGTTGTGAGCGGGAACGACGACCGCGACGCGCTTCTCGTCGACCATTGTGTCGGATCAGGCAGTCGTGCCGCGCCTGCGGGCGAGGAAGGGATCGGCGAGCAGCGCGGCGGCACAGCCGAGTAGGAGGCCGATCAGGGCGCCGACGAGAGCGGCGTTGCGCGTGCTTCGTGCCGTCGTTTTCGCGGCCACTGCGGGAGAGATCACCCGCGCCTTCTCGATCCTCTCGGCGAGCGAGAGGAACTGCTGAGCCGAGGTCTGCTGATCGAGCAGCTGGCCGCGCCGCTGCTCTGCGTTGTCTGCCAGGCTGATCAGCTCCAGCCGTTCGAGCGGGCTCAGATCCTGCGACTGTGCTCTCGCCGCCTCCAGCGCCTCGATTCGCTCCGCGACGGATTCGAGCCGGGAATTGATCCCCTCCAGCCGCAGCCGGAAGCTGCTGATCTTCAGGTTGGCATAGTCAGATGTCTGTCCCACCACTCGTGCGGCGAGCGCATTCGCGGCGTCGGCGATTCGGACTGGGCCGCTGTCGCCCTGGACGCTGATCTGCACGAGGAGAGTTGAGGCTGCGCGACTTTGAACCCCCGGCGAGACCGCTTGCGTCGCTATTTGACCGCGGAGCTTTCCGACGCGAATCCCGCTCTTCCTCGACGCGTCTCTGAGCGCCGCCTCCGAGCGAACGAGCTCCCCGATCTGATTCGGCGTCGAGGCGATGCTCTGGATCAGGCTTCCGCCCGGGGTCAGTGGCTGGCCGACGTAGACGAGCGCACTCGCCTTGTAGATCTGGCCGCCTCCAAGCGCGAGCAGATAGCCCGCCACCACGCCGAGCACGACCCCGAGCACCGGCAGCCACCAGCGCGCCGCGAGCCGGCTCCATACCGAGCGGAGGTCGACCTCCTCCTCGGCGTCGAGATCGGGCTCGTGGGGCGTCCGGCTCACGCCGGCGAGCTTACCGCGGCCCACTCGCACTGAGCCCGCAGGCCGTGTTCCAGGAGCGTGCGCGGCGCCCAGCCGAGCTCTGCCTGGATCTTGCTCGTGTCCGCCTTCGTTCGTCGCTGATCGCCGAGCACGGCCGGCTCGCGTCGCAGCTCGAGCCCGCGGCCTGCGATGCGCTCGAGGAGCGCGATCGTCTCGTTCATCGTCGCCTCCTCGCCGCCGCCGACGTTGTAGACGGAGCCCGCATCGGCCCGCTCCATCGCGAGCATCGTCGCCTCGACGACGTCGCCGACGTAGGTGAAGCTCCGGCTCTGCTCGCCGTCTCCGTAGAGGGTGAACGGCTTTCCGGTTGCGAGGGCCTCCACGATCCGCGGGAAGGCCATGTCGGGCCGCTGGCGCGGGCCGTAGGCGTTGAAGTACCGCAGCACGACCGCGTCGAGCCCGAAGCCGCGCCCGTGGGCGCGGGCGAGGTGCTCGCAGGTCAGCTTCGTGATCCCGTAGGGCGAGAGCGGGCGCGGCGGCACGTCCTCCGCGGTCGGATAGTGCTCCGCCTCGCCGTAGACTGACGAGGAGGAGGCGAAGACGACTCGGGTGCGCGCGGCGCCGGCCGCCTCGAAGACCCTCTGGCTCGCGAGCACGTTCTGACGAACGTAGAGCGGGAAGACCTCGCCGAAGCTGCGGACGCCCGGCTGGCCCGCAAGGTGGAAGACGCCGTCGAAGCCGACGAAATCGAGCTCGTCTGTGGCCAGGTCGAGGCGGCGGACGTCGAGCCCGCGGGCGTTCCGTTCCTTGATCCGAGGGTCGTAGTAATCGGTGAAGGAATCGATGCCGACCACCTCGTGACCGGCGTTTTGCAGCGACTCCGCAAGGTGCGAGCCGATGAATCCCGCTGCACCGGTCACCAGATGTCTCACCGCTCCACCATCCCATAGATGCGCGCGTGGCCGACGAGATAGAGCCGCTCCCGGTCGGCGACAACGGGCGTGTACTTGCCATCCTCGAAGCTCCACAGGAGCTTGCCGTTCCGGGCGTCGAGCGCATACGTGCGCTCCTCGAGGGTGGCGAAGTAGACGACCCCGTCGAGGACCGTGGCTGAGCCGGAGATCTCCCCGTTTGCGCGGAACTCCCAGACGATGTCGCCGGTCGCGGCGTCGAAGGCGTAGAACCGGCCGCTGTAGGAGCCGGCGTACACCCTCTTGCGCCAGACGGCCGGGGAGGAGTAGACGTAGTCGCCGGTGCCCTGCGACCAGCGAAGCTTTCCGCTCGTCGCGCCGAAGGAGTAGACCTTGCCGTCGGTCGAGCCGAGATAGACGCGGCCGTAGGCGGCCGCCGGGGTGGAGTAGAACTGGCCGCGGCCGCCGAAGCGGTCCTGCGAGGACGCACGCCAGAGCTGCTTGCCGGTGCGGGCGTCGAGCGCGTAGAGGTGCCCCTTGTAGCTGCCGGCGTAGAGCCGGCTCCCTGAGAGCGTCAGCGCACCCTTGATCCGGCCCTCACCCGCGAACGTCCAGCGCACGCGGCCCGTCCGCTCGTCGAGCGCGTAAACGCGGCCGCGCCAGTCGCCCACGTAGACGAGACCGTCCGCGACGAGCGGCGAGGATTCCGTGGGGCCGAGCCGCGTCCGCCAGCGGATCCTGCCGAAGCCCGAGGCGAACGCGATCACTTCTCCCTCGAGGCGCCCGGGCTTGCGCTCGCTGTTGCAGGGCGGCTTGTTCAGGAAGGCCTGGAAGACGGTGTGGTTCGCGATCGCGGGCGTCGACGCGACGCAGCGGCCGGACCTGAACCTCCACGCACGCCTGCCCGTCTTCGCGTTGACGGCGAAGAGGACGCCGGAGTTGTTCGTGAAGTAGAGGCGGCCGTAGCCGATCGCGGGCGGGAACTCGAGCAGGTTGCGGGCGCCGAACGTCCAGACCCGGCGAAAGGGCGGCCGCAGCCGAAACGGAGCGACGCGCTGGCGCTCCCCGTCGTAGCCGTAGGTCGGCCAAACGATTCCGGGCGTTGCGTCCTGGCCGGGCGGTGGCAGGGGCGGCGGCTCCTCTTCAGGCTCCTCCGTCTCGACGAACTCGACCGTCGACGAGCCGCGGACGTCGCGTGCGGCCTCGCGCTTGTCCCAGAGGTAGACGGCAAAGGCCCCGGCCACGAGCAGCAGGAGCCCTGCAAGCGCGAGCGCAAGACGTCTCATGTCCGCGGTTCGACGGCCCAGATGCGCGAGTAGCCGTGGAGCAGGAGCCGCTGTCCGTTCCCCGAGACCGGGACGTACTCGCCGTGCGGGAAGCTCAGCAGCACGCGGCCGCTCTTCGCGTCGACACCGGTGATGCGGCCCCAGGTGCTGCCGGCGTAGGCAACAGCGGCGACGACGACCGCCGCTCCCGAGACCGGGCCGCCGGCCGACACCGACCACAGCACGCGGCCCGAGCTCGCCGAGACGGAGTAGAAGCGTCCGTTGTAGGAGCCGAAGAAGACTCGTCCGGCCCAGACCGCGGGGGAGGAGTAGACGTACGCGCCGGTGCTCACGCGCCAGAGGTAGCGACCGCCGGTCGTGAAGGCCGTCAGGCTGCCGCCGGTCGAGGAGGGGACGAACACACGACCGGACGCGACGGCCGGCGTCCCGTAAATGCGCCCGCCGACCGAGCGGGCGAAGCGGAGGCGGCCGCTACGGGCAGAGAGGGCGAGCAGGCGGCCGCCGTAGTCGCCGATGTAGAGCGTCCGGCCTGCAAGAGCGGCGCTCGAGGTGATCTTGTAGCCGCCGGAGTACGTCCAGCGCAGCTTCCGGCGCCTCAGGTCGAGCGCGTAGACCCGGCCGTTCCAGGCCCCGAAGTAGTCGATGCCGCCCACGACCACGGGCGACGACTCGATCGGCGATCCGATTCGGTACGTGAAGCGAACGCGCCCGTTCCGGCGGTCGAGGACACGCACGAGTCCGTCCATCCCGTGCACGACGACGTTCCGTCCCACGACCGCGGGTGAGGAGGCCATCTTGGAGCCCGACGGTCGATAGCGCCACGCGACCTTGCCGTCGCGCATCCTGAGCGCGTAGACGTGACCGCGGTAGTTGCCGACATAGGCGACGCCTTCCGAGACGACGGCCGGGAACTCGATCAGGTAGCCGACGCCCCGCGACCAGGCGACTTTGAAGGGCGGACGCAGCTTGATGTCGGTCTGCGCGCTCGTGCGCCTGGGGTTCGCCCCGAACATCGTCCACTGCAGGGCGTGCCGGTAGAGCTTCACCGTCACCTCCCGCCGCTGCCTGAAGGGCATGCGGACGACACGCGAGGTGTAGCCGGGCTTCGACGCGCGCACCTCGAGGGCGGTCCGGCGCTTCAGGCCGACGGATGCGAGGCCGCGGGTGTTCGCGTAGCCGGCGCGCCGGCCGATCACGACCCTGGCGCCGTTCAGCCGCCGGTGGGTGTCGCCGTCCACGACCGTCACCAGGGCGTTCGTCCGCTTCGCAGGTTTCGGCTTTTGAGCGGCCTCCGGCGCCGGCTCGGCCGGGACGAACCCGGTCTGCAGTGAGCACGCCGACGCCAGGGCCACGATCACCGTCGTGACCGCAGCTGCCGCGAGACGGCGCATCATGCCTCGCCGGGCTCGCTGGCGATCGGCTCGGGGAGCTCCTCGGCGAACGGCTCCAGGCTACCGTCGTCGCCGGAGGTCAGGCAGAGATGCGAGAAGAAGCGCGTCATGACGACTCCGGGACGGAAATCGCCGAGCTGCGGCTCGGGTCGCTCACCGGCCGCGAGGGCGAGCGCGAGCTCAGGGTACCGGCTACCGGCGGCCAGCGGAAGCGGAAAAGCGCCTCCAAAACGAGGATTTACATCCGTCACCTCGTGCCGCCCGTCGGCCTCGCGGAAGCACTGGATCGTCCCGGGCCCGACGAGGCCGAGAGACTGGGCCACGTGAGCGCCGAAGTCGATTAAATCGCGGTCCCCGATCGTCATTCCCTTGATCGATTCGCCGCCCTTGGACTGGATCATCGTCCGCGGGATCGAGTTCAGACAGCGGGCGTCGAGGTCGCAGAAGACGTCGATCGAGAACTCCTCGCCTGCGCAGCAGGTCTGCACAAAGGAGTCGACGCTCGTGTACCGCAGGAAGAAGTCGAGCTCGTCGCGATCGTGCGCGCGGAAGATGTGCCGCGAGCCGAAGCCCTCGCGCACCTTGACCAGCAGCGGATAGCCCGCGTCGTCGGGAACCTCATCGGGCAGCCAGCTCGTTGGCGAGGGGATGCCGCGCCCCTCGAAGAAGACGTGCGTGAGGTACTTGTCGCCCACCCGGCGCACGACGTCCTCGCCCGGCAGCAGCAGCAATGAGTCCAGCTCGTCTCGTGCGCGGACGAGCGGGATGTGGTCGAGATCGGTCAGCGGCACGATCAGGCACACGTCGTGTTCCTCGATCGCCGTGCGGATGGCGGCGACGTAGCCCGGGTCATCGACGCGAGGAACCATGATCTTGCGGTCGGCGTGGTAGAGCGCGGGCGCGAGTGGATCGAGATCGGCGGCGATCGTCGTCGCGCCGGCACGCTCGAAGGCCGAGACGATGTCGACGCGCTGCCCGGCGCAGGTGAAGAGGACTGCGACCACCACCGGAGCGTAACCTCGACCTGCCCAGCACGAATCGTGCTGATTCGTGTACTATGGCCCTATGGGACAGAAAGCGTTTCGCCTGAACGTCACGCTCGACGACGCGCACGCCGCCAAGCTGCGCCGGCTCGCCGAGCAGACACACGTCCAGGAGGGAACACTCGCGAGGTCGTTGCTGGCGCACGCTCTCGACGAGACCGACGCGGACGCCCGGCACGTCGTGGACCTGCTCGACCGAATCCCGGGCGCGTATGAGCGGGCGCAGCTCGGACGTGCTCAGGCACGCGCGGGCGAGACCGTCGCGCTCGACGACCTCTAGGCCGGTGGCGCGCGTCGAGGTCAGCGCCGCCGCGCGCGACGATCTCGCACACCTGATCTCGAGCCACAGCCTGCCGGCGGATACGCGCGAGCGAGTGAGGCGGTCGCTCCGTCATCTCGAGCGCTTCCCGCTCCTCGGCGCAGCCCTCTGCGGCCGCTGGGAAGGCTTCAGGTTCCTGCTAGGCCCCTGGCGCTGGATGATCCTCGTCTACGTTCACCTCGAGGAAGACGATCGTGTCGTCGTCGTGACGATCCAGGACGGGCGCTCGGCCAGCTCCCCGCGCGCCTAGCGACGCTACTCAGATGGCGGGCGCCAGCCGCCGGTCTCGCCCTTGTAGGTGCCGCCAAGGAGAGCGACCGGCGTCCGCAGCAGGATCAGCAGGTCGGTGAGCGGTGAGCGGTGCTCGACATACCAGACGTCCAGCTCGATCCGTTCCGCCCAGGAGAGGGTCGCGCGGCCGTGGATCTGCGCCCAGCCGGTGATGCCGGGCAGCACGTCGAGCCGCCGGCGCTGGCGCTCCGAGTAGCGCTCGACCTGGTAGCGGAGCGTCGGGCGCGGGCCGATCAGGCTCATCTCGCCGCGCACGACGTTCCAGAGCTGCGGCAGCTCGTCGAGCGAGGTGCTGCGGAGGAGGCGACCGACGCGCGTGATGCGCGAGTCGCCGCGGTCGACGGCGTAGCCGGCTCCCTGCGTCTCGGCCCCGACGATCATCGTGCGGAGCTTCAGCAGCTCGAAGTCCTCGCCGTCCTTGCCCACCCTGGTTTGCCTATAGAGGATCGGCCCGCGATCCTCGAGCTTGATTGCGATCGCGGCAGCGGCCAGCATCGGGCTCGCGAGGAGGAGGCCCGTGCCGGCGAGAGCGACGTCGAGTGCGCGGTTCACTCGCCGATGCGACGCATCGGCTGCCCTGTCACGTCGGCGATCAGCTCGAAGTGGCGGTCGCAATGCCAGAGCTCGGCGTCGACGGACTCGGCGGCCGCCGCCGCCATCAAATCGACTGCAGACGGGCCGCGGTGATAGCCGCGCTGGGCGAGCCGGCGCTGAACTTCGCGTGCGCGTAGAGCCACGACCGGTGTGATCTCGAGTTGGTGGAGCACGTCATACCGCTTCGTTTCGATGAGAAGCTGTGCGTAGCTCCGAGCCGAACGAAGCAACTCGAGCGTCAGCGGAACCACGGTGGCGAGCACGTCGGCTCGAATCGCATCGGCGAGCATCAAGCCGACAGCGGGTTGATGCTCGCGCGCCCAGACGCTCGTGTCCGCCAGAACGAGACTCAAGCTTCGGCAGCGGGCTGAAGGGGGTCGATGGGCACGCGCGGTGCCTTTGAGCGCACGACTTCCTCGGGCGTCGGGACGGAACGGGTACCGGCGAGGATCGCCTCGGCGAACTCCCGCCGCACATCGGCTCGAACGACCTCGCTCAAGGCTGCGTTCACCGTGTCCTTGAGCGACTTCGTACCGAGGACCGCAGCTGCCTCGTGTGCGAGCTTCCGATCTACGTCAACGGTCGTTTTCATGCCAAGAGGATAGCCAAAGGTGGCGTGGCCGGATATCCGCTCGCCAGGACATGGCTATCGCGTCCCCTCCGCGGGCTCCCAGGTCGCCGGCACGCCGCGGCGGAGGTAGTTCCGGAGCGAGACCACGGTCGACCAGGTGATGAGGACGTAATAGCGCGCGAGCCCCATGCCCGCTGCCGCCGCGGTCAGGAGTGCGACCTGGGCTGCGAGCACGAATTGGAAC
>Ga0136621_1000349_pt1 | contig 17834 bp, 17 predicted proteins | sample AntDryUQ445A2306_FD_104673 | JGI IMG/M metagenome (GOLD analysis project Ga0136621, IMG submission 104673) | Polar desert sand microbial communities from Dry Valleys, Antarctica - metaG UQ445A (23.06) | ecosystem: Environmental > Terrestrial > Soil > Desert | place: Antarctica: Dry Valley...
AGATCGACCCAGAGCTCGTCGAGCGAGTGATCGACGTGAACTACCTCGGTGGGGTGTGGTGCCTGCGGGCGTTCTTGCCGGGACTGCAGAACGCGGCTCGCGCGGGCACGGGTTCGGGCACGCATTCGGGTTCGGGCTTGGGGGAAGCGCACGTCGTGAACCTCGTGTCTGTGGCCGGGACCGTCGCATTCGCCCCGGCCGGCGCGTACGCAGCGTCGAAACACGCTCAGCTCGCGTTTTCGCGTTCGACCGCGGCGCTGCTTCGCGGCAGCGGGATCGGCGTGCTCACAGTCATGCCCGGCTTCGTGGAGACCGAGGGGTTTCCGCAGAAGTCGGTTCTCTCGAGTCGGGTCTTGCGGCGGTTCGTGATCGAGCCGGACGAGGTCGCAACCAAGATCGTCGATGCAGTCGGAAAGGGCAAGCACGAGATCACGGTGCCCTGGTTCCCCTACCGGCTGATCTCGATCGCACAGGCGGTCGTGCCGAGCGTCTTTGCCCGCTTCGTGAGCGCGTCCGGCTACCGCAAGGGGGTCTAATAACCCGGGTCTGACCCTGGACGTGTCCGCCCGCGACAGTGGTAGGTGCGACGAAAGCGTGCCGATTTGTCCACATGGGTTGGAGTGAACGGCGGGAGTCGTTTTCATGCAAGAACCGTGCCGCGGGTGCTCCGAACCACACTTCCAGACGGTTACTTCCATGTGATCTCGCGCGGCGTCGATGGCTGCGCGATCGTTCGAGACGACGCCGACAAACGCATGTTCCTGGCGCACGTACGAATCTGCGTCGAGCGCTACGACTGGACCATCCACGCGCTCTGCCTGATGACGACCCACTACCACCTGGTGCTCCACTCCACGCGAGTCCAGCTCTCTAACGGAATCCAGCGGTTGAACGGTCGCTACGGTGGAAGAGGCGAGTACAAGCTATGGGCCGGGTTTGCGGGCGACGTACCAACCGACCTCGATCTCGAAGACCGAGCCAGGCACGAGCCCGCGCAGGCGCACCCGCTCCTCCTCGGGAACCTCCGCGAGCTCGAGCCGCTGCTCGAGGTCGACCCGCTCACGGGTCACCTCATGCGTGACCAGAACCAGATCGTTCGCGTCCAGAAACCCATGGATATCCGCATCCGGCAGAAGCCGCTGGTGAGTCGCGTCGCGGAGCCGCTCGAAGCGGTCCAGCTCGAGGCTCCGCAGGGGATCGACCGAGCCGAGCTGGTCGGCGATGAACACTTTGCCCCCTGGACGCGTCACACGTACCAACTCGGAGACCGCGAGCTCCGGACGGCGAACGTGGTGGAGGACACGAAGGCAGCCGGCGATGTCGAACGTCGCGTAGCCGAACGGGAGCGCGGTCGCGTCGCCTTCGACGAAGCGGACGTTCTCGGGCGCAATCTCGCGGCCCGCGTCCAGATAGTCCGCCCGTGCGTCGGCGGCGACCACCTCCCCGACGTGCGGGGCGAGGGCGAACGCGAGCGAGCCGGTGCCCGACCCGGCGTCGAGAGCGACCTCGTTCCCGGTAAACGGCCCGAGCAGACGACGCACGCGCTCCCCGAGCTCAGCCGCACGCTCCTCCTGCAACGCGAGCCGCAGTCTCACGCTCACGTGCCGCCCTCCTCGCTTACGAGAGAACGCACGAGCGCGAGGGCGTCCTCCCTCGTGGAGATCGTTCCGACTGCGCGCTCTTCCTCGATGATCGCGAGGATACGTCCGATCTCGGGACCCGGTGTCAGACCGAGCTCGTCGCCGCGCACGAGCGGCTCTAGGGGATCAACGCGTCGGGCTTTCTCCACCGCTCCCGCGAGCTCGGTGGCGCCCAGAAACGCGAGCGCGTCCAAAGCCCATGGCTCCGTTACCCGGCGAAAGCGGTGGATCGCGCGCGCCGACTCGTCTTCCGGCCGACGGGCCCGCAGGAGGGCAGCCGCGTACCGGCGCAGGTCTCGTGAGATCGGAAGCTTGCGCAACCGCTCCCCGAAGACGGCGACCAGCCGGAAGTCGGAGTCAGCGAGCGCGTCCATCGGACCCTCGAGGTCGCCGCCGAGCCGCTCGAGCAAGCCGAGCTCGGCAAGTCGACGATAGCCCGCAGGCGACAGGCGTCGAAGCTCGCCCAGGATGCGCTCGCCGGCCGGCTCGGCTGTGAGCGAAGCCGCCCGACGAAGAAGCTCTTCGGTGCGCTCGTCCATGCGGAACCCCAGCTCGTCCTCGAGCCGAACCGCTCGAAGCAGGCGCAAGGGATCGTCTCGGAAAACGGTCTCCGTCACCGCACGGACCACGCTCGCCTCGAGATCCAGACGACCCCCGTATGGGTCGTGCAGCTCATCGCCGTCAGCCGGAACGGCCATGGCATTGAACGTGAAGTCACGCGTCGCGAGATCTGCGTCGATCCCGCTCGGAAGAGGAGTGAAGTCGACGGTCTCCTCGAGGCGCTCCGTCACCACCCGCCACGCTCCGTGCCGCTCCGAAAGGGGAAAAGGCGCGCCGCCGAACCGCTTCGCGAAGCGGTTCGCGGCTGCCCTCGGCTCGCGGCAGGCAACGTCGATGTCGAGCACGGGCCGGCCGAGCAGGAAGTCCCGGACGGCCCCGCCGACGATCCAGGCCTCCTCTCCCGCGAGGATCTCGGCGATCCGGACGTCATGCATCCTGGATCACGCGCTTCGCGCGCGCCGAGCTTGTGTCGAGTCCCGTGACGATCTCGTATCCGATCGTGTCTGCCACGCGGGCGTGCTCCTCGACCGAAATTCCGTCGCCGACGAGCGTAACCGGTGTGCCGACGGCGACCTCGCCGTCGAGCTCGACCGCGATCGCATCCATCGACACCGTCCCCACGACGCGCCGACGCGCACCGTCGACGAGGACACTCGTGCCGGTCATGTCACGGCGAAAGCCGTCCGCGTAGCCCACCGGCACCACACCGATCCAAGCTGGCTCGTCCGCGGTGTACCGGCGCCCGTAGCCCGTGCTGTCCCCCGTCTCGAGCCGCTTCGCGAGCGCGACATACGACTCCCAGCGCAGCGCGGGCTCGAGCCCGTCCAGCGTCGGGTCGCTGCCAAACGCGGAGATGCCGTACAGCGCGATGCCGCAGCGGACCGCATCGAACGAGGCGCCGGGATAGCGCAGCGTTCCCGCGCTGTTCGCAACGTGGCGGGCGAGTGTGTGGTCGAGGCCCGCCGTGGCCTCGCGGAAGCGATCGATCTGCAGGTTCGTGAAGTTCGGATCGGACTCCGCGGCAGCGAGATGGCTCATGACTCCGACCGCGCTTCTGGTCGGTGACGGGAGCTCAGACAGCCCCCACCTGCCCATTCCCGTGTCGACCTTCAGATGCACGCGTACTCCTTCGGGAATCGGGCCGCTGGCCGCGACCAGCTCCAATCGGGCGGCGCGCGCATCTCCGACCTCGCGCTCGTTGGCCGGGCCCATGACGAGGATGCGTGCGTCGTCGAGAGCCGGGACTGCGCGAAGCTCGAGGGCCTCGTTGACCGTCGCGACGCACAGGGCGGTCGCACCCCCGCCGAGCGCGGCGCGCGCGACGTCGGCAGCGCCGTGGCCGTAACCGTTCGCCTTGACAACTGCCCAGAGCTCTGCGCCTCCCGCGGCGCGCAAGAGCGTCTCCGTATTGCGACGGATCGCGCCGAGATCGAGCGTGAAGCTCGAGCGCTCCACGTGCTCAGCGCCCCAGCGCGCTCGGGAGCAAGCCGAGAAGGTCGCTCGCGATGAGGCCCGTGCCGTCGGGCGAGAGCACCGCAGCCCTACCGTGCGCGACCGCGGCAGCCGCGGCGGCGACCGGCGCGTCGAGACCCTTCGCCAGAAATGCGGCCGTGATCCCCGTGAGGACATCGCCCGTGCCCGCGGTCGCGAGCGCGGGCGGTCCGAGATCCGAGATGACCACCCCGGCTTCCGGCGCCGCGACGATCGTGTCCGGGCCCTTGAGCATCACAACGGCGCCGAAACGCTCAGCCGCCCGCTGGGCAGCTTCCAAACGGTGTGCCTCGACCCACGCCGAATCCGTTCGGAGCAGCCCGGCGAGCTCTCCGGCATGTGGCGTGAGCACGGTCGGAGCGGCACGCTCGAATGGCTCGAGCTCGAACAGCGCATCGGCATCGACGACAGCGGGGAGATCGATCCGCTCGAGAAGCTCACGCACGAGCGCTTGCCGCCCGGAGCCACGCCCGAGCCCCGGGCCGAGCGCAATCGCTCCGGCCCTCTCGGCAGCCGTGACGATCGTCTCGACGGCATCCTCGTCGGTCCAGCCGATCTTGACCGCCTCGAGGACCAGAGACTCCGCGACGGGCAAGGAAGAAACCGGGACCGCAAGCGTGACGTAGCCCGCATCCGCGCGAAAGGCGGCGAGCGCGGAGAGGCAGGCGGCGCCCGTCATGCCCGGCTGACCGCCGACGACGAGCACCGCCCCCGCCGTGTACTTGGTGTCTCCCGACCTACGGCGCGGGACGAGCTCGAGCACCGCAGGGGTCGCGCGCCGGTGCGCCGTGGCGATCTGCTCGAGCCCGATGTCCGCGACCACCACCCGCCCGGCGTGGAATCGACCCGGAGCGACGGCGAGTCCGAGCTTGGGGGCATGGAATGTCACGGTGAGGTCAGCATCGACGACCGCGCCCGCGACCTCGCCGCTAGAGGCGTCGACCCCGGAGGGGAGATCGATGGACACGATTGGCGCGCCGGCCGCATTTATCCGCTCGATGACCGCGGCCGCATCCGGACGCGGCTCACCGCGAAATCCGGTTCCGAAGACCGCGTCCAGGATCACGTCATATCCCTCAACGTCCGCGGTCTCGTAGGCCTCGAAGCCTGCTTCTTGCAGGATCCGCGCGGCCACGCGGCCGTCGCCACCGTTCGCGCCTCCACCGCACACGCAAGCAAAACGTCGTGCCGCGGGGAAGGCCAGCATCGCTTCGCGCGCGACGGCGGCTCCAGCGCGCTCCATCAGCTCCGGAACGGTGCCGGGAAAGCCCGGGTACTGCTCCTCGGCAGCGCGCATCTCGGCTGCCGTATAGAGCGGCTCGTACATCCTCACTCGCGTGGAGCGACGACGCAAATGGCGGCCGCGAGCTCCCGCGAGTGCGTCATCGAGAGGTCGATCGTGCCTGCGCTCACACGCTCCGCGAACGCCGCGGTGCGCCCGGAAAGGCTGACGTCGGGCTTGGGCCGGCCGACGATCTCCACCTCCTTCCAGGTGAAGCGAACGCCGCAGCCGAGCGCCTTGCCGACCGCCTCCTTGCCGGCGAAGCGCGCCGCGTAGCTCTGGGCGGGATCGGCACGGGACTCGCAATACGTCCGCTCGGCCACCGTGAAGCAGCGCTCGCGAAAACCGGGGCGCTCGAGGGCGCGCCGCACGCGCTCGATCTCGATCAGGTCGACACCGACCTTCAGCGGGTCAGCCCTCCGGTCAGGTCCTCCTCGAGCAAGGCGGGGAACTGGGCCAGCGAGGAGACGACGATGTCGGGGGAAGCCTCCGCGGTCTCGAGCGTTTCCGGGCGAAACTTTCCGGTACGCACGAGCGCTGTCCGCATGCCGAAGAGGCGGGCGCCGCGAATGTCCGACTCGATGTCGTCCGTGACGAGCCAGGTCAGCTCGGGCTCCGCATCGAGGACATCCAGCGCGGCCGCGAAGTACGACGGGCTCGGCTTCCCGAGCACGGTCGCCTCGACGCCGGTCGCGTACTCGAGCCCGGCCACGAACGCGCCACTGTCGAGCATGGGCCCGCGGCTCGTCTGCCACCACTTGTTCTTGTGCAGGCAGTAGAGCGGGGCGCCCAGTTGGATCTCGCCGAACGCTCGCGCTAGGTTCATGTAGCTGAACACCTGGTTCGGCTCGAGCGTCTCGTCGCAGCCTCCGATGAGAACCGCATCGGAGTCGTGCCCGACGAGCTCGAGCCCGTCGAGATCGGGGACGATTGACGTCATCGCGAGGGCAAGCACCCGCTTGCCGGCCAGCTCGCGCGCCGCTGCGCCAGCCGGCGTCTGGAGCTCGAGGTCCTCCAGAGTGAACTCCATCCGGCGAAGCTCCTCGGCCAGACGGGCCCGCGGCCGCGTCGAGTTGTTCGAGACAAAGCGGAGCGCATGGCCTGCCTCTCGCAACTCGGCGACCGCTTCGACAGCGCCCGGGATCGGCTCGCCCGAGACGTGCAGCACACCGTCGATGTCCAGCAGAATGCAGGCCATGGAGCGTGAGTCTATTCGGGTCACACGCTCCGTCCTCCTGCCCGTCTCGGAGATCGACCTCCGGGTCTCGCGCTCGAGCGGGCCGGGTGGGCAACACGCCCAGAAGTCCTCGACACGCGTGGAGGCCGTGCTCGACGTAGAGGCGTCGACTGCGCTTTCGGACGTGCAGAAGCGACGCGTAACGGGAAAGGTGGGGCCGGTGCTGCGGGCAGTGGCCCAGGACGAGCGGAGCCAGGCACGCAACCGGGAGCTCGCGGTGGAGCGCGTCGTCGAGAAGCTCCGGCAGGCGCTCGCCGTCCCGCGACGCCGCGTGGCGACGAAGCCGACGAAGACGGCACGCGAGCGCAGGCTCGAGTCGAAGCGACGCCGCGCCAGGACAAAACGGCTTCGTCGACCACCGTCGGGGGAGTAGGCGCCTCGAAGAACGGGGCCGAACTAACGAGGTGGCGTTTCAGGCGAGGCTGCGTTCCCAACAGAGACTGTCCCTGTAAGAACTCGAATCAGAAAGACGCTTCGTCGCCGGGGCGGCCTGGGCAGTGCGCTGCAAGGACGCAGGGAGCCCCGATATGCAGGCAGCGCGCGCCGATCTCCGCACAAGTCCACTGCCGCGGGAGCCGGCGCCTGCGTAGGATCGAGGCGTGGACGCGGTCGAGCTCGCCAAGCTTCTCCCGGAGTTGCCGACCGCGCGAGCACAGTTGCTCGACAACCTCGGGCGCATACGTCGCGAGGTCGCCCCGATCACCCCCGAGCTGTCCGATGCGCTCGCCGATCACATGAACATCCGCCGCGGCGAGGTGCACGAAGTCGTGTCCTTCTACTCGTTCCTGCAGGTGCCGGCGGACGCGCTCCGCGTCTGCACCGGCCCGATCTGCGATTGCTACGGCGGGCGAAAGCTCCTCGCGAGCACTCCCGGAGCGATCGAGGTCGCGTGTCTCGGGCACTGCGACCTCGCGCCCGTGATGACGCGCGGCGACGAGATCGTCCCCGAGGTCACGTACGCGACGAACGACGGTCCGGCGATAGGGCTCGGGCAACGGGACGAGACGCTCGCCGACTACGCGGCGCGCGGTGGCCTCGAGTTGATCCGTAACTCGCTCGCCCCAGAGCGCATCGTCGAAGAGCTCAAGGCGTCGGAGCTCACTGGATACGGCGGCGCCGGCTTTCCGACCGGGATCAAGTGGGAGGCGGTCTTGCGCGAGCCGGGTCCGCGCTACGTCGTGGTCAACGCCGACGAGGGCGAGCCCGGGACCATCAAGGATCGCTACATCCTGGAGCTCCGGCCGCACCTCTTCGTCGAGGGCGTTCTGATCGCGATGCATTTCGCCGAGGCGACGGAAGGGCTGATCTATCTGCGCGAGGAGTACGCGACCGCTCGCTCGAGGCTGTCACGAGCGATCGAAGAGTTCCGCGAGGCGGGTCTGCTCGCGGGCCGCTCGCTCGCGCTCGTGATCGGCGCGGGCGCGTACATCGCCGGCGAGGAGACGGCGATGCTGGAGTCGATGGAGGGCCGGCGCGCGATGCCGCGCCTTCGGCCTCCCTTCCCGGCCCAGGTCGGCTACCTGGGACGGCCGACATTGATCAACAACGTGGAGACGCTCGCGCACCTCCCGGCGATCCTGCAAAACGGCGGCACGTGGTGGTCTGCGCTCGGAACGCGCGAGGCCGCGGGAACACGACTCTGGTCGATCTCGGGCGCAGTCGCCCAGCCCGGTTGCTACGAGGCCCCGAACGGCGTCACAACGCGCGAGCTCGTCGACGGGTACGCCGGCGGCTTCAAGGGAGAGACAGGTGCGATCGTCCCCGGCGGAGCAGCGAGTGGCATCCTTCCTAGGTCGGCGATCGACACGCCGCTCACTCGCGACTCCCTCCGCGAGTACGGCGCAGGCGTCGGCTCCGCCGCGCTCCAGGTCTTCCCCGCGTCCTACTCGCCGCTCCGGCTGCTCTCCGAGACGATGCGCTTCTTCGCCGAGGAGTCGTGCCAGAAGTGCACGCCCTGCCGGATCGGAAACCGGGCACTCCACCATCTGTGCGAGGAGCTCGAGCACGGACGGGCGCCGATGACGCGGGAGAAGGTCGACGAATGGCTGCTCGCCATGGAGAAGACCTCGATCTGCGGGCTGGGCCAAGCCTCCCCGATCCCGGTGCGAAACGCGATGACGCACTGGCCTGAGCTATTTGCGCCGCTTGGCTGACGCCGACCGCCAGCTTTCCGTTCATAGGATGGTCGCATGCCGGTCCATGAGGTGCGGGCCTCGGGGCGCGAGTACCTGGCTCTTGCGACGGAGCTCCTGCAGCGCGCTCGCCTCGCGGACACGGACGCGGGATTATGGGAAGCGGCTGATGTGCAGTGGTGGTGGCGCACGCCTCGGCGCTCCGATGCGATTGATCAGATTTTCTGGGTCGATGACCAGGGACCCGTTGCGGGCGTCGTGCTGACGGACTGGGGTCGTGCATGGGGGTGCGATCCGCTGCTTGTTCCCCATGTCTCGAACGTTTTGCTTCCCACCGTTTGGGCGCGTGCCATCGAAGCCATCGACGAGTTGGGGCTCGAAGCGATCGAAGTTCTGGCCCGCGACGACGAGGTCGAGCTGCTGGGCCTGCTGGCCGGCGCCGGCTTCGTGGCCGGCGACGACCGATCCGGGACCACCTGGATGGATGCCCAGGACCGGCCCGACCTTGCCTCCCTGCCGGAAGGATTCGTGCTCGTGGACCGCGCCCAGGAGACGACCAGGCCGCACCCCATGCGGCAGCGCAGCGGCGATGGGGTCGAGGCTCGCCTCCGGCAGTGCTCTCTCTACAACCCGGCACTCGACCTTGCAGTCGAGACTGCTGGCGGCCAGACCGCGGGTTACGCGCTCTTCTGGCTCGACCCAGTGACCGAGGTTGGGCTGGTGGAGCCGATGAGGGTCGAGGATGCCTACCAACGGCGCGGGTTGGCCCGCGCCCTGCTCACCGCCGGTCTCGATCGGCTGGCGAGGCGAGGGGCTCGCCGCCTGAAGGTCGGTTACGGAACCGACGCGGCACGCAGCCTCTACGTCGGCGCCGGCTTCCGGGAAGCGTCTACGGACAGGTCCTACAGTTGGACGAGACCCTGACCATCTCGACGGCCGGGGAACGCGCGCCATCCTCGCTACGTATGCGGCGCGTGCGTGCGGTATGCAGCTCTCTGGGGTAGAGACAGCTGTACGATCGGTCCGTGGTCGAGTTCACCCTCGACGGCCGGACGGTGAGCGCGCCCGAGGGGGAGCTGATCGTGCACGCGGCCGCTCGTCACGGCACCTTCATCCCGACGCTCTGCCACGACTCGAAGCTCGACCCGTACGGCGGCTGCCGCATGTGCGTGGTCGACGTCGAGGGAGCGCCCCGGCCGATGCCCGCCTGCGCGACCCGCATCACCGAGGGCATGGTGCTCTCGACCAACGGCCCGATCACCGACTTTCAGCGGACGCTGACCGAGATGCTCCTCTCCGAGCACCTGAACACTTCGCCCGGCGGCCGGCCGAACGAGCTCCTCGACATGGCGAACGAGCTCGGCGCCGAGGCGCCCCTGATCCTCCCCGACGCGAAGCGCGAAGAGTACGACGACCGAAACCAGCTGATGGGCTACGACCCGGACGCGTGCATCCTCTGCAACCGCTGCGTCCGCTACACCCAGGAGGTCATGCAGTGCTCGGCGCTCTCGCTCGAGGGCCGCGGCGGGGACGCGCGCATCGTCCCCACCTGGGGTCTCTCCTGGCTCGACACCGAGTGCGAGCTCTGCGGCGGCTGCCTCTCCGTCTGCCCCACGGGCGCGATCTACGAGAAGTTCGAGGAGGGCACGAAACAGCCGGAGCGCGCCCTCGAGCAGGTGCGGACGACCTGCACCTTCTGCGGCGTCGGCTGCCAGATCGATCTCAACCTCGATCCCCAGACGAAGCACATCGTCAAAGTCACCTCGAAGGACGACTACCTCCCGAACGAGGGGAATCTCTGCGTCAAGGGGCGCTTCGCCTTCAACTTCGTGCACCACCCGGACCGGCTGACCGAGCCGCTCGTCCGGGGCGAGGACGGCGAGCTCCATGCCACTACCTGGGAGCACGCGATCGAGACCGCCGCCACCGGCCTCCGCAGCGTCGTCGAGCGCCACGGCGCGCAGGCGGTCGGCTTCCTCTCCTCAGCCCGGTTGACGAACGAGGAGAACTACCTCATCCAGAAGCTCGCGCGCACGGGAGTAGGAACGAACTCCGTCCACTCGTGCGAATCGACCTGACACGCTCCGACTCTTTACGGCCTGGTCAGGTCGTTGGGCAGAGGAGCTAGCACCAACTCGATCCCGGAGATCGAGAACGCGCGCTTCCTCTTCGTCATCGGGTCGAACACGACGGAGGCGCACCCTGTGCTCGCGCTCAGGATCAAGAAGGCGGTGCGGAACGGCGCCACCCTCGTCGTCGCCGACCCGCGCAAGATCTGGCTGACGAAGCTCGCGAAGCGCCACCTGCAGCTCCGGCCCGGAACTGACGTGTGGCTCTTGAACGCGATGATGCACACGATCCTCTCGGAGGGCCTCCAGAACGACGAGTACATTCGCGAGTTCACCGAGGACTTCGAGGCGGTGCGCGAGATCGTCATGCGCTACTCGCCGGAGGACGCCGAGAAGGTCACCGGAGTCGCCGCCGAGGACATCCGCGCGAGCGCGCGCGAGTACGCGAGCGAGCGGCACGCGGCGATCTTCTACACCCTCGGGATCACGGAGCACGCCTGCGGGGTCGACAACATCTGGTCGCTCTCGAACCTCGTGCTGATGACGGGGCACCTGGGATACGAGTCCACCGGCCTGAACGCACTCCGCGGCCAGAACAACGTCCAGGGCCTGAACGACTCGGGCGCCAACCCGTCCTACCTCCCGGGCTACCAGCCTGTCGACGATCCCGAGGTCAGGGAGAAGTTCCTCGCAAGATGGGGTGTCGAGGTGCCGGAGGCAACCGGTTACCGGCTCGACCAGATGATGAGCGGCCTGCACGACGACCGGGTCAAGGCGCTCTACCTGATCGGGGAGAACCCTGCCCAGACCGAGCCGAACGCGCACCACGTGGAGGAGGGGCTCGGCAAGCTCGAGTTCTTGATCTCCCAGGACATCTTCCTGCAAGACACGGCGCGGAAGTACGCAAACGTCGTGTTCCCCGCGTCCTCGTTCGCCGAGAAGGACGGGACGTTCACAAACACCGAGCGGCGCATCAGCCGCGTGCGGGAGGCCGCGCCGCTCCCGGGAGAGGCCAAGGGCGATCGCGAGATCGTGATCCTGATGGCGAAGGCGCTCGATGCGGGCTGGCCGGAATACCCCGATGCCGAGTCGGTCTGGAACGAGCTCGCCGATCTTTCGCCGAACTGGAACGGCGTCCGCTATGACCGGCTCGAGGAGAACGGGATCCAGTGGCCGGTGCCCGAGATCGGTGGGCCTGACACGCCGTTCCTGCACGCGCCTGCGCCAGCCCGCCCCCCTGGGAAAGGAAAGTTCTTCCCGGTCGAGTACCAGCGGCCGATCGAGGAGCCGGACTCCGAGTACCCGCTCGTCCTATCCACGGGCAGGACGCTGTACCACTACAACTCGGCGACAATGACGATGTGCGAGTCGGGGATCACCGACAAGCAGGAGCATCCCTTCTTCGAGATCTCGGCGGAAGACGCCTCCGCGCTCGGTCTCGGCCAAGGCGATCTCGCGCGGCTCGTCTCGCGCCGCGGGGAGCTCGAGGCGGCGGCCCATATCTCGGACCGCGTCTATCCCGGGCTCGTCTGGATGGCGCTGCACTTCGCCGAGCAGAAGGTGAACTGGCTTACGCACGACGTGCTCGACCCGCTCATCGGGACACCGGAGTTCAAGGTGAGCGCGGTGCGGGTCGAACGCGCGGCGTGACGGACACGCTCTCGTCGGAGCTCGTCGAGCCACACCTGAGCGGCCGCTTCGGGAAGCCGTACCTGTACGAGCCGGAGTGCGAGTCGACGCAGCAGCTGCTCCTCGGCTCCGGCTTGCCGGAGGGGGCCGTCGCCGCCACCGACCACCAGACCGGTGGGCGCGGGCGTCTGGGGCGGACGTGGGAGGAGCCGCCTGGCAGTTCTGTCCTCGTATCCGTGCTGCTCCGGCCGCCAGCGGGCCGCCGCCTGCCGGAGCTTTCTCTCGTCGCGGCGCTGGCGGTGGCGGAGGCCGTCGAGGTCGCAGTCGTGCTCGCCGCCCAGGTCAAATGGCCGAACGACGTGATGCTGAACCGGCGGAAGGTGGCGGGCATCCTCTCCGAGCTCTCCGACGGGACTGTGGTCGTCGGCATCGGGATCAACGTGAACCAGACGCGCGACGAGCTCCCGCTCGATGCGCCGACGGAGCCCGCGTCGTTGAGGACCGCGACCGGCACGACATACGACCGCGCGGTGCTCCTCGGATCGCTGCTCGGCCGGCTCGAGCGCATGTACGACGTGTGGCTGGAGCAGGGTTTGGACGGCGTCTACGGCGGGCTCGGCGCGCGCGACTTCCTCCGCGGGCGCCGGATCACGGCGGACGGCGAACCGGCGACAGCAACGCAGATCCTCCGAGACGGCCGGCTCGAGATCGAGACCGACGCGGGCGAGGTCAAGGCGCTCGAGTCGGGCGAGGTGCTGTTCGTACGTTGATCAGTTGGCTGGGGTCAGGCTTCAGCCTGACCTCGTTCTTGGGTTGAACGGCTATCAGCCGCTAGCGACTCGACCTCGCACCAGGGTCAGGCTGAAGCCTGACCCCTGCCTCGCCCCTACGAGCGGTCGTTGAAGAAGAACGAGATCGCGAAGTAGACGAGCAGCGCGAGCGGGACGATCGCGGAGGTCCACTTCGCTCGGCGAGAACCTTCCGGCTCGTCCTCGGGCATGTCGTCGATCTCAGGCTCGAACGGTTCCGGCTCGAAGGACGCGGGCTCCTGGATCGGCTCGTGCTCGTAGACGTCGGGAACGTAGGCCTCGGGTTGGCCCACGTCACGCTGCGGCAGGGCGTATGCGTCGTCTTCGACCACGCTGTCCTGGAGATCGAAGAGGCTCGGCCACCTGCCGCACGTGCGGCACGAGTTCGCGACCGGCTCGTTGATCGTGCCGCACTGCGAGCAGCGCCAGGGGGCGTCCGCCATTCGCAAGAGCTTAGAGACGCCGCCCGACTACCGCTTCATTCGAAGAGGGATCTCGACGAGGTTGATGCGCGAGCCGTCCTTCGCCGAAGCCTCGAAGACGATCAGGGTGCCGACGCCGTCGAAGTTCACCTCGAACGGCACGGTGAACTCGAAGGTTCCACGCGTGCCGGTGCCCGAGGTCGCTGTCACGAAGTTCTCCGCGATGATCCGGCCGTCGGTGTCGGTCAGCTCGTACTGGAAGTTCGCCTCGAACGTGTTGGCGGTGCCGGTGACGCGGAGCGGACTCGTGACGTCTTCGAACGAGAGCGGAGACTCGACCAGGATCGCTGGCGTTAGGTCTTCGAAGTCGGCGCGCGTCAGGAACCGTTCCTGGATCTCAACCCGCTCGACGGTCGGAAACTGCGTGAGCGTATACACGATTTGGGCAAGAGCCTCGAGGGGCAGTTCAGCGGCGAGCTCGACGCGCGCCACACCGTCTGCGATCGTGATCTGAGGACTCTCGACATCCTCTGGAACCGAGGTCGCGAGTCCGAGCTCGGTTTCCTCCTGCTCGATTGGACCCACCAGAAGCTCCGCGATGGCCGCACTTTCCGCGCCACCCGTCACCTCACGTTGCACGGGCCATACTTTGCCGTCCCGTAGGAAATAGACGCCGATCTCTGCTGTCTTGACCGGCGATGTGAAGGTGAGCGTTTCGGTTGCTCCCTCTTCGGTGACCGCATCGTCCGAGTTGCTGCACCCACCAATGACCAGTGCGACAGCGAGAACGACGAGTACGCGCTTCACGACCAAAGCGTAGAGCCATGGCGTGGATCGGGCACGACCTCGGCCACTCGCCTACGCAGATCGGGATGGTCGAGAGCGAGCTCGAACCCGAGTCGCGACGCCGTCTCCTCCTCCAGCCCCTGCCAGAGGTCGATCGTCTCCCAGAGCGCGCGGGCCACGTCGCGCACGTCGTAGTGCGCGAACGCCCTCTCGAGCGCGGCCAACGCGCCGGGATCCGCCCAGCGCTCGAGGAAGCGACCGTCGTGCCAGGTGTCGACCGACGCGTCGATGGCACGGGCATGCCACTCGAGCAGCGTCACGAGGCGGTCCTTCATGTAGCCGTCGAGGCAGCCCTTGGCCGTGAAGACCTCGCCGCGACGGAGCTTCTTCGCCGCCCAGAGCGCGTGGTACCAGAAGTCCGAAGCGAGCTGGGTGAAGTCGCGCTGCGTCGGCGGCCGCGGCCGTTCGACTGCGGCGGCCACACGCGCCAGCCGCTCTGCGAGCCCGATCCTGTCGATGAGCACGCGATAGCCGCGGGCGAGCAGGTGGGCTGCGTTCTCGCTCTGCTCGAGCAGCTCGAGCGCGGTCACCGGAAAGAGCGGGAAGTCGACGTCCTCGCCGGACTCGTACAGCACGCGTCGCTCTCGCTGCCCCACGGGCGTGTCCTCGAGGAACGTCAGCACCGGCTGCCCGAACTCGCGGACCCAGCTCGGGTCCTCGGCGTAGGGCTCCGGGTCGTCGACGATCAGGACCAGGTCGAGGTCAGACCAGCGGTCTGCCGGCACGTTCGCCCGTGCCTGCGACCCGACGACGAGCAGTGCACGGACGTCGTCGCGCTGGCGCGCCCAGTCAGCCGCCGCCGCCGTCATGAGCTCCATCCGCGTGTTCACGTTCGCGAGCACGCTCTCGTCGATCTCGAGCACGGTCGGGTTGACACCCCTGAGCGAGAGCTCGGCGCGCGCGACCCGCGACTCGAGCTCCGGCAACATCGACTTGGAGTAGGCCCCGGGCAGCGGCCCCGTCTGCGGGACGGCCACCGCCTCCGCAAGCGACCGGAGTGCCTCCGGGGTCACCAGCGGGCAGTCCACCGGCAGCACGATGCACACGTCGTTCGAGGCCGCCCTCAGCCCCGCGATCAGCCCGTGCACTGCGGCTCGCTCCTCGGCCCCGTCGTCGAGAACGGGAAACGGCAGCTCGAGCGCGTCTCCCTGCTTCCCGATCGCGAGAACCTCGTCGCAGACCTCGTGCAAGAGGCGCCACGCGCGCTCGGCAAGCGTCTCGCCGCGAAAAGGCGCGAGCGCTTTGGGCGAGCCGAACCGCTCGGACGCCCCGCCGACCAGAAGGATGCCGCTGACCCCGCTCACTTTCGGGAGAGAAACTCCTTCCGCGCGGCGACAAGCTCGGCGTTCGACGGCTGCGGATCGGAGAACTCAGGACGAAGAAGGTCCAGCTCCTCGAGACTGCGCGGCGCCGGGGCAAGCGCCGACGACGGGCTCGAGCTCTCCTGCAGACCGAAGTAGAGGAGGCCCACGTAGCGCATCGCCATCGTCTCCAGCCGCCTGAACCGATCCTCGCCCGATTCCATGCGCGCGGTGGAGACGACCGCGAACCCCTGCTTCTGGGGAAATCTCTTCGCGACTCCGAAGTTGAACTCGTCCTCGGAGAACGCGGACGAATAGATGTCGAGGGCGGTGACTCCGAGAATCGTCGCGGGCGAGATCCCTCTGGTGTCCTGGAACGCTCGGGCGAGTTGGTCCGAGACGATGACGCCGTCGAGCTGCTCCCGCCGGCGATCGAGCGCCGCGAGGTCGAGTCGGAACGACGAGGTCACGCAAGCCTGGACCTGGACTCGGCGCGGAAGCGCTTGTGCCAGCCGCGCCGCGAGCGCGCTGCTCGGGCCGTCGATGGGCACGACGTAGACCCCACAGGCGCGATCCGGTGCGAACGGCTGAATCGTCGCGCCCAACGTCAGCTCGATCCGCTCGCTGGTCACGGCAGCTATTCCCCCCTCCGGCGAGTCGCGGTCGAAGAGGACCACCAGCCCGCCGAGCACCCCACCGAGGACGAGAGCGCCCACGAGAACCTGGAACAGGCGGTCGCGCTTGGCCGGAGGGGGGCTCAGCTCGCTATTCGCCACGGCTCTGAATAGATCGTCACGCGCCCTTCGCGAACGAACCCGCAAAGAGTGATTCCGCGATCCCGCGCGAGCTCGACGGCGAGCGAGGACGGCGCGCCGACCGCGACGACGACTGGGCAGCCGGCGACCGATGCCTTCTGCACGAGCTCGAACGAGAGCCGTCCGCTGACGCAAAAAACATACTCGTCGAGTGGCAACATGCCCTCCAGAAACGCCCAGCCGACGACCTTGTCCAGCGCGTTGTGCCGGCCCACGTCCTCCCGAACGCAGAGCAGCTCGCCCTGCGCTGTGAAGAGACCCGTCGCGTGCAGCCCGCCGGTTGCCGCAAACGCCCGCTGCGCCTCGCGCAGCAGGTCGGGAAGCAACGAGACGACGCTCTCGGGCACACGTAACCCGCTTTCCACGCGCGGCGCGTCCACGCGAACCGCCTCGATCGCGCCCTTCCCGCAGACGCCGCACGAGGAGGAGGTATAGAAGTTTCGGCGGAGGCGTTCCGGGTCGAGCCCGCCTGCGTCGACGTCAATGGCATTGGCAGCGAGATCGTCCGGAACACGCGCGGATACCGGCGTCAGCCCCTCCGTGAGGCAGAACCCGAGCGCGAGCTCCTCGTCGTGTCCCGGCGTCCGCATCGTGACCGCGACCGGCTCGCCTCCGATTCGGATTTCGAGCGGCTCCTCGACCGCGAGCAGTTCCTCTCTTTCCTCGCCACCGGGAAGCCGGAGTGCTCGAACGGCGCTCGTCGAGTAGGGAGGCGCCTTCGCGAAATGTTTCACAGTCTGTTCATCCCAGCGACAGTCGCCGCTAAGCAGGGCCAGGTATTCCTGACGTGTCAACCCAAGGAGGAGACATGACAGGACGAATACTCGCAGGACTCGCGGCGATCGCGTGTGTAGCGGCTTTGGCCGTCGCGCCGGTCGGCGCCGCGGAACCACCGATCAGGACATACGAGGTGACGATCGAGAATCTGACGGGCGGCCAGCCCTACACGCCGCCGTTGATCGCCACGCATCGCGCAGCGACGGACATCTTTACCGTCGGCCAGCCGGCGAGCTTCGAGATCAAGGAGATCGCCGAGAACGGCAACCTCGGGCCGATGATGACGCTGCTCGGCTCGGACAAGCACGTCTTCGACACGGCAGTCGCGGCCGGGCCGCTCCTGTTCGGGCGCTCGGTGACGTTGACGATCTCCGCGGCGAAGGGCGCGAACCTCCTCTCCTTCGCGAGCATGCTCATCTGTACGAACGACGGCTTCACCGGAGTCGACTCGCTCCGTCTGCCGAAGGCGGTGGACGATGAGGTCGTGGTCACGACCGCGGGCTACGACGCCGGCACCGAGCGGAACACCGAGGACTACAAGGACATTGTTCCGCCGTGCCAGGGCCTGCACGGGGTTATGGTCGAGCCCGGGACTGACATGAGCAACCCGGCGCTCGCAGAGGGCGGCGTGATCCATCACCACCCCGGAATCCGGGGTGGCGTGGACCTCACGGTCGCGACTCACGGCTGGAGCAACGCTGTGGCCGAGGTCACGGTCGAGCGGGTCTCGTAGCAAGCGCAAGTCGGACCTCGAGCGTGGGAAGCGGGGACAATGTGCAACGCATGCGTTCCCGCTTTCCACGTTTGCTCCTCGCCGCCGCGA